>JAANMX010000782.1_pt1 | contig 39883 bp, 28 predicted proteins | sample 7279681 | NCBI WGS metagenome assembly JAANMX01 (sample SAMN14094542, study PRJNA606508) | bioreactor metagenome | isolation source: A lab-scale SPAN reactor treating ammonium-rich wastewater day 351 | place: Ireland: Galway | collected 2018-01-01 | reverse complement strand
ACCGGCAGCGGCCTGGGGAGGTGGTGCAGCCCGTAAGCCTCGACCAGCCCCGGCCAGCCGTCCGGCCGGTCGGGGAAGTCCAGATCCACCACCACCCGCAGCGGCGGCGCGCGGCGGAGGTCGCTGATCGTGCGCAGACCGTACTTCTCCGCGACCGGCCGCGGGGCGCAGATCGCGTAGGTGTTGTTCAGCCCGAACGTCTTCAGCAGCTCCAGCCGGTGGCGCGCGTGCATTCCCTCTCGCACCAGCGCGGTTATCGTGGCGCGGTCCTTCGGCAGTTCCGCGACGCCCAGCGCCGCCTTGCTGGCCAGCAGGGTGCCGGTGTACTCCGGATAAAGGTCGATCTCTCCGTTTCTGAGTGCCTGAAAGATCACGTTGGGCGTCAGGTTCGGCACGATCTCGACGCGCAGGTCGGTGTGCGCCTCGAGCATCTGCTTGAGGATCTGGGCAAGGATGTCCCCCTCGACGAAGTTCTTGCCGCCGACGCGCACATCCGCGGACCGCCCCATTAACTGCTTGCCCACGACCCAGGCGCCATGCAGGGCCAGCAGGACGATAAGCCCGCCGCCGAGGACCAGGCCCAGGTGGCTCCGCCGCCGCGCCACCCAGGCGATTCCGCCCAACCCCCAGAACACCAGCAGCGTCAGCAGCAGCAGCGGCGCCACCCCGACCCAGATCAGGAAGTCGTCCGACCGGCTCATGCCGCGCCAGATGTAACTTCCCAGCCCGCGCACCCCCGCCACGGCGCAAACGGTGATGATGCCGATGGCGTACACGGCCCCCGTTCGCACCCCCGCGAGCACCACCGGCAGGGCGAGCGGCAGTTCTACCTTGCCGAGGATCTGCCTCCCCGTCATGCCCATGCCGCGTGCCGCGTCGCGGATCGGCGCCGGCACCTGGTTGATACCGACGCAGGTGTTCATCACGACCGGGAAGAGGCTGTAGACGACTGCGAGAAAGATCGCCGCCGGCTGGCCGATGCCCAGGAGCGGGATCAGCAGGCCGAGCAGAGCCAGGCTGGGGAAGGTTTGCAGCACGGCGAGCACCGCGATGACCGGGGCGGAGGCGCGTGGCAGTCGAGTCAGCGCGATGCCGGTCGGGATGCCGATCAGCAGGGCGATGCCGAGGCTCCCCAGGACGAGCGACAGGAAGGCCCAGGTTTCGCCCCAGAAGGGCGCTCCCGACCACTCGCCGAGCAGCTTGGCGAAGGTGTCGTTCATGCTCCTTCTCCCGGCGGCGCGGCGCCGGCCGCACGCAGGTCTGCGAGGATGCGCGCCCGCACTGCCCCGGCGGTGTACCGCTGCTCCGCAGCGCCGTCGAGCAGCACCGGCATCGCGTCGTCCGCGTCGGCCAGGGCGATCAGCGCCTCGCGCAGACGCAGCCCCGCCGCCAGGGTGAGGAAGACCGCCGAGGCCGGCACGGGCAGCCGCTCGGCCGGGGCGGGCAGGGAGTCGCGCAGGTAGAGCGCCTCGAGCGCCAGCCCCTGGGCATGGCTGCCGAAGAAGTCGCGGACACGCGCGCTCGCCGGCCGCAGGAGCAGGTCGCGGAGCGAGCCGTCCTGAGTGATGCGGCCGCGGTCCATGAGGACGATCGCGTCGGCCAGCTTGCCCGCCTCGGCGATGTCGTGCGTGACCACCACCACCGCCATGCCGAGCTGGCGCTGCAGGCGCAGAAACTCGTCTTGCAGCGCCTCGCGCGTGCCGGGGTCGAGGGCGCCGAACGGCTCGTCCATCAGGAGCAGGTCGGGGCTCGCGGCGAGCGCGCGCGCCACCCCGACGCGCTGCCGCTGGCCGCCCGATAACTCCGCCGGCATGCGCCGCCCGTACTCCCCTTCCGGCAGGCCGACCAGCTCCAGCACCTCGGCGACGCGCCGCCCCACGCGCTCGCGGTGCCAGCCGAGCAGCCGCGGAACGGTCGCCACGTTCTCACCGACGGTCAGGTGTGGAAACAGGCCGCCCTCCTGGATGACGTAGCCGATGGAGCGGCGCAGCTGCTCCGACCGCTGCGCGCGTGTGTCCTTGCCGCGCACCAGGATCTGACCGCCCGTCGGCTCCTCCAGCCGGTTGATCAGGCGCAGCGTCGTCGTCTTGCCGCACCCGGACGGCCCGAGCAGAGCAACGACCTTGCCGGGCGGGACGCGCAGGCTCACCCGGTCCACGGCGGTCAGCCCGCCAAAGACCTTGGTCACCTCACGCAACTCGACCGCCGGAACGTCGCTCATGATGGATTTGCCAGGAACACACAGAAGCGCCGCTGCGGATCCGCGAAAGCGCCGCGAACCTCCAGGCGGTGGCCGGCCAGGATCGCCCGCAGGCCCTTCTCCGAGTGTTTGTAGCAGTTTTCCGTATGGAGCGTCTCGCCCTCCGCAAAGTCCACCTTCAGGCCGAGGGCAGCGATGTGAACGGTCTGGGGGCGCAGGCTGACCAGGCGCATCTCGATCCGGCCGCGCGCCGCGTCGAACGTGGCCCGGTGGCGGAACGCACCGAGATCGAAGTCGGCACCGAGCGTGTGGTTGATCCGGGCCAGGACGTTGCGATTGAACCGCGCGGTCACGCCGCGCGCGTCGTCGTAGGCCGCGATCAGGGTGGCGGGATCCTTGCGCAGGTCGAATCCCAGCAGGAAGCGGTCTTCCGGACGCAGCGAGCGGCGCAGCAGGTTCAGGAAGCGGTCGAGGTCGTCCTCGTCGAAGTTGCCGACGGTCGAACCGAGGAACGCCACCAGGCGCGGCCCGCCCGCCTGCCCGGCGAGATACCCCAGGCCGTCGGCGTACTCGCCCACGAGCCCCACGACGCGCAAACCCGGGTAGCTTTCGAGCAGCCTGTGGGCCGCGTCCTCCAGGGCGGGGCGGGCGATGTCGATCGGGTAGTAGGTCAGCCGCTCCTGTCGGGCCAGACACGCCTCGATGAGCAGGCGCGTTTTCCGGGCACTGCCGCTGCCCAGTTCGACGAGGTCCAGGCCGGGCGGGCACAGGTCGAGCATCGCGGGGGCGTGCTCGGCGAGGATGGTCGTTTCGGCGCGGGTGAGGTAGTACTCCGGCAGGCCGCAGATCTCCTCGAACAGCGCCATGCCGGTCGCGTCGTAGAAGTACTTGCAGGGCAGCCACTTCTCGGTGGCGAGCAGGCCGCGCCGCACGTCGTCCGCCAGGTCGTCCTGGACGGCCCGCAGGCGAAGGCAGCGGAAGCGGGTGTCGCTCATGAGCCTCTCCGTTCCGAAACCTGACGTGAGCGACGCGATCACGGCGCGCACGTGCGGAATCCGGCGAGGACGTCGCGTCGGTCGGGCGTGTAGAAGTTCCGGTAGACGTTTGTGACCAGCCGCGACCGCGTCGTGAAGGCCCCGCCGCGCAGCACCTTGTGGGTGCCGAACCACGGCTGCGAATATTCCTTGTAGGCGTCGGGGCTGAACCCGGGATACGGCTCGAAGTCGTCCGCTGTCCATTCCCACACGTTGCCGAGCATCTGTCGGCAGCCGAAGGCGCTGTCGCCCTCGGGATGCGCGTTGACCGCGACCGGGCCGGCCCGCAGCAGGTCGAGGTTGGCGTGGTTCGCCGTGGGCGCGGCATCGCCCCACGGGTAGCGGCGCCGGCCCGCCCCGATGCCGCCGGGCGCCGACTCCCCCGACGCGGCCAGCTCCCATTCGGCCTCGGTGGGCAGGCGCCGCCGCGCCCAGCGGCAGTAGGCGTCAGCCTCGTGCCAGCACACGTGCAGGACGGGGAGGTGGACCTCCAGCGACACCCAGCGGTCGTAGCTGCGCCGCTCCCACCCGTCCGCCCCGCGTCGCCAGTGGATGGGGCAGGCCGCGTCCGCCTGCTCGCGCCACGTCCAGCCGGCCTCGGTCCACAGGTCGCGTCGCGTGTAGCCGCCGTCCTCGACGAAGCGCAGGAACTCCGCGCAGGTCACCGGCGCCCGCGCGATCCGAAACGGCCGCACCGCGACCGCGTGTGCCCACTTCTCGTTGTCGAAGACGAACGACCCGCCGGGCTCGGCTCCGAGCGTGCAGCTGCCGCCCGGGATCTCGACGTCTCCCGGCCACGGCCCCGGCGTGGCGATGGCCGCCGCGCCGGCCGCCACGGGGGGCGCGGCGTAGCCAAGCGTTTGCCGCGTGTAAACGAATGCCTCGGCGTGCATGTCCTCGTGAAACACCGGCAGGAGGTGGAAGTAGGCTTCCCGCTCGTCGAGATCGCCGGCGCCGAGGGATCGCAGGACGCGGTCGAGAACGCGCTGCAGGTAGTCGAGCGTGCCCTGACGGGAGGGTAAAGGAAGGTGCCAGCGGCGCGCGTGGGCGATGGCGGCCGAATCGTACAGCTCGTCGGCCTGCGCCCACAGTGGCGACTGGCCGCGCAGGTGCCGCAGCGCCCAGCGCTCCTGGAACCAGGCGACGTGGCCGAACTCCCAGAGCGGCGGGTTGATGATGCGCAGGTAGGGGACGATGAGTTGCTCGTCGGTGAGCGCATCGAAGAGCGCAAGCGTCCTGGCGCGGGCGTCGGTCAGCATCCGGGCCATCTCGGCAGCGGCTACGTGCGGTTGACTCATCCGTGTCAGTATACGGGCTCGCCGGAGGGCGGTCAGGCGCCGCAGTCCCCGCACCCCCTGCTCCCTCTCCCACCAGGGGAGAGGGGGGAAAAACAGACAGCCACTTCCGGATCGCCTATCAGGGCGCTGTGAGGAACGTCCAGACCGCCAGGACGGTGTACGCCAGGCACAGCGCGGCCATCACCGACTGGGCGATGGCCGCGGCGGGCCGTGGGACCGGCCGCCCGGCCATCAGGTTCCACGCCCCCGGCAGGCCCCGCGCCGACCCGAGAAACCCGAGTATCGCCAGAGCTGTCGCCCCGTACAGGGAGCCGCTCCGGCAGGACTCACACAGGGCCGCCGCTACCCCCAGCCCCAGGATCGGCAGGCCGAAGAACGCGGGGATCAGCGCCGTCTTGCTCACCCGCTTCGAGCCAAAGTACCCACCCAACCCCAGAGCCACCAGCAACGCCCCCAACCCGATCGTGACGCTCGCCACAGCTGCCCCCTGGTGTGATTGAAGACTCCGCCCGCCCATCCTCTACTTCCCCGGACGGCGCCGGTTACCTTCCTTGCCCTTTCCCTCGCGGCCAGTTCAGATGGCGGCTCAGGAACGCGAACGTGCCCTGGCCGTGGATCTCGTGCCCGCCGGAGAAGAACTCGATCGCCGTTCGGTCCGGAATGCGCAGCCGCGCGTAGTGCCGGCGTACCTTCGCGTACTCGTACGCCACCCGCTCGTCGATGCCGACCCCGTCGTCGTGCCCGCGCTCGACCATGAACGGCCGCGGCGCGATCAGGTACGCCATCTCCGCGTAGTTGAACGTGTTCCCCAGGTCGAACTCGTACATCTCGTACTCGCCGGTGAACATGTAGCTGCCGGAGAAGAACAGCGTGACGTTCTTCCAGATCCACTCGTTGAAGTCGCCCGAGCAGATCGACAGGCAGTAGTCGAGGAGCAGGGCCGGGATGCGCATCGCCACCTTGCCGCCGTACGACAGGCCGTAGTACGCGATGCGGGCCGCGTCCACGAACGGCAGCGTGCCCAGCCACTGCAAAATCCGCTCGTGCTGGCGGACGATGAACGAGTAGATCGACAGCCTGAGCGGGTTGGCCTTGCGCTGCAGGACGCGGAAGGCGTCCTTGCCGATGTACGGGTTCTGCGGGGCGAACACGACGTACCCGAGGTTCGCGAGCTGGGCGCCGAACGAGTTGTAGGCGCGCGTCCGCACCTTCGGGTTGACGATGTCAGCCGGACGTCCTTCCAGCCCGTGCTGACACACCACCACCGGCCGCCGCTCGCCCGGCTTCAGGTCGTTCGGCACCAGCAGGATGCCGAAGCAGAACACGTCCTCGTACAGATCGAACACCACCTCATAACCCTTCCAGCCCGGCTCGTCGTAGACCAGCCGCGTGCGCACGTTCATCGGCCGGTCGGACTTCGGGAGCTTGCCGATTATCTCGTCCCACAACTGATCGCGGTGCGGCTGCACCGCCCTGTCCCACTTCTCCGGCGAGCTGCGGTCCACCTTCGCGAAGGTTTGCGCGCGGGCGGCTTCCGCCTCGGGAAGGAGGTTCTGGGTGCAGGCGACGAGCTGCTCGAACTGGCGTTTCTGCCGCGGGGTCGGGTCGAAAGCCTTGCGCCGGTCCTCCGGGGCGTCGGTCGCCTTGCGTACCGTGCCGTCGCCGGTCAGGGCGGCCAGCAGGCGGGGGACCGAGGCGTCGCCCGTTTCCAGGAACAGGCCGCGGCTGGTCGGGAGTTTCAGGCGGCCGAAGGCCAGCCCGCGCGCCCGCTCGACCTCGGCGCGGACCGCCTGCGGCTCGACGCGGGAGGCGATGCGGCCGGGGGCGGCGCCGGCCCGGCCGGGCCGCGGGGAGGGCGGGCCGGTCACCTCGGGGACGTCGGCCTCCGCGACGATCAACGTGCGCGGCGCCACCAGGGCGGCCAATTCGGCGTCACCGAACGCGCGCAACAGGCCCCACACGTTGCGGTAAATCGGTTCCTGCCACACCCCCTCGCGCGGCCCGAAGTACCCGCTCACCACTGCCGCTTCGAGCCGCGGATCCAGCGCCGCGGCGTACAGCGCGATCAGCCCGCCCTCGCCGTGGCCGTACACGCCGACCGGCGGGTGTCCCCTGTCGCGCGTGAACCAGTCCACCGCCGCGAGGACGCGCTGCACCTCGTAGCCGATGACGTGCCGGCCCATCTCGAACGCCATACGGTAGACGAACTCGCGGTGCGGCTGGTTGGTCGCTCGCCCGACCTTCGGGTTGCCCGACCAGGTGTCCTTGCGGTCGATCAGCACGGGGACGACGACGCGGCAGCCCTGCTCCGCCAGCCGCCGGGCGAACGGCACCCCGCCCGAAGCCAGGCCAGCGGCCATCTCCGGCGTCGCGTCCGCGTCCGGGACGGCGACGACGCACGCCCTGACCTTGCCACGCGGCTCCAGCAGCAGCCCCTCCCCGTCCACTCCGGGCAGCACCGGCCAGCGCACCGCGAAGACCTGGTAGGCGAGGGTTTCCGCCACCAGGGCCGGCTGGTCGGTGGTGGCGACCAGTTCCATTGCCTTGACCGGCAGGCGCGGGTCGATCACGCCGAGGATTTTCCGCAGGCGCGCCCGGCTCGGCTCGACGGAGCGAGCGTAGGCGTCGGGGGAGGAGAAGTCCTGCTTCCAGAATTCCTTCCGCCGCGCGACCGACGCCGTCAGCTCGCGCGAGAGGTAGCGGTCGATGCCCGCAACCATCTGGGCGGCCAGGTCGCCTTTCGCGTCCAGAGGTTTGGTGCCGGGCAGCGGTTGCGCCGCCGCCGGGCGGACGAGCAGAAAGGTGACCGTCAGAGCCAGGATGCCGCGCATCGCATACCTCGCCGAAGGGATCTGGGGTTGGGCAACCTGTCCAGCGACTATACGGCGCCTGGGCGAGAGCCGCAAGCAGCAGAGCGTGGGCAAGGAGAGGGCTCTCTCGCTCCTTTGGAGCCTCGATATTGCGCTGCCTTTGCGGCGGGCTCGACGTTACCGTAACGAATCAACCTCATCCATTCGGAGCTGTGTGGGAAAAGCCCTTCATCCCGATGGGCAGGATGGTGCCCATTCGCCATCCGCCCAGCTCTCCTACCCATCCCAAATCGCCACAGCCGAAAGTTAGAACCATCCATTCGTGCGAGAATACACCTTGCCCGATCGGGTCTGAGCCCGAAGTGCAAGCGAGGATGCTTGCCGCTTCCTCCGCTTACGCTTCGGGCTCGGATGGTTCCTTGGCGCCGTCCAGGTTTTACGAGCAGCAACGCGTGGCGGGCAAGGAAATGCCTCCCGGAAAGAGCGGCAGGCGCCGGAGGCGGCACGCGGGTTGCTAATGAGTGAGGGGCATTTGAGCCACCTGGTAACAACTGTGCCCCTTGCCTGGCTTGCTCACCTGCAAATCACTCAGTTCAAGGAGGACCACCAATGCTGGTACTGAGCCGCAAAGCCAGCGAACGGATCGTGATCGGTAACGGTATCGTGGTTACCGTGATCAAGGTGCAAGGTAACCAGGTTCGCATCGGCATCGAGGCGCCGGCCGAGGTAGCGATCCGGCGGGCGGAACTCCTCCCCGCCAGCGAGATGGACCCAGTTCCCACAATTAGTCTGCCAAAGCCCACGGGTGACGTCCCATGGGCGGTGTGCTGGGAACTTGACCCACAGGCCGCCACCCGTGGACTTTAAGGGGTTCCTCTCACTCCCTGGCCCTTGTACTACGCCCCTTCCGACAAGGCCCGATCCACGATCGTCCGGGCCTCACGCACGATGGCGTCGAGGTGGTTCTGCCCCTTGAAGCTCTCCGCGTAGATCTTGTAGACGTTCTCGGTTCCCGACGGGCGCGCCGCGAACCATCCATTGGCGGCGACGACCTTCAGCCCGCCTATCGGGGCGCCGTTCCCCGGCGCGTTCGTGAGCCGCGCGACGATCGCCTCGCTCGCCAGCTCCGTCGCCTTGACCCGGTCGGGCGTCAGGCGCTTGAACGCGGCCTTCTGGGCCAGCGTCGCGGGGGCGTCGATGCGCGTGTAGGACGACGTCCCGAATTCGGCGGTCAGCTCGCGGTAGTGCTCGCCCGGATCCTTGCCGGTGCGCGCCGTGATCTCGGCCGCGAGCAGGTCGAGGATGATCCCGTCCTTGTCGGTCGTCCAGACCGTCCCGTCCTGGCGCAGAAAACTCGCTCCCGCACTCTCCTCCCCGCCGAAGCAGACCGACCCGTCGAACAGTCCCGGCGCAAACCACTTGAACCCGACCGGCACCTCGAGCAGCCTGCGCCCCAGCCCCTGCACCACGCGATCGATCAGCCCGCTCGACACCAGCGTTTTGCCGACCGCCGCCCGTTCGGACCAGCGCGGCCGGTGCGCCAGGAGGTAGCGGATCGCGACGGCGAGGTAGTGATTGGGATTCAGCAGACCGACGGATGGAGTGACGATGCCGTGGCGGTCCGCGTCGGGGTCGTTGCCGAACGCGACCCGGAAGCGATCCTTCAGCCCGACCAGGCCAGCCATCGCGTAGGGACTGGAGCAGTCCATGCGGATCTTGCCGTCGTGGTCCACCGTCATGAACCGGAAGGTCGGGTCGATGGCCGGGTTCACCACCTCCAGGTCGAGCCCGTACATCTCGCGGATCGGTCCCCAGTACGGTGCGCTGGCGCCGCCGAGCGGATCGACGCCGAGCTTCAACCCCGCCGCGCGGACGGCCTCCAGGTCCACGACGTTCCCCAGGTCGCGGACGTAGGGCGTGACGTAGTCGTAAGCGCGGCAGGTCGGCGCCTTCAGGGCAGCCTCATGCGGGACGCGCCGGACCTCGCGGTTGCCGGCCCGGAGCAGGGCGTTGGCCCGGTCCTGGATCCACCCGGTCGCGTCGGTGTCGGCGGGACCGCCGTTGGTGGGGTTGTACTTGAACCCGCCGTCCGCCGGCGGGTTGTGCGACGGAGTGATGACGATGCCGTCCCCCAGCCCGTCCTTCCGCCCGCGGTTGTACGTCAGGATGGCGTGCGAGATCACCGGGGTCGGGGTAAAGCCGTCGCCCTGCTGGTAGCGCACCTCGACGTCGTTGGCCGCGAGCACTTCGAGGGCGGTACGCTCGGCCGGGGCCGAGAGGGCATGGGTATCCTTGCCGAGGAACAGCGGGCCGGTTACTCCCTGGGCGGTCCGATACGCGCAGATCGCCTGGGTGATGGCGAGGATGTGGGCCTCGGTGAACGTGCCGTCGGCGGACGACCCGCGGTGGCCGCTGGTGCCGAAACTGACCAGCTGCTGCGGGTCGCCCACGTCGGGCCGGCGCTCGTGGTACTCCTTCACGAGCCGGTCCGGGTCGATCAGCAGATCGGCCGGAGCCGGTTTGCCGGCGAGGGGGGAGAGGGTCATGCGAAACTCCTGCGATCGCCGCGAACAGGCCGCGGCCTACGCCTTGCCCGCGTGGACCTTCTCGAACAGATCCACCCAGCCCCGGTAGGACGCGGCGATGCGCTTGACCGCCTCGTCCCGGGGGATCTTGTTCGCGCGATACTCGACCAGCGGGTTCCAGAAGGTCGTCCGGCCGACCGCGAAGCCGATGAAGCCCGGCACGTCGGCAGCCGTCTTCAGCCAGAGACGCACCTTGTTGTCGTCTTCACCGCGACCCAGCACGATGCAGCCGACCCGGTCGCGCCCGCCGCGCCGCACGGTCGCCACGACCTTCTCGCAATCCTCGCGCCGGTCGAGTCCCTCGATCTTCCACACGTCCGCCTCGACGCCCGCGTCTTGCAGGTCGCGGATCGCCTGCACCATCAGGCCGGGCCGTAGCTCCAGGTCGTAGCGTTTCTTATCCCCACCGACGCGCTCGAGCTGCGCCTTCTCGGCTGGCACCAGCAACTCGAACATGTACAGCCGGCCGTTCGCGTGCAGGTAGTCTGACAGCTGCTTCAACCGCGCCGTCTGGCGCTGGTTGGCGCTGGCGTCACCCTCGGGATTGCAGCGCACCAGCACCTTGCAGAACGTCGGGTCGAACACCTCGATGTGCTTGCCGAAGTCGGCCCCGTACTCGAAGTCGAACTCGTCCTGCCCGCTCTTCTCGGCCGGACAGGCGGTGATGTACCCGTTCGCCCGGGCGTCGCGCAGGATGGCGGCGCCAAACTGCTCATCGACCAGGATGCCGGCCTTGTCCTTCGGCACGCCACCCGCGATGGCTGCCTTGAGGGCGTCGTAGATCACCTGCTTGACGGCGGCGATCTCGGCCGTCTGGTCCGGCGTGAGCTTCCCGGACCAGCCGAACATGTTCTTGGAGAACGAGCCGCGGTGGTCGAACGGAAGCACGTAGAGAGGTTTGTCGTAGCCGATCTTCATGACGATATCTCCTTCCGCTGTCGTTGGCGACGGATCCGGGTGCTGGTCGAACGGTCGTCTTCCTGGTGGGGCTCGTCCTTGCTATCCAGCGCCGTCACGATGCAGCCGACCAGCGCCCCGGTCAGCTCGACGCCCCACTACTATTGATTTGATATGCCTGGGCGGCCCCTGCGCATAGATCCGCGCCGCGCCTGCAGCCCGCGGCGTAAGCGGGGGGTGAGCCCCGCTTACTCCGCGGCGCTGCAGGCGCGGCGCGGCAGGCGACCCATCGGGGTAGCTGCGGCGAGGTCGGCGATGGTGCGGCGGGTGGCCGTCTCGACCGCCGCTTCCCACGCGCGCTCGGCCGGCGGGAACGACGTGGTGATGCCGCGCGAGCTGTTCACGATTGCGCCAAGTCCGTCGGGTCGGAAGGCGGCGGCGGTGTCGGCGGCGCTTGCCCCCTGCGCGCCGTAGCCGGGCACGAGGAAGAGCGCGTTCGGGATGGCCTTGCGGAGCGCGGCCAGTTCGGCGGGGTGGGTGGCGCCGACGACCGCTCCGACGTCGCCGAGTTCGCAGTTACCCACGTTCTCGCCGGCCCACGCACCGACCGCCTCGGCGACGTGCTGGAACACGGGCCGACCGGCGCAGACGAGATCCTGAAACTGGCCCGCGCCAGGGTTGCTCGTCCGCACCAGCACGAATACCCCCCGGTCGTCCCGGCGGGCGCTGCGCAGGAACGGCTCAATAGCGTCCCGCCCCAGGTACGGGTTGACGGTTAGCGCGTCTGCGTCCCACACCGGGCGGCGCCCCCCGGCGAGGGCCGTGCCGGCGAACGCCGCGTCGGCATACGCCTCGGCGGTGCTGGCGATGTCATTACGCTTGCCGTCGAGGATCGCGAGCAGGCCGTGGCGGCGGGCGCGGCGCAGAACCGCCTGCAGCGCGACCAGGCCAGCCGGCCCGCACGCCTCGAAGAACGCCATCTGCGGCTTGACGACCGCCACCAGCGGCGCCACCACGTCCAGCACCCGTGCGCAGAACTCCTCATATGCGCCGGCGACCGCCGCGAGCGTCCCCTGGTTGTGGCGCGTGCGGATTTCCTCGGGCAACTGATCCCAGCGCGGATCGAGCCCGACGCAGACGGAGTTGCCGCAGCGGCGGCAGGCAGCGGTGAGGCGGTCGGCGAAGTGTGCGGTCATGGGGAGATGGATACGAAAAAAGCCCACGGGGGCGACCCGCGGGCGAAGTCTCCACCGGACGTACCATCTGGCCTTCTCGGCGCCGACACGGTCCAGTTCGTCGCCACGCTGAAACACCCACGCGGTTGCGGACATGCTGCCAATCCTTCGCGGCCGGTGTTGTCCCACGGCATGCAGAGCACCGATTGCTCGCGGAGCAGCACCTGTTTCATGTCCGCTCCTAGGCACGTTTGGAGATAAGTCTGATAGCAGCCCCGTGGGACTTCGTGGCTCTACAATTCGCTGCGTCACAAAGGAGAGCACTTCTCATGGCCTGGAACCACAACCAACCCATCGTCCGTTTCATCAAGCGCTGGCTGCCGGTCTGCCTGCCGCGCGTGCATCGCATCGGCGGCTATGTCAACCGCACGACCGAGACCGGCGCCTTCTCCTTCCATTCCGAAGGGCGGGCAGCGGACATCTACGTGCTCGCCAGCGACCCCGAGGAGCAACGAATCGGCGACGCCCTGTTCGACCGCTTCATCCAGTTCGCGGCCGACCTGGGCGTCGATCACGTCATCTGGAACCGCCAAATCTGGAGCGCTGACCGGGCCGCCGACGGCGTCCGCGACTGGCCCGCGAACCGCAACCCGCACACCAATCACGTCCACGTCGCCTTCACGCGGCCCGGCAGCCAGCAGGAACCCGGCTTTCTCATCGCTGTCTTCGATGGCATCAGCATCGAGCTTTACGGGAGGATGGCGGCGGAGGTGCCGTAGGCTGAGGCCGCGTCGCTTTTCGGCCGCCACATCGAGTCCGCAGGGTTCGGCGATGGCGCTGGCGCTCATCTCGGACCGCATCTTGAGCGCCGCCTCTAGCCAGACCAGCAGCGCGCCGGCATCAGTTGCAGTTCGACCAGGAGGAAGAAGACGAAGGGTGTCAGGCTCAAGGGCGGCAAGCCTGACAGGACACGACCCACAAGGGCAGAGAAGGGGAAATGCATGCCGCCACCGTGTCTTCGCGGTTAGATCGCGAGCCGGTCCAGGAGTTCCTCCGCCAGCTTCTGGTAGCGGTGGTGCAGCGCATCGAGCTTCTCCTGGCGCGTATGCTCGTCCAGATCCGGCGCGGCGTACCGATTCTGCTCGGCCAGATACCAGCGCGTCAACTCCGTCAGGTCGGTGAACGGCGGCGGCTCGTCGGTATGCCCGGCGTGTCTCAGGATGAGTGCCTCGAGTTCGCGGCCGTGCTCCTCGACGTCTTCCGGTGGGTACTGATTGCCGAGGTAGCGCTGCACGAACTCGTCGAACATGCTGCGGGTGAAGCGCTCGCCCAGCTCCGGAGCGTAGCGCGCAAAGAGCTTCTCGGCCCGGAGACGGACCCGGGCGCGCCGGCGGTCGGCGTCGGTGAGCACCGGCTCCGGGGTTGGATCGGGGCGACGGACAACCTGCTGCGGTTCTCGGGCGGGAGGCGGTGCCGGAACCCACACCTGGTGCTGCTTGCCGCGCCCCAGCAGCGGACCGGCCATGAAATCGACCGCCGGCTGGACGATCCACGCCACCACCAGCACCACCCCAGTGACGAGCAGACCGCGCAGCGCTATGGCTGGTAGTTCGTTCGGGTCGAGCGTGCCCGCCGACAGGATCGCGTACCCACAGTAGAGGAGGAACGCCGCCAGGACCAGGCGCAGGCGACGGTGAATGAATACCAGGACCGGCAGCACGATCCAGAACGGGGCGAGAACGAGGCCGGCGGCGATGAAGCCGCGGACCGCGACCTTCAGGAGCTGTTGCGTCTCGAGTCCGCCGAGGGTGAAGTACGAGTATCCGGCGTAACCGAGGAACGCTGCCACCCCGAGCCGCATGCCCCACGAGTGCAGGGCGGGGAACGGGGCCGCCATCTTGTTCCCCAGCAGGACGAGCAGGCCGACGACCAGGGCGACAAAGCACGGATCGGCCGCGTCGATGAACGCCAGCGCCTCGCGCGCCGCCCCGAGCAGATCGATCGCACGCAGGGACTCCAGCAGGTCGGTCATGGCGCCTTCTCCTGGCCCTCTCCGTCGCGGTCTCCAGCTGGCTCCTGGGCCGTCAATCTATTGTACGCGCGCGGTTCGGGGGGGAGTCAACGGGAGGGGGTGGAGAAAGGCGGGCGGCTCATGGCTTGCCGCACTTCGCGCCCCGGAGGCGCTCGGCGAACGCGGCATGCTCGGCGGTGGTGAGCCCGCGCTGCACGGTCGCGACCAGCCGCGCCGAGTCCTGCTCGACCAGCGCCGGGCCGTGCAGCCACAGGCCGGGGAAGACACGCGACTTCCACACGCCCTCGCGGTCCGGCTTCAGCTTGCGACGCGAGGGGAAGTGAAACCAGAATAGCTCGCGCTCCGCGATGCAGAAGACGATGTACTCCTGGACGCCCGCCCGCAGGTAGTCGAGGCGTTTGCGGTTCATGTCGATGGCCCGCGTACTGTGGGCGATCTCGGCGACCAGCTCCGGGGCGCCCTCCAGGAAGTCTTCCTTGTTGTAGCTGGACTGCCCGCCGTGTTCGGCGAGGATGCGGAGCAGCAGGTCCGGCTGCGGCTCGCTCTCCTCGCCGAGGATGGTCGTCATGTTATCGGCGATCTCGACCCCGGGGGTGGCTGCCTTGTAGAGGCCAAGCACCAGGGTGAGTTCGGGGTGATAAGTGCCGTGCATCCGCTTCAAGGGTGAGGCCACGTAGACGGTCCCTCCGATCAACTCGGCCTTGACGTCTTCCGGGTAGGCGGCATACAGCTGATGGAACGCGGCCTGCGTCATTCGGTCGCCGCTGTGCAGCTCGGTCGGTGCCTCAATTTGGGGCGAGCCCGTTGTTGGAGCCTTCATGTCTAACCCTCCCAGGGGTGCGGGCGCCTCATGGTAACCTGCGTCGGCGCGGGACAACAAGAGGGAACGCTTCCTCAGCCGGCGTACACAGGACTCAGCAGCCCCCCTCCCCATTGCTCAGGAGGTCGCCTCGGTCGGGGCGTATCGAGCGCGGGCCGGCGCGGACGCCTGGAAAGCGCCGCCGGCGGCGGTAAAATGGCAGTGGCCAGCCACCGAGAAAGCCCGCGGGCTGCGTCCCGCGGGCCAGCCTCCGACAACCCACCCGCGAGACGCAGCCCGCGGACCTCCCCGATGCTCCGCCATGCGCGATCTTCTCATGGAACTGAACCGGACCCTGGAGCAGGGCCGTGACTGCGTTTACTGCTCGGTCATCGAGACGCGCGGCTCGACGCCCCAGAAGGCCGGCGCCGCCATGCTCGTCTTCCCCGACGGCGGCCAGTGCGGAACCCTCGGCGGCGGCTGCGTCGAGGCCGAGGTGAAGCAGCGGGCTCTGCGCGTCCTGACCGACGGCGGCGGCAAGCCGGGCGTGCTCACCTTCGCGCTGGACGACAACTACGGGTGGGACGACGGGCTGATTTGCGGCGGCCGCATGACCATCCTCGCCGACCCCCTCCGGCACGAGGCCGCGGCGTACTACCGCGCCTTCCGCCAGCTGGTCGAGGGCGGCCGGGGATGTATCGAGGCGGTGGTCATGGCCGAGCGGCCCGGCTTGCGGGTCGGCGCCCGGTTCCTGTTCGACACGGCCGGAACCCTGGTTGGGCAGCTGGGCGACGGCCCCGGCGCGGAGGTCGCCCGCCACCTCCCGCAACTGTCGCGGCGGCCGCGCGCGGCCGCCCACCACGGTATCGCCTACCTGCCGGTCCTGCCGCGCATCACGCTGCTGATCGTCGGCGGCGGCCACGTCGGGCAGGCGGTCGCGCGGCTGGCCGCGGAGGTCGATTTCGAGATCTGGGTCATCGACGATCGGGCCGCGTTCGCCAGCCGCGAACGCTTCCCTGCCGCCCGGCGCCTGGTGGTCGGCGACATCGGCGCGACCCTGCAGGAGTTGGCGCGAGAGGACATCACGCCCTCGGTCTACTGCCTGATCGTGACGCGCGGCCACACCCACGACGAGGAGGCGCTGTACCACCTCGCCCGGACGCCAGCGGGCTACGTCGGCATGATCGGCAGCAAGCGCAAGATCCGGCTCATTTACGAGGATCTGCGGGCGCGAGGCGTGCCGGCCGAGGCGCTGGCGAAGGTTCACGCTCCGCTCGGCTTCGCCATCGGCTCGCAGACCGTCCCCGAGATCGCCGTCAGCATCGTCGCCGAGCTGATCGCCTGCCGCAACCTCGGCGGCACCATCGCCGCGGCGCGGGAGCACGTGTCGGTTTGACCCCGTCTGTGCCAACCTTCGGACTGATCCCCGCCGCCGGCAAGAGCGCGCGCATGGGCCGGCCGAAGCTGGCGCTGCCGCTCGGCGGACGCAGCGTGCTGGAGTGCGTCGTCGCTGCCCTGCGCGCGGCCGGGGTGGACGACACCCTCGTTGTGGTCGGTCCCCATGTTCCGGAACTCGCCCCGCTGGCGCTTGCCGAGGGGGCGAACGTCCTGCTGCTCTCTGAGGAGACGCCGGACATGCGCGCGACCGTCGAGCGCGGGCTGGCCTGGCTGGAGGAACACTTCCGGCCGCCGTCGGAGGCGCGCTGGCTCCTGCTGCCGGCGGACCATCCGACGGTGGACCCGGCGGTTGTCAGGGGGCTGCTCGAAGCGCGGGCTGGAACGGACCATTCGATCCTCATCCCCACGTTCGCGGGGCGGCGCGGCCACCCGGCGCTGATCGACTGGAAGCACGTTGCGGGGATGCGCGCCCTGCCGGCGGGCGAAGGGCTCAACATCTACTTCCGCCGCCGCGGGGCGGACACGCTGGAACTGCCGGTCGAGTCGGCCGACGTCCTGTGCGACCTGGACACGCCGGAGGATTACGCGCGGCTGCGCGCACGCTGGGGGCAGACCGGGGAATAGAGGGAATGGCCTTCAAAGCCCACGGGTGGCGTCCCGTGGGCGAGATGCTGGGAATCTGGCCCGCGGGTGGCGCCTGTGGGCCAAGTCCCTGGCGCTCCACCCACGGGACGGTTCAGTCCCCCCTGTCTGCGCCACGCCCGGATCCTCATCGGATCTTCATTCAGGCGCTCGCTTTTCCGCCAGCCCTCCGTTAGAATGCATCTCTGCGTTCTAACCCTGGACCCGAGAGTCGTCATGGCTTCTCCCACCACCCCTGCGAACCTGGTCGAAGCCCTCACCGAACACCACCTCCTCGAGGATGACCAGCTGGAAGTGGTCACGACCCAGCTGCAGCCGCGTTTCACCGACCCGCGCGCGCTGGCGGGCGAACTCGTTCGGCGCGGGTGGCTCACCCCGTTCCAGGCGGAAGCGATCCTGCGCGGCCACGCCGGCAGCCTCAGCGTCGGGCCGTACGTCCTGCTCGACAAGCTCGGCGAGGGCGGCATGGGGAGCGTGTTCCGAGCCCGGCACCGGCTCATGAAGCGGGTCGTCGCCCTCAAGCTCATCCGCAAGGGGCACCTCCCGCACCCGGAGGCGATCCGCCGCTTTCAACAGGAGATCCAGGCGGCCGCCCAGCTGTCCCACCCCAACATCGTCATCGCCCACGACGCCGGGCGCGTCAGCGAGCACCACTACTTCGCGATGGAGTACGTCGAGGGCAAGGATCTCGGCCAGATCCTCGCCAAGCACGGCCCGTTCCCGGTCGCGTTCGCCTGCGAGTGCGCCCGGCAGGCGGCGCTGGGGCTGCAGCACGCCCACGAGAAGGGTCTCGTCCACCGCGACATCAAGCCGCAAAACCTCCTGCTGACCAACGGTGTCGGCGGGCAGAAACTGGTCAAGATCCTCGACATGGGCCTGGCCCGAGTGCAGTACGACCCGGCCAACAAGGGAAGCAAGGCGCTGACGCAGCTGGGGGCCGTGATGGGCTCCCCCAACTACATCGCCCCTGAGCAGGCGATGGATTCCCACAAGGTGGACACCCGGGCCGACCTGTACAGCCTGGGATGCAGCCTGTACGAGCTGCTGACCGGCAAGCCGCCGTTCTCCGAGGGGTCGCTGTTCGAGCGCCTGGAGCAGCACCTGCGGGCCGAGCCCCGGCCGATCCGCGACATCCGGCCGGAGGTGCCGCCGGACCTGGCAGCGGTCGTCGCGAAGCTGCTGGCCAAGCGCGTCGAGGACCGCTACCAGACGCCGAAGGAAGCGGCCGCCGCCCTCGCCCCGTTTTGCCAGGCCGAGGCGTCCCGGGCGCCTGCGGCAGCCGCGGCTGTCGTGGCCCGGCCGCCCACGGCTGCCGCGTCTCCTGCCGCGGAGGCGATCAGGACTGTCGCCAACGGCTCGCCCCCGGTCGCGGTGCCGGCAGCCGCCGCGCCTCCTGCCGCGGAGGCGATCAGGCCCGCCGCCAACAGCTCGCCCCCAATCGCGGCGCCCCTGGCCGCCGGCCTCCCGCCCGGCGTCCCGGCTCCGTCCAACCCGGACGTCGCCCCAATCCCGACGCCCGACGTCACCCGCCCGCCCTCGAACCGCCGATTCATCGTCGTCGGCAGCGTGGTGGGCGTGGCGGTGGGGGTGCTGCTGTGGCTGCTCCTCGGCCAGGGCGGCGGGACGACCCCGGGAGAGGTGGAGAAGAAGGGGCCGTCGTTCGTCACCAACTCCCTCGGCATGAAGCTGGCCCGCATCCCGGCCGGCGACGTCACGCTGGGCAGCCCGCCGACCGAGGAGGGCCATGCGCCGAGCGAGGGGCCGCAGTGCCCGACCCGGATCACCAGGCCGTTCCTGATCGGCGCCTACGAGGTCACTCAGTCCCAGTACCAGAAGGTGATGGGCAGCAACCCCTCCTACTTCGAGCAGCTGAAGCGCGCCGGGCCTGACTACCCGGTCGAAAACGTGTCGTGGTCGCAGGCCGTCGAGTTCTGCCACCGCCTCTCGGAGTTGCCCGAGGAGAAGGCAGCCAACCGCGTCTACCGCCTGCCGACGAGCGCGGAGTGGGAGTACGTCTGCCGAGCCGGGACGACCACCCCGTTCCACTTCGGCCCGAAGGTGGAGGCGGTCCAGGCGAACTTCGACGCCAGCGCGCGTTACGGCGGGGCGGCGCAGGGGCCGAAGAGCCCGGGGACGGTCAAGGTCGGCACCTACCCCCAGCCGAACGGATTCGGGGTGGAAGACATGCACGGCAACGTCGCGGAGTGGTGTCACGACTGGTTCGACCCGGACTACTACAAGAACTGCCCGCGTGAGGATCCGGAGGGGCCGGTACTCGGCGCCGCCCGGGTCGTCCGGGGCGGCGGGTGGGTCAACCCGGCCGTCGCCTGCCGGTCGGCATCCCGGGTCGGCAGCGGCACCCCGACCTCCAGCAACGTCGGGTTCCGGGTCGTCTGCGAGGAAGGCGGCGAGTGGTTCCCGAGGCGGACGACCCCGGGCCAGCCGATCGCGGTGACGTTCGATCCGCAGTACCTCGACCGCCTCGACCCGGCGAAACTCCCGCCCGAAAACCGTTTCGAGGGGCAGCCCAAACCGCTGCGCTGGGTTCTCGGCGAACACCGTGTGCGCCACGCCGATCAGGTCAACGCGGTGGCCGTCGCCCCCGACGAGTCGGTCTTCGTGACCGGCGGGCGGTCCGACGGCATGATCCGGTTTGGCGACGCGGCCACCCTGCGCGAGCTGAGGACGATCAAGCAACCAGGCGGCGGGGTGTGGGCGCTGCGCTTCTCCCCGGACGGGAAGGTACTCGCCTCCGGCAGCGCGAAGGGTCCGGTCTACCTGTGGGATCCCACCACCGGCGAGCAGCTGAAGGAGTTGACCAGTCCGGACGGGCACCGCAAGGCGGTCGTCGCGCTCGCCTTCTCACCCGACGGCAAGAAGCTCGTCTCCGGCAGCCAGGACGGGTCGGCGATCGTCTGGGAGCTGGAGAGCGGCCGGTGGAAGCAGCTGGTCCTCGGGTCCGGCGGGGCGCGGAGCGTCGAGTTCTCCGCCGACGGCAAGACGCTGTTGACCGGCGGCAACGCCGGCGATGGCACGGTGCGTCTGTGGGACGTCAAGACGTGGAAGGACACCATCCTGTATGACGCGCGTGAGAAGAAGAAGGCGACGTTCGTCTCCGCCGCCCTGGCTCCCGACGGCAAGCACATCCTCACGGGGGCGTCGGACCGAAAGATGATCCTCTGGGATGCGCACACGCGGCAGAAGGTGGTCCAGAAGGATGTGCCGCCGGGCATCCAGAGCGTCGCCTTCGCCCCGGACGGCGCCACGTTCGCGACGGCGACGAACAATCAGGTCCAGATCCGGGACCGGGCGAAGCCGGAGAAGCCGCTGGCGATCATTCCCGGGTTCACCGGACAGACGAACGTCCTGACATACTACCCGAAGTCGAAGCGCCTGCTGATCCCGAGCGGCGATACCGTCACCCTCTGGGAAATCCAGGACGGCAAGGCGATGCAGATCCGGCCAGTCTACGGCCACCGCTCCGAGGGAACGACGGTCGCGTTCTCCTCGGACGGCCGCTACGTCACGTCCGGCAGCGCCCGGGACCGCTCGGTGCGGCTGTGGGATCTGCAGTCGGGCAAGGAGGTGTCGTTCGCGGCCTCGTTCGGCCTGAGCGCGTTCAGCCCGGACGGCCGATATGTGCTGCTGCAGGAGAGCGGGTTCCCGGAAGTCGCGTCGATGCTGGGGGTGGTGGACCAGCGCCCGTACCGCCGGTTCCAGGGTGAGATGTCAGGGTTCGTCGGCGCGATCGCGGTGTCGGCGGACCGAAAGCTGGCTGCGGCCGGCGGGCGCGACAACATCGTGCGTGTCTGGGAGGTCGAGACGGGCCGGCAGGTCGGGCGCTTCCCGGGTCAGCCGGCGGCGATCCGGGGGCTCGTCTTCGCCCCCGCCGGCCAGCACCTGTTCGCTGGGTACGACGGCGCCCGCTCGATCCGCCTCTGGGATCTGGTGACGGGCAACCTGGAGGGAGAGTACGCCATCGTGGACGGGCTGACCTCGCGCCTGGCGATCTCCCGGGATGGCAAGACGCTGGTGGCCGGGAGCAAGACCGGGGCCGTCCTGGTGTGGGACGCGAAGGCGCCGGGGAAGGCGGCGCTGGAGTTCCGCCGCCACAAGGGGCCGGTCACCGCCGTCGCCCTGGGGCCGGACGGCAAGCAACTCGTCTCGGCCGGGCAAGATGGGAAGGTGCTGCTCTGGGAAACGGGGAAGGACAACCCGGTGACACTCGCCGAGATGCCCTGGCCGGTGCCGGACGTGTCGGTGTCCGCGGATGGCCGGTACGTCGCCTACATCAACACGCACCTGACCGGGACGGTCTATATTCTGCGCGTGCCCGGCAAGGGGGGATGAAGCCGCGCCGGCGTTTTGAAACGTGCCGCGACTCGCTCTTTTCAGATCGCGGCGGTTGTGGTACAAGCCGCCCCAGGAACGGGGAACCACTCCCCGGGCGGCCGCCCAGGCCCGCCGCATGCCTACCCACCGCAGCCGGAACAGGAAGAATCATGGACAGCGATCGCACGCCTGAGGAGGGCCTGCCTGGCCCGCGCCTCCATGACCCGGACCGCGCCGGCGCGGCGCTGCCCGAGGGGTTTCAGCCGTTGCGGCTGCTGCTGCAGCCGGGCGGACTGTGCATCGAGCTGACCCGGTCGGACATGCTCGTCGGCCGACATAGCGAGTCGGACATCCGCCTGGCCCTGCCGGACGTCAGCCGCCGTCACTGCCGCTTCCTGTTCATCGGCGGGGGCTGGCAGGTGGTGGACCTCAACAGCCTGAACGGGGTATTCGTTAACGGGGAGCGCCTTGACGTCGCAAGTCTGCGCCACGGCGACTTCGTGCGAATCGCGAGCTTGATGTTCGCGGTCGAGATCGGCAGCCAGATACCGAACGACAACGTCCTGAGGAGCATCGCCGACGTGCTCCCGAGCTCGACCCAGGAGCACCGCAAGGCGTCGTAAACTACCAGCCGCGCGCAAAGGCGACCGCTCATTTGCGCGGCTGGTAACAGCACAAGCGCGGGGCAATCGCCCCGCGCTTGTGCTGTTACCAGCCGCGCAAGCGAGCGGTCGCCTCCGCGCGCGGCTGGTACACGCATCATTCGGTCACCCGGCCGCCCGGCGCTCCTGCTCCTCCTGCCAGGCGTTGAGCTTGTTGTACAGCGTCTTGAGCACGATCCCCAGTTCGGCCGCAGCGGCCGGCTTGTTGCCCTTGTGCTTCTCCAGGACGCGCAGGATGTGCTCCATCTCGATCTCGCGCAGGGTCCGCGGCGGGCCGTGCGCCGAGGCGGCCAGTCCGGGCGGGGGCGTGACCGCCAACTTCGGTCCGCTGGTCTGGCTGGCCGCCTGCCGGACCTGGTACGGCAAGTGCTCCGGTCCGATCTGCTGCCCGCCGGCGAGAATGTAGGCGTGCTCCATCGCGTTCGCCAACTCGCGCACGTTCCCCTGCCACTCGTACTCCAGCAGCGCATCAACCGCCTCGGGCGTCAGCAGGTTCGCCACCTGCTCCACCGGGCGCCGGGCGGCGCGGGCGAGGAGGTGCCGAGCCAGGTCCGGGATGTCCGAGCGCCGCTCGCGCAGCGGCGGCAGTCGGATCTCGAACGTGTTGATACGGAAGTAGAGATCCTCGCGGAACTGATCGGTACGGATCATGTCGCGCAGATCCCGGTTGGTCGCACACAGCACGCGCACGTCCACCCGGAACGGCTCCGTGTCGCCGAGCCGGCGGATCTCGCCCGACTCCAGGAAGCGGAGCAGCTTGACCTGAATGTTCTTGTTCAGCTCCCCGACCTCGTCGAGGAACAGCGTGCCGCCGTTGGCGACCTCGAACAGCCCCTTGTGGTCGCGGTCGGCGCCGGTAAACGACCCCTTCTTGTGGCCGAACAGCTCGCTCTCGACGAGGTTCTCGGCCAGCCCGCCGCAGTTGACCGGGACGAACGGGGCGTCCTTGCGCCGGCTCTGCTGGTACAGGGTTCGCGCCACCACGTCCTTGCCGGTCCCGGTCTCGCCGAGGATGAGGACCGTCGAGTCGGTCGGCGCAACGGTCGCGATCATGCGGTGAACGCTGCTCATCGCGCTGGCCTTGCCGACCAGGACCGTCGGCCCCTCGGCCGCCTGGACGCGCGTCTGCAAGGCCCGGTTCTTGTGCTTGATCTCGCGCCGGTCGATGACCTTTTGCAGGATCGCCTCAATCTCGGACAGCTTGCACGGCTTGCGCAGGTAGTCCATCGCCCCAAGGCGCATGGCGGTCACCGCCGACTCCTCGCTGCCGTGGCCGGTCATCATGACCGCCTCGGTGTCCGGACAGACCTGCTTGAGGTGTTCGAGCACCTGGATGCCGTCCAGCCCCGGCATACGCAGGTCGAGGATGGCGAGGTCGAAGGTGGACTTCTCCAGCGTCTTGACGGCCGTTTTGCCGTCCGGGCACACGGTCACCTCATGCCCCAGGCGCGGCAGCTCGGAGCGCATGACCTCCTGGAGGGATTGCTCGTCGTCGGCGAACAGGATTCGCAGGCTCTTTTGCGCCGGCATGTGCAGTCAACTCCTCCCTCGTCCGGTTCCGATCGCGTCGCTCGCCCCCTCCCCCCTGCCCCCCTCCCCTGCAAGGAGAGGGGGGCAGGGGGGAGGGGGCGAGCGCCTGACTGTGCTCCCGGCACTCGTTCTCGTCTTCTCCCCCTTCCCTCGCAGGGAAGGGGGGCGGGGCGGTTAGGTTCCCGCCCCTACGCGGCCCGGCGGGTGTTCCAGTCCTGCTCGCCCGGGCGCGGCTCCTGGTCCTGCTCGGCGGCCTGGAGGGGGAGCCGGACCGTGAACGTGCTCCCCTGGCCGGGTCCGCCACTGACTGCCTCGATCTCGCCGTGGTGCTGATTGATGATCCGGTGACTGATCGACAGCCCCAGCCCGGTGCCCCTGCCGGTCCGGCTGCGCGTGAAGAACGGCTCGAAAATGTTCTCCAGCACCTCCGCCGTCATCCCGCAGCCGGTGTCGCCGAACTCCATCTCCGCCATCCCGTCGCGCTGCCCCAGGCGGATTGTCAGCGTGCCGCCCTCGTCCATGCTGTCGAGCCCGTTGACCACCAGGTTGAGGACCACCTGCTTGACCTCCTGGGCGTTGACCCAGGCGACCAGCCGCGCCGGCGGGTCGAACACCAGCTTTTTGCCCTTGCAGTTGGGCAGGTGCTGCGCGACGTCCAGCACGCCCTGGAGCAACTCGCTGAGTTCGGTCGCCTCGCGCCGTCGCTCGCCGCCGCGGCTGAACTCCAGCAGCCGCTGGGTGATCTCCTTGCAGCGCAGCGACTCCTGCTGGATCATGCGCAGGTATTTCGCGACCACCTCGACCTCCGGATCGGTCGAGCCCGGGGCCAGGCGGTGGAGGATCTCGGTCAGCCGGCGCTCCAGCGCCTCGCTGCAGAACACGATGCTGGCGAGCGGGTTGTTGATCTCGTGCGCCACCCCGGCCGCCAGGAACCCGACCCCGGCGAGCCGTTCGGACCGAACGAGCTGGCGGCTTCGCTCGTTCACCTGCCGCTCCAGGTCGCGGTACATGTCGCGCAGCCGGCGTGTCATGTCGTTGAACGCGGCCGCCAGATCCTCGATCTCGTCCCCACTGCGAATCTGGATCGTGTGGTCGAAGTCGCCGTCACCGACCCGGCTCACACCCGCCTGCAGATCCCGGATCGGGTAGAACGTCCAGCGGTAGAAGAACCGCAGCAGGCCGGCCATCAGCAGCACCCCGCCGGCGCTGCTGGCGATGACGATGACCAGGCTCAGGTGGGCGTCCTTCTTGGCGGTCCAGAACCGCTGGAAGCAATCGACGTAAATCTCGCCGATGATCTCGTCCACCGTGCTGTTCAGCAGCAGCAGACTTTCCTTGACGGTCTTCTCCTCCCGGATCGATTCCCGCAGCGCGTCCCGCGGCGCCTCGATGACGACCAGGCTCGGGTTAAAGAGGTTGTCGAGCACCTTGTCGATGCGGTCGAGGTGCTGGCGGATCGCCTGCAACTTGGGCGTCAGCTTCCAGTTCTTGTCCGGCTCGTTGCCGTAGCTGCCGCGGGCCTTGAGCGTGTCCTCGAACTCCTGCAGCACCGCGCGCGTTTTTCGCACGCGCTTCCAGAGTTCCCCTTCTTCCCGCCCATCCTGCCGTTTCCCGGGAACCGTCAGCTCGCGAATCTCGGTCCGAAGTTTGATCGCCCGATCCAGCTCGACCAGCCGGCTGTCAATGGTCCTGATGGTGTCGCGGTACGACGTGAGACCCTTGAGCGCGCCGCCGAGCAGCAGGGCGACGACGGCAACGGCGAAGCCGAGCCCGAGCAACAGCTTGTGGCGGATTCGCCATTGGCAGGCCACGCCCGACCTCCTTGTCCGCGGCCTCGAAGTGACTCGATCGCCCCGGGCTCCCCCTCCGCGTCGCACGCGGTCTCCGGTGGCGCACTGACCGAGTCGGGGGGGACTCTACCAGAACCCGGTTCGCGGCGGGAGAGCAACTTTCGCGGGCCGGTCGGGCCGATCGCCCGATGGCGAAAGGTCAGCAGAAAAGGCCCCCGGGCTGCAGCCCGGGGGCCTTTTCTGCTGACCTTTTTCCACCCAACCCCGTTTTACGGGTTGGTCGCACGGACCGGCTGCACCGCGTTCGAGTCGGTCGCCGGGGCGAGTCGGGCCAGCGCCTGGTCGGCCTCGGCCCGCACGCGCGGATCGGTGTCCGACTTGAGTTGCTGGAGGACCGCCATCACCCGCGTACCGCTCGCCCGCATCCGGCCCAGGGTGTAGGCACAACCCGCCCGCACCGTCGGTGCCGGGTCGTCCTTGGCCGCGACTGCGAGTACCTGGATGACCTCCGGGCGCGTATGGTCGTCACACATCCCCAGGTTGTGGGCGGCCCACTCGCGCTGCGACGGGTACGCGGACGTCTTCAGCACGTTGATCATTTGCTGCACCTGGGTGTTGGCGGCTGCCTGGGCGGCCGTCATCGGGGCGGTGTACCCCGGACGGTCCATCGCCGGGTTCGGCGCCTGCACCATGCCCTGGTAGCCCGGAGCATAACCCGCCGGCACCATCGGCGGGCGGGCATACGGATTGGGCGGCATCGGCCCCTGGTAAGAGTAGGGGACCATCCCGCGGCCCGGAGCCTGGTTCGGCGCCCCCATCGGTCCGTAGGGATACGGCCGGTACATCGTCTGCTGCATCGCGTAGCCCGGGTGGCCGCTCTGGGCCGCCATCGGGTAGTAACCGTACCCGGCCGGGTAGCCGCCCTGGGCCATCATCGGGTAACCCGGCATCATCGGGTAACTGGGCATCATCGGGTAGCCGGGCGCCATCGCCATCGGGCCGACGGGCGGGGGATACCCTTGCGGCGGCATGCCCTGCTGTCCACCTGGAGGGGCCGGCGGCGTGAAGGCGTTGACGAACTTCTCGTTGGGCTGCGGCGCCTGCGGGATCTCCGGCACCGGCGGCAGCGGCGGCCTCGTCCGCTCCGGCATCGTCACGATCGGCACCGGGACGTAGTGGACGGGACGCTCCAGGCCGTTGCTGGCCGCCAGGACTGACTGTGCCCCCAGCGGCAGCGCGCCCTGCTGGGTGATCGCCTGTGCGACCGGCTTCGCCTGGACGGGCTGGGACGGGGTGGCCGTGGTCGTCGGGGCGGGCAGACGCGGTGCGGCCGGAGCCTTCGGCGCGGGCGAACTCGACGCTGGCGGGGTCGGCTGCGGCGGGTTCGTGGAAACCTGAACCGTGGTCGGCGGCAGCGGCAGCGGCTTCTCGTCCTGCTTCCCCTTCAGACTGCCGACCTTCTCCTCCACCTTGCGCCCGGCGTAACTCCCCGGGTCGGCCAGCGGGTCGGGACGTTTGGCCGTCTCCGTCGCGGAGGCCGGCGGCCTGGAGGGACTGCTCGGGGTGTCCGGTTTCGTCGAGACCTGGGCGACCGCCGAGGCGGACCCCTTCGCCCCCCTGGTCTTGTCGGCCGACTTGCCGTCCTTGTCGCCCCACGACTGCCGCCAGTCGGTGGGCTTCGCCGGCTCGACGGTCGGCTTGTTCGCCGCGACGACCGCCTTCGGAGCCTCCGTTGCCGGCTTTTTGGTTGCCACCTGGACCACAGCCGGCGGCTTCGGCGGGGCCGGCTGGGCGGAGGTCATGTTGACGTTGTCGCCGCCCCAGCCCCGCCGCCAGTCTTTGTGCATCGGGGCGTGCGCAACCGCAGCCGACGGGGCCGCCAACTCGGATGCGCTCGGCCGGTGGAAGATACCGTGCAGCCGGGCGGCCACACGGTCGCCGACTCCGGGCTCGCGCTCGACGGGACCGGGCTTGATGACGGCCGGCTTCGCGACCACGACCGGCGCGCCGGTCCTCGGCCCGGTCACCACCGTCACAGGCGCGGCGTCCGGCGGGACGGGCACCCCGGCCGGCCGGGTCTTGTACCGGCCCCAGTGGAAGATGCGCGCGGCCATCGCCTTCACCCGGGTGCCGGGCGCGGCGCCGGGCACCTCCGCGGGGGCCGTCTCGACGACCGTCAGCATCTCGCCGGTCTGCGTGCAGACCAGTTCGCACGCCTCACGGGAGGTCGATCCCTGGGACGTGTGCCACCGGCGCAGCACCCGACAGAGCAGCGGCGGCCGTCCGGACTCCATGACGGTCCGGCACTCGCCGTCGCTCGCGGCCGATCCCGTGCCGGTCGGGGCAGGAGCGCCCCGCTGCGGTCCCGACACCGGAACGACCACGGGAGTGCCGGGGGTGTGCGTGACCTGGACCGAGGTCGTGATCGGGCCGCTGACGATGGACCCGCCTTTGGGAGCCTCGAAGACGGTGGACTCTTCTCCGGTGGCCAGCGACTGAACCTGGAGCTTGGTGGAGCCGTCCGGCATTTGGGTCGTGGAGACGACGCGGCATGCCTCGGCCGGCTTGCCCGGTTCCCGGATGGTCAGGATCCGTTCGCCGGGCTTTCCGGCCGGGGCGGCGCTGGGGGCGGCGAACTGGGCCTGTGCAACGCCGGCCCAGGCCAGCGCCAGGATGAGGATCCCTTTCCAGTGTGACCGGACCATCGGACGGCTCTCCTTTCCACGCGATGTGGCTTTCCCGCCGTAGCGCTCCCGGGAAGCCGTTGGCAGCAACCCTCGCACGGACGGCGACGGCCCGGGGCAGCGCGTCTGGCGCGGCTCGCGCGGTCGCGCCCGTGGCGCCGTCTAGTCCTCAGTTATCGGCTGCGCCGAGCTTATGCATCAATCTGATTGCGATAGCTGTCGTCTGCCGCCGGCTCAGCCCGAGCGCTCTTTCCTCCTGCCGTCCTTTTGTGTTCAATACACCCTCGCCTTGCCCCGCTTGCCCTGGCCGTCGAGATCGATATGGACGTCCTGATCCCCGCGGAACGTATCCAGCAGCGCATCGCCGAACTGGCCGGCGCGATCGCGGCCGACTACGACCGTCGCCCGGTTACCATCGTCGGGGTGCTCACTGGCTGCCTGATGTTCCTGGCGGATCTGGTACGGCACCTCGACCTGGCGCTGCGCATCGACTTCATCCAGGCGTCGAGCTACCGCGGGCCAGTCACCAACCCCGGCGAGCTGCACATCCAGCCGGAACTCGTTCCCGACGTCGCCGGCCGCCACGTCCTGCTCCTGGACGACATCCTCGACACCGGCCACACCGTCGCCGCCCTGGTGCGGCACCTGGAAGGGCTCGGGGCGGCGTCGGTCCGGGTGGCGGTCCTGCTGCGCAAGCGCGGCCGGCAGGAGGTGCCTGTCGAGCCGGATTACTGCGGGTTCGACATCCCCGACGAGTTTGTGGTTGGCTACGGGCTGGACTTCAACGACGAGTACCGTCACCTGCCCTACATCGCCATCCTTCCCCGTTTCCCTGGCACGGACGCGGCCCCATGAAGATCCTGTTCGTCACTCCCGGGACGGAGCCTGACGGGGCGACCTCTCAGCTCTCCCTGCTCGCACGGCGTCTGCCCGCGCGCGGCTTCGCGGCGCACGTCTGCGCGCTCGGCCCGGCCGGTGGATGCCGGGAGTTCGGCGTACCGGCAACGTCCCTGGGCTGGTCCCGCGTGTTCGACCTACGACCGATGTGGCGTCTGCGCCGCCTGATCGCCGACGTTCGCCCGGATGTGATCCACGCCTTTCGGCCCGCTTCCCTGCGTGCCCTCGCCCTCGCCGTCGGCCGCACTCCATGCCCGCTGGTCGTCAGCCGTCCGCTGCCGCCGCGCGGCAAGGATCTCGCGCGCCTGGATCGCTGGCTCCTGGGTCGCGCCGACCGGATCCTCGTGCGCGGCGCGGCGGAGGCGGAGCGCGGTCGGCGTGCCGGCGTTTCGCCCGAGCGAATGGCCGTCGTGCCGCCGGGGGTCGAGGAGTCGGCGCCCACCGTGGCGGCCGGTGCGGACGGTCGTGCGGTGGTTTGCGCCGGGCGGCTGGAGCGGTACAAGGGCTACCATGACGCCGTCTGGGTGTTCGACATGCTTCGCTACCTGTACGACGACCTGCGGCTGGTGGTCCTCGGAGACGGGCCGGACCGGCCGCGACTGGAGCATTTCGTCAAGTGCCTCCGGGCAGTGGGGCGGGTCCATTTTCAGGGGACGCAGGCGGACGCGGCCGGCCGGCTGGCCGGAGGGGAGGTGGTCTGGGTGCCGAGCCTGGCGGACGGCGGCGTTGGGGCAGCGCTGGAGGCGATGGCGGCGGGGCGTCCCGTCGTGGCCTCGCGCTGGCCCGGGTTGGCGGAGGTCGTGACGCACGGCGCGACGGGCCTGCTGGTGCCCCCGGGCGACAAGATCGCCCTCGGGCGGCAAACGCGGCTGCTGCTCAACGACGAGGGGTTGCGCCGGCGGCTTGGGGAAGCAGGGCGTGAGCGCGTCCGGCGCGAGTTCTCGGCGGACGCCGCGGCCCGGGCGACAGCGGCCATCTACGAGCGGTTGGCTGGGTGACGCGATGACCGACCGCGCCAGCGCGCGGGAGCGGCCGCTCCCGGCCCACCCCTTTGCGCCCTTTGCGCCTTCGCGCGAAACGTTACGCCCGGCACCCCCTGGCCGCCCTGATCGGTCCGTTTCGGCTTGCCCGTACCGTTGTTCAGGTACACAATAGAATCGCCCTGCTCGCCGCCCCGGCAGCCTTCCCAGCGGCCGTCGCGGACTCCTTGCATTCCCAGGTCACGGACGCTGGGATCTCTCATGCCCGACGGCAACCCCGAGGTGATAGGTCTGGATTTCTTCCCGCAGCAGTGGTGCGCCGTCGCCGCGCCGCCCGGCCCCGTGCTGGTCCTGGCCGGCCCCGGCGCCGGCAAGACGCGCTGCCTGACCGGGCGCATCGGCTATCTGCTCACCCACCACGCCACCCTCGCGAGCCGCATCTGCGCCATCACGTTCACCAACAAGGCCGCCGAGGAGATCGCTGCGCGTCTCCGCCACGCCCTCGGTGATCTTGTCGAGCAGATGACGCTCGGCACCATTCACGCCCTGTGCCTGAAGATGCTTCGCACCCACGGCCGGCGCGTCGGCCTGCCGGCCGGGTTCGGCGTCGCCAGCGAGGAGCACCAGCGCCTCGTCCTCAGCCGCCTCGGCGTCCACACGAAGCGCCACCGTCCGCTGCTGCTGCTGTTCGGCCGACACCGGCTGCAGGGGTACAAGCTCACCGGCGGCGACGAGGCCCTGTTCGGCCGCTACCAGCGCGAGCTGCGCTCGAACCACCTGATCGACTACGACGAGATCCTCGCCCTGACCCTCGCCCTGCTCCAGAGCAGCAGGGCGGTCCTCGCCGAGTACCAGGCGCAGTGGGACCACCTCCTCGTCGATGAGTTTCAGGATCTCGACCTGACGCAGTACGCGATCCTCAAGCTCCTCGCGGACGACCACCGCAGCCTGTTTGCCGTCGGCGACGACGAGCAGTCGATCTTCTCCTGGCGCGGAGCCGACCAGCGCGTCATGGCGCGCTTCGCGGGCGACTTCAACATCGACCGGCCGATCGTCCTCGACGTCAACTGCCGGTGTGCCCGGGACATCTTTGCCGCGGCCCGCAAGATCTTGCCGGCCGCCGAGCCGCTGTTCGCGAAGCAGATCACCGCCGTCCGCGAGTCCACGTTCCCGGTCACCGCCCACGGCTTCAACACCGACCGGGAGGAGACGGCGGCGGTCGTCGCGGATCTGCTGCGCGAGCTGGACGAGTCGGGACTGCGGCGCGGCGAGTTCGCTGTCCTGTACCGCACCCACACGATCGGCCAGCAGTTCGAGGAGGCGCTCGTCGCGGCCGGCGTGCCGTGCCAGCTTGCGCGCGGGCAGGCGCTCGCCGACGACCCGATCATCGCCCAGCTGCTCGCGTCGCTGCGCGTCGTCCTCCACCCGGACGCCGACCTGTACGTCGAGCACCTGGCGCAGAAGGTCTTCCCGGAGGCGCTCCTCGCAGAGGTGTCGCGCCTGCCCGGCCGGTCGCTGCTGACGCGGGTGCGCGCCTACGCCGAGCAGAAGGTCGGCGGCGATTCGGCTCGGTGCTGGCGCTTCCTCTACCAGGTGGAAAACCTCAAGGGGCTGCGGCGCGGGGCGTCCCAGCAAAACCTGCGCGATCTCGTCAACGCCATCCTCGACCAGGGGATCGGCCGGTACGAGAACCCGCTGGAAGGAGCCCACGAGCGGCTCGACGACCCGGAAGCACTGCCGTGGGCGTGTGCGCTGGGCGAGCGGTTGCGGCGCGTCGTGGCGGCCGGCGGGCGGGTGCTGCTCGCGCCGGCCGGCGGGCTGGAGATCCCCGCCAAGCTGATGCTGCAGCGCACCCTGCCCGGGCTGACGATCGCCTACTTCGATACGGCGAACCAACCGACCGGGCGCGACGCGGTCCTCGATCTCGGCCCCGGCGCCCCGCTTCCGCCGGGAGCGGCGGACCGGCTGAAGATCGCCTGCCTGTTCAAGGCGTTGCAGCACCTCGAAAGTCGTCAGTACCGCCGCCTCTTCGCCGACCACGTCACGTTCGACACGGAAACGACCGGCAAGGATATCGACGCTTGCGAGGTGGTCGAACTGGCCGCCGTGCGCGTCAGCAACGGCCGGGTCGTGGACACGTTCCGCACGCTGGTCCGGTGTAATCGCCCGATCGCACCGGGCGCCAGCGCGATCCACGGCTACACCGACGCTGACCTGCGAGGGCAGCCGACCCTCGCCGAGATCTGGCCGCGCTTCCGGGAGTTCGTCGGCGACCGGGTGCTGGTGGTCCACAACGGCCATCGCTTTGACGTGCCGGTGCTCCAGCGTCTCACCGCCGGACTGGGCGGGCTCGAAGGGCTGGTCTTCTTCGACACGCTGACACTGGCCCGCAACCTGTTCCCGGACGGCAGCCTGCGCCTCGAAGACCTGGCGGTCCGGTTCGGCGTGGACGCCGGGCGGTCGCACCATGCGCTCGACGATTCGCTGTGCCTGGCCGGCGTGTTCGAGCGGCTGCAGGCGGAGCGGGCGCGGCGGTCGCGCCAGACCTGCCTGCCAAATCTGCTTGACTGCCTCGCCCTCGGCGCCGCCATTGAGGACCGCAAGCCGGTCCACCCGGAGGACCGGGCACTGGTCGAGGCGGGGACGTGGCGCGACCTGAAGCGGCACGCGGCGGTCGTGGACGCCTACACCGAGGAGGCCGAGCGGCTCGGGAACTGCCCGCCGCTGCCGGAGTTAATCGAGCGCATGGGCGTGCCCAACGCCTGGCCCGGGGCGCGGGGAGCCGCAGCGCAGGAGCGCCCGCCCGAGTCGCACACCCGCCTGACGCGCCTCATCGCGACGGGGAAGGCGTCGGACCTGGAGGGCGGTATCCGCGAGTTGCTCGACCGGGTGGCCCTGTCCACATCGGACGGGGCCGGCGTCAACCGCGACCGGGTGAGCCTGCTGACGTTTCACGCGACCAAGGGGCTGGAGTTCGCCCGGCTGTACATCGTCGGCGTGGAGGACCACCAGTTGCCGGGCTACTACGCCCTCGCCGACAACCGCGCGGACGACATCCGCGAGGCGCGGCGTCTGCTGTACGTGGCGATGACCCGGGCGAAGGACCGGCTCACGCTGACGTACTGCCGCGAGCGGAACGGTCTGCCGACCGGCGGGACGATGTTCCTCGACGAGATGGGCCTGGTCACCCAACCAGCCGCGAGCGCGCGGTCCGCCCCACTCGCTCGCGCCCGCGGCCGGTAACTCGCGCTTGCCAACCAGCCGCGAGCGCGCGTGAGCAGTCCGCCCCCCGGAGCGCCCTGACTGTTCCCGGTCCGGGTATGAGAGAATTGCGTTGACTCCGCTGCCCGGGGCGGCGAAAATCGCGCGGGGAGGACAGGATACGGTCTGGCCCGAGTTCGCCTGATGACGCCTACCTTTGAGCACCTGAATGACCTGACCAGCGACGACTGGGCCGCTGTCGATGCCGTCGTCGAGCGGTTCGAGACCGCCTGGCACCGCGGCGAGCGGCCGCCGCTGGACCCGCACCTGCCGGCCGGCGGGCTGCGCCGCGCGGCATTGCAGGAAATCGTTCGCGGCGAGCTGGAGGTGCGTCTGAAGGCCGGCGAGGCGGCGCGCGTCGAGAACTACCTGCAACAGTTCCCGGAAATCGCCGCCGACGCGAACCTGGTGCTCGGGTTGCTCGCCCAGGAACACGAGTTGCGGCAGCGCCGGGAGCCGCACCTGGCGCTGGACGAATACCAGCGCCGCTTCCCGCAGCACGCCGCCGCGCTCGCCGCCCGGCTGTCGTCCCCCGATCACACGTCCGTGGCCGCCCAACCGCCGGTAGCCCCAGTACGCACCCCCAGCCCCGCCATCGATTCGGGCGTGACGCTCGTGGCCGTGCTGACGGAAGGCCGCCTGCTCGAGCCGTCCCAGCTGGTCGAGCTGGCGTCGTTGCAAGCGGTCCACGCCGACCCGCGGCCCCTGGCGCGCGAACTGGTGCAGCGCGGTTGGCTCACCCCCTGGCAGGTCAACCAGCTGTTCCTGCGTCGGGCCGGCGAGCTGCGGCTGGGACCGTACCTGCTGCTCGACCGCCTCGGCGAGGGCGGCATGGGAACCGTCTACCGGGCACGCCACTCGGTCATGCGCCGCCTGGTCGCGCTGAAAGTGATCCGCCGCGATCGGCTGGCGAACACCGACATGGTCCGCCGCTTCTACCGCGAGGTGCGCGCCGTCGCTCGCCTGTCGCACCCCAACATCGTCCTCGCCCACGACGCGGCCCAGGTCGATGGCACGCACTTCCTCGTCATGGAGTTCGTCGATGGCGAGGATCTGGCGCGGGTCGTGCGGCAGCGCGGCGCCCTGCCGGTGGCGGAGGCGTGCGAGTACGTTCGGCAGGCAGCGCTGGGGTTGCAGCACGCGCACGAGCAAGGGCTCGTCCACCGCGACGTCAAGCCGGGCAATCTGCTCCTGGGCCGGACGGCCGCCGGCGGGACAATCAAGGTACTCGACCTGGGGCTGGCGCGGCTAGCACAGGCGGCGGGCGAGCAGACGGCGGGCGAGCTGACCGGCGCCGGCGGGATCCTCGGCACGCCCGATTACCTGGCCCCGGAGCAGGCGCGCGAGTCGCACACGGCGGACGTCCGGGCGGACGTGTACAGCCTCGGCTGCACGCTGTACCACCTGCTGACGGGCCGCGTGCCGTTTCCGGGCGGGACGTTCGCCCAGAAGGTGCTCCGCCACGAACAGGCCAACGCGGTCCCGGTCGAGTTGGTGCGGCCGGAGGTGCCGGCGGCGCTGGGCGCCGTGGTGAAGAAGCTGATGGCCAAGCGGCCGGAGGACCGCTACCCGACGCCGATCGAGGCGGCCGCGGCGCTGCTGCCGTTCTGCCCGGCCGGCGCGGCTCTCCCGGGGACCGTCCCGGTGCCGGTGGTCGTGGTGCCGGTCCTGGCGACCGCCGTGCCGGCGAGCGAGGGCACCGTGGCTGCGGTGACGGCCGGCGTGCAAACGATCGACCTGACCGGGCAGGGAGCTGCGGCGGGAGAGCAGACGCAGCCGCTGCTGCCGCCGGCCCCCTCGCCTGGAACGCTGGCGCGCGTCGGAGCCTGGGTGCGTCACTCGCCGCGCCGCGCGGCAGCCATCGCCAGCGGGGCGCTGCTCCTCGTCTGCCTGCTGCTGTTCCTGCGCGGCGGGTCGGGGGGCGGCGGGGGCGCGGACGACCCCGATGGCGGGGGCGGTGCCGGTGCCCGCTGGCCGCTGGACAACCTCAAGCCCGTCGTCCCGGCCGCAGGCCAGCTCGACTGGCTCCCGGAGGGGCTGGTGACCGTGCTCGGCAGCGCGCGCGGGCGCCACTGGGGGCCGGTCCGCGCCGTCGCGTTCAGCCCCGACGGCAAACTGGTGGCCAGCGGCGGCGACGACGAACTCATCTGCGTGTGGCAGGCGGACACGCTGGAGGAGTACCGCCTGCTGCGCGGACACAAGGGGCCGGTGCGGTCGCTGGCCTTCACGCCGGACGGCCGGCTGCTGTCGGGCGGCGCGGACCGGACGGTGCGCCTGTGGGACGTGAAGCGGCGGAAGGAAGTGCTGATGCTGGAAGGGCACACCGACCCGGTGGCGTGCCTGGCGGTGTCGGCCGACGGCACGCGGGCGCTGTCCGGCGGCGCCGGCGCGGTGGACTGCACCGTGCGGCTCTGGTCCCTCGCGGGGGCCGGTCAAGAACTCGCCGTCTTCCGCGGCCACACCGAGGAGGTCACGCAGGTCGGGTTCCTGCCGAACGGGAAACAGGTTATTTCCGGAGACAGCAAGGGCGGCGTGTTCGCCTGGGATGTCGCAACCAGGGCGAAGGCGCGGCAGGTGAGCGTGGGCCAGGGGGACTACTCTCCTCGGATCGTTGCCTTCACGCCAGACGGGCGGTGGGCCTTCACCGACGCGCCGGGTGAGGGCGAGGCCGACAGATGGGACGCCTCGACAGGCAAGCTCGTCGACCGCATCGTTGTTCCTCTGGCCAACATGGGGAGTATCTCGCCGGACGGGAGATTTGCCGGTTTCGCGAGGCGCGATACGGTCAGTGTGTGCGACGCGCTGACGTGGAAGGTGCTCCGGGTGTTCAAGGCGAATGAAGTCTTCGCCATTGCGCTGGCGCCCGACGGTCGGCGAGTTGTTTCCGGGAACATGGGCGGCGTGGTCCAGATCTGGGACGTGCAGAGCGGCAAGGAGATCACGCCGCGGCCCGGGCACACCTTTGCCGTCCACGCCGTGACCATCGCGAAGGACGGCCGCCGCGTCCTGACCGGCGGAGCGGACAAAACGGTGCGCTTGTGGGATCTGGCGAGCAGTCCGCCGGGACAGGAGGTGAAGCGCCTGGAAGGGCACGCGGGCACGGTCACCCGTGTCGTGTTCGTGGAAGGCGGGCAGCGCGGCGCGAGCACCGGCGCGGACGGCACGACGCGCTGCTGGGATCTGGCGAGTGGAAAAGAGCAGCGGCGCCTGGAAGAGGCGGCGCTTGGGTTCTCAGCCGACGGTCGCCTCGTCGCCGTCCAGCGACCCGCAGCGACGATAGTGGTCCTCGTCATCGAGACGAGTGAGGAGATCCGCCGTGCGGATATAGGTGGTGGTGACATCATAGAAGGCGCGTTCCGCCTGGACGGCCGCCGCGCCGCGATGGTCAGCTTGCATGGGATTGTCCACGTGTGGGACATCCACGGCGCTTCAAAAGCAATCCCTCTAGGCCAAACCTGGACCACAGGCGGGAAAGCTGCCTTTTCCCCCGACGGCGAGATCCTGCTGCTTGGGGACATCAAGGGCGGGATGCGCCTGTTGGACCTCGCGACGCTCAAGCAGGACAGCCGGCTGCGAGCCCTGGCCGGCATCGTGACGCCCATCAGCGGAGTCGCCTGGTCGCCCAGCGGCAAACTCGCGGCGGGCTCGTCCAGCAGCGGCAAGATAATGGTCTGGGACGTCGCGACGGGCCAACCCCTGCAGGAGTGGCAACTGCCGGGCGCAGTCCACGGCATCGCCTTCGCGCCCGACGGCCGCCACCTGCTGACCGCCAACGGCAACGGCACCGCGCACGTCATCCGCCTGCGCTCGGCGCCCTGACGCCCCGCGCAGGAATACACTCGAAGGAAAGGCCGTCCCAGGAACCTCCTCCATGCCGCAAAACGAGCGGTCTCTGGTCGTCCCCGGCGTGCTCGGCGAGGTGTTCGCGTTCTTCCTGAGCCCGGCCAACCTCGCTACCCTGGCGCCGCCGGAGATGCGGTTGCAACTGATCGAGGGGCCTGACCGCCTGGAACTCGGAGCGCGGGTCGCCTGGAAGGGCCGCCGCTGGAGCGTCCCGTACACGGTCGTCACGGAGGTTACCGCTTTTGAGCCGAACGCCCTCCTGGGTGAGCGGCAGGTGCAGGGGCCGCTCCGGCACTGGGAGCTGACGCGCTGCTTCGAGGCGGTCGCCGAAGGCACGCGCCTGAGCGAACGGGTCGAGTTCGAGCCGCCGGGCGGCCTCCTCGGGTTGACCGTCACCGCGCGGGCGGTCGAGGAGGAACTCGCGGCCGCCTTCGCGTACAGCGCTGCCCGGCTGGATGAGCGCTTCGGTCCGGCAAACGAGGCGAGAATCTGACGTGACTCTTTGGCATTGTGGCCCGCGCCTGCGCGACAAGGGCGGGGCGGTCCTCGACCTGGCTCTGACCCCGCAGGGGTGTCCCGTCGTTACCGCGAACGAGGACGGAACGATTTACGCGCCGCGGCTGGCGGAGGGGGCCGCAAAGTGAAGACGCCGGGGCCGCTCCAGCCGCTCGAAGTCGCGGCAGCGCATGCGGATCGCCTCCGCGTGGCTGTGGCCCTCGAACACGACCCACGATTCCGAATCGAGTCCGGCGTCCAGAACGGTCGGCAGGCCGTACAGGCTGCCGAACGGCGTCAGCCCGCCCCACTCGCAGTCCGCGAAGAAGGCCGGGATCTCGTCGCGCCGGGCCAGCCGCACCGGACCGTCGAGGGCGAGTCCGAGTGTCTCCAGATCCACGCGGGCGACGGCGGGGAGAACCGCCAGGAAGTAGCCCTGCGGGCCGTGGAGCAGGACCGCCTTGACGAGTTGCCGCCCGGAAACGTGCAGGTAGCGGGCGCGGCGCTGAGCCGTGTAGGCCGGCGGGTGATACAGGTGCTCGAACGCGATGTGCTGATCTTGCAGGTAAAGAGGGACGCGCATTCGACTCCTCCGTCCGCCCTCCGTGCCCGTCGGACCTGTCCGACGGACACAAACGCGCTCGGGGTACTCGCCGGGAAGTGCCGCCGAGGGATGTTCCGCTGGCGTCACGCGAGTATAACGAACCCCCGCCCGCCCGGTCCCACCCAACTTGCGCCTTTTGCCGCAATGGCGAGCCCCGCCCGCTCCGTTCGTAGGGAACATGCCGAATGCTCACCCCGCTCCCCGAGGAAGTTGAAGTCCTCCGCCCCGACCTGCCGCGCGGCCGGTTCCGCTCAGCGCTGTTCGACTTCGACGGCACCCTGTCGCTGATTCGCGAGGGCTGGCCGCAGGTCATGATCCCGATGATGGTGGACGTCCTCCGCGCGACCGGGACGGCGGAGACGGACGCGGCGCTGTCGGCCGCCGTCGAGGAGTTCGTGATGCGCCTCAACGGCCGGCAGACGATCTACCAGATGATCCAGCTGGCCGAGGAGGTGCGCCGCCGCGGCGGGACAGCGCTGGACCCGCTGGCGTACAAGCACCGCTACCACGACCTGCTGATGCGGCGCATCGAGGGGCGGCTGGCGGCGCTGGCAGAGGGCGCGGCGACGGCGGAGGAGTGGACCGTGCCCGGGAGCCACGCCCTGCTGGAAGGGCTGCGGCGGCGCGGGGTGACGCTGTACCTCGCGAGCGGGACGGACCTGAAGTACGTTCGTCGCGAGGCCGAGTTGCTTGGGCTGATGCCCTACTTCGGCGAGCACGTCTACGGCGCGCTGGACGACTACCGGAACTTCTCGAAGAAGATGGTGATCGACGCGATCCTGCGCGACCACGGCCTGCGCGGTGAGGAGTTGCTCGGGTTCGGCGACGGCTTTGTGGAGATCGAGGAGATCAAGAAGGTGGGCGGGGTTGCGGTGGCGGTGGCGAGCGACGAGGTGACGCGCCGTGGGGTGAATGCGTGGAAGCGGCGGCGGCTGATTCAGGCAGGGGCGGACGCGGTCGTCCCGGAGTACCGCGCGCACGCGCGGCTGCTCCGGTGGCTGTTTGCCGAGGGGTGAGAGAGAAAACCTAAAGCCCACGGGCTGCAACCCGTGGGCTTTAGAGTGCTCATCCGCTCACCCCTTGCCCTTTTTCTTCTTCTGCAGCGGGTGGGCGGGCAGGGAGAAGGGCATCTGCTGCGGATGCTGGTTGCTCGCGCCGACGAGCGTGTGGGTCGGCAGATCCTTGCCGTCGATGTGCAGGTGGAATCGGACGCGGTCCGCGCCCTTACTGACGTTGAAGTCGATACCGTCGATCCCCTTGTTGGTCTGGAAGTCGAACGTGATCGTCTGCCGCTTCGGACCGATCTTCCAGTGATCGTGCAGTCCGCCCTTCTTCTCCAGCCCGCGCGAGTGAACGCGGGTGAAGGTGCCGCCCTCCACATGGATGGTGCCGCGGAAGTAGTGTTCCTTCCTCTTCGTCGTGGTGCGCAGGTGCCAGCCGTTGCCGTCGTGCCAGACCGCGTACACGTTCGCCTTGCCCTCCTGGAGCCTGGTCGGGCGCCCCTGGGGGTTGAGCGGGCCGACTCCGCCGCCGACGGCGAGGCCGCCCAGAGACAGGGCGCCAAGCGCCGCCAGGACGCCCAGCTGCTTACCGTAGCGCATGCGAGCTTCTCCTTCTGGGGAGGGAAACCGTGCGGTCCGTCGGGACCGCGTGACTCCTTGAACCGCGTTCGCCCTGGGGCGTGGTGAACTCGGGGGAAGATAGGCTGATCATGGAACCCCGCCGGCCCGGGAAAGTTCCGCGCCGGGCCGCGGACCGTTGGCCACTCGCAACGCCCACGGGTGACATCCCGCAGGCGTTGACTGACCCTCGACACCCCATCCCCCTTCCCCTTGCACTAGGTCGTTTCTGACAATTTGGTATCGATCCTATAATGAGGGTAGATCCCTTCTCGCGAGATGGGAGGTTTCCTGAAGGAGGCCACCCATGTACCGC
>JAANMX010000779.1_pt1 | contig 39938 bp, 31 predicted proteins | sample 7279681 | NCBI WGS metagenome assembly JAANMX01 (sample SAMN14094542, study PRJNA606508) | bioreactor metagenome | isolation source: A lab-scale SPAN reactor treating ammonium-rich wastewater day 351 | place: Ireland: Galway | collected 2018-01-01 | reverse complement strand
AGGGTCCATGTGGTCTTGGAGAAGATCGGGATTTCGACCAGTCGCGTCGCGTCGCGCGGATCGTCTTTGGCCAACCGCAGGAAATCGGCGCCGCGCAGGTGGATGTCGCCCTCGCCGCCGGCGTCGCCGGCCAGCGTGAGCAGGCCTTTGCCGCGGAAGGCGTCGTAATCCATCTTCCAGAAACCGCGCAGCGCCCCGTCGACGTCGACGCCGGTGATGCGGCCGCCGGTGGCCTTCACCATTTTTTCGTGGGTGAAACCCAAAAAACCGAAATGGAGGTTGAGATTTTTGATCTCGAAGGTCGGCGCGGCCCCGTCGATCTCCAGGGTCAAGGGACTCTTCTTCTTGAAGTTCTTCTGCTCGATCCAGACGGGCCCGCGGATCACCCCCGTCTTGGGCATGTCCTTCCAGGGATTGGCCGTAAATTTGAGGTTGGGCACCGTATAAAGGAAGCCTCCGTTTTTGGTCGGTTCGAGGCTGGCGTTCAACTCGAGTTTGGGTGAGCTAAGGTGAATTGCCGGGAAATCCAGCGATTTGGCTTTGGCTTCCACCGAGAAGGAGGTCTGGTCGCCGATCAGGTTCCGGTCGAAATTGATTTCAAGCCCTTCGAGCGGCCGTCGCTTCAGGGTGCCGGCGGGATCGGTTTCGCGGCTGTCCAAGGCCACCTTGATTTGGGTGGAGTCCGGCCGATGGCTGCCGCTCAGGTTGAGGTTCCAGGCCTCCGGATTGCCGCCGACACGGACGGCCTGCATCGTCACCTCGGCCGCGAAGGCCTTGGCCAATTCGGAGAAGTCGTAGAGGCCGTCGATGTCTTTGGGCACCGACATGCCGCCGTCGATCCGCAGCGAGCTGTAGGAGCCCCCCGTCATTTCCGGCACTTCGATCTTTGTCACGAAGGCGGACGGGGAATTCGCGGCGGGAATCGGCGACCACAAGCCGTCGTCGAAGACTTCGACGGAGGCCCGCGACCAACGTTGGCCCTTTTCGGTGACGACCTCGAGATCACTCAGGCGCAGGTGCGTGCTGTTGGGCTCGGGGACCCATAATGTCTTCTCGGAGTTGCTGCCGTCGGCGAGGGTCTCGACGACGATCTTCGGGACGAGCCGCATTCCCCCTTCGATTTTTCCGTGCAAGGTGACCTCTCCTACCATGGGGAGACGAAGGCGAAGCCCCTCCATGCGCAGGTTGACCTCCGCGGTGAGGCCCACGCCGGGTTCGCCGCGGACGAGTAGGGCGGGTTTGGACGCGTAGGGGATTTCAAAAGGATCCGGAAGCCCCGTGATGCGGCCGCCGAGGACGGCGAGCTTCCCGGGCTTGGTGGGATCCAGGCGGAAATGGCGCTGGAGCTTGCCCACTAGGCCGAGGAGGCTGGGCGTGCCCTTTTCTTGGGCGCCGCCGTATTCCATGCGGCCGAATTCGATCTCGAGGTTGTCGAGGCGGAGCTCCTCCAGGTTGTCGAGACGGAGCTTGGAGTCTCCGGTCGAGCGATAGCTCAGACCCAGGTCGCCTTTCAGTTCGGTGATGTCGATGCCGCCCGGGCTATACAAGCGAGTGATGTGCAGCGGGGCCATGAGCGCCAGACTGACGTCTTTCAGGTTTTTAACGCTCAGCTGGGTTTCGAGCAGGTTCTTATCCGGTTCGTCCGCGAATTCGACGTAGAGGTTTTTGAAAAGAAGTCGGCCGGGGTGCAGGCGAGCGCGCAGCGAAACGGTCTCGAAGAGCTTCTGCAGGATGGCTTGCTGGGCCTCGTCCTGCTTCTTGTCCGAAGGGCGGACGTTTTTTTGGTATTCCGTCACCGCCTCGTAGAGCTGGTTGAAGGAGAGGCGGTCGGGAAATTTTCCTTCGCGCGCCATGTTGAATAAATAGGGGATTGTCTTCAGTCCCGGCTTGTCCGTTGCCGCTTGGTATTCCGAAAAATTGACGGCCTCTCCGGTGGCGACTCGAAAGGCCACGGGCATCTTTTCCAGGACCAGGGAAGTCAGGTCCAAGTCGTAGCTGTCGGGATCGTAGGGGTTGGGCGCCGCCGAGCGGAGCAGCTTTTGCAAGGTCGGGTTTAATTTTCCGAGCAGGTACTCGTTGGTGAAGGCCAAGGGAAAGCCCGCGTTGAGCAAGGGATCGGCCAATTGCAGGGTGACCAGAAGCCTTCCGTCGCGCACCGAGGCGCCCCGGAACTTGACCCCAAGCAGGCCGGCGATGCCCAGGTCCAAATTTTGGGTGCTCAGCAGGTCGAGGCCATCGAGGGTGAGTCCGATGTCCTCGTCCTTGAGTTCGATCTGAAGTCCCTCGCAGGCCTCGAATCCCGATCCGCCCGGCTTGGCCGGTCCGGCGCAGAGTTGGGCGTCGTGCGGCACGTCGAGCTTGAATTTAGGGAAATCGGCGGGCCCTTTAAGCCCGAGGAAGACGTCCAACGAGGTGTCGCGAACCTCCAAGGGAAAGGTGCCCTGTCGGGAGACAAGCAAGGTATCGAGGTAGTTTTGCCCCTTCAAGTAGGGATTGACCTGGACGAAATCCTGGTAGGTCTTCAGCGAGTCGGGCCAATAGATTTCGGCCGGGCAGTCGCTGGGCGATGGGAGAAATTTAAGATTGTCGGGATTGAGGGGTTCGTAGGGCAAAGAGCCGAGGGACGCCCCGCTGGAAACACTGGAATCGCCGTGACAATTCGAGCATGCCTTCGGAGAATAGAAATCCTTAGGAGGGAGGGTCCCATAGGCACCCAGTCCCTTCCCGGTTGTGCCGCCCGGTGGACTCATGCCGCCCTTTTAACAAAGTGCGTTAAAAAACAACAAATACCTAGACTTATCCTCGGTTGCTGGAAGTGGAAGTTGCTAGCTTAACGGGAGGAAAGCTGGCAATCGGAAAATATCAATTCACTGAAAGGTTACTTGGAAAGGGGCAAAAAAGGAGGGAGGTGATAACTACCGGCAATCTCTACTTTAAGATTGCCGGTAGTTGGTAGGATAGTGGGTGGGGTTAGAAAGAATAGAAAGAAGTAGAAAAAATTTTGAAGTGAAGAAAAACTTTAAATCCTTATGTCTCAGCGTTCCGAATACACCTCTAGATACTGCAAAGCTTTTGCCAAACATCGAAGGAAAGAAAAAATATTCTAAGTACTTGTATTTCGGTGATTTTATATTTAGATCCCTAGCAAGGGGGGCTAAGGGGCCCACCTTGATTTGAGGGGGCTGCACCCCATTCGTGCCTGGAAGCGGGGGCATTCAAGCCCCAAAAACAGCCTGCGAATCGCCTATGACCAAGCCAAGGCCCTTCGGCCACTATTTCATTTTAGAAAAGATCGCCCAAGGGGGGATGGCGGAGATTTTCAAGGGCTTGACCTACGACTTCAGCGGTCTGAAGAAATTCATCGTCATCAAGCGCATCCTGCCGCACATCGCCGTCAACAAGGACTTCATCAAGATGCTGATCGACGAGGCGAAGATCGCGGTCAAGTTAAGTCACGGCAACATCGCCCAAACCTTCGACTTGGGGAAGGTCGCCGACGATTACTTCATCGTGATGGAGTACGTCGACGGCAGGACCATCAGCCAGATCTACAAGAAGACCGTCGAGTACAAGACATTTATTCCCATCCCGATCTCCGCCTATGTGGTCTCGGAGATCTGCAACGGTCTCGACTACATGCACCGGCGCAAGGACGAGAGCGGGCGCTCCCTCGAGATCGTCCACCGCGACATCAGCCCACAAAACGTGATCCTTACCGAGTCGGGAAACGTCAAAATCGTCGACTTCGGCGTCGCCAAGGCGGCCTTCAAGCTCTCCGAGATGGAGCGGGGCGTTTTGAAGGGCAAGTTCGCCTACATGTCTCCCGAGCAGACGGAGGGCAAGAATATCGACTTTCGGTCCGACATCTTTTCGACGGGCGTGGTCCTCTGGGAAATGCTCACCGGAAGGCGTCTGTTCAAGAAAAAATCCAACCCCGAGACGATCGAGGCGGTCCAGGCGATGACCATCTTTCCGCCCAGCGCCTATCGCAACGAGATCCCCTCGGACTTAGACGAGATCGTGATGCGGGCCCTCGAGCGCGACCCCCAAAGACGCTACGCGGCGGCGGCCGACATGTCGCTCGACCTGACCAAGTTCCTGCTGCGCCATTACCCGGAATTCAAGCCGACACAGGTGGGCGATCTGCTCAAAGAGATTTTCGACAACGAAGAGAAAACTGGCGATCTCTATCAAGAAAAGACAATGCGCGAAGAACTGACGGTCCGCGAGCGAGTCCGAGCGGAAGGCATGGAGGACGAGGCGCCGGACGTCGCCGAAGACACCATGATCGTCGACCCGCAGGAGTTGGATTTCCATTCGATCTTCGAGGAGATCGACGTCGAGGAGCTGAGCGACATCACTCGGGCCATCGGACTGGGGGAAACCTCTCAGACCGGAGCGGCCCCGGCGGTCACCTTTTCGGAGGATTCCTCCTCGCAGGAGGAAGAGATCACCGGCGATCTCGAGGCGCCCTCCGTCCCGGCTCCGCCGGCTCCGAGGGACGCCGCTGCGCGGCCCGTTCCAATGCTTACGTCCGGGCCGGCGGCGGTCGCGCGCCGCCGGCGCGAGCTGCTGGTGGTCCCGGCTGTCCTTTTGTCCCTGCTGGCAGCCTTGGCGCTGTACCATTTCCTCTTGTCCCCGGCGCCGGGGGCCTTGAGATTGGTCTTTCAACCGGCCGACGCCAAGCTGACCTTGGACGGCAAGGCGGTCGCGGGATCGCCGCCGATCCACTTGCCCAACCTGCCGGGCCGGCGGCGGGCGGTCCTGCGCCTGGAGCGGGACGGCTTCGAGCCGCTGGAGCTTTCGCCTTATATTTTCCCTAATTGGACCCGCTCCTTGAACCTAAGCCTGACAAAAAGGCCTCCCGGGCAAATCCAAATTTTAAGCGATCCCTCCGGCGCCGACATCTATTTCAACGGCAAGGCCAGCGGCAAACGGACCCCCGCCGTCCTCGACTCGAAGGACTTGCAGTTTCCGGTGGTTTTGGCGCTCTCCCTGAACGGCGCGCCGCACTGGGAGCGGAGGCTGGAGGCCCCTCCCCGGGAAGCCCTGCGGATCCACGCCGATCTCAAGGAGGTTGTCGGCAGCCTCGACGTCCAAAGTTCGCCCGCCGGCGCCCTCGTCAAGATCGACGGGAAAACCGTGGGCAAGACGCCGCTTCTGACCCACCCGGTTCCCGCCAACGAGACCCTCGATCTGACCCTGGACCTGCCGGGTTTCAAGCCTTACGCCAACGAGGTTTCGGTGGCGCCCGGGCAAAAGCTCCAGATCTACCACGCCCTGGAAAAAAATCCCTCTCGTTGACCTTAATAATTTCCTCGGCTTATAATGAAAACGCTGCATCCTATTCACGGAAAGGGTTTTAGGTCGTCATGGGGATTGAGGGCTTCAAGGACGAAACCGTCGTCACCAGCATCGGGGCTTTGGAAGGGATTTCCGAAAAAGAGCCCGCGGTCGATTTTTTGGGCGGTCCCGCCATGGGGATGCAGGTCATTTTGGCGGAAGGCGAGGTGGTGGTGGGCCGCAGCAAGGACGCCAACATCGTCGTCGAGGACGAGGCCATCAGCCGTTGTCACTTCAAGATCAAGGTTCGGGACAAGATCGCCACCATCGAGGACCTCAACAGCACCAACGGCACCTTCGTCAACGGGATGAGGATCAAGCAACAGGTCCTCAAGGCCAACGACAAAATCCAGATCAGCTCGGCGACCGTGCTGCGCTTCTCCTACGTCGACACCATCGACAAGAACAGCCACGAGCGCTTCTACGAGATGGCGCTCTACGACCCGGTGACCGCGGCGCATACCAAGCGTTATTTTCTCGACCGTATCCAGCACGAGTTTGCGCATTCGGCCCGAAGAAACCTGCCTTTGTCCCTGGCGATCTTCGACCTCGATTTCTTCAAAAAAGTCAACGACACCTACGGCCACCCGGCCGGGGACTACGTCCTGCATCGGGTTTCCGAAATCACCAAGGGGATGATCCGTCGCGAGGACATCTTCGCCCGTTACGGCGGGGAGGAGTTCGTGATATTGATGCGCGACACCGAGGAGGCCGACGCCGTGGCTCTCTCCGAGAGGCTTCGCAAGAAGATCGCGACCTCCGATTTCGTCTTCGAATCCAAGCGGATCCCGGTCACCGTGAGCATCGGGGTGTCCTGTCTGAAGGACGCCAACTTCAAGAGCTACGGCGAATTGATCCGCGCCGCCGACGAATATCTCTATTTCTCGAAATCCAACGGCCGCAATCGCGTTTCGGCCAAATCCCTGCTCACTTCTTGACGAACATGCTTTTGAAAAATTTTTTCAACGATTCGAACTGTTGAGTCAGCTGTTCGATCGCGGAAGGATCCTCGCCGCCTTCCGGGCGCGTCGACTTTTTGCGCTTGCCGCGCTTGAGCCGTTTCATGTGCTTGTTGATTTCTTCCATCTCGCCCAGGACCTTCTCTGCGTGCCGTTTCTGATGGCTGAGGTGCCGGCGGATTTCCAGGCTCTTCTTGTTTTGATGGCTGCGGTGCTTGACGATGGCGCGCTTCAGGATGGCTGGGAGGGCCTCCAGCGCTTCGCGGGTCTTCACCACGTAATCCTCGGCGCCGGATTGGATCGACCGAGCCGCGATTTTTTCGTCGCCTTGGCCGGTGATGATGACGATGGGGATTTTCGGAGCCCGCTTGTGGAGCTCGCGGATATGAGTGTCCCCGTCGATGTCGGGCAGATAATAATCGCTGAGGATGAGATCGAAGGCCTTGCGCTGCAGGAGGCGGTAGGCGTCCTCGGCGCTGGGTGAAAGCTTCAATTGAATCTTTCCAAAACCCTTTTGCAAGGAGCGTCGGATCAATTCGGCATGGTCTTCATTGTCTTCAATGAGCAGGATGCGCGTCATGGGTCCCCAAACCTTGGACGGAGGCCGGCTAAGAATGTACAAGAGTGTAGGGGAGGAGCCTCGGCCCAGTCAAAACCATTTTTAGCGAACCTCGATTTATTATATAGAAAGGTTCGGAGTCCCTATGACGAAGCGCCTTCGGATAACCCTATTGGCAAACCTCCTGCTTTGGGCCGGTTTTCTCGGTTGCGCCCACGACTATGTGACGGGGAAGTCCAGCTATAACTGGTTCAAGCTGGACGACGACGTGAAGCTGGGCAAGCAGGTGCTCGGCGCGCAGCTTCAGGCCTTCGAGAAGAAGAAGGTCCCGCTGGACGAAAGCGGCGACAAGGCGATGCTGCAGCGCCTCCAAACCATCGTCAACCGCATCTCCAAGGTCAGCCATTTGCCCGACCTGCCTTACGAGGTGCACCTGGCCGACGCCCCGGTCGTCAACGCCTGGGCCGCGCCCGGCGGCAAGATCATGGTTTATTCGGGTCTCTGGGACCCGAAAAAGGGCCTGGTCAACCAGGAGAGCGACGACGAGATCGCCGCGGTCCTGGCGCACGAGATCTCGCACGTCACCGCGAGGCACGTCACCGAGTCGCTCACCAAGAACATGACGATCATGCTCGCCGGGCAAGTCGCCGCCAGCGCGATCACGGCGGGCGCCTCCGCGACGGGCGGCAACCTGTTCGGCCAGTTTTTCTCCGCGGGCTACAACATCTACGCGCCCAGCTACTCCCGTAAAAACGAGCACGAAGCCGACCGCATCGGCCTTTTCTACATGGCCAAGGCGGGTTACGATCCTCGGGCCGCCGTCGCCCTTTGGAAACGCGCCGCGCAGAAGCGCGGCGATGCGACCAGCATCTTCGCCTCCCATCCCGCCAGCGGGGCCCGGGCCAAAGACCTCGAGGGCTACCTTCCCGAAGCCCTCGAAATTTATCAGGATCCCCAAAAACCCTACCCCGAGTTTCGCAAGCTCTCCGAAAAAGGAAAGGGCAAGGCCCAGGCCGTAAAAGCCTTGCCGGAGTCCCGTCCCGCTTCCTCGACGCCCGCGGATAAGCCGCAGCATCCCGTCAAGACCGACTTCTGACAAACTCCTATTGACGCCCTCCCGGGCCGGGTGTAACTCATTTGAAAGTGGTTTTCAGCGGAGGCGGCATGGCCCATACCCAAGACCCCATGGAAGTCCTAAACCGGTATTTGGATGAGCACGGGATGAAGCACACCCGGCAGCGCGAGATCATCGTCGGCGAATTCCTCAAGTCGAACAAGCATCTCCAGATCGAGGAGCTGCTCAACCAAGTGAAGAAGATCGAGCCCTCGATCGGCTACGTCACCGTCTACCGCACCCTGATGCTGCTCAAGGAATGCGGGTTGGCGCATCAGCGCCATTTCGGCGACGGCAAATCGCTGTTTGAGAAGGCGGGGGATCACCACGACCACATGATTTGCATCAAGTGCGGCAGCATCAACGAATTCGAGGACGACCGCATCGAAAAACTCCAAGAGCAGGTCGCCAAGCGCATCAATTTTAAGATCGTCAGCCACCGCCACGAGATCTACGGCTGCTGCAGCCGATGCCAAAACGAATAGGAATTCCATGACCGGACGCGAGACATTGCCCGACCAACCGTTGCCCCTGGGCCAGATGCGCAAGGGGCAGGGCGGCTATATCTGCCGCATCGAGGGCCCCGACGCGACGGTGCGGCGACTGCTGGAGATGGGCATGGTCGAGGAGGCCTACGTCGAGATCGTCCACGAGGCCCCCTTCGGCGGCGATCCGGTGGCGGTGCGGGTGCGCGGCGGCCTGCTGGCGCTGCGCCGGCAAGAGGCCTCCTGCGTGACGGTGCGGAAGGCCTGAAGCGTGAGCGTCTCCGAGTTGTCCCAACCTTACGTCGCCCTGGTCGGCTCCCCCAATTCCGGGAAAACCAGCCTGTTCAACGCCTTGACGGGGGGCCGGCAGCGCGTCGGCAATTACCCAGGCGTCACCGTCGAGCGCAAGGAAGGCAGCATCGAGCGCCCCGGCGGCCACCGTCTCAAGATCCTCGACCTGCCCGGCACCTACACCCTCGACGCGAACACCCTCGACGAGGCCGTCACCCGCGATGTCCTGCTGACGCGAAAAATCGAGGGCGCGCCGCCCGACCTCTTGGTGGCGGTGGCGGACGCCACCAATCTCGAGCGCAGCTTGAGCCTCGTCCTCGAGTTGAAAGACTTGGGCTTCCCGATGGTGCTCGTCCTCAACATGATGGACCTCGCCAGAAACCGCGGCCTCGAGATCGACCTGGAGGTCCTGGCGCGCGAATTGGGCATTCCGGTTTTTCCCGTCGTGGCGGTGAAAAAAGAAGGCCTGGATCCGCTGTTGGAGGAAATGCTGGGGCGGGTGGGGGAGAGGCCGCGGCCCTTGGTGCAGGCCTTCCCGGAGAGCGCTTGGACCCTGCCGCGGCACGGCGCGGAGGAAGTGCGGGCGCGCTTTCGCGAGATCGACCGCATCCTGAAGCTGGCCAATGCCGCCCATTTGAAGCCCGCCCGTTGGACCGACCGGATCGACCGCGCCGTCCTGCACCCGCTCTGGGGCTCGCTGCTGCTCGTCGCCATCTTGACCTTCGTCTTTCAGAGCATCTTCAATTGGGCGAGCTACCCCATGGACTTGATCGAGCGCGGAATCGGGCTGATCTCCGAAGGCTTGCGCGCCCTGCTTCCCCAGGGGTGGCTGCAAAACCTGCTCGTCGACGGCGTCCTGGCCGGGGTGGGCTCGGTGGTAGTCTTCCTCCCGCAGATCCTGATGATCTTCTTTTTCATCCTCCTGCTCGAGGATTCCGGCTACATGGCGCGCGCCGCCTTCCTGATGGACCGCCAGATGGGGCGCGTGGGACTGCACGGCCGCGCCTTCATCCCGTTGCTCAGCTCCTTCGCCTGCGCGATCCCCGGCATCATGGCGGCGCGCACCATCGAAAATCCCCGCGATCGTCTGACCACGATCCTGATTTCGCCCCTGATGGCCTGCTCGGCGCGGCTGCCGGTCTACACCTTGCTGATCTCCGCCTTCATTCCCAACCGCGTCGTTTGGGGGCCCTTCCGCCTGCAGGGCCTGGTGATGCTGGGGCTCTACGCCCTGGGCCTGGTCACGGGCTTGATCGTGGCCTGGGTCTTCAAGAAGGCCGTCTTTCGCGGGCCGACCCCGACCTTCCTGCTGGAATTGCCCACGTATAAATGGCCCAGCCTCCGCAACGTGCTGATCGGCATGTGGGAGCGGGCCCGGCTTTTTCTACGCCGGGCCGGGACGGTCATCCTGGCGGTTTCGGTGGTGATTTGGTTCCTATCCTCCTATCCCAAGCCGCCCGCTGACGCGGATCCCGGGCGGCCGGCCATCACCTATAGCCTGGCGGGCCGCATCGGCCACGCCATCGAACCGGCGATCCGTCCCATCGGCTTCGATTGGTCGATCGGCATCGGGCTCTTGACGGGCATGGCGGCGCGGGAGGTGATCGTCGGGACCCTCGCGACGGTTTATTCGGTGGAGGACGGCGGGGCGGCGGTGGGCGAGGACGCCTTGGGCCGGATCCTGCAGCGCCGCTGGAGTCTGGCGACGGGCCTGAGCCTGCTCGTCTATTTCGTCTTCGCGATGCAGTGTTTTTCGACCTTGGCCGTGGTGAGGCGCGAGACCAATTCCTGGAAGTGGCCCGCGGTCCTATTCCTCTACCTCACCGGCCTGGCTTATCTGGCCTCTTTTCTCACCTATCGGCTCGCGCTTTACTTGGGTGCTTGAATGGCGGCGCCCTCCGCCGCGTAGGCTCGGACGTTTCCGTCCGGATCGGTCCAATACATCTTCACTCCCGGAAATTTCGGCAGGTAGGTGAGGCTCTTCGTCTCGCCCAGGACGAAGAAGGCGGTGGCCAGGGCGTCGGCCATGGCGAGGCGCGAGGCCTCGACGCTCACGCTGCCTCGGCGGGCGACGGGGCGCCGGGTGGACGGGTCGAGGATGTGAGATCCCTGCTCGTAGAGGCCGGAGGTGGCGAGGGCCCGGTCGCGGATTTCGCGTTGGACGGTGATTCGGTCGGGTGCGCCCTCCGGCACTTGGATGGCGACCTTCCAAGGGCCGCCCAGGGCCCTGAGGTCGCCCCCCGCGTCGACGATCGCGGCTGCGTAGCCTCGGCCTTGGAGGTAATCCAGCATGGCGTCGACGATCCAGCCCTTGCCGATAGCCCCCACGCCGATCCGTGTCTCCGGGTGGGGGAGGGCGCCGCGGTCTCCCGCCAGGCGGATCTCGCCTTCCTGGCCGGCCCGTGACGGGGAGGCGAAACGGATGTCGAAGGCCCCGTCGGTTTGTCGACTGAGGGCGAGGGAGAGCTCCAGCAGGGCGCGGGTGTTCTCGGTCAGCGGGCAGTTGCCGCGGCCGGCCTTGCGGTTGAGGCAGCTCAGCTCCGAATCGGGCTGCCACTCGCTGATCTTGGCCTCGATCTCCTGGGCCAGGCGGAAGGCCGCCTCGCTCTCCGCGAGCGCGCGTTCCCGGTCGGCGGCGGGGCAGCGCAGGCTTAAGTTGACCGGGACGTGCCCCATCAGGAGACGGGAACGGGTCAGGGTGATCTCGCGGGGCGCGCAGCCCAGGCAGGCTAAGAGGGCAAGGAATAAGGCGGATCGGGCCATGGGGACAGGCCTAACCTCATTGAAATGGAATTTCAACGATTCCCGGACCGCTGGCCCGCGCCCCGGGCTTATATCTGAAATTAAAGTAAATACCTAAAATTTATTCTTGACGCCCCGCGGCGCCATCGATTATCCACCCGATCAGTTTATGAAAGCAACTTTCATTTTCAGGAATTGGAGGTGAACGATGAAGAAGAAGTGGATCCTTGGAGCGGCGGCGCTTCTCTACTGCTTGGGCCAGGGCGCCCCGGCCCGCGCGGCCGAGCCCGAGCTTAAATTCAACCCCGAGGAGACGGAGTCGAAGCCTACCGACAGCCGCTACGGGGACAAACCGCTGGCGAAGTTCGGCAACGACAAGACCTATTTCAAGCTGGGCGGTTACGGCTCGATCCGCTTCGAGGCCGATTCCGCTTCAGGTCCCAAGGACACCTTCACTTTCCGCCGCTTCGTCTTGACCACCGACGCCAAGATCGCCTCCCGATTCCGCATCTACTCCGAGCTGGAATTCGAGCGCTTTCGCAAGATCGAGCTCGAGAAGGAATTCACACCCCGCGCCGACGGCGGGGTCGACGTCAAGCAGGAGATCGAGGGCACCAACAGCTCCGAGATCGCGATGGAGCAAGCCTGGTTCGAGTTGGAGTTCGCCAATTACATCCGCTTGCGCGGCGGCGGCGTCCTGGTGCCGATCGGGCGCTTCAACATCAACCACGACGACAACGTCTGGAACCTGCCGAGGCGCTCGCTGGTCGACCGCGGAGTCCCCGTCCTGCCTACCACATCGGCTTGGGACGAGCTGGGCTTCGGTCTGAACGGCGACATCGAATTGGGCGAGAAATCCAAGCTCGACTATCAGATTTACGTCGTCAACGGCGTCACCCTGGACGCGCAGTTCGAGGAAAAGATCGAGACCCGGCCGGGCGACACCAATAAAGTCGAATTCGAGGCCGTGCTCGACATCAATACCGGCACTTTCTCGCAGGATGTCAAAGACGCCAAGGCCGTCACCGGCCGCATCGCCTTCAGCCCGGTCCTGGGCCACGAGATCGGCCTCTCCGGCTACTGGGGGCGCTATACGCCCGGCTTTGTGATCGACCGCAAGCTGACCGTCTTCGGCTTCGATTGGCTTTCCACCTTCGGAAACTTCGACATTGAGGCCCAGTACGTCCTGACCCACTTCGATGGCCTGCAAGACGTGATGGCCGACTTGGGCGGTAAGGTCTTCAACTCCGAGGTCGAGGCAGAGATCGAGGATAACCCCGGCATCGAGCTTGAGACCAAATTCGAGCCCGGCGCCCTGGCCAGCACCAAGCACGGCTATTGGGTCGAGCTGCGCTATCACTTTCGGCCGCAGTGGCTGACCCAATCCTGGTTCGGCCGGCATTTTTCCGACCCGCAACTGATTCCCATCGTCCGTTGGGAGCAGGCCTTCTTGCGCGGCTTGATCACCGACGCCACGGTCACTAACGGCGTTCTGACCACCTTCACGACGACCAATCGCCGGGTCGACCGTGTGACGGCCGGACTGGCCTTTCGACTGAATCCCTTGGCGGTCTTCCAACTGGCCTACGAGTACACCCAGACCAACAAGGGGCAGTCCCTGGCCTCGGTGACGAACTATCTTCCGTCGCCCGACGACAAGAACCATGCCTTCCTGTTCGGGACGGCCTTCGGATTTTAAGATTTCCCGCTCCGGACCGTTTCGGTCCGGGGTTTTTCCAGGAACCCGCCGCAACGCCGAGCGATATCCGCCGGGCCTTGCGGCGGGTCTTTTTCGGGGGCGACCGCCCCGGCCTTGCCCCGATCCTCGGAGCGTTTGACTTGTCGAGATAATTGGGGCAAGCAAGGAGTCCCGTGCCTTTGACGAGAAAATTACTTTCAGCTTTCCTCGCGCTGGCCGCGCTGCTCGGCGCGGAAGGGTCGGGCCTGGCCCAGACCACCGTCTATCTGAAGCCCGCCGAGGCCCTTAAACTGATTTTCAAAAACTCCCAGGAGGTTTTGAAGGAAGAACACCCGGTCACCGACGAAGTGCGCCGCAAGGCCGAGGTGGAGCTCAAATACGAACTCCCCAAGGACCGTTACGTCTTCTACGTCGGCAAGACGGAAGGCCGCGTCGACGGCTACGCCGTGATCGACGAGCAGGTCGGCAAGGTTCAGCCGATCACCTTCGTCGCCAAAATCAGTCCCGAGGGCCGGGTGGACGCCGTCGAGGTGATGGTCTATCGCGAGAGCCACGGCGGGGAGGTGGCTTCCCGGCGCTTCCTCAACCAGTTCAAGCAGAAGGACCTCAACAGCGAGCTGCGCCTGCACGGCGACATCGTCAACATCTCGGGGGCGACGCTTTCCTCCCATGCCTTGGTGGTGGGCGTGAAGCGGGCCCTGGTCCTGTGGCGGATCTTTTATGGAAAGTCCTAGGCTTCATCGACAAAACGGAGGTCTCAAGTCGGCGGTCACGGCCTACCTGCTTTTGACTTCCGTTGCCTTCGGCATCGCGGGCCTGATGAGCCGTCAGCACTACGGCCTCAGCCATGAGCAGACCGTCGTCTACTACCTCGGCGACGAGGCGAGCGGCGGCATGCAGATGCCCAAGCTCTATCCCCAGCTTTTGCAGACCGCCCACGTCCACAGTTTCACCATGCCGCTTGTTTTTCTCTCGTTGTGGCTGGGGCTTCACTTCACACCCCTGCGTCCGGGGTGGAAGAAGGCGATCGTCGCCGGCGGCGCGCTTTCCATTTTGATTTATAATGCCGCGCCCTTCCTGCTGCGCTATTATTCCCCCCATGCGGCCTCGCTCTTCACCGTCGGCGGGTTGGGGCTGTTCTTCTTTTTCTTCGTGCCGGCGGGATTGATCCTCTACGAGACTTGGATCGGATTCCAAACGAGTGCCACGCGTTGACCTGCCAAAGAGGCTGATGAGCCGCTACCTCGCGCTGCCGAAGGCGCTGCGGGCGTTGCCGGTCTGGATTGCGGTGTCGGGCGGTCTGGATTCGACCGTGCTGGCCGCGGTCGCCCTCCGGCTGCGTCCTCGCTTGCCCTCCCTGCATTTCGCCCATGTCAATTATCGCCTGCGCGTGCCGGATTCCGATCGGGAAGAGGCCTCGCTTAAGGACTGGGCGGGGCGGGAAGGGGTGCCAATCCGGGTGCTGCGGCTTCGTCCCCGAGCGAAGCCGTCCAACCTCCAGGCCTGGGCCAGGGAGCGACGCCTGGCTTTCTTTCGGAGCCTCATCGCCTCCCGGTCCGGCGGGAGCGGCCTGATTTGGATGGCCCACCATCAAGGCGATCAGGCCGAAACCGTCCTGGCCCGACTGTTGCGCGGCGCCGGTCTCAAGGGTTTGCGGGGCATGGACGAGCTCGAGGAGATCGGGGGGCTTTGGGTCTTCCGGCCCTTTCTCGAGGTGCCGCGGGAGGCCCTGGAGCTCTACGCCCGGAGCCACCGCCTGGGCTTCCACCATGATCGTTCCAACGACGGCGACGATTATCTGCGCAACCGGATCCGGCATCGGATCTTGCCGCGGATGGCAGAGGAAAACCCGAGGATCCAAGAGGTGCTCGCCGTCTTCGCGGCCCGTGCCGGCCAGACCGCCGCGGCCTTGGAGACCCTGGCTCAAGATTGGCTGCGGCGCGCCGCCCGGGGAAGCGCGGCCGGCCCCGCCGCCCTCGATCGGCGCGCCCTCAAGCGCCTGCCACCGGCCCTGCGGGCCTCCGTCCTGGAGGCCTGGCTGCGAGGTGGGACGGGCCGCGAGCAGAGTTTCGGGAAGATCCTTCCCCCCTTGCTGGCGGGCTTGGAGAAGACGGCTGAGGGAATCGAGTTGCCGCTCAAGGGAGGGTTTTGGGTTCAGTTGAGTCCTCAGAAACTGCTCTTGAGGCGTCGCTCGACACCCTTGAGGGCTGCCCCCGGCCGCCGGCGTCCCGGCGTGGCGGTCTAGGCGAAAAAGCCTTCGAAATCCCAAATCTTTCCGGAAATCTGGGTTGCCACCCCGAAAATCCCTATGTTAGGGTTGATGAGTTGCATGATTTAAGAGGTTCACGGTGAAACAGTCGCACAAAACGATCGCCCTTTGGATAGTCATTATCCTGCTCTCGATCTCCATCCTTCACTTTTTCAAGGCTACTCCAACCCTGCGAAATAAAGTGAGTTTTAGCGAGTTTCTCTCCGCGGTCGAGCAGAAGCAGGTCGAGTCGATCATCATCCGCGAGGACGAGTACCAGGGCAAGTTCAAGGACAGCTATAAAGAGGGCAGCTACTTCGAAACCTTGGGTCCCGTGAACAGCGACAAGGCCTTCGAGATCTTCGCGAAGTCCGATGCGCAGATCCGTTACGAAAAACCCAAAGAGACCCCGATGTGGCAGCAGATCCTCATCTCGTGGATGCCCATGCTGCTGCTCTTCGGTTTCTTCTTTTTCTTCATGCGCCAGATCCAGATCGGCGGCGGCAAGGCCTTGAGCTTCGGCAAAAGCCGCGCCCGCTTGATGAGCGAGTCGCAGAAGCGCGTCACCTTCGAGGACGTCGCCGGCGTCGAAGAGGCGAAGGACGAGGTCGAAGAGATCATCGACTTTTTGAAGGATCCGAAGAAGTTCACCAAGTTGGGCGGACGCATCCCCAAGGGCGTCCTGCTGATGGGCCCTCCGGGGACGGGCAAGACCTTGCTCGCCCGCGCCATCGCCGGCGAGGCCGGCGTTCCCTTCTTCAGTATCTCCGGCAGCGATTTCGTCGAGATGTTCGTCGGCGTCGGCGCTTCGCGAGTCCGCGACCTCTTCGAGCAAGGTAAGAAGCACGCGCCCTGCATCATCTTCATCGACGAGATCGACGCCGTCGGCCGCCACCGCGGCGCCGGCCTGGGCGGCGGCCACGACGAGCGCGAGCAGACCCTCAACCAATTGCTGGTCGAGATGGACGGCTTCGAGTCCAACGAGGGCGTCATTTTGGTCGCCGCGACCAACCGCCCCGATGTCCTCGATCCCGCGCTGCTGCGCCCCGGCCGCTTCGACCGGCGCATCGTGGTGCCGCGCCCCGACCTTAAGGGCCGCGAGGAAATCCTGCGCATCCATACCCGCAAGGTCCCCATCTCCCGCGATGTCGATCTGATGGTCCTAGCCCGCGGCACGCCCGGTTTCTGCGGAGCCGACCTCGAAAACCTGGTCAACGAGGCCGCGCTTTACGCCGCCCGCCGCGACAAGAAGGTCGTGGAAATGGGCGATTTCGAGATGGCTAAAGACAAAGTCCTGATGGGCAGCGAGCGCCGCAGCATGATCATCAGTGACGAAGAAAAGAAGACCACCGCCTACCACGAGGCGGGACACACCCTCGTCGCGCGCCTCATCCCCGGCACCGAGCCCGTTCACAAGGTTACGATCATTCCCCGCGGGATGGCTTTGGGCCTGACCCAGCAGCTGCCCGAGGAAGAGAAGCACTCGCACAGCAAAGATTACGCCGAGAACATGATCTCCATCTTGATGGGCGGCCGCCTCGCCGAAGAGCTGATCTTCGGGCAGAAGACCACCGGCGCCGGCAACGACATCGAAAAGGCCACCGACCTCGCGCGCAAGATGGTCTGCGAGTGGGGCATGAGCGAAAAACTCGGGCCCCTGGCCTTCGGCAAGAAGGAAGAGGCGATCTTCCTCGGCCGCGAGTTCGCCCAGCACCAGGATTACAGCGAGCGCACGGCCGCCGAGATCGACCACGAAGTCCGCGACATCGTGACCCGCAACTACGAGCGCGCCAAGGACTTGCTGAAAAACCACCTCACCGAACTGCATGCCTTGGCCGAGGCCTTGCTCGAGCGCGAGACCCTGACCTCCGAAGAGATCAATCAGGTGATCCGCGGCGAGAAGCTGGCGCCCGTCAAGCCAAGCACGCCCTTGGGCGGCCGGCGCGGCACCGCTGCCAAGGCGCCCAGCGCGCCCGGCAAGGAGGGCGTGACGATCGCGCCCCACGTACCGGCTCACCCCAGCAAAGCCTGACCTTGGCCGCGACGTCCTGGTCATTGCGATTTTTCTCACTGTCCCTGGATCGTCCCAGGATCATGGGAATCCTCAACGTCACCCCCGACTCCTTTTCCGACGGCGGGAAATACCTCGATCCTAAGCGCGCCCTCGAGCGCGCACGGGCCTTGATCGCGGAAGGCGCCGACCTGATCGACGTCGGCGGCGAATCCACGCGCCCGGGCGCGGCTCCGGTGCCGCCCGAGGAGGAATGGCGGCGGTTGGAGCCCGTGTTGAAGGTCCTGACGTCCGCGACCGCGACGCCGATTTCCGTGGACACCCGAAACACCGAGACCGCGCGCCGCGCGCTCGACGCGGGGGCCTCGGTCGTCAACGACGTCTCCTGCGCCCGGGACCCGGGGCTGCTGAAGGTCGTCGCCGCGGCTGGAGCCGGCTATGTCCTGATGCATTCCCGCGGAGAGCCCGCCGCCATGGCCTCTTTGGCCCATTACGGCGACGTGGTCGGAGAGGTCGAGGCCGAGCTGCGACTCGGACTCGACCGCGCCCTGCAGGCCGGCATCGTCGCCGAGCGGATTTGCGTCGACCCCGGTTTCGGCTTTGCCAAGACCCCCGAGCAAAATTGGATCTTATTGGAGGGTTTGGCCGGGCTTGCCGAACTGGGTCGGCCCATCTTGGTGGGCCTCTCGCGAAAGCGGATGCTGCGGGAGAGGGTGGGGGGGGAGCCCGAAGCCCTGTTGCGGGCGGGTCTCGATGCGGCGCGGACCGCGATTCGGCGGGGGGCCCGCATCGTTCGGGTGCACGACGTCGCCGCCACGCGCGGCTTTTTACAAGCCTTGCAAAAATCCGAGTTTTCAATAGATTGAGAAGGAACCCTGTTGGAGACATCACGATGACCCGAAAAATCTTCGGCACCGACGGCGTTCGCGGCCTCGCCAACCAGGCCCCGATGGATCCCGAGACCGCTTTGGCCCTGGGCCGGGCGCTGGCGCGCTATTTTTTGGGCAAGAGCCGGAAAAACCGCATCGTCATCGGCAAAGATACGCGGCTTTCCGGCTACATGATCGAGAACGCGCTTTCCTCCGGCATCTGCTCGATGGGCGGCGAGGCGATCTTCCTCGGCCCCCTGCCGACGCCGGGGATCGCCTTCATCACCCAGGCGATGCGCGCCGCTGCCGGCGTGATGATTAGCGCCAGCCACAACCCTTACTACGACAACGGGATCAAGTTTTTTGACCACGACGGCTTCAAGCTGCCCGACGAGGTCGAGGCCCAGCTCGAGGCCATGCTCGACGGCGAGGCCCTGAAGCGGGGGCCCACGCACGGCGAGGTGGGGCGCGCCTACCGCGTTGAAGATGCGGCCGGTCGCTACATCGAGTACCTCAAGGGAACCTTCCCGAAGGAACTGACCTTGGAGGGGGCGAAGATCGTCGTCGACTGCGCCCACGGCGCCGCCTACCGGGTGGCGCCGACCGTTTTCGAGGAACTGGGAGCCGATGTGGTCGCCTTGGGTGTGGCGCCGAACGGCACCAATATCAACGAGGCCTGCGGGGCGCTGCACCCCGAGTCGCTGCGCGAGCGAGTAAAGGCGGAAGGCGCCGATTTGGGCGTAGGATTGGACGGCGACGCCGACCGGCTGGTACTGGTCGACGAGCGCGGAGCGATCCTGCACGGCGACGTCCTGATGGCGCTCTGCGCCCGCGACCTACAGGAGCGGAAGACCTTGGCCCAAGACACCGTCGTCGCGACGGTCATGAGCAACCTCGGTCTCGAGATCGCGCTCAAACGCTGGGGCCTGAAGCTCCAGCGCGTGCAGGTGGGCGACCGCTACATCATCGAGGCGATGCGCCGCCACCATTACAACTTCGGGGGGGAGCAGTCCGGCCACCTGATCTTTTCGGATTACAGCACGACGGGCGACGGCATCCTTGCCGCCCTGCGGGTTCTTTCCATCCTGGTGCGCCGGAGGACCAAGCTCTCTCAAGTCGCCAATTGCATGGAGATCTTCCCCCAAGTCCTCTTGAACGTCCGAGTCCGGCAGAAAAAAGACCTGCATCAGGTCCCCGAGGTGCTGCGGCTCCAGCAGGACATCGAGAAGACCTTGGGCGACAAGGGACGCCTCTTGCTGCGCTACAGCGGCACCGAGCCTTTGCTTCGGATCATGCTCGAGGGCGAGGACCAGGGGCAGATCGAAAAATTTGCGCAGGACCTCAAGGCCGAGACCGAAAAGGCCCTGGGTCGCGCGTGAGGAATCTCCCATGGCCCTGCTCGGCGTGAACATCGACCACATCGCGACCCTGCGCCAGGCCCGGCGCATCTCCTACCCCGATCCCGTCGTGGCCGCACGGATGGCCCAGGACGCCGGCGCCGACCAGATCACCTGCCACCTGCGCGAGGACCGGCGTCACATCCAGGACGCCGACGTTCCGAATCTCTTGAAGGCGGTGTCGATCCCCGTCAACCTCGAGATGGCGGCCACCGCCGAGATGGAGGCCTTCGCCTTGAAGCACCGCCCGGCGAAGATCACCTTGGTTCCCGAGCGCCGCGAGGAGCTCACCACCGAGGGCGGCCTGGACGTGGTTGCCCATCGCGACGTCCTGGTCCCGATGGTCGCCAAGCTCAGGCAAGAAGGGTTTTTCGTCTCGCTCTTCGTCGACCCCGAGGCCGAGCAGCTGCGTTGCAGCCGCGAGTTGGGCGCCGACTCGGTCGAGCTGCACACCGGGGCCTATTGCGAGGTCCCGGCGGAGCGACGCGGCCCCGAGCTGAAGCGGCTGAGCGAGGCCGCCCGCCTCGCCAAGGAGCTCGGCTTCTTCGTGGCCGCCGGCCACGGCCTCAACTACGAGAACATCCTGCCCGTGAAAAAGATCCCCGAGATTGAGGAGTACAACATCGGCCACAGCATCGTCGCCCACGCGGTCCTGGTGGGCTGGGAGCGCGCGGTGCGGGAGATGAAGGCCCTCATCGCATGAAGATCCTCAGCGGAGCGCAGATGGCCCGCCTCGACCGGCTTTCGATCCGAAGGCACGGGATTTCCGCGCGGCTTCTGATGGGCAACGCCGCCCGGGCCTGCTGCGAGGAAATCCTCGCCTTGCGTCTGCCCAAAAAGCTCCGGCGCATCGTCGTCGTCTGCGGGCCGGGCAACAACGGCGGGGACGGATTCGCCGTGGCGACCCTGTTGCGGTCGAAAAATATCGAGATTCAGGTGTTCTTTCTGGGAAGCGCGGCGGCTCTTTCCGAAGAGGCGCGTTATTTCCACGGCCTAGCGCGGGACTTGATCCACCCTCCGCGCGCCATGGCCGCGGCCCTGTGCCGGGCCGACCTGGTAGTGGACGCCGTCTTCGGGATCGGTCTCAAGCGCCCCGTGACGGGCCGCTACGCCGTGGCGATCGCCGCGATGAACCGCGCTCCGGGCTGCAAGCTCGCGGTGGACATTCCCAGCGGGATCTCGGCGGACACCGGCGAGGCGATGGGGACGGCCTTTCGCGCCGACCTGACGGTGACCTTCGAGGCGCCGAAGTGGGGGCAGATCCTGCCGCCGGCCTGGGACTTTGTGGGGCGCCTAGCCGTGCGTCCCATCGGCCTGAGCCGCGCCGAGTTGAAAAAAATGCCCAGCACCGCCGAGTGGGTGGACGCGGATTATTTTCGCCGGCATTGGCGCCCGCGCCGTCGCGGCGCCCACAAGGGCGATGCCGGCCGCGTCTTGGTGGTCGCCGGCTCGCGCGAGATGCCGGGCGCGGGTTATCTTTGCGCTGTCGCCGCCCTGCGCGCCGGAGCGGGCTTGGTGACCTGGGCGCTTCCGGAGGAGGCCTACCGCAGGATCGACCTGCGATTTCCCGAGGTGATGCTTTTGCCGGCGCCTGGCCGGGACGGAAAATTCGCGGCGGGCTCCTTCCCGGCCCTGCGGGCCCCAATGCGGCGTTTCCAGTGCTTGGCGGTCGGGCCGGGCCTGGGGCAGGGCGAGGGCCCGCGGCGCTTTTTGGAGGATTTGCTGTCCGCGCGGCGCCCGCCGACGGTGCTGGACGCGGACGCGCTCAACAACCTCGCCGGGTGCTGGGGTTTGCCGGCGCGCCTGCGCGGGGCGATCGTGACGCCGCATCCTTTGGAGATGTCCCGGCTGTCCGGCAAGAGCGTGGCCTCGATCCGCGCGAATCCCCTCGCCGCGGCCCGGGCTTTCGCCCGGCGGCATCGGTGCTGGGTGGTGCTGAAAGGCTATCGTTCGGTGATCGCCGGCCCGGCGGGAAAACTCTGGATCAATTCCAGCGGCGGTCCCAGCCTCGCCACCGCCGGGAGCGGGGACGTCTTGACGGGCTTGATCGCGGGCCTCTTGGCCCAGGGATTCGGGCCCGAAGCCGCCGTGCCCTGCGCGGTCTTCCTGCACGGCCTGGCGGGCGATCGCCTGGCCGAGCGGCTGGGCGACCGGGGGACAATCGCGTCGGATATTGCCAAGGAGATTCCCAAGGTGGTTTGGGAATTTTGTGGTTGAAAGCAGGAAGATGGTTGGCGTCCCCCCTACGGATTTGGCGTCGATGCCGACGTTATGAAATGAATTCGGATGATGTCGTGAGCACCACCATGGAAACAATTTGGCTCTCCCATTCCGTCGAAGAGACCCTCGCCCTCGCGGCACGCTTCGCCGCGCGCCTCCGCGGTGGGGGCGCTGTCGCCTTGCAGGGCGACCTGGGCAGCGGCAAGACCTGCTTCGCCAAGGGCGTCGTCTCCGCGCTGAGCGGAGTCGAGCCGGCGGAGATCCCGTCGCCGACCTTCACCCTCGTCGAGGAATACCGGGGCGAAGGCCCCATCTACCACGTCGATCTCTACCGCATGCGGGACGCCCGCGAGGCCGAGGAGCTGGCCTGGGACGAAATCCTCGCCCCCGGCGCCGTCGCCTTGGTCGAATGGCCGGAGCGCATGGAAAAGATAATCCCTTATTGCCAATTCCGCCTGAGCTTCAGTAAAGAGGGGGAGGGCGTGCGCCGCATCGCCCTCGCCGAAAGGGCTACCTCCGATGTCTGTCGCTAAACAAAAGCTGCCCGCCGTCTCCGCCCACCGCCCGCTGGAGCCGGTCGACCCGCTCAAGCGCTACGTCCAGGAAATCAGCCGCTATCCTTTTCTCTCGCCCAAAGAAGAGCGCGAGCTGGCCCTGGCTTATCAAGAAACCGGGGACCGCGAGGCCGCGCGCAAGCTGGTCACCTCGCACCTGCGACTCGTCGTCAAGATCGCCTCCGAGTACCGCACCGCTTACGGCAACCTTCTCGACCTGATCCAAGAGGGCAACCTGGGCCTGATGCGCGCGGTTAAGAGCTTCGATCCCGACAAGGGAGCGCGCCTCAGCCACTACGCGAGTTGGTGGATCCGCTCCTACATCCTCAAGCACATCCTGGACAATTTCCGACTGATCAAGATCGGCACCACCCAGGCCCAGCGCCGCATCTTTTTCAACCTGATGAAGGAGAAGGAGAGGCTCGAGAAGCAGGGCTTCCATCCGGGCGTCAAGGAGCTTGCGGCGGCGATGGAGGTGAAGCCGGAAGAGGTCGAGGAAATGCAGCAGCGTCTCGGTCATAGCGATCTCTCGCTCGACGCCACGATTCGCGAGGACGACGACAAGCGCCACATCGACCTGCTCGAGGCCGAGACGCCGCCGATCGAGGAGACGCTCGACCAAGCGGCCTTCAAAGACATCCTCGAGGTGAAGCTCCGCGATTTCGCCAAGTCGCTCAACGAGCGCGAGGCCAAGATCTTTCGGGAGCGCCTCCTGTCGGAGGTCCCGCTCACCCTCCAGGCCATCGCCGACCAGTACGGCATCAGCCGTGAGCGCGCCCGGCAGCTGGAAGAGCGCATCAAGGCCAAACTCAAGACCTTCTTCGAAAAAGAAGGGGTGAAGGTCGAGGACCACCTTTAGGTGTGTTTATTGTCAATCCAAATCCAAAAGTTCTCAGGACTGATTTTTAATAATTAATAATAATTATAATAATTTACAGATTTGTAGGCATTTCTATACATTTCACACTTATTTGGCATGGTTTGAGCCAACTGTCATGTCTTTAAGTGCTTGAAATAATTATAATTTTCATCTCGCCCATTTTCTGTTTCTGGCACGAATCCTGCTTTTATTTTCCCATATCCCGGGGTCACTGACGCACCCCTTGTCCTAAGCGGCTGGTGCCTCCGGGATTTTCTTTAAATTTTTTACTCTATTTTTTGGACGTTTTCTTGGCAGCCCGGGGAGACCGCCGAGCCCCTTGTCCTATTTCGGTGGGTTTCTCCGGGCCTGCCTTTTTTTACCCGGAACCGATCGGATCAGGGGGCGGTGCGACCGCGGTCGATGGCGAGGAGGACCGGCGCGATATCGCCCCTAGCTTCGCGCGGCACGGAAGAGGTTTGGAAGGCGGAGCTGTAATAATACGTTCCCGCCGAGCGCAGGAATGCCGAGAGGGAAAGCCGGTAGTCGGCGCAGAGTCGACCGTCCGCCGCATGACCCCAGCGCAAGGTGACCCAGGTCTCCCAGAGCCCGTCGGGCCGGCAGGAGGCATCGAGCGTCATGTGCCTCTCGAAGTAGCCCCCGCCCTCCGGCACGAAATCCACTTTCACCTTAGGGTTGTAATCGAGCGGCTCGTCGTACATCTCGGCGTCGCCGGGGTCGAAGGTTTCGGCGCGGCCCAGGGTCTTGGTCATCATGCCGTCGCCGCCGCCGGAGACGACGTCCGCGAATTCCGCCCTGGGCCCGAGGCTTCCGTCGCAGTTGCGCACGAAGCCGTTCTCGATCACGCGCGCCCGCACGGGGATCCCCATCCCGCAGGGGCCGCCGATGCCCGGATCGCTCTGCTGGGTGCTGGGCACGGCGCCACCGCCTCCGGCGAGGTCTCCGCCGCCGCCCAGACTATTTCCGCCTCCGTCGAGGGACTGGAGGCCGCCGGGGCCGCCCCCCGCCGAGGAGGCTCCGCCTCCCGGACCGCCCATGCCCGAGCAGGCGGTCAAGACGGCCAAGAGGCCGAAGGCGGAGAGGAACTGAGGCCATGGGGTTTTTCGCTGCATCGAAATCGATTCCTTACATCCACTATAAAATTATTAGCTCCCTGGTTCCAGCCCGGGAAAGAGCAATTCCGGAAAGACGCGGCGCGCTCATGGAGTCGCCTGCTGAAGAACGCTTCCCGCGTCGAATTTCGTCGGGCCCAGATCGATACCCAAAGGAATGGGGTAGGCTTCGATAGCCTTGTCGTATTCGAGGACCTGCGACCCGCCGCTATACGGTGGGCTCATCAGCGGGGCGCCGCCTTGGTTCCAGAGGGCCTGGGCCCTCACCGAAAAATTCGGACAATGCAATCCCCGAGAGACGGTGAAGAAACTCAAGGCGCCGAGCGCCGTCCGCCACCTTCCGTCCTCGGCGCAATGAGTCGAGGCCTTCACGCTCCGATCTTCGATATCGCCCTCGGCGCGGAAGGTAAGGGTGACTTCGGGCCCGGGGACGGGATCATCAGGCGGGGCCATCGTGTCGGCATCCTCTCCAAGGATTTCCTCCGCCGCCCGAACCCGCAGCGCGGCCACGCTGTTATCGCGACAGGAGGTCTCGTAGGCGCCGCGCGTGACTTGGACGCTCGCCACGAAGCGGATGACGCAGGGGGCGCCGACGCCCGGCTCGCTCTGTTGGGTGCTGGGGACCGCTTGGCCCTGGGCGGTATCGCCGTCGGGCAGGCCTCCGTCCGCGGATAGCCCGCCGTCGAGGCTGTTTTGTCCGCCCAAGGTCGGCGCGCCTCCGGCCCCGCCGGAAGTGAGACCGGCGCAGGCGGCGAGGGCCGCGCAAAGGCCCAGCGCGATAAAGTTGGCGATTGATTTGGCGTGAAAACCCATCCGGCCCCCAACCCTTGTCCTGCGCAGCGACCCGACGCCGCGCCCCCTTGGGGTTGCCTTCCCTTCAATAGCTATTCGATTATCGGCTCCCGAACGGGAAAAATTGCGTCAAATTACGAGTTTTCCACCTCTTTTTGTCCGAAACGGTCGAGCTTATGGTAGAGGGTCTGGCGCTGGATCCCCAGCTTTCGGGCCGCTAAAGCCTTGTTTCCCTTGCATTCTTTCAAGACCCTCGCGACCTCCTCGGGGGTGACGCGGCGCTTGGGGGGCTCGATCTCGAGGTTCCGGATCTTCTGGTGGAGGGTGAAGCGGCTGATGCCCAACAGCTTTGCGGCCTTCACCTTGTTGCCCTGAGACTCCTGGAGGGCGCGGTCGATGATCCGCTTCTCGAAGTTGGAGACCTGGCGGTCGAGGTTTAAGTCGCGCATCATCTCTTCCTCGAACTCGTATTTTTCGCGGACGTTCTCGGAGAGGAGTTCCTTGGTGATTTCGCCCTTGCCCATGACGAGCGCGCGATTGATCTCGTTCTCCAGCTCTCGGATGTTGCCGGGCCAGTCGTAGGTCATCAGCGCCTTGACCGCCGCCGGTTCGATGGAGAGGAAGTTCTCGGGGATGCCCATCTTGTTCTTCTTCATGAAGTGCTGGGCGAGCATCGGGATGTCGGGCTTGCGCTCGCGCAGGGCCGGCAGGTTGATGCGCACGACGTTCAGGCGGTAGAAGAGGTCCTTGCGGAATTTCCCCTCCTTCACCAGCTCGCCCAAGTCCTTGTTGGTCGCCGAAATGATGCGGACGTTCACCTTGACCGTCTTGTTCGAGCCCAGGGGCCGGATCTCGCCCTCCTGCAGGACGCGCAGCAGCTTGGCCTGCATGCCGGGGCTCATGTCGGCCACCTCGTCCAAGAAGACGCTGCCGCCGTCGGCGTATTCGAACATCCCTTTCTTGTCGCGCTCGGCGCCGGTGAAGGCGCCGCGGACGTGGCCGAAGAGCTCGGATTCGAGCAGGGTCTCTGAGTACGAGGCGCAGTTGGTCGAGACGTAGATCCGGGCCTTGCGCGGGCCGTTGTAGTGCAGGGCGCGGGCGATCAGCTCCTTGCCGGTTCCCGATTCGCCGTGGATGTAGACGGTGACGTCCGAATCGATGATGCGGTCGAGGGTCTTCAAGACCTCCTTCATGGCGTGCGACTCGCCGATGATTTCTTGATAGCGGTCGGCCCGCGGCCCATCGGTGTCTTGCTGGGACTCGAGCTGCAGTTTCACCTTTTCCAATTCGCTGGCCTGGTCGGCGACCCGGTCTTCGAGGGCCTTGTTGAGGCGCAGGATCATTTTTTGATTGTTTTCCAGCTCCTTTTGCCGTTGGCGATTGTCTTCGAGCAGCCGCGCGTGGCTGATCGCCAGCGAGGCCTGGTCGGCGAAGACCGAGACGACCTGGGCGTGGTTTTCTTGGAAGACGCCCGAGGCGAAGCGGTTGTCCAAGTAGATGACGCCCTGGATCGAATCGCCGCTCTTCAGCGGCACGGCCAGGACCGAACGCAATTTCATGCGATGCACGCTCTCCGCGCCCTTGAGCTTGGCCTCCTCGCCGGCGTCCAGCGTCAGGACGGCGTTGCGGGTTTGGGTGACCTCGCGGATGATCGAGGTCGAGACCTTCTCGCGGGCCTTTTTTAGGCTCTCCTTGTCCATGTTGCGCGCGGATTGGACCTCGATGCCTTCTTCCTTGAAGAGCACGACGAAGCCGCGCTCGGCGCCGGAGAGCTGGATCGCCTCGTCGAGGATCAGGTCGAGCAGGCGGTCGAGGTTCATCTGCGCGAGGATGCGCTTGGAGATCTCGAAGATCTTCTCGTAGGTGGGGGTGTCGAGCTTGGAATCGGTCAGGGTCATAGGTCCTCCATGGCCTCCAGGATTTTTTCCAGTTTTCGGTCTCGCAAATAGCTTTGTCTCTGTCCCTCGGGGAGCTGCGGCAGCAGGGCCTCGAGGCTAGCCTTGGCCCGCGCGAAGCGAGCCGCGGCGGCGGTCGGGTCGCCGGCGCACTTTTCCAAGAGGCCCAGGTCGAAGTCGGCCTCCCAAAGGAGGTGACGCAGCTGGTGCGCTTCCATGCGGCTCCGCGCGGCCTCCAGCTGGACCCTGGCCGCCGCCAGGTCGGGCTTGGCTCGGTCGCGCAGGATCTTGCCGAGCGCCAAACGGCTCCAGGCCTCCAGGAAGGGATTTGCCAGGCGTTCCGCCAGTGCCAGCGCCGCTTCGGCGTCGAGCTGGGCCGCGGGAAATTTCTTCGTGTCCCAATTTAGGTAGGCCCGGTTGAAATAGAGTTGAGGGAGCAGGGGTGGGGCGCCGTGCGTCTCCAGCAGTGCGATCGCCCGATCCAGGTAACGTCGCTGCGCATCCAAGTCGCCACGCTGTCCAGCAAATAGCGAGAGGAAGTTGAGGGCGGCGGCTTGGTCCTCGGGGAGATCCGCGCGCAGGGCCTGGCGTAAGAGCTCATAGGCGCCGGCCTCCGCCTCGGCGGCGCGGCCCATGGTGTAGAGGAGGTTGACGCGATTGCGCAGCAGCTTCAGACGCAGCAACGGATGGTCGGCGGCCTCGGCGGAACGCAGGGCTTGCTCGTAATAAGAACGCGCGTCTTCCAACCGCCCTTCGTCGTGACGGGCGTTGCCCAGATTCATCTCCGCAAGCCCTTGGGCGTAAGGGTCTCCGGCCGACCGCGCGGCCTCGATGGCCCGCTGGAAACAGGCGACGGCCGCTTCGCGGCGGCCGAAACGGTTTTCCACCAGGCCGCGCAGGTTGTGGACGCGCGAGAGGGCTGAGGGTTGAGGGATCTTTTCGTAGGACTCTTGCGCGGCCGTCAGCGCGTGCTCCGCGGCCTCGAGTTTCCCCAGGCTGAGCTGGGCCCGGGCGCGGACCTCCCAATACAAGCCGGCCTCTTCGGCGGGCGCCGGGGGCGCCGAAGCGGGAAGGAGGGCGAGGGCGGCTTCGTTTCGGCCGGCGGCTGCGTAATGTCGGGCGGCCAGGATCCGGACGAGGGGCGGGATCGCTTCGCGATCGGGGTTGGCCTGCTCCAAGAGGGAGGCGATTTGGGCCCCGAGGGCGAATTCGCCGCGCGCGTAGTGGCGCTCCAGGTCGGCGCGCAGCCCCGGCCAATCGCGGGCCGCTCGCCCGGCAGATTCCTCTCCTGTCTCGGGAATTCCGTAGGTCGTCTCGCCCGCCTCTTCGCGGCGCCGCAGGTGGCCGGCCTCCGTCCAGGTCTGAAGCCGCGGTCGCAGGACGGAATGCGAGACCCCGAGCAGCCCGGCTAGGGTTTCGGCTCCGAGGCCGAGCGGCGACGACAGGCGCAGAATCTCGATCAACTGGGAACACCTCTCCTTCCAGCGCCGGGCCTGCCGCTGGAGCAGGTCTTCCGGAATCGCGGCCTCCGGATCCGTCCAGCGCCAGCCGGCATCTCCCCACTGCAGCAAGCCTTCTTCGCGCAGGGCCTGGAGCAGGTCTTCCAATCGGTCCGCGCGTCCCGCAGACTGGGCGCACAGGGCGCGGCTCGCGGCGGGGAGCGGAAGATCTTGGATTTCGTCTTGTAAAAACTCCGCGAGCTCCGCCTCGGTCAAGGGCTGGAGGGTCTCGGCTTGGAAGCCCGAGGGCAGGGCCTCGAGGGATTCGACGGCGACGAGGACGGGGCCTGCGGCCGCATCCAGCCATGCGGCCGTCGGCGGCGAAAGCGAAGGACCCGCTTCGGCCCCGTCGATCAGGACGACCTGCCCCGCGGAGAGCGGCACGGCGGCCGCGGCTGCGGAGTTCAGGGACTCCGCGTCGGCGAAGTACAGCGGCTGGCGCCCCGCCAATTGCAGCAATTCCTTGAGGCGTCGCAGCAGCCGGCTTTTGCCCAGACCGGTGCCTCCCACGATCGCGAGGCGCCGCGGCGCCGAGGATTGCAGCTCCGCGGTCAGGCGGTCGAGGAGCGCTCGGCGAAAGAAATGGTCGGATTCTTCGAGGACGGCCGCCGGCGCAGCGGCGCCGCGCAGGCGGAAGTTCTCGTCCAGGACGGCGTTGATCGCCGCCAGCAGCTCCGGGATCGAGGCGAAGCGATCGCGGGGGTCCTTGGCGACCATCTTGAAGAGCAGGTCGGAGAAGGCCTCGGGCAGCGCGGGGTTCAATCCCTGCGCGCGGCGCGGCGGTCCGGAGACTTGGGCCTGCATCATGGCCAGGGGGTCTTGGGACGGGAAGGGGAACTCTTTCGCGAAGAGGCGATGGAAGAGCATCCCCAGGGCGTAGATGTCGCTGGCGGGGCCGGCGCCTTGCTCGAGCATAAGCTCGGGCGCCGCGTAGGGCGGGGTGCCGCTGAACTCCCCCGGGCCGCTCACGCCCCGGCGCTTCCATTCGGCCAGGCCGAAGTCGATCAGCTTGAGGCCGCGCTCGCCGCCCTCGGGCTTGGGGACGAGGATGTTCTCCGGTTTCAAGTCCAGGTGCAGCACGCCGCGGCGGTGCAGGTAGTCGAGGGCGCGCAGCAGCTCGACGACGAGGCGGAAGACGGTGTTGAGGTCGGCGCCGCGCGCGGCGGAGAGCAGGTCCTCGCCGGGAACGTACTCCGAGGAAAAGAACATCTCCTCGCGGGTCACGCCGAAGTCGTAGACTTGGGCCAGGTTGCGGTGGCGCAGGAGGGCGAGGGCGGCGAATTCGTTTTGCATGGCGGCGGCCAGGGCCGGGTCTTTGCTTTGGCGCCGGTCGAGGATCTTCAGCGCCACTTCTTGGCCGCCCCGCCGCAAGTCGCGGGCCAGAAAGACCGTGCCGCCGCCGCCCTGGCCCAAGGGGCGCAGCAGCTCGTAGCGTCCGGCGAAGGGGCCGGCGGCGGGGGAAGCTCGGCGGGATTTGGCGGTCGATTTGGAGCCCATAACGGCCTGAACGGCGGTCTAATGTGCAAAAATATAACAAAAAATGAAGAGAACCGTCTCCTAAAATATATTGAAATTTATGGAAAAAATTAAGCCATGGCCATGATTGATACCTTTTAGACAGCTTCGGTGGGGGAGGTTTCGAGAGTTCGCTTATTTTATGAGTTATTTCAAGGGATTAGCGGGTGAGTCTCCGGGGAAATGGCCGGGGATTTGCAAAATCTCCGATGGGCCTCCGTGTGTTTCGAGGTTCAAGGAGTTTTTATGTCCGAGCTCTTTCAAGTCCGGCACGGCGATCCGGCCTGCCGCGCAAAAATCTGTCTTCCGGATTACGAGGCGGCCTTTGCGCGGCATCAAGAGTTGCAGTTTCGCAAATACCTTGAGCACGGCGCTTACGCCACGCCGGAGCATGCCGGGATCGCGGAGAGCTTCGAGAGTTTTCGCGCCGCGCTGTGGGGCGAGGGCGGCTATGCCTCCCGCATCTTCCTGCGGGTCCACCTGCCGGGCCGCGCGGGAAGCCAGACCCTGCGCTTGGAAGACATCGCCGTCGATGGCGAGGTGCGCTTCGAGGACATGAAGGCCTTGCTCGAGCTGGGCCGCGTCGAGGTCCTGGTGCCGGGGTATTTTTGCGGCGCTTCGGGCGCCGGCATGAGCGCCGGGTTGGAGATCTATTTGGACAAGGCCGGGCGTTTCTCGCGCGGGGATTTTCGGGCCTTGATCCGCGAGCTGGACGAGCTGAGACCCCTGCACGGCGAGGGCATGGGCAACGCCTTTTGGTTTCGCTGCGTCGAATCCGTCTTTCCCACGCCGTCGGAGCCGCGGGGGGCCTTCCTGCGCAACCCCCTGGTCTTGAGCCTCGCGCAAAATCTCTTGGTGGAATTAGGTCGAGCTGCCGTGGCGACGGAGGAATTTTCCTGTCCGGAGGACGATATCGCCTATTTCGATGAGGACAAGGGATTTCCCGTCTGCGAGAACGGCGAGGAATACTCCGGAGAAGAGGGTTCCGAATCGGGAATCGGGGGCGCCTTGACTCTGCTGGGTCAGGGCATGTCCCGGGGCCTCGCGGGTGGCGCCGCTGGCGGCGCGATGGTTTTCGGCGGATTCGGCGCCGGGCGCATCGGTGCCGCGGTTTTAAAGGCCTCGTTGGGCTCCTCCGAAACTTCGGATTGAAATTAAAATAATTTGTTTTGTAAAAAATAGAAAAGGTGGCGTCGCTTTCGCGACCGCCACCCTTTGCTCCTACCTAAGCCTTACGCTCGGCAGGTGGGAGTGCCCCCGAGTCGATCTAATCTTTCGGTGCTTCCAGGAACTTCTTGGCTCCGGAGCTTTTTTGGAGCTGCTTCATCAATTCATCCCGCTGTTTGGGAGAAAGGGACTCCAAGAATTTATCCAATTTCTCCTGCAGCTCCTGCGGGTTGTAATTCTTTTTCAAGATCATTTCGTTTCGATAGAGGATGTTCGCCTTGGCCCTGGGCGGGCGACGCTTAAGCAGTATTTTGGGAGGCGGCGCCTCGAAGGCGCTGGCGCCCTCCGCGGCCGCCTTCTTGGCCTCGCGCGCCGCGACGGCGCAATTCTCTTGGGTGGTGGGCGAGGGTTCCTCGCCCCTCAGCAGGGAGTCGACCGTACCCAGGAGGCACTTGCGAAAGGTTTTTTGGAAGTAATCCCCCATCTCGCTTCTCCTATTTCGCGTTGACGTTGTCGGAGGGCGTCTTGACGGCCTGTTTCAACCGCTCGCGGACCTCGGGAGACAGGGAGTGGTGAATTTGCTTGAATTGCCGCAGCGGAACGCGCTTCAGCGCCTTCGCGCCGCCCATTAGCAGGACGCCGCCGACCAAGTCTTCCGCGAAATTCCGGAACAGTTCCCTCGCATCCACCCGCTCCTCGATCGCGCGATGGACACCGTAGGCCAGGAGTGCCCCCGGGCCGGCGAAGGGAAGGACGGAAGAAAGCAAGAGCGAGGGATCGATCTCCGGAATCTGGAAGTCCTCCCCGCAGGCCATTTTCTGGAAGGACACCGTGAGGGTGGTGACCGGGAAGGCGGGGCCGAAGAGCAACGGGAACATGCCCGAGCCCATGACGGGCTCCGAGTCGCAAATCTTGTCGCGTAGGAAGTCGTGGGCCTCGCGGCCTCGATCTTCGACTTGCTCCACGACCTTTTCCACGACCTCCGTGCATGCCTCCGCCGCGACCGGCAGGCCGAGCCCGACGCCGAGGGCCGAAAGCCCCAGGCCCGCAACGCATCTCGTTTCCGATGTATCGAAAAGATCAAAAATATTTCCCATAAGCTCCCCCGATCTTGGCGCCCCTGTTCCTCAAAAATTGGGGCCGCGGCCCTCTGATGCCGCGGCCCCGAGGATGAGGAATAGGGCTGGTACAGAGATTTGATTTTTGTGCCGCTGGACGGCACGTGTCTTTCTCTCATTACAAAGACAGTGCCAAGTGCCGGGGTTTTGAAAATGATTTAATAAGATTTTGAAATTATTATATTTATTTGAATGATCGGTTTTGGGAGGGGATATCTACCGAAGTGTATAAAATGTCTCGTTTTATTCGGTGTATTAAAAAGTTGTTATTTATCAAATAAATATATGAAAGCTAGTTTTAGAAATATCTGGGTTCTTATCTGCAAATCAAACAATCTTATCGCTAAGCCGATATCCTTACGAAAGGCCGGTTCAGGGGCCGTATTCGTCCACCGGGTATTTTACCGGGCTTCCCCGGTCGCCCGCGATCGAGCGGACCAGAAAATACAGGCCGATTCCCACCACCGCCCCGCCGGCGCCGGTGAGCCCGTCCCAGATGTAGTGATTGCGCACCTTGCTCTTGTTCAGCTTGGGCCACAGGTAGTGGCCGGCCAGGGCGCCACAGCCCGCGCCCATCGCGCCGGAGCCGCCGATCATCAGGCCGTCGCGCAGGCCGGGCGAGTCGTCGCCCAATCCGGTGCCGAGTCCGACGCCTAGGCCGATCCCCCCGGCGAGGCAGAGGCCTCCCTCGGCGAGCGGCAGCCAGGTGTCGCTGCGCTTTTGGCTGACGTGGAATTCCTTGGACATCCTCGTGATATAGTCGCGCAGCTCCTGGGTCTCGCCGGTGCTGAGCTGCCAGGGGACGGACTTGAATTCGCCGTCCCAAAAAACACGGGGCGTCGGCGCGGCGCCGCTCTCGCCGAAGAGGCGGCGCAGGACGGCGAGCGTGGCAAGGATGTATTCGCGGCGCGCCGTCAGGTGGCCGTCGACGGCCACGTTCAGCGAGATCTCGAGCGCCGGGACGTCGAGGCCGATCTTGGGCGGATCCCCGGCCTTCTGCGGGAGCTCGATCTTCAGGTGGTGGTCGATCAGCTTATAGATCTCGGAGAAGCGTCCACGGTCCTTGAGCCAGGCGGGGGTCATGTTCGCCTCTTTGCTCTCTTCCGCGATGGCGCGGCCCAGGAGGGCGTGCGAGGAGGTCCCGATCGCGTACTCGCGGAGGCTCAATCGCAGCGCCTTTTCCTTGTCGCCGCGCATCTCCATGAGCCGCAGGGCGAAGCGGCAGTCGTCGACGAATCTCTCCGGCAGGCCGCGCTCCCCGGCCAGGGCCTTGAGACCTTCCTCGAGCTTGGCGCAGAAGACCTCGGGCGCCTTGTCGGCCTCCACCTCGGGATGCAGGCGGCTCCAGGACTGGAAGGCCTCGAAGAACTCCTCGCGGAAATGCGGCTGGGGATTTTGCGTCCAATAAGAGACGACCGTTGGCCGCAGGTAGCGCAGCAGGACGTCGTAATGGTTTTTCCGCTTTTTGTCGCTCAGCTTGTGCCATTGGTCCGCCTCGGCCGCGTCGACGAAGAGGTCGCGGAACCCGCGGTACTTCTCGCGCAGGGCGTAGACCTCGAGGAGCCATTTCGCGCGCTTCTTGCCTTCCTCGGAGAGGCGCTTGTCCGTGACCAGGACGTTGATACCGCCGACCAGCTTGCCGGAGGCCTCGTCCTTGGCGAGCGTGAAGGTCTCGAGCAGAAAGGAGGCGAGGCGTTCGCGCTGGAATTTCTCCTCCTTGGGGAAGCCGACGGGGGCGTCCAAGTTGACCTTTCCCGTCGCGACATATTGGGCGATCGTCAGCATCAGCTCGAACTCGGGCGCGCTGACGGCCGCCGCGCGCACCCGCAGCGTCGTCTCGACGACCCTCAGGATCTCGAGGACGTCCGAGAGGTTCTTCTGCTTTCCGACCCAGGTCAGGTTTTCCGCCGTGTTGTTGCTGGAGAGGACGAATTGGTCCTTGTTGCGGTCGAAGCGGATGGGCTTGGCGCCGCCGGACTTGTCGCCCTCCAGCGCCAGCGGCAGGACGACGCTGCATTCGTCGGGCGGGGCCTTGGGGGCTTGCTTGGACTTGGAATCGGGCGCGGGCGCCTCGGGCGGCGCGCTGCTGCAGGCCTCGGGCGGGGCGGTCAAGCCCTCGTAGGTGACGGTCAGATTGGACATCAGGAGCCCCCAAAACAAATTCCGCCCCGCGCTGCCGGCGTCGCCGTCGGCAATTCGAGAGCGTGCGTTTTCGAGAATAACCTGACCTCGTCCTAATCTGAGCCCCGTGAGGTCCGTACTATTATCGTGGCACCCTCGCCGAAGTTTCGCCGAAGTGCAAGTTCCCTCTGCGGAAGGCCGAGACATTTCCCGGCGGTCCCTTCGCCTATTCAGTCCAAAATCGACTCACCTCGGGCGAAAGGCCGGTAATTCGGCGAGATCCCGGAGGGGTGTCGATGGCGTTAGTTCGACGAAGCGCCTTGGCGAAATGGACGGTGCCGGCGCGATGCGGATTAAGCTCGAGGCCGCGGTTTGGGTCTGGCGTGAACTTCTGCGCGCGGCGGAGTCCCTAGGCGGCAAATGGCACGAGAATTGTAATTGCCCCGGCAGGGGGATCATAATTGCCAAGGACTCCCCATGCCTGGACCGACCCGAGGATCGTCACGTCCTAAAATTCTGGAATCCACCGGAGGAGACAGCTCTCGCTGGGGCCGAATTTCGGCGGAGGTCCGGCTTTGCAGAGCCGCGTCCGCGGCTTCCGCGCTTCCGGAATTCCGCGAGGCCGAAACCAAGGCCCGGCGTTTTAGCCGCGACCTGCCGGGGGACGCGCCGACCTTCCGCGGCGGGCTTGGAACCGGGAGTTCTTTCCGGAGAGGTCTTTGGGAGAAGGCGTTGGGAAACTTCGCGGATTTCCTTCGCGGAATAGGGAAGGGTCCCGCGAGGACGGTCCTGTTCGCCTGCGGGGAATGGTTGCGGGCCGGTTTGGAAACTTTCGCCTCGGCCTCGCGGGAGCTGTTCCGCGCCTGGGCGCGGGGGAGGCCTATGCCCTTGCTGATGGGGCTGCACTTCCTCCTCATGGAGAGGGACGCCTTCTCGGTCGAGCATCCCCTCGACCGCGCATGGGAGTTGGGGGAGGGCGGCACGCTGCGGCTCGACGCCAGATATGTGCCGGAGTCGGGGGCGGTGCTGGAGCTGCATGAGGGTCGTCCGCGGCTGCGCCCCGTTCGGGAATCCGCCGAGATCTGGATTCAGCAAGGCGGGGAGTTCCGTCGCCTCGGCCCCATCGAGGAAGTTCTTTTGGAGCCGGGGAGCTTGTTCTTTGTCGGCGGGATGCCGGAGGCGGCCCATCGGCGGGGCTTCGACGCCGGGCGCATGCGGGCCTATCGCGTCGAGGGCCCGGCGGAGGCGGGGCGCTGGGGCCTCCGAGAATTCGCCCATGCGGAGGAGCGGTGGCAGGACTTTCAAGTCGAGGCGCTGGTCCGTCGCGCCGGCCTTCCGGAGGCCGAGGCCCGCGAAATGACCGAGGGCTTCCATCGTGAGATCGAGGCGACGGGGTGGAGCCCCGAGCAAAGGGCGCAATTCGCCAAGCAGGAACTCTTGAGCGGGCCTTGGCTTCAGGTCTTTCGACTCACCGGCTTTCGTCGCTTTCCCATCTACGACTCGCTGGCGGAGTCGCTGCGCCTGTTTCGGGAAGGCGCCTGGGCTCCGGAGGATTCCTATCTTTTGATGGAGGGCCTAGCCCGGCGGGGCGCCTTGAGCCCGGGCGGTTTCGATGCCGAGACGGCCTTTCCCGGTTGGGAGGGGATGCGCAAGCTGGGCCTTGCCCCTTCCGAGATGCTGGAATGGACCTCGGCCTTGGCGCGATCGGGGGCGGAATTCGAGGCGGCGCTCCATTATTTTCCCAAGAATCTAAAGGTATTGACGGAATCCGGCCTGACCCGCCCCGAAGCGGCCGCCTGGCTCTTGGACATCCTCTCAGGTTTGGACGAGATGGGGCGCGTAGTAAAGCCGGACAACCTGCTTCCCTTCCTTCGGGACGCCGAACTGAGCCCGGAGCAGGTGCGAATTCTGCTGCGGACCCTGATCGACGTCTTGGGGGAGGCCGCTCGGCGCGACGAGCAGGTCCGCGGGGCGATGGAAGAGATCTTCGGCGCGGAGGCCGACGCGCATCTCGTCGACGCCTCCGAATTCGCCAAGGTCTGGGGCAACCCCGCCGTCTTCAGCTATTTTGTCCAGGTGACCGCGGCTTTCGCCAAGGGGCTGAACCATTTCGGAATCCCGGCCGAGACGCGCCTGGAGTTGATGACCGCGATGATCGAGGCCTATCGCGAGGCGGTCGACAAGACCTTCATGGATCTGATGATGCCGGAATACGAGGGCTTTTTCGCGGAGTGGCGCGAGACCTTGCCCGAACTGCTTGAAGAAATGCGGCAATACACCCGAAAAAACTAGGAGCGAGAATGGCCCCCAACGTGCGTGGAAATGCAAGACCCAAGACCCTCGAGCGAGCCTGGCGTGACGGCGGGAGCGGACCCCACGCGCCGGCGGAGCTTTCGGCCCTTCCGCTGGAATCGCGGGCGGCCTCGCGGGAATTTCGCGAGCCCTTCGAACGACAACGCCGCTTCGGCGCGGCAGGCTCCGGTTCCGAACTCGCCGTCTCGGCTCGGCGCTTCGCACCCGGTGCCGCGCCCTTCGGGCCCCGCGAAGGCCTGCTCGCCGCCCCGCGCCGGGCCGCCGCGCTGCTGGGCGAATTCGCCCGGGCGGCCTTCGAGGCTTGGCGGAGCGGGCCGCACGGCTTTCTATTGATGGGCGCGGGATTTCTGTTGGGGGCCGGCGCCCCGCGGCGCTACTTCGAGATCGACCGTGCCTACGAGGTGCCGATGAAAGCGGGCGACGCGCCCTTCGTCTTGGGCGGCAAGGCCGCCGGGGCCGAGGCGCCCGATTTGATCCTCGATCGCGGGGGGCCGCTGCCCACGATGCAGGCGGAGGTCTTTCGCAAGGGCGACGAGCTCTATGTCCGAGTCCTGGCCTCCGAGCCGGGGAATTGGCTTTGGCACGAGTTCCAATGGAAGCGCCTCGAGGCCGGCCGGGTCGAGCGGCTGCGCGCGGGTGATTATTTGATCTTGGGCGTCGACGTCGAGCCGACGCAGTTCCAGGAAAAGGCGCGCGACCGGCAGCCGGCGGTGCTGCATGTCGATTTCGGCGATGGGAAGAGCAGCTTTCGCCTGCGCGCCTGGCCCAGCGGCCTGGCCGGGTGGAGCCCCGGTTATCCCTACTTCTCCACCCGTCACCCGGTCTTTGCCCGGCCCCCCGAAAAGCAGAGCTATCACAAAGGACATCCCCGCTATCGCTACGCCTTCCAGCTGAGCTGGGGCGAGCGATGGGACATCTGGCGCGCGCGCGGTGAGGCTCGGGTGACCCTGTTGTTAGGGCTTTTGGAAAAGCACGGCCTGGCCATGCCCGCGGATATGCAGCGGCGATACCTGCAAGGCGCCGTCGATACGGCTGCGGAAATTACGGCCAAGATCCCCGATCGCGCGGATCGTCGCGCCGATAAGGAGCGGGCCGACCAGGCGCTGGCCAGGGCCTGCCTGGCGGCGGGACGCTTTTGGAGTTACCACGGGGATTATTTCTTGGCCGACCTGCACCTGCGGCGCGCCTTCGCGACGATATCCCGGTGGTCGGAAAATTCCGGCATCTCGGCGGAGCTGAGGGGGGAGATCGGCGAAAAACTGCACGACATGCATGACTGGGTCGCCAGGCGTGACGCCAACGACGGACGTCCGGGAGACGCCGCCCGGCACTACGAGGCGGCGGCGGAATTCGTCCGTTTCGTGAAACTCCTGGGGCCGGACGACGAGGCGCCCGCGCTCTACAAGTCCCCCTTGAGCGCGGGCGAATACCTATTGAAGGCCGCCGGGCATTACTTCACGGCCGGCCCGGAATACGCCGAGGATCTGCTGCGGGTGACACGGAAGATCCAGGAGCTGCAGGAGGGTGCCTCCGAGAGAGGGCCTTTTCGGTAGCCGAGGTCCGTTGCTGCTTATTGGATGGATTCCATCCGGCGGGCGATTCGCGATATGGCGGCGCGGATGAGGAGATCGAGTCCCGGCAATTGATCCGCGGGGATCTGCCCGGACAGCTCGGCCTCGATTTTTTCCCGGCTTAAATGCTCCGCCTTCTCGATCAGCCGGTTCACGGCCTCCGTGATCTCGACTTTCCTCGCTTTGGAACGCCCGATCTCCAGCCGGGAGAGGCGTTCTTTCAGGGTGTCGGGATCGAAGGGCGAGAGGGGCTCGAGCTGCGTCAGGTCGTAGAGGTCCCGAGCCAGGTTTCTTTCAAGGCTTGCCGCGATCTTGTGCGAGAAGGCCTCCGCGAGGTCCATGGTCGCGACGATGCGCGTCGGCAAGGCGTAGGGCCGGGTCAGCGGCGCCGACGAAAGAGGCCTGGCGGGAAGCCGGGTCGCGGCGACGACTTGCACCTCGACTTTGGCCTTTTGGCCCCCGGCCCGGTCTTGGACCTCGACAAAGACGCCGTGGGAGTTGGCTTGGACGTCGGTTACCTCCAGGCCCTCGATCTCTTCCAAGGCTTTTTGAATGTCCTCGCCCAAGAGCTTTCTTTTTTTGCTGCGGACCCAGACGTAGTCCAGGTCCTGAGTCGAGCGGGGGCAGTTCAAGAGGCGAAGCAAGACGCCGCCTTTTAGAATCAGGGCATTTTTAAATTTGTCCGCCAGGTGCGTCAGCATCCTGGCCAGGATTTCTTCAGAGGTCACGGATCGTTCCTTCCACGAATTTCCGGAATTTGGGGTTTTTGTAGTGACGTAGGTAATTTCGGATCTTGCCGGCGTCGAGCTTCCAAAGGTCCACGTCCTTCAGCGGGTCGACGACGAAGCTCGCCCCCTTGGCGTGAAAGTAGAGCAGATCGAGGAAGGCCTTTTCTTTTTCCGCCCGCCGCACGCCGTTGCCCTCTTGGACGACGCCGAACAGAAGGTCTTTTTTGATCTTGAAGAACCGCACTCGGCCTATCGGAGTTTGGAGGACGGACGGCTTTCCGGGATAGGCGACGGAGACGGAGCGGGCGGGCGCCGTTCCGATCAGGCCGTCCTTGGCGAGGGCCGAATCCATCGAGATGCAGGCCCGCTCTTTCAAGCGGCAAGCCAGGACCCAGAGGTCGGCGTCTTTCGTCGCGTAAATGCCGCGCCGTATCTTGAACAGCACTCCCTCGCGGACCAGGCGATGGACGACTTTGGCCGTTCGGTCCGAGGAGCCGAGTCCGCTCAGGTTCCAGAGGTCCGCAAAAGAAAACACCCCTCCCAATTCGGGAGAAAAGCCCCGGATGCGATCGACGATGGGTAAGAAGGGGGTGTTTTTCATAAGGTTAATTTAATGCATAAATTATGCACTAAGCAACCATTTTGAAAATCTTGCTGGCTTGGCTTTCGGGCTATCGTGGTTTGTTTCGAGTCAGGATGATGAAATAGCATTGAACAAAAATATTGTTTTATATGT
>JAANMX010000778.1_pt1 | contig 39960 bp, 30 predicted proteins | sample 7279681 | NCBI WGS metagenome assembly JAANMX01 (sample SAMN14094542, study PRJNA606508) | bioreactor metagenome | isolation source: A lab-scale SPAN reactor treating ammonium-rich wastewater day 351 | place: Ireland: Galway | collected 2018-01-01 | reverse complement strand
GAATGGCAGTACGCGGATCGCCCGAATCACCCGCGACTGGAGGTTGACCAGGACGGCCGCCTGCTGGCCCTGAACCCCTGGGGCATCGCGCGCGCGCGCATCGTGTTCAAGCTGGAGCCGGAGCCGATCCCGACCAGCCTGTACCGCCACGGCGACGAGGTCACGGTGGCAAGCTGGGGTGCGGCGCTGCGGCCGGAAGCGGTTGAGCTGAGTGACGCCAAGGGCAAGGTGCTTGGGCGGTTGTTTCTGGCGCCACAGTCGAAGTAGCGTCGACGCCACGACGGGGTCGCGGCGCTACGGAAAGAGCGCGGCCCGGGGATTGCTCCCCGGGCCGCTGGTGTTGCGTGCTGCGGTTACTTCTTCAGGGTGCGGATGTAGGAAATGACCTGCCAGACCTGGTCGTCCTTCAGTGTGTCCGCGTTGAACGGCGTCATGCCGTTGTAGCCCAGGGCCGCGCCGCCTTCGCGGACGCGCCAGAACATGTAGTCATCCTTCATCACTTCCTGAAGCTTGGCGTCGGTGAAGTTGGCGGCCGGCGGAGTCAGTGCCTTGCCGGCGGGAGAGTCACCGTCACCCTTTTCCCCGTGGCAGAGCGCGCATTGGGCATCGAAAAGCTTCTTGCCCTCGGCGACGTCTTCCGCGCTGGTCTTGGTGTTGGTCATGCCCTTGTACGGGTCCTTGGCCTCGGGGCGGGTCAGCGCGGCCTCGCCACCCTTGTCCTTGTTGTCGGACGGTTTGCCACCGCCGCCGCAACCGGCCGCCAGGGCCGCCAGGGCAACAACCGCGAGGACTGCAAGCAGGGAAAAGCGTTTCATGTTTTGGTCCTTTCCTGTGATGCTTTAGTAGATGTCGTGTACTGTGTTATAGACGTTGAATTTACCTGTCGGGGTGATCATCCAATCGTCGGTGATCACTTTTTTCAACTCCAGAGTCTTGTCGTCATACACAAGGATCGCCCCTCGCTTGTCCATGCGACCCCAGGCAGCCACCCACACCTCGGTGCCGGCCTTGTTGTACTCCATGTGCACGGCCTTGTGACCGCGGAACTCCTCGGGGATGACCAGGGTCCGCTTGTTCTCGAGGGTGTCCTTGTCGATCACGAAGATGGAGTCAGCCAGCATCTGGTCCGGGTTGAGGGGACGGTCGGCGTAGATGTGCGGTGAGTTAGGGTGTGTCTTGATGAACAGGTTGCCGCCGCCGACGCCCGGCAGCTCGACCTGCTTGACCACCTTCCAGGCGTTTTCCTTGTGCCCGTCCGGGTCGGTTCCGATGAAGCTGATGTGGTTGCTGCCGATGTGGCCCGTGGCCCACAGCGGCCCGTAGGCCGGGTGGTCGATGTTGGCGCCGCGGCCCGGGTGGGGGGTGTTGCCGTTGGAGTCAACCAGCGCTGCCAGCTGCTGGGTCTGAGTGTCGATCACGGCGATCTTGTGCTTGGCGTTGGCGGCCACCAGGAAGTAGCGCTTGCTGAGGTCCCAGCCGCCGTCGTGCAGGTAGCGCTCGGACGCGATCATGTCGATCTTCAGCGAGCCTTCCTTGCCCTTCAGGTTGGAATAGTCCACCAGCCACATCTGGCCGGTCTCCTTGATGTTGACCACCCAGCTGGGGTGGTGGTGGTCGGCGACGATGGCCGCCACGCGTGCTTCGTGGACGTAGGTGCCGTCGTTCACTTCATAGCCGGAACTGGACACCATCTTCAGCGGCTCCAGCGTCTGGCCGTCCATCACCACCAGCGCCGGCGGCCAGTAACCACCGACGATGGCGAACTTGTCCACGAAGCCTTCAAAACGGCTGGTTTCGATCGAGCGCGCCTCCAGCACCGGGCGCAACTCCGCCACGCGGTCCGGCTTCTCCATCCACAGGTCGATCAGCGTGACCTTGCCGTCACGGCCGATGCTGAAGAAGTAGCGGCCGGTAGCCGAGGTGCGCAGGATGTGCACGGCGAAACCGGTGTCGACGATGTTGACCAGCTCGTAGTTGTCGCCGTCGATGATGGCGACCTTGCCGGCGTCGCGCAGGATGACGCCGAAGTAGTTTTCCCAGTTGCGCGTGGTCTGCGGCGCCGTGGGACGCTTTTCAACCGGCACCAGTACCTTGTGCGAGTTGCGGATGTCCGGCATGCCCCAGTCGGGCGGTGCCGGTACCGGGTTCTGGATGTACTTGGCCATCAGCTTCACTTCGTCAGGCGTCAGGATGCCCGACTTGCCCCACTCCGGCATGCCCGCCGGCGAGCCGTTGGTGATGATGGCCTCGAGGTAGGCCGTGCCTTTGGCGCGGGTGGATTCCGGCTCGATGTTCTTGCCGGTTGCGCCCTTGCGCAGCACGCCGTGGCATCCGGCGCAGCGATTGAAGTAGATATCCTTGCCCTTCTCCATGTCGGCGTCGCTGAGTTTCCAGTCTTCAGCTGCGGCGCCGCCGCTGCCGCCCCCGGCTACGTCGTTTCCGCCGGCGTTACCGTCCTTCTTCGCGTTGCCCGACGGAGCGCAGCCCACGGCCAGGAACGCGATGCTGAGAGCCGCGAAGGCGCCCAGCAACCAATGCCTTGGTATATTCATGATGCAATCTCCTCACCCGCATGACCCGAAAGTCTCTCGTAAATCGGCGGTTTCGACCGCCGCATCCCGTTGCCTTGCCGGCTTGCCCGAGCCGGCATGAGGCAAAATCAGATATTCAAGTACTGTTATCTTATTTTGTGCCGTTGCCCTCCTCCCGTCAAACCACTTCGCCCCTCGCTGATTGGAATTTTCTAATCCCAGCGGAATCCGTGTTCCGCGTCAAACTGTACCACCCGTCGGTTGGACTGCTCGAAATCTACGTCCCACGAATCCAGGTACTTCCACTCTGTCGGGTCTGCCGTGTCGCCGATCGCCACTTCCACCCTATGCCGCCCCGGCTGCATCGGGAACTCGCAGGTCCCCACGCTCGCGCTGTTGCGCCGGATGCCGCGAGGATCGAACGACTGCTCCAGCACCACCTCGCCGTCCACCTTCACACGCAGCCGCACCGGCAGCAGCTCAACCCGCGTCTTCATCCCCTTCAGGTGCGCCAGCTCGCTCTTCACCTCGCCGGCCTGCTCCTTCTCTTCGCCCGCGTGCTTGAACGACACGATCAGCAGTGAAGGTGGACGCTCCGGCTCTACATAGACAAAACGCGAAAACAGCACAGTCAATCCCGCCAACAGAAGAATACTCGCGCCCGCCGCAACCAGTTTTCCCAACACGCCGGCTTTGGCCGTATCCGGCCCGCCCTGATCCGATTCGCCCAGGAAGCGTTGCGCGGCCTGGCGCAGGTCCGCACCACGGTTCGAGTCAAGCTGCAGGAACTGGAAGCTGCCGGCCGGGATGCGCTCCGGGTGGAACACCGGCTCGCGCGTGGCGGCAACGCGTTCGGCGGTGATCTCGGCGCCCAGGCGGCAGCGCGGCTCGGAGCCCTCGCAGGCCGCCAGCAGCACGCGCCCGCCGTGCTTCACGGCGACTTCCACCAGCGAGGAGTGCAGCCAGGCCGCGCAGGGGATGCCCACCACCCGGAAGCCGGGAAGCTGTTCGGACAGGCCGGTTTCGCGGTCGAAGTTCACGTTGCGACCGGCGCCGTCGGCGCACAGGAAGGCGATGGCCCTGGGGCCGTCCTGCTTGAGCCATCCGGTGATGCGCTTGAGGACCTGGCGGCGGTCCAGCTCGGTGTACTGCATGGCGCCCGGGTCGCATGAGCCGACGCACACGCCGCAGCTTACACAGCGGTTGGGGTCCACCAGCGACACCAGGTTGTCCTTGCCCTCGATGCTGACCATCGAGATCGCCTCGTAGGGGCAGTCCAGGTAGCACTGGGTGCAGCCGTTGCAGGTCTTCTGGTTGGTCTCGGCGGGCGCCTTGCGCTTGCGCGCCAGCACCCAGGGCAGCGACGACAGCCCGGCCAGCAGGCCCAGCGCCACCACCCAGAACCACACCCCCGGCAGCCGGTCCGTAAGGTACAGCGGCAGCAGGTAGTACCAGTCCACATCGAAGCCGGCCGGGTACGCCGACATGTCGGCCGGCGCGGCCAGGCTGGCGGGTACGGCCAGCGAGATGGCCAGCAGCACCACGGCGCTGGCGATCATCAGCTTGCGTTTGGGCAGGAACTTGGGCTTCTTCAGGCGCACCAGGTGGATCCAGATCACGATGCCGATCGGGATCGGCAGCAGCACGTGGGCGAAGAACACGGCGAAGAAGATCAGCGAGTTGATGCTGTCGTTGGTCAGGAAGGAGCGCGCGATGGGCTCAGGGAAAATCGGCAGCACGTCCAGCGCCTTGGCGGTGCCGACGGCGATGGCCTGCGCGCGCTGGTCCCAGACCAGCCAGTAGCCCAGCCAGCCGTCCAGCCAGATCAACCCCAGCACGATCAGGCCGGTGATCCAGGCCAGCCAGCGCGCGCCCGTGAACTTGCGCGCCAGGAACACCTTGATCGCGTGGATCACCGCGAACAGCACGCAGGCGTCGGAGCTGTAGCGGTGCAGGGCGCGGATCATGCCGCCGCCCCAGGGCTGCCCGTTCATGGCCGCCACGGAGTCCCAGGCACTGTGCACGCTGGTGTCGTACCAGAACAGCAGCAGGATGCCGGTGACGGTCGCAATGATGAAGGTGTAGCCGGCCAGCGCGCCGGTGTAGGCCAGCGGGTTCAACTCGCGCGGCAGGCCCTTGCCGATCAGCGTCTCGGCGCGCAGCAGGGTGCGGTCGCCCGCGGCCAGCAGGGGCTCGCCGCGCAGGGGACGGTCGGGGCGCGCATCGTCGACAACAAGCGGGGGCAGAAGTGCGGTTGCGCTTCCTGCCCCCTCCGGCTCGCTGGAGTTTTCTTCCCGGTTGCTCATGACTTCGGCTCCGTCTCGGCGCACAGCACACGCAGCGCCTCAACCAGCCACTCTTCCTGCAGGCTGCCCAGCGACAGGCGGTAGGCGATCTTGCCACTGCGGTCGACCACCAGGAACAGGTTGGTGTGCTCGATGACTCCGGTCTTCGGGTCGCGGTGGCGTTCGATGCCCATCCTGTCCAGGAGCGGGTTGATGGTGCCCGACCCGCCGACGCACAGGTTGAAGAACGGCGCCGCGACCTCCTGGCCGGCGGCCAGCCGCGCCATGCTTTCCTGCGTGTCGTTCTCGGGGTCGATCGTGACGGCCACCAGCCGCACGTCGGCCTGTTCTTCCTCGTTGAGGCGCGCGACCGCGCGCTTGGCCTGGCCAAGGATCATCGGTCACGTGTGGGGGCAGGTGGAGTAGATGCCGGTCAGGATCACGACCTTGCCGCGGAACTGCTCGAGCGAGGTCGGGTGGCCGTTCTGGTTGGGCAGCTCAAAGACCGGGGGCGGCAGCGCCACCCGCAGCTTGTCGGCGGGGAAGGGCAGAGGGGTGCCGGGCTGCTGGACTTGTGCGATGGGCGGCACCGCTTCACTCATCCAGAACCACCCGGCACCCGCTGACCCGACAGCTACCAGGGCGGCGGTTGCGCAGGCGAAGAGAGCCAGCGGCCTGCGCAACGCCGTTTTGAGCTGCGGGTAATACACTGCAAGGGTGACGGCCCCCAGGACCGCGGGCGCCGTTACCAGCGGCAGCACGTAGGTCCAGTCGACGCTGCCGGTTTCCGGGTCGGGGTTGAAGCACCACTTGCGGAAATCCCTCGCGAACTCGCCGAATGCGCCCTCCGGCGCCGGCAGGAAGGCCAGCACCAGCATCAGCCCGTGCCAGAACACCAGGGTGAACAGCACGAAGAGCGCGAACTGCCCGTTTTCAAAGATGCCCCACACCGTGCCCGGCCGGCTTCCTGTCTCGGATGTCTGTTGCCTGTCCACGGTGCCGCCCTCACCGCCGGTTACTTGACCGGCCACACGTCAATCAGCGCCTTCCAGTTGGCGAAGTAGTAGACCGCGAAGCTGGCCAGGAAGATGAAGGTCAGCACCACGGTGCCCTTCGGCTTCAGTCCCGGTTCGTTCGGGCTCCACTTCGTGCTGATCAGGTTGGCTGTCAGCTTGCTCTGTTCCGGGGTCTGCCAGCTATCCATGGCGCGACCCTTGTTGGACTTGCCCAGGAACACGGCGTGCACGGTCAGCAGCACGAAGATCAGCGCGCCGGTCGCCGCGATCACGCCGCCGATGCCCAGCATCGCCAGGAACGGCGCCGCATCGCCCAGGTCCGCCACCACGCGGGCGCCGGTGAAGTCGATGTCCGGGTGGCGGCGCGGCACACCCAGGCTGCCGGCCAGCGTCATGCCGATCGCCATCAGGGAGATGCCGAAGCCGAAGATGTACGGCTGCAGGCGGGCGAAGGCCTTGAACGAGTAATCGCGGCGGAAGATCAGCGGCACCACGTAGTAGGCCAGGCCCATGAAGGCCAGCGTCGTGCCGCCCGCCACCGTCACGTGGAAGTGGCCGGGGATGCGCAGCGTGTTGTGGGCGATGATGTTGATCTGGTGCGTGCCCAGCGTGACGCCGGTGATGCCGCCGCCGAAGCCGAAGATCACCAGCGACAGGAAGAACGCCGAGAAGCCCGGGTCCTTCCAGGGCGCCTTGGTCAGCCAGCCGAACAGCCCGCCGATACCCTTCTTGCGCCCGGCAACCTCGACCGAGGCCGGCACCGTGAAACCGTGGATCATGCTGGCCATCACGGCCAGGTACAGGGCGTAGCTGGTGTTCCACATCTTCCAGCCGGCGCTGACGGCCGGGTCCACCAGCAGGTGGTGGGCGGACGCCAGGTTGATGAACAGGATGTAGAGCAGGAAGGCGAAGCGGCACACCGTCTGGTTGAGCGGCTTGGCGCCGGTGGTGAGGGTGGCCAGGAAGTACCACACGGCGACCATGGCGCACACGTTGATCTGCTGGCTGCAGTGGCCCAGCGCCCACCAGATCAGGCGGTACCACACGGCGTCCGGCGGGTTCTCCAGCACGCCCAGCGACCACAGCCAGGTGGGGATCAGCACGATCGCGCCGTGCACGATGGTGAACACCGCGATGATCGCCGCGGCCAGCGCGCCGAACACCACCAGCGGAATCGCGCCCTTGTAGGTCTTGTCGCGCTTGGCGATGTACAGCCCGCCGAAGAAGTTGACGGTGCCCAGCAGCGCGCCCACGGCGAACAGGATCATGCCCAGGTAGAATTCCTGCTCGGCGCGCAGCGGCACATAGCTGGTCATGGTTACGGAGGCGCGGCCCGCCAGCACGGAGTAGTTCACCATCACCATGCCGATCAGCATCAGCCCGAACTGCCCCCAACTGAGCGCGTTGTTGAAGTTTCTGCTGTTCAACAGCGTGGTCGAGGCGAAGTACAGGATCGCCATCTCCATGAACAGGATCCAGAAGATCAGCATGTTCAGGCCGTGCAGGCTGATCACCATGTAGTAGTCGATCGGGTCCAGCAGCGCGACAGCCTCCCAGCGCGTGAGCGCCAGCAGGATCGCCGCCACCGCGCCGATCAGCAGGCTGACCACGCCGAACACGGCGTTCAGCTTGATGAACAATTCCGCGCTCAGGCAGACCGGCAGCCCGGTCGTGGCGCAGACCCGCATTCTCTCAGCTTTCATGTTTCCCATGGCCGCCCCTTCTCTATTCCTCGACGATGATCAGGCCTGTCATCACGTGGTGTCCCGCGCCGCAGAACTCGTTGCAGATGATGTTGAACTCGCCCGCCTCGGCAGGCGTGAAGGTGATGACGTGGTCGTAGCCCGGCAGCACCTGGAAATTCATGTTCATGGGCAGCAGGCTGAAGCCGTGCTGGTAATCGAACGAAGAGGTGTGCAGGCGGTACTCGATACCCTTCTTGAGCTTCAGGATCGGGTACCACTGCCAGCTCTTGCCGATCAGGTAGATGTCGCCGCCCGGAGGGGGCTGTACCACGGGCAGACCGTTACGGGTGTCGACCTGGTTGGCGGCAACGAAGCGCGCTACGCGCGCGTCGAACTGGCCGGGCTCAACCGTGTAGGCCTCGCCCGCGCTGGTCTGCTTGCCGGTGAAGTGCCAGTAGGGCATCGCCACGGACAACACCACGCACCACGCCAGGGCAATGCCCATCCACACGCGCTCGTAACCGTGGGGCGCCTCGATCCATCTGGCCGGTGGGTTGAAAATGCTCATGTTTCGTCGCCTTTCCGCCTACGGCAGCTCTGCCGGCTTGACCATCAGCAGCTCGATCCACCCCCACACGGTGTAGGAGAAGAACGGCACGAAAAATCCCAGCGCCAGCAGCAGCCACGGGTTGTCCAGCAGCTTCTGCAGCGGGTGAATCGGCCCGGTGTCCTCGGGCGCGTCCCCTTCGGGCTGGCCCGGCTCCTGGCTTGCGCCTTGCGGCTCCTCGCTCATGGCTTGCTCCCTCCAATTCAGATATCTGAATCTTCTTATCTCGTTTATTACCCCGCCGTTTACGCGGAGTCAAGCAGATCCCGCTAAACCTTTGCACTACACCGACTTGACGTGATTCTTGTCCAAGCAAATCACATCAAACTTCACTTCCTTCACCGCCGCAGAGAGGACAATACCGCTGCGGAATGACCGCACCACGACTCAAGGCTGCGGCGTGTAGCGCAGACTGTAATGCGGCGTCTGCACGAACGAGTCACGGCCCGTGATGAACCACAACTCGCCGTCATGGAACACCGCGCTGTGGTAGCCCGACGGGTTGTCCGGCGTCGCAAGCTGCTGCATCGTGCCGCCCGCGCCGCCCGCATTGGGCGTGAACGACTGCAGCCGGCTGGTTCCCACCGGCGAAAAGCCCGAGAACTTCCAGCCGTTCAGAACGTACAGCCGTCCGTTGTGCACCGCCGAGGCCGCGTAGTAGCAGGGCTCGGCCAGCGTCGGGTAGTTGCTCGAATCCAGTGTCGCCAGCGCAACGTTGGCCCCCGCCGGGTCGGGCTGGTACATCTCGACCGTGTCCAGCGTCCCCGCTGAGCCCGTGCCGCCCACGATGTAAATGCGGCCGTCGATCATGCCGCCGGAAGGGAAGCGCCGCGGCGTGTACGGCGCGACGTCCGCCTTGCGGTACCACACGCCCAGCCCCACGGCGCTGGTCGGCGCCTCGTACATCAGCACCGCCGCGTTCTCTTCCTTTACATAGCTGCCGCTGCCGGCGCTGCCCTCCACCTGCATGCGCCCCGCCACCAGGTAGATGCGGTCGTCGGCGTCCAGCGCGGTGTCGCTGCCGACCACCAGCGCCTCGGCGTAGCCCTTGATGTCACGGCCCGCGAGATCCGAGGGCAGCTCGGCCAGGGTTTCCCAGCTGCCGGGGGTGGCCAGCGCGTTGCCCGCGGCATCGGCCACCTGTATGCGCTCCACCATGCGGGTGAAGTCGCCGCTGGAGGGCGCGGTGTTCGAGTACAGCTCGCCGCCGACCGCGTAGATGTAGCCGCCGTAGCTGTGCTGCAGGAAGACGGCGCCGAGGTATTGACGCTCGGAGCTGAGCGGACGGCCGATGTCCTGCAGCTTGTAATCGAGGTCCGGGTTGGCCTGGTGCGCGGTATGGAACACGTAGACCGTGTTCACGGTGTCGGCCACGCGCCCGCCGATCACGTAGATGGCGCCTTCGCTGCCGTAGGCGGGGTGGGGCGCGACCACGGTGGCCTCGCTGTAATGCTCGTGGTAGGCGCCGTCGCCGTTGGCTGCGGCGGCGTCGTAGTAGCGATGTTCGCCGAAGCGCTGCCAGTAGTCGCCGGCCGCTGAGTCATACACGCGCAGGCGCACGGCGCGCCCGGCCAGCAGCCCGCCGGCGTCAACGCTGACGCTGAAGTCGAACAGGCCCTGCTGGGTGGGCGTACCGCTGAGCGTGCCGTCCTGGGCGAGGCTGACGCCCGCGGGCAGCGTGCCGGCGGTCTGGCTCCAGGTCCCGGTCGTGACGGGCATGCCGGCCAGGTCGGCCTGCAACTGCGTGTTGAGAGCGCCCAGGACCAGGTCGTGCTCCAGCAGGTCGGTGGTAACGGTCAGGTCGCTGAAGGTAATGCGGAAGGTGTAGCCGTTGGCGTTCCAGGTGGTGTTTTTGTACTGGGCTTCCACCTTGAGGTACCAGGTGCCGGCCGGCGCGTCGTCGAGCACCATGCGCGAATCGTCGCCGGCGGCGATCGCCACGCCGTTGACGATTTCCTCGGGCACGCCGTTGTGCTGGCCGCCCAGGTTGGTGAGCAGTTTGCCGATGAACGAGTCGAAGTAGACCTCAACCTGGATGCGCCCGGTGTGCGGGGTGGTGAAGGAGAAGTAGTCGCGCGGGTCGTAGTTGGGGTCAGCCGGGTTTGACGTCACGCTGAGCGGCGTCAGCTGCACGATGGGGGCGGCAGCGCTGAGGGCGCCGAGGCTGGTGGCGGTGGCAAAGCTGTCGTTGGCGGGTGTGTCGCAGGTGTCGGGCGCGTGTGTGTATCCCGCGGGTTCATAGATCACGATGTCGAGTGCGACCTCGGCGGCGCCGCCTTCATCGTTGACGCAGCGGAAGCGCATCTCGAACAGCCCGCTGACGTACGGCGTGCCGACCAGGGCGCCGCTGGCCTGCAGCACCAGTCCGCCGGGCAGCGGCGAAGACTGAGGGGACAGCGACCACAGGATGGCGCCGGTGCCGGCCGGCGTGGTGGCGTCCAGCTGGGCGCTGTAGGCGGTGCCGCGCGTGGCACGCGGCAGGCTGGTGGTGGAGATGGTGGGGGCGGGCGCCTGCGCAGCGCTGCCGGAGGATCCGCCTGCGCTGCCGGATCCCGGGCAGGCGGCAAGCAGCAGCGCGAACAGTGCAAGACTCAGGCAGGTCAGTGCGGATTTCATGGCTCACTCCTCGGCTGGTCGATCTCGGTGCGGCTTCGTCTCTTCACCCGCAGTTTCATAAAGTTATTCGGATACGCAAGTCTTATTTGATGATGCCGGCGTGCGGGGCGTTCGGTTTTCTGCAGTTCCTGCTTCCCTTGCGCCGGCGGGATGCTACCCTGCTCCGCTTCTTGCAGGCAATGTAATGTTCGCGTTCCGCAACATCCTCGCCTCAATCGCTGCCTTCGGCAGCATGTGTTGCGCTCGGTAGTCTTCGGGCGCTCAGCATACTTCTTCACACGTATCGGGCCCGGAGCAGCACCAACTCCCCCGGGTCCCTGTTGGCTGGCTGCTGCTCCGATTCATTCCCACGGGGGCAGGAGACAGACGTAATGGCTAACAGAGTCAATTCCATCCATGAGCTGGTCGGCGACACCCCGGTCGTGCGCCTCAACCGCGTCACGCCGCCGGGCGCCGCCACGGTGTGGGCCAAGCTCGAGTACCTGAACCCGGGCGCATCCGTGAAGGACCGCATCGCCCTCTCGATGATCGAGCAGGCCGAGCAGCGCGGCGAGCTGGTCCCCGGCCGCAGCGTGATCGTCGAGGGCACCTCGGGCAACACCGGCATCGGGCTGGCGATGATCGCGGCCAGCAAGGGCTACCGCATCATCCTGGCCATGCCGGAAAGCGCGACCGTGGAGCGCCGCAACACCCTGAAAGCCCTGGGCGCCGAACTGGTGCTGACGCCCGCATCCGAGGGCATGCGCGGCGCGGTACAGAAGGCGCGCGAGCTGGCGGAGGGCAACCCCGATTACTGGGAGGCGCGCCAGTTCGACAACCCGGCCAACCCGCTGATCCACCGGCTCACCACCGGCCCCGAGATCCTGCGCCAGGTGCCGGAAATCGACGCCTTCGTGGCGGGTGTGGGCACGGGCGGCACCGTCTCGGGCGCCGGCCGCGTGCTGAAAGCCGCGCGGCCAGAGATCAAGGTGTACGCCGTGGAGCCGCTGGACAGCCCGCTGCTGACGGGCGGCAAGGCGGGGCCGCACAAGATCCAGGGCATCGGGGCGAATTTTGTGCCGAGCGTGCTGGAGCGCGAGGTGTACGACGGGGTGATCGACGTGACTTACCAGGACGCGCTGGAAACCTCGCGCCGGCTTGCGCGCGAAGAAGGCATCTTCAGCGGCGTCAGCGCGGGCGCGATCGCCTGGGCGGCGCTGAAGGTTGCCGCTGAGCTGGGCGAGGGGCGCAGCGTGGTGTTCATCGTGCCCGACTTCGGCGAGCGCTACAGCACCCACGAGTTGTGGGCCAACGCCCCCGAGCTGGCAACGGCGCTGGCGTAACAGGCAACGTACTCACCGCGAACGTTGCAGGCGGCAGTTGCGGCCGTCAAAGACGTCCCGGAGACCCTCGGCAATGTTCCCGCATTGCCGGGGGTCTTTATTTTCCTGCGGGTAAGCTCGGGACTCGTTACGGTTAACAGCAGGACGGCACATGGGGCGAGAACGCCTGGAAAACTGCTTCAACACCTGCGCCGAGCGCGCCTGGCGCGTGGCCCTGCACTGGCTGGGCGACGCCCACGAGGCCTTTGACGTGGTGCAGCAGGCCTTCGTGGTGGCCGCGGCCAAGCCCGGCGCGATCCCCGCCGACGACCCCTGGCCATGGTTCCGCCAGGTGGTGATCAACGAGGCCCGCAACGCCCGGCGCAAGCACAAGCCCACGCCGTCTCAGCAGGAGAACGCCATGCCAGACCCCGGGCCCGACCCGGCCGCGCAGGCCACGCGCAACGAAAACGCCGAGCAGCTGCGCGGCGCGCTGGACACCCTGCCCGAGGCCGAGCGCGAGGCGATCGTGCTGACGCAGCTCAACGGCTTGACGCACGCCGAGGCGGCACAGGCTTTGGGCATGCCGGTCAAGACGCTCAGCAGCCACGTCTCGCGCGGGCTGGAGCGTCTGCGCGGGCGCCTGGGCGGCAAGGGTGAAACCATGCTCGCGAGCCTTGCCGCCGCGCCACTGGCCATTCCGCCCGGAGGGTGGGAGGGGGCGCTGGCCGCGTGGAAGGCGGCGGCGCTCGCGACAATTACCGAAGGCGCGGCGGGCGGCGTCGCGACAGGAGCACTACTGATGAAGAAATCGCTGGCAATCGCGGGCATGGTCGTGGCGCTGGGCATCGGCCTCGGCGGCGGGGCACTCATCACGCAAAGCATCACGAGCCCGCCGCCGCGGCCGGAAGTATCGGTCACGCCGACCATGGACGCCGCCGGCGCAGACGCCGGGCCGCTGAAGATGCCCGGGGCGGATCGGCCCGAGGACGACAGTGCCGCAGGCGCCGACCTGGAAGCCGCCCGGGTTGCGGAAAAGAAAGCCCGCGACGAGGCCGACAAGCTGCGCGCCAGGCTGAAGACGCTGGAGGGCGAGCGCGACACGGCCGTGGCGGAAGTCCAGAAACTGGAGGCCGAGCTGGCGCCGATCCGCCTCGAGCAGGCCGAGCGCGGCCCGACCTTCACGTTCGGCAAGCACGGGCAGATCGAGGGCGTGACCGGCTCGAACTGGAAAGAGCTGGCGGCCGCGTCGCACGAGGTGATCACCACACTGCGGCAGATCCGCGAGAAGCAGGTGGCCGGCGAGCCGGTGCCCGACGAGCTGTACATCAGGCTGCAGCAGAACACCGAGATCATGCGGAAGTACGAGTACAAGACACTCAAGGTGCTGCCGAGCTGGGCCAAGCACAACGGCGAGCTGACCCACCCGATCAGCCACAGCAACCTGGTCGCCAGCGAGCTGAAGCTGGCGGGCCTGCCGCTGACCGAGCAGCAGCGCGCGCAGATCGAGAAGCTGGGCCTGCAGTGGGAAGGCGACTACGAAGCCGCGCAGAAGAAGTACGACGCCAACACCCCGCGCTGCGAGAAGATGGCCGATGAGTACGCGCTGAAGGGCGTGTTCGTGGACGCGGTGTGGGACGTGCTGAGCGCTGAGCAGCGCGACTACCTGGTGGACCCCAAGTGGCTGCACGTCGCGTTCGTGGACCTGTATTGCCCGACGCTGATGCTGATCCACACCTCGCCGATTCTGTCGGGCGCGGACATCGGCGAAGTCCGCGCCAAGCTGCAGGAAACGCTGGTGAAGCAGTACGGCATCGCGGAAGACCAGCTGCCGGCGCTGGGCCCGCTGCTGGACACCTGGCAGAGCGACGTGACGGAAATCTGCGGAGCAGTGAAGAAGAGCGACCTGAGGTTCTACACCTTCGAGCAGGGTTTAATTGCCGCCCGCGCCACAGCCCGGCTGGTGAAGTCCATCCGCGACTACGTAACCATCACGGAAGACAACCGCGCCAGGATGCTCGACGCCTACGACATCTACATCCCGAGAATCACCCAGTAGGGACACGCTGCCGCGTGTCCCAGGCGCGTGGCAATCGGCCGTAGGGACACGCTGCCGCGTGTCCCTACATTGGATGGCCGGGATCAATCACATCACCTGGCTTTGGCGGTGGCAGGCTTTCGAGCCACTCATGGAATCGGTCATCCGATGTTGACTGCGGATTGTCCCTGTCGCTCACCCATGTGTGTGGGTTGTCCTGGATGTATTGCTCTACCCGCAGGTATCCGTGCTCGTCGCGGATGACGTGGTCGTAGAATCGCGGTTGCCAGCCCCAATCCACACCCGGCAATTCCCGTTTCGCGCGCCGGGTTACGGCAGCCTTGAAGTTCCCGACGATTGACGCCACGCTCGCCGTGCGGCCTTCGCCAAACCTGCGTGGCCGCGGATTCGATGCGACGGAGCGCATGATCTTCAGGATCCCGTGGAAGTGATTGGGCATGATCACGAATTCACCCAGCGCGACGTAACTCCGCAAGGACGCCGTCCTCAGCCACTCCTGCTCGATGATTTTGCCCAATGGCGTCAAGTGCAGGCCTTCATCAATCGTGCTGAAGACGTGCCGACGCTTCGACTCGCAGATTGTGATGAAGTATGCCGCACGCGATGCGTAGTCAAAGTGCATCCGACGCATGGCTTGGCGGTCGTGCAAAGGCATGGACGGAAGTTTAGCAACCGACAAATGCGTAGTGTTGGAAATCTACGTAGGGACACGCTGCTGCGTGTCCCGTGCGCTTGGCAATCGGCCGTAGGGACACGCTGCCGCGTGTCCCGGCGGTTGGCGTGCGGCCGCAGGGACACGCTGCCGCGTGTCCCTACCTTGGTGTTCGGCCATGTGTCCCGGGTGCTTGGCGTGCTGCCGGGGACACGCCGTAGGGACACGCCGCCGCGTGTCCCGGGTGCTTGACGTGCGGCCGGGGACACGCAGCAGCGTGTCCCTACGTTGGGGTTCGGCCGCGTGTCCCTACGTTGGGGTTCGGCCGCGTGGCCCTACATGTGGATCGTGCGGCCGGCGACGCCTAAGGCGGCTTCTTTCACGCACTCGGCTAACGTTGGGTGGGCGTGGCAACTTCTTGCGATGTCCTCGGCGCTGGCGCCGAACTCGATGGCTACGGCCACCTCGGCGATCAGGTCGCCCGCGCGCGCGCCGATGATGTGCGCGCCCAGCACGCGGTCGGTACGCTTGTCCGCGAGAAGCTTCACCCACCCCGTGGTTTCGCCCAGGGCTCGCGCGCGGCCGTTGGCGATGAAGTTGAAACGCCCCACGTTGTACTCGATGCCCGCGGCCTTCAGCTCCTGCTCGGTCTTGCCGACGCCGGCGATCTCCGGGTGTGTGTACACGATGCCCGGGATCGCGTTGTAGTTGACGTGGCCCACGCCCGTGGCGATGCGCTCAACGCAGGCGATGCCCTCTTCCTCGGCTTTGTGGGCCAGCATCGGGCCGGGGATCACGTCGCCGATGGCGTACACGCCGGGCACGGCCGTCTCGAAATGCTCGTTCACCTCGATCTGCCCGCGCTGGTTGGTTTTCAGGCCGATGTTCTCGAGGCCCAGGCCGTCAGTGTTGGCCCAGCGGCCGGTGGCGACCAGCACGCGGTCGCACTTGATGTCGTCGAGACCTTCTGCGCTGACGGTGACTCCCCCGCCCTTCCGGGCGGGGCTGGCGCCCGTGACCTTGGCGCCGAGGTGAAAGACAAAACCCTGCTTCTTGAAGACCTTCAGGGCCTCCTTGCTGATCTCTTCGTCCAGGCCGGGCAGGATGTGGTCCATGTACTCCAGCACCGTGACCTTGGCGCCCAGGCGCAGCCACACCGAGCCCAGCTCAAGGCCGATCACGCCGGCGCCGATCACCACCAGGTGTTCCGGCACTTCGCTGTAGCTCAGCGCGGTGGTGCTGTCGCCGATCAGCTCGCCGTCCATCTCGACGCCGCGCAGTTGCGCGGGCTTGCTGCCGGTGGCGATCAGGATGTGTTTGGCCGTCAGCTCGATGTTGTCCTTGCCCTGCACGCGCACGGCGCCGGGGCCGGTGAACGTGGCCGTGCCTTCGTAGCGGGTGACCTTGTTCTTCTTGAACAGGCCCTCGACCCCCTTGGTCAGGGCGTTCACCGTGGCGTCCTTGCGCTTGAGCATGGTGGCGAGGTCGAGCTCGACCTTGCCGACTTTCACGCCGTGCTTCTTGAGTTCTTCGTTCGCCTGCTGGAAGCGCTCGCTGCTTTCCAGCATGGCCTTGCTGGGGATGCAGCCCACGCGCAGGCAGGTGCCGCCCAATGCGGGCTCGCGCTCGATGCAGGCGACGTTGAGTCCAAGCTGCGCCGCGCGGATGGCCGCCACATAGCCCCCAGGGCCGGCGCCGATGACAATCAGGTCAAACATCAGGTTGCAGGGGTCAGGTGGTAGGTTGTAGGGCGGTTCGAGCGTGCGGCTTCAGGTCCCTACAACCTACAACCTGAAACCTACAACCTGTCGTCAGATCTCCATCAGCATGCGGGTCGGGTCTTCCACGCACTCCTTGATGCGCTTCAGGAACGTGACCGCCTCGCGCCCGTCGATGATGCGGTGGTCGTAGCTCAGGGCCACGTACATCATGGGGCGGATCACCACCTGGCCGTTGACCGCCATGGGCCGGTCCTGGATCGCGTGCATGCCCAGGATGCCGCTCTGGGGCGGGTTCAGGATCGGCGTGCTGAGCAGGCTGCCGTACACGCCGCCGTTGCTGATGGTGAAGGTGCCGCCCTGCATCTCGTCGGGCGTGATCTCGTTGCTCTGGGCGCGGCGGCCGAAATCGGCGATCGCCAGCTCGACCTCGGCGAAGCTCATGCGCTCGGCGTTGCGCAGCACCGGCACCACCAGGCCGCGCCCGCCGCCGACCGCGACGCCGATGTCCTGGTAGTTGTGGTAGACGATGTTGTCGCCCTCGATGCGCCCGTTCACCTGCGGGACCAGGCGCAGCGCATCCACGGCCGCCTTCACGAAGAACGACATGAAGCCGAGCTTGACGCCGTGCTTGGCCAGGAACGCGTCCTTGTGGTGGGCGCGCAGCTGCATCACCGCGCTCATGTCGATTTCGTTGAATGTGGTGAGGATCGCGGCCGTCTGCTGCGCCTCCACCAGGCGCTGGGCGAGGCGCTTGCGCAGGGTGGACATGCGCACGGTTTCCGTCTCGCGCAGGCCCTGTGGCGCGGGCAGCTTGCCCGCGCTTTCCGCCTTGCCCTGCAGCGCGCGCTGCACGTCTTCCTTTAACACGCGGCCGCCGGGGCCGGTGGGCGTGACCTCGGCCGGGCTGAGCTTGTTTTCGTCCAGCATGCGTTTGGCGGCGGGCATCACGCGGGGCTCGGCGGGGGCGGCTTCACTGCCGCCTGCCGCCTGCTGCCTGGCGCCCTTTTTGCCCCCGTCGCTTGCGCTCCGGGCTCCTGTTCCGCGTTTGGCGGCTTTGCCGTTTTCTTCGATCAGGGCGATGACTTCGCCTACCTGGGCGGTGTCGCCTTCCTTTTTAAGCAGCTTCTGGATGGTGCCGCCGGCCGGCGCGCCTAGCTCCTGGCTGGCCTTGTCGGAGTCGATCTCGACGATGGGCTCGTCGGTTTCGACGGCGTCGCCTTCGTGTTTGATCCAGGTGCCGATGATGACCTCGGTGATGCTCTCACCGACGCTGGGGATTTTGAGTTCGATTGCCATGGCGTTGTCCGCTTTGTAATTCCTGGCCCGGTTTGTGTCGCCCCTTACGGGGCTTGGTGTCCCTGATTCGCTGCATCCCGGGGCTTACGCCCCGGGCTAAGTTCTGGCGCCCCTGCGGGGCTGAACTGCCGCAGGACTCCTGCCGGCCGCGTCCTTCCGCCCCTGGGCGACGTAGCCCTGGCGAAGTCGGCTGCCTCCCCTGGGCGACGTAGCCTTGGCGAAGTCGGCTGCCTCCTGCGTCCTGCCTCCTGCTTCCTGCCTACTGCCGCGCGCTTGCGCTTGCGGCTCTTGTTCCTGCTTCCTGCTTCCTGCCTCCTGCCTCCTGCCTCCAGAACTACCCCAGCGCCCTTGCCACCAGGTCGGCCTGTTCTTTCTTGTGCCTGCGCGGCGAGCCGGTGGCTGGGCTGGCTGCGATGCTGCGGGCGATCCACTCCAGCTTGCGCTCGCCTGCAAAGGCCCGCTCCCAGCACATGCGCAGGTGGATGCAGGGGCCCATGTTCTCGTGCTCTTCCTGCACCCAGTAGACCGGCGTGCCCTGCGGGTAGCGATTCACAATCTCGTGCAGCGTGGCGTCCTTGAGCGGGTACAGCTGCTCAAGCCGCACGATTGCCACGTCGCGGCGGCCTTGCTCTTTGCGCGCGGCGTCCAGGTCGTAGTAGACCTTGCCCGTGCAGATCAGCAACCGCGAAGGCTTGGCGTCGGCCCAGTCATCCGGGATGAACTTCTGGAAGCGCCCCTGGCTGAATTCCTGCAGCGGCGACACGCACTCCGGGTGGCGCAGCAGGCTCTTGGGCGTCATCACGATCAGCGGCTTCAGCCACTGGCGCCGCATCTGGCGCCTGATCAGGTGAAAGAACTGCGCCGGCGTGGTCACGTTGCAGACCTGGATGTTGTCGTCCGCGGCCAGGTTCAGGAAGCGCTCGACACGGCCGCTGGAGTGCTCGGGCCCCTGGCCTTCCATGCCGTGGGGCAGCAGCAGCACCAGGCCGCTGAGGCGGTTCCATTTCTCCTCGGCGCTTACCAGGAACTGGTCCACGATCACCTGGGCCACGTTCCAGAAGTCGCCGAACTGGGCCTCCCACATCACCAGCACGTCCGGGGCGTCGAGGCTGTAGCCGTACTCGAAGCCCAGCACAGCGGTCTCGGATAGCGGGCTGTTCACGATATTGACCTGGGCCTGGCCCGGCGCCACGTGGTCGAGCGGCCGATACACCGCGCCGTTCTCGACGTCATGCCACACGCTGTGGCGGTGGGTGAAGGTGCCGCGTTCGGCATCTTGACCCGTCAAGCGTACCCGGGTGCCCTCGGCGGCCAGGCTGGCGTAGGCCAGCGCCTCGCCGGCGCCCCAGTCGAGCGGCTTTTCACCGGCCGCCATCTCGTTCCGCGCGGCCACGAAGCGCTCGAGCTTGGGGTGCAGGTGGAAGCCGCTGGGCGCTTTCGCCATGGTGCGCAGGTAGTCCTGCAGCTTGTCCAGCGCCACGCCGGTCTCCGGCTGTTCGCCCTCGGGCTCAAGCCCGCCCTTGTAGGGGCTCCAGACCACCTCCAGCTGGTTGCGGCTGATGATGCGGCTCTTTCGCCGCGCGGCCAGCAGCTCTTCGTCGAAGAAGGCCTTGGGGTGGGCCTGGATTTCCTCGGCCTCGCGTTCCGTGATGCCGCCGCTTTCGAGCAGGCGGTGCAGGTAGCGGTCGCGTACTTCCTCGCGCTGGCGGATCTCCCGGTACATCACGGGCTGGGTGAAGGCGGGCTCGTCCCCTTCGTTGTGGCCGCGCAGGCGATAGCAGTACATGTCGATCACCACGTCGCGCTGGAACTTCTGCCGGAAGTCCAGCGCCGTGCGCACCACCTGGGCCACGGCCTCGGGGTCTTCGCCGTTCACGTGGAAGATCGGGATCTGCAGCATCTTGGCGATGTCGGTGGCGTAGGTGCTGCTGCGGTTCTGCTCGGGCAGTGTGGTGAAGCCGATCTGGTTGTTCAGCACGATGTGGATCGCGCCGCCGGTGTGGTAGGCGCCCAGCTCGGACAGATTGAAAGTCTCCTGCACCACGCCCTCGCCGATCAGCGCGGCGTCGCCGTGGATGACCAGCGCCGCGCCCTTGCGGCGGTCGAAGTCGCGCACGCGGTCCTGCTTGGCGCGTACGCGGCCGAGCGCGATGGGGTTGATGAACTCCAAATGGCTGGGGTTGAAGCACAGCGAAAGGTGCACGCTCTTGCCGGCCTGGGTCACCCAGTCGTTGCTGTAGCCCATGTGGTACTTCACGTCACCGTGTTCGGTCTCGGTCTCGAAGTCCTCGAACTCGGCGAAGATCTCGCGCGGGGTCTTGCCCATCACGTTGGCCAGCACGTTCAGGCGGCCGCGGTGGGCCATGGCGATCACAATCTCGACCACGCCCTGCTCGGAGGCTTTTTCGATCGCCAGGTCCAGCAGCGGGATCAGCGATTCGCCGCCCTCCAGCGAGAAGCTCTTGCTGCCGATGTACTTGGTCTGCAGGAACTTCTCGAAGGTGACCGCGTCGTTGAGGCGCCGGAAAATGCGGATTTTCTCGTCGCGCGTGAGCTCGCAGCGGTTGCGGCTGCTTTCCACGCGCTGGCCGATCCAGGTGGTGACCTCAAGGTCGTCGATGTGCATGAACTGCACGCCGATGCTGCGGCAGTAGGTTTCCTGCAGCAGCTCCAGCACCTTGCGCGGCGTGTTCAGGCCGGGATAGGCGATGCTGGTGCTGACGATCGGCCGGTCCATGTCTTCTTCGCGCAGGCCGAAGTACTCGAGCTCGAGCTCGCGGATGCGCGGCAGCGCGCGACCCAGCGGGTCCACCTGGGCGATGCGGTGGCCGCGCGCGCGGTAAACGCGGATCAGGCGGTCGACTTTCTCCTGCAGGGCGGCCACGTCGTAGGCGCTGACGCCGGCCGGGCCGACGGTAACCGAGGGCGGGTTGAAAATGCTGCGCGGCTTGAAGCTGGGGCCAAGCTGCACGGGCTCGGCGCCTAAAGTCTGGAAGTATTCGCGCCAGCGCACAGGTACCGAGGCCGGGTCGCGGCTGTAATCCTCAAACAGGGACTCGATGTAGGCAATGTTCTCACTGTCCATGGGCGCGGATCATAACTTGTGATCCGCAACGTGATAGCAGCGCGCAGGCTGCGACAACCGGCTCCGTGCGCCGAGGCGGCACTTGACGATGGCATCCCGCGTCCGAAAAAGGTAACCCTTGTGCCGCTCACACCCAACATCCCATGGAGACTTTATGATCCGGATATCCTGGGCCATCGTGCTGGCGGGCTTGCTCCTGCTCACGGCCTGCGAAAGCACCCGCAAGATCAAAGAAGACATCAAGCAGGATGCCACTTCGCGCAACATTGAAGGCGTCCGCCTGCACAGCGCCAAGGAACTCAAGGAAGCGTACGACAAGAACGCCGACGACCCCGACGAAGTGCTGCTGCTGTTCATGAACGCGCTTCTGCTGATCGAAGAGAACAAGGACGAAGGCTACGCGGCCGGCGCCTACATGAGCCGCAGCAACGACCAGTGGAATGATCCCGAAGGCCCCACCGGTGTGAAGCCCAGCCAGGCTGCCTCGGAAGGCTTCAACCGCATGCGGGATAACCCCACATACGCCCGCAGTTACGCCGGAGGCGAACCCACGGACTACAAGCTGACCGAGCCTGAGAAGATCGTCCTGGAGATCAAGGAGACCCGCGAGAACTCAGACACCGAGACCAAGTTCTTCATCTGGAGCAGCGGCAAGGACAGCGCCTCGCCCGTCACCCTGCGCCTGGCCAACGGCAAGTGGTACATCGACGAATGGAGCAGCCTGCAGACCGGTGTTCGCAAGTAAGCCAACCGCCCAAAACCAACCCACGGCGCAAGCCGTGGGTTTTCTGTTAACATCCGGCCATGAAACGCAAGAAACCACCGCAGGACCACACGGCCGCCGCGCCGGACAGCTTCACGGCCGTGGTGATCGGCCATGTGCGCTCTCCCTACAAGGAACGCTTCGGCACGCCGCGCCAGCCGACCGTGACCGAGCAGACGCTGGAAGACAGCGCCCTGGACGCGACCATCGAGTTGCTGCCCGGCTTCCCGCCCGAAGTGTGGGACGAGCTGGTCGAGAAGGGCAAGCTCAAGAGGGGCCGCAGCAACACCTACGAGCTCAACAAACCCACGTAACGCCGGTTTGCTGACGCGGACTTGACGAAACAATTACGCGAATCCGCTTGCTTTTTTTTTTGCGGCGGGGTACACTTCTCGTCCCTGATCCCTCCCTTCCGCAATTGGAGCACTCGTGCCGTTCACGGGCGCAAGCGGCACTGCCAACACACAGGCTTCGAAGTGGCTCGTCGAGAATGACCCGAGACGTATCCAGCTTCACAGTCACCTGCCCGCGTTCGGCGTGGCCGGCGGCTTTCTGACCTACTCCCGCGTTCCCGCGTTAGTCGCTGCGCCGGTTGTAGACCCTTGCGCTCCCGCCAAGGATCACAGCGATGGCGCAGCACCGGTTCGCTTCGGCATGGTCGAGTACGCTACCCGTTTGCAAGTCTGCAACGCAGACCAGGACGTGTTTCGGGATCCCAACCTCATCGAAGAAATCAACATCATTACGGCCGAAGTGAAGTGCTGGTACGGCTACTACGGCCGCATGGGCGTGCTGACCGGCAACCCTGTGCTCGGCGGCCTCCCCGATCTCGTTGCGCCAGGCCGCGTTGTTGACATGGCGGGCGTGCCACTGTCATTCCCCTGCCTGTCGCGGGCGTTTCATCTGGTGACGGCCAATTCCGGCCACCCCTGCGCGATCATGAGCAACGCCCGTTCGCGCGAGAGCTACGAGAATCTCTGCCGCGCTTCGGGGTTCGACGTGCCGATGATCTCGTGGCGCTGGTACTGCCCGGCCACCCGCATGTGGATTGATGGCTGGGTGCCGGCCTTCAACGGCGTACCTTGGTTGATCAACGATGAAATGAACCCTGGCGTCCTGCCTGCCGACCGCCGCATCTACTTCATGGTGCTTGGCGACGATGAAGGGAAGGGTCCGACCCGAGGCCTCACGCGGCTCGTGCCCGCCGCTATGGTGCAAAGCCCGTTCGTGCTTAGAGTGACGAATGGCGTGCCGGACTTCGTCAATCAAGAAGTGAACATGACGAAGGACATCTGGCTGACGATGCCCGCGGGACTGGCTCTCGGAAGCCAGGGCGCTTTGAGTATGCTGACCAACTTCGAACACGTGGGTGAATGCGGCGGAGCCTAAGAGATCGCATTGCGAGGCTTGGTTGAACCAACGAGGCAAACGGTGCCCGAAAACGACAACAACTGCCCCACATGCGGCGACCATACGCCTGAGCGGGTGCACCGGGCGTTGAATCGTACCTGCATGGCGAAGTTCTGGTGCGCCCTTACTTGCCACGCGGGGGCGGCATGAATCTTGCCCAAGTGGCGCGGGCGCCCCTGCCCCAGTCTGACTACCGGCTGAGGGCCGAGCTCGCGCGTGCCCCGCGATTTGCAGCGCCATCGACACCCGGGTTGCTCGTGCGCCGACCGGGCAGGCCGCTTGCCGATTCAGGCGGACTGCCACGCGATCCCGCGGCCCCTGACGGCATCAATGCCCAGGCACCAAGTTTCAAACGCGGCGGCATATTCGCGCCCCCGATTGGGTACGACACGTTTCAGCGCGAGCGCTTCGACCGCGCAGAATTACGCGCATCTCAATTAACCGCGCCTTGGCTTGAACTGACCGCAGACGCGCCGGCGGTGAAGACTAAGGAGATAAAAGTTCCTGCCGGTGCAGATACGAATTGCACTGAGTGGACGATTGTTTTCGAACTGAGAATGGATCCGAATGCCATAAAAGTACTTGACGATAAAGCATGGGAGGAGGCTCTCGAGCACTTCAGCAAGCGCCAAGAAGAATTGATGAAAAGTGGGGACTCAATAGAGAATCACTTACCCGACTGGAAGCGGTTTGAACGAGAGGGTGAAGAGGCGTTTTATGCCAAGGTTATCGGCTCCCGTCGCATGGAATGGCCAATCTGCAAGATCGTATTTACCGTATCCTTAGTCGGCGTAGAGTCAGAGGTAGCGTTCCTGGCAGGGCGGCCTATTAATGTGAGCGGAGGCAAAGCTCCAGGGGCTGGAAGGAGCATTCTCGACTCGCTTCGCCCGACAAGCGCGACGTGCAAGGAGAAGTTTCGACAGCGTATGAACTTGATTCATCGCAGTGGTCGGAACGATACAGCGTTTCATGATGCTGTGGCCGAGTTAGCGAAAGGGATGGGCGATAATACTATTATTGAATGGGATCCGAGCAAACCGGATGTCATTGAAATAGTGCGATTGACATGTGAAGGTAACTGCCCACAAGCCACGCAAGTATGCAGGGCGAGAGGAAAGGAGGGAACGATATATGGTAAGCCTTATGCGCTGGCCTGGTGCGGCTGCTTCCGAGATCCCTCACTGGAGGATCTGCCCGCCGTTCCAATTGCTTGGCAATTCACGAGCGAAGAGGGAGACAGCGGCTTGTTGGACGATGCATCACGTGAGGCCATGACCCCGGATAACCCCGATTGCAAGGTCGACAGGCAGCGAGGAATGCGACAGCACTTCCCGCCTGCCCCGCAAGCTGGACCACCGGTGCTAAGACCGGCGGTGTTTAGAAGGAAGACTGTAGTCACGGCCGGCGAAACTGACTGGGAAACCACCGACCAGTTCGTCGAACGGATCCGGAGGGAGATTGCAACAAATCGCGCCGTTGTGTGCCCTTCAGGGTATACGCCTGTACTCTTTTTGGACAAAAGCGACCCGCTTCATATCTACGTTGACTGCCTAAAATGTGAAGGCGCCTGCGGAACCGTCAATTGCAGCATACAGGTGCAACGTGGAGTCAACACGTATATTGAGTTCTGCGGATGCTAGTGAGGAGGCCAAACGTGCGAATGGGAAGTGCCCGTGGTCGCTTCAGCGTTCTAATGGTGCTCATTGTTCTGGTCGCTGCTGAGTACTTGCCGGCACAGGCGTGGTCATACGGAGAGTACGACGAAGAGGCGGCCGCATATCAGCTAGTGCGAAACAAGGAAGAGGCGGCAAGTCTGCCCCGGGGCACGACCCATATCAAAGTTGTTTCCGAACTTGCGGACTATACGTTTCTGACCGCGCACGAATCTCTTACGCATTTGTGGCTATCTGCGTTCGACTCGGCGGCACTACACGCTGTCGCCGACACGACAACCCTGAAATCCTTGCACCTCGAACAAGTCAATGCAGCGCAATTGACTAAGGCACCGGTGCTAAAAGGCGTTCAAGATCTGCACGTTTCAGGGCACGATCCACAGGGCGACTACGTTACGCTCGCAATCAAGTTTCCAAGTCTACAAACGTTAACCTTGCGGGCCCGTGGTCCGCTTCAGGCTGCATCGATTACTGCGCTCAGAAAACTGTCGGACCTTCGGACGTTTCGCCTAGATAGGCTCGGGGACGGATCTTCAGACTTATCCGGGACGCTCGACGATGAAGTGGAGGCATGCGCAAGCCTGGCTGCCCTTCGTACGTTCGCTTATGGCTGCCTGACAGGCGCCGTGCCAACACTGTCCTCATTGCGGAAGTTGGCCGCGCTGATTCACCTTAGATCGCTCGCCCTTCGATTTGACGAACCCTTCGATACGAAATGTCTCGAAACACTAACAGTCGAGTTGGCGGAGCTTCGTGTATCTGGGCAGCATACCAGGGAAGACGTGGACACTTTCGTTCAAAGTGCCTCCAGATTTGAGGCGCTACAGGTTCTGGAGTTCAGTGGTGAAGAACTCGGTGATGAAGCCCTAGAGCGGCTATCGACCCGGCTAACATTTATAAGGGAAGTGGCATTTTATGGTAAGTGGCCAACAAATGCATCTCAATGCCTGCAACGGCTAAGCAAGCTTCGAGACATTAGCTTTTTTGCCGGCAGGGCGGACTGCGGTCTCACGGCTGAAGTTCTGGAGACGATCTCTGGGCGACTGGAGTCCGTCAGGATCGATGGTAGAGAATTGAGTTCTCATTGGGTAGCTGCGTTGTCGAGTGCCAAGCAATTGACTCGCCTGATTGTTCGGGGAATGTCATTCGCTCGCAGCGATGACTCTCTCGTAACTTCTGTGTTCGCCCGGCTTCGATGGCTAACTCTGCACCTCTGCACTGGTTTGCGGTCGAAAGGATATGCGCTGTTGCAGTCCCTCCAGCGGGTAAACTTCCTTCAGTTATGGCATATGGACGAGACGTTCTCTGGGGAGTATGCGGAGACCATTGCAGCGCTTCCGCAGTTAGCCTGTCTGAGTATCGATTGTAGGGCAACTGATGAGGGTGCCGTGGCCGCTTTGGGTAAGTCAAAACTATTGACAAGTCTTAGCGTAAGCTATCACACGACGATTATCCCGGAGACCGTTTTCCTTCAATTGAGGACCACCAAGTCGCTAAGGATTGTGGAGATTGCGCCTCCTAAGGCATGGCCAACGGCGACCGCCAAGGCCCTTAAAGAAGCCCTGCCGGATGTTATCGTCCGGATACAGCACATCGATTGATTGAAGACAGTCGCCATCACCGCCTCCATGAAAAGGAAGAAACCGCCGCAGGACCACACGGTTGCCGCGCCGGGGACGTTCACCGCGCTGGTGATCGGCCATGTGCGCTCGCCCTACAAAGAGCGTTTCGGCACACCGCGCCAGCCCACGGTGACCGCGCAGACGCTGGAGGACCGCGCTTTGGACGCGACCATCGAGCTGCTGCCCGGCCGTAATTTCGAGCAGGCTGTGCAGGACCTTGCGAGCTTCGACTACATCTGGGTGCTGGCCTGGCTGCATCTCAATGAACACTGGAAGCCCACGGTGATCCCGCCGCGCGGGCCGAAAGTTCGCCGCGGGCTGTTCGCCACTCGCTCGCCGCACCGGCCCAATCCGATCGGCCTGTCGGCGCTGCGGCTGCTGAAGGTGGAGGGCCGTGTGCTGCACGTGCGCGGCATCGACCTGCTGGACGGTACGCCGGTGCTGGACATCAAGCCCTACGTGCCCTACGCGGACGCCTTCCCGGGCGCCAGTGCCGGCTGGCTGGATGAGATCGGCGAGCAGCCGGAAGCCCCCGACCGCTGGGAATGACCCCGGTGATTCACTATGATGCACAGTGCATCACTTTGAATCAGGAGAACCCATGCCCGCCAAAAACAAGGTAACCATCAGCGTGCGCCTCGAGCCCGCACTGGCCAAACGCATGAAGAAGCTGGCGGACGCGACCGGCCGCTCGGCCTCGTCGCTGATCGAGTACATTCTTGCCGACCGCATCGAGTACGAGGAGTGTGTCGTAAAGGCGATCCAGAAGGGGCGTGAGGACTTCAAGGCCGGGCGGTACATGGAAGCCGAGGAGTTCTTCCGCCAGTGGGAGGCTGAGCTTGCGAACAAGGCAGAAGGTTCTCGTCGCAAGAAGCGCACAGCTTGACCTCGCGGATATCCATGAATTCATCTCTCGCGACAACCCCGCGGCCGCTGCACGGCTGCGAGCGCGAATCCTCGCGTCATTCCGGCTGCTGGCAGAGTTTCCGAAGGCAGGCCGTCAGACAGCCGACGAGACCGCCCGGCTGCAACCCGGCCCGGGTACCAGCTACGTCATCCTCTACGAGTTGAGCCCTGGCGTTGTGCACGTCCTTCGCATCCTCCACGGCGCCATGCGCTGGCCGCTTGGCGAAGAGGAATGATTACCCCAGCGCGCGCTCCAGCAGCGTCACCGTGCGCGGGATGGCCTCGGCCGGGATGGTGTGCGGGCCGTTGAACGGCAGGAAGTCCACCTCGGCGCCGCCCTCCTTCAATACATCGCGCAAATCCTCGGCCCAGGCGTAGCTCAGCAGCGGGTCCTGGCGGCCGTGCGACTGGAACACGCGCAGCCCCTGATGCAGCTTGCCGCGTTCGCGCCATTCTTCTTCATTCAGCAGCGTGCCGGACCAGGCGATCACGGCCGCAGGGTTTTCCTCGAGCTGCAAGGCCGCATCCAGCGTGATCATGCTGCCCTGGCTGAAACCGCCCAGGGCGATGCGCGAGGTGGGCAGGCCGGTCTCGGCTTTTACTTCCTCTATCAGTTGCAGCAGCATCGAGCGCGCCTCAAGCATGCCCTCGGGGCGGTCGTTGCGTGTGCGGTCGCGGAAGGTGTTGTCCGCCAGCGCCTGGTTCAGAGCATTGATGTCGATCATCCACCACGCGCGCGAGCCCCACATGCCCATGGATGAGAGATCCAGCGGCGCCTCCGGAAAGTAGAAGCGCGCGGCGCCGGCCAACTTCTCCGAGGCCTCCATCAACTCCGGCGCCAAAGAAACCAGGTCCGAGCCCGAGGCCCCAAAACCATGGCAAAGCACCACGGCCAGTGCCGGCTGCACGTCATCCGGCAGGGCATCCACCACGCGGGTGTTGAGCCCGCCCATCTGTTTCAGTTCGGCTTTCATGGCGGTGTTTTAGCTATCCTGCGCAACTGCGACACCGGCAGTTCCAGACATCCCGTCGGCTGCTATGCTGCCGGGACGGGCAGGGTGGGACATGCATGGTTCGTGAACAGCTAGAGAAGTTGCTGCGGCAGCGCATCCTGGTGATGGATGGCGCCATGGGCACCATGCTGCAGCGCTACATGCTGTCGGAGCCCGACTTCCGCGGCGAGCGCTTTGCCGATCACAAGCACAACCTGCAGGGCAACAGCGACATCCTGTGCCTGACCGCCCCGCAGATCGTGCTCGACATCCACCGCCAGTACCTCGAGGCCGGCGCGGACATCATCGAGACCAATACCTTCACTGCCACGCCCGTCAGCCAGCGCGACTACGGCACCGAAGAGCTGGCCTACGAGATCAGCCGTGAAGGCGCGCGCCTGGCCAGACAGGCCTGCGACGAGTTCAAAACCCGCACGCCCGATCGGCCGCGCTTCGTGGCCGGCAGCCTCGGCCCCACCAACGTCACGGCCAGCATCAGCCCCAACGTCAACGACCCCGGCTGGCGCAAGGTGACCTTCGATGAACTGGTCGCCAGCTACCACGAGAACGCCCGCGGCCTGGTCGACGGCGGCGCCGACATCCTGCTGGTCGAGACGATCTTCGACACCCTCAACGCCAAGGCCGCGCTGTTCGCCATCCGCCGCCTGTTTCGTGAGATCGGCCGCGAACTGCCGCTCATGATCAGCGGCACCATCACGGATGCCAGCGGCCGTACACTCAGCGGCCAGACCACCGAGGCCTTCTGGTACAGCGTCGAGCACGCGCGCCCCCTGAGCATCGGCCTGAACTGCGCGCTCGGCGCCGAGGACCTGCGCGAGTACATCGAGACGCTGTCGCGCCTGGCGCCCTGCTTCACCAGCATTTACCCGAACGCCGGCCTGCCCAATGAGCTGGGCGGCTACGACGACACGCCTGAGTACATGGCCGAGGTGCTGGCCGATTTCGCGCAACGCGGCTTCCTCAATATTGTGGGCGGCTGCTGCGGCACCACGCCCGAGCACGTGAAGGCGATCGCCGCCGCGATGGCAAAGATCGACCCGCGCCAGCCCGGCGAGCCCGACACGCGCCTGCACCTCAGCGGCATGGAGCCGCTGGTGATCGGCCCGGGCAGCCTGTTCTGCAACATCGGCGAGCGCACCAACGTGACGGGCAGCAAGCGCTTCGAGAAGCTGATCCTGGCCGGCAAGTACAACGACGGCCTGGAAGTCGCGCGCCAGCAGGTCGAGAGCGGCGCCCAGGTGATCGACATCAACATGGACGAGGGGATGCTCGATGGCGCGCAGGCCATGCGCACCTTCCTGAACCTCGCCGCCGCCGAGCCCGACATCGCGCGCGTGCCTTTCATGATCGACAGCAGCAAGTTCGCGGTCATCGAGGCCGGCCTCAAGTGCGTGCAGGGCAAGTGCATCGTCAACTCGATCAGCATGAAGGAAGGCGAGGCCGAGTTTCTGCGCCAGGCCCGCGTCTGCCGCGACTACGGCGCGGCCGTGGTTGTGATGGCGTTCGACGAGCAGGGCCAGGCCGACACGCTGGAGCGCAAGGTCGAGATCTGCAAGCGCGCGTACAAGCTGCTGACGCAGGACGGCTTTCCCGCCCAGGACATCATCTTCGACCCCAACATTTTCGCGGTCGCGACCGGCATCGAGGAGCACAACGGCTACGCAATCGCTTACATCGAGGCCACGAAACAGATCAAGGCCGCCTGCCCGGGCGTGCACGTCAGCGGCGGCGTCAGCAACCTGAGCTTCTCATTCCGAGGCAATGACGCCGTGCGCGAGGCCATGCACAGCGCCTTCCTGTACCACGCCATCAAGGCCGGCATGGACATGGGCATCGTCAACGCCGGCCAGCTTGCGGTGTACGAAGACATCGATCCGCCGCTGCTGGAGCGCATCGAGGACGTGCTGTTCAACCGGCGCAGCGACGCCACCGAGCGTCTAGTCGAGTTCGCGGAAAGTGTGAAGGGCGGCAAGAAGGCCGCCGCCGCCGAGCACGAGTGGCGCAGCCTGCCCGTTGAGCAGCGCATCAGCCACGCCCTGGTGCACGGCATCGACAAGTGGATCGTCGAGGACACCGAGGAAGCCCGCAAGGCCTACGAACAGCCGATCGAGGTGATCGAGGGCCCGCTGATGGACGGCATGAACGTGGTCGGCGACCTGTTCGGCAGCGGCAAGATGTTCCTGCCCCAGGTGGTGAAGTCCGCGCGCGTGATGAAGAAGGCCGTCGCCCACCTGATCCCGTTCATCGAGGCCGCCAACGCCGGCAAGCGCGAGAGCAAGGGCAAGCTGGTGGTCGCCACGGTCAAGGGCGACGTGCACGACATCGGCAAAAACATCGTGGGCGTGGTGCTGGGCTGCAACGGCTACGAGGTGGTCGACCTGGGCGTGATGGTGCCGGCCGACAAGATCCTGAAGGCAGCCAAAGAAGAGGGCGCGGACATGATCGGCCTCAGCGGCCTGATCACGCCGAGCCTCGACGAGATGGTCCACGTCGCGCGCGAGATGCAGCGCACAGGCCTGAAGCTGCCGCTGCTGATCGGCGGCGCGACGACCAGCCGTCTGCACACGGCCGTGAAGATCGCCCCGCAGTACAGCGGCCCCGTGGCCCACGTGGTTGACGCGTCAAGAAGCGTGGGCGTGGTCAGCAACCTGCTGAGCGACAACACGCGCGAGGCCTTCCTGCGCGAGACGGCCGAGGATTTCGAGCGCATCCGCCGCCGCCACCAGGGCAGCGCCGAGGCGCACACCCTGCTGCCGCTGGCCGAGGCGCGCGCCAACGCGGGCAAGCTCGAGTTCGCGCCCGTGAAGCCGAAGCACACCGGCCTGCAGGTGTTCGAGGATTACCCGCTGGCCGAGCTGGTGGACTACATCGACTGGACGCCCTTCTTCCAGGCCTGGGAGCTGGCGGGGCGCTACCCGCGCATTTTCGAGGACAAAGCCGTCGGCGAGCACGCCCGCACGCTGTTCAACGACGCGCAACGCATCTTGCAGCAGATCATCGATGGCAAGCAGCTGCGCGCCAGGGGCGTGATCGGCCTGTGGCCCGCCTTCCGCGAGGGCGACGATATTCACGTGCAACGCCGCGTGATCCACACCCTGCGCCAGCAGATCAAGCGTGCCGAGGGCAAGCCCAACCTGGCGCTGGCTGACTTCGTGGCGCCGCGCGACACACCCGACTGGGTGGGCGGCTTCTGCGTCACGGCCGGCATCGGCGTCGATGAGCTGGTGGCGAAATACAAGGCCGAACACGACGACTACAACGCCATCATGGTGAAAGTGCTGGCGGACCGGCTGGCGGAGGCGTTCGCCGAGCGCATGCACCAGCGCGTGCGCCGCGAGTTCTGGGGGTACGCGCCCGCCGAGCAGCTCAGCAATGAAGAGCTGATCGCCGAGAAGTACCAGGGCATCCGCCCAGCGCCCGGCTACCCGGCCTGCCCGGACCACACGGAGAAGGCCACGCTGTTCGAGCTGCTGGAAGCCACCCGCCACACCGGCGTTGTGCTCACGGAGCATTTCGCCATGCACCCGACGGCGGCCGTAAGCGGCCTGTACTTCAGCCACCCGCAGTCCCAGTACTTCGGGCTGGGCAAGATCGGCCTCGACCAGGTCGAGGACTACGCAAGCCGCAAGGGCATGAGCGTAGAAGAGACCGAACGCTGGCTGGCCCCGAACCTGGGTTATGAGCCTGCGCCAGTGGCATCGCCTTCCAGGCGATGATTGGTGCCATTGCCTTCCAGGCAATGGTCACGCGCTGGAAGCGCGTGGAACTACTCATGCGCTGGAAGCGCATGCCACGCAACAGGGACCGGCCTTGGCCGGTCCCCTTGCTTTCCGGGGCTTGCTCGCTCCCGGACCCCGATTTTGCCCGTGCTGCCTGCTACGCCGCAGGACCTTTCCGCACGGGCGCCGCGCTTGATCGACGCCTGACAAGCGCGGCTGTGAAAATCGCCAGCAGCAGCAACACCGCACCTCCGTTGCTGCTGCTTGTGCAGCCGCCGCCCCCGCCGGCGCCGCCCCTGGCCGCCGCCAGGTCGAAGCTGGGCGGCTGCGTGCCGGTGCTGCCCTGCACGTTGATGGTGAACACGCCCTGGGCCGGGTCGTCGCTGCTGATGCTGAGCGTGAATGCCAGCGCGCCCGAGTTGGCCGTGCCCAGGCTGATCACAAACGGCGCGGAAGTGCCCGCCGCCAGGCCCGCCGGCAGTTGCTGCGTCACGCTGACCGTGCAGTTGCTGGCGTTGCTGACTGCCACGCGCGGGGTGCCGGAAAAGCTCAGGGGCGCGCTGCCGGTGTTGCTGACGTCGTAGACGAAGTTGGTGGTGCCACCGCTGATGAAGAAGCCCAGGTTGTCCGCGCCGCCCGGGCTGAGCGCCGTGCCGCCGCGACTCACGGCAATCGCCGGCGTGCCGCCGGTTCCGCCACCACCGCCACCACCGCCACCGCCGCCGCCGCCGCCGCCGCCGCTGGCCACCGCGTTGCCGGTCACCGTGATCACGTACGGATTGCCGGCCGGGTCGTTGCTGCTGATGCTGATCGTGAAGCTGAAGCCGCTGCCGGCCGTGGTGGGCGTGATGTCCACGCTGAAGGTCATGCTCCAGCCGCCGCCCTGCAGGCTGGTGACCGGGGGCTGGGCGCTGACGGTTGCTGCACAGTTGTTGAACGCGCCCAGTTGCACCAGCGGGCTGCCGGTCAGGTCGAGCTGCAGCTGACCGTTGTTGAAGATGTACCAGCTGACGGTGGAGGGTGTTCCGGCATCCCGGTCGCCGACGTTGTCGCTGCTTCCACTGGGGATCGTGGTGTAGGCCGGGCGCTGCAGCTCCAGCTTGGGTGCGGGCTGCGCGCCGTTGCCGCTGACCGTGAAGTTGTAGGTCGGCACCAGCGGGTCGTTGGTGGGGATCGCCACCTGGAAGCTGAAGGGGATGCCGCCGCTGCTCACGGTGACGGTCGCAATGAAGGTGAAGCGGTCGCCCGGGTACACCGTCACGCCGTTGGCCGGCGTGAACAGGCTCACGCTGCAGTTCTGCGCGGCCGTGTAGCTGACCGTGGCGTTGGGGTACGCCGTGGTGAAGCGCAGGAAGTGCGAAGCTTCGCGCCGATTGCTGAGGTCAAAGAACAGGTTGGTCTGCACGCCTGCGGTGATACTGCCCGCGCCGTACGTGTTGCCGTGGTTGATGGGGCTGGTGCCGCCCATCTCGTACACCGTCAGCTTGGCGCCGGTGCTGGTGCCGTAGGGTATGTCGAAGTCTTCCACTTCGCCGAATTCGCTGAAGGCGCCCGGGTCGCCGCCGCCGTTGAGTGCCATCGGGCCGCTGCTGTGCTGGGACGTGTCCCACAGCCGCACCCGCACCTTCACGCTGCTGCCCACGGCCCCGGCCGGAATCGCGACGCTGTAACTGTTGAAGCTGGTGCTGCTGCCGCCGTAGGGGGGCTGCACCCTGGCGGCGAACGCGCCGTGAGTCGCGGTGCTGCTCTTGCCGGCCCACACCACGCGCTCGCCGGCGTCTGCCCAGTCGCCGTCGTTGTTGAAGTCCATCCACACGGCGAGGTCGTCGTTGCCGTTGGTGTCCACCACCGGGATGTTCAGCGTGGCCGTGCCACCCTTGTTCATGTTCAGGAATTCGCAGCCGTCGTCGCAGTCGTCGCCGGTCCAGCCGCCGGGTACGGGTGCTGTGCCGGTATCGTCGCTGCAGCCGTTGCCGATGTAGTCGAGCCGCGTGCCGCCGCCCTGCTGGAAGTACACGGCCGTGGGGTAGGGCGAGGGTGCGTCGCCCATGTCCTGGGCGGCCAGCGTGCCGGCCGTCAGGGCCAGCAGGATGATCAGAGTGTTCTTCATGGCAATCTCCGTGGTTCGGGGTCCGGTGGGGGCGGGCCGGTGCTCCGTGCCCGCCTCCCGAAAACAAAGTAGCCGGGAGGGGCGCACAACCATCGCCCTGTCACGGAAATGGTGTACTGTATCGGTGACGAGGAAATCATATTGTCACGGAAACAGGACACATCCGAGTTCCAGCAGCGCCTGAACTTCCTGGCCGAACGCTGGTCACAGGCCGAGATCGCGCGCAAGACCGGCACCCAGCGCAACAACGTCAGCCGCTACATGCACGGCGGCAAGATGCCCCTCGAGTTCGCGGCGGCGCTGGTGCGCAAGCTGGGCGTGAACCCGGCCTGGCTGCTGGCAGGCGAGGGCGCGCCGCTGCTCAGCGACGTGAACGCCGAGACCGGCCGCATGGCCGGCGAACTGCTGGAGCTGGTGGAGGCCATGAACGCCGTGGCCAACGCGCAGCTGGGCTCGCTGACCGGCAAGCACCACCTGCGCATGCTGCGCGAGCTGAACGACGCACTGGCGCGTTTCGAAAAGCTGCGCGCGACCATCAACCAGCGCACGGGCCCTATTTTCAGCCAGTTACTGGACGACTACTGGGCCGCACTTGAGCAGTGGAAACTCGAGAAGGCCGACGACCTGCGCAAGGCCGCGGAGCAGGTCGCGAGCCTGTGCGACGAGCCCGCGCTGCAGGAGCGTTTCGAGCGCAACCTGAGTTTTCATGCCTTCCTGCGCCGCGATGAAGACGAATCGATCCTGCACCAGTCGCGCCTGTTCCAGCGCCGGCTGGCGGGTGCCGGCATCGACGAGGCCGGCATGCGCGAGGCCTTCAACCTCGCCAACACGCTGCAATCCAACGCGCGCCTGGACGAGGCGCTGGCCCTGTGCGACGCGGCCGCCGCACTGGCCGGCCCGCGCGGGCGCGAATGGCCGATCACCCGCCTGCTGGGCGCGCTCAGCGGCTACATCTGGATGGAACGCGGCGACCTGCGCGAAGGCCTGCGCCGCGTGGTCGCCGCCAGCCCGCAGCCAAACCCGGCCTGGAACGCCCTGCAGCACAGCATGCTGATCCGCGGCCTGCTGCTCGCCGGCAGCATCGACTGGCAGCGCGCCGTGGAGATGCGCGGCGAGGGCATGGCTCACGCCCAGGGCATGCTGGTGTACGCCATGTGGCTGGAGGAACCGGCGATCTTCGAGCAGGCCTGCGTGTTGTACCTCACGGACGAGGCAGGCGACTTCAACCGCTACATGCGCGCCGTGCGCCACGCCATGCAGGGGCGTAAGGCCGCCGCGCTCAAGTTCCTGAAAAGCTACCCGCCGCCCGGGCGCAAGCCGCTGAACGAGCAGTTCGACCAGGCCGTGTACGGCACGGCGCTGGCGCGGCTGTGCGAGGCGCCCGAGGCGCGCAAACGGCATGCGCAGGCCACGGCCCTGCTGGCGGGCCTCGAGCAGAAGCGCTGTTTCTCAATCCTCGCCCGCGCCATGCACCACCGCAACGTGCTGCAGCTCGCACCGCGCAAGGCGCCGGACCGCGCGCAGGCCGAGGCCTTCTATCGCGAGCGCCTGCAGCGCGGCTATGGCTGCTTCGCGCCGCTTGCGTGACAAGCACCGCAGGATCCGCTATCGTCGCCGCCCGCTCACACGGACACAGGAGAACCACCATGAAACGAGTGCTTGCTGCAATGCTGGTCGCCGCGGTCGGATGCGGGGTGGGTTTCGGCCTTGGCGCCGAGCGCGCCGGCGACACCAGCGTGATCGCCCAGGACAAGCCCGCCCAGCCCGAGAAGATCAAGAACATCGAAGCGCACCTCAAGGCCGACAAGGCCTACCAGGAGGCCGCCCTGGCCGGGCGCCTGGGCATCGTGGCGCAGCTGCTGAAGGACAAGAAGATCGACTGGTCGCAGGCGCGCGGCGTGCAGATGCGCGAGCTGCTGGCCCACACGCGCGCCGGCGAGATGGCGCCGGAAAGCAACCTGGTCAAGCTCGTGCAGTGGCTGGGCGCGGAGGCCAAGAACTACAAGGGCGAGATCCGCACCGCCTGCGGCAACACCGGCGCCCTCGACGCGCTGATCGAAACCTACGGCGCCCAGCGGCTCTACCGCGACGAAACTTTCCTGAAGGGCGACGCGGTCGGCAAGCTCGGCCGCATCAAGGAACTGTGGGAAGCCCGCGAGCTCGACCAGGGCCAGACCTACGAGCTGACCGCCATGTACATCTACGAATACCTGGCCCAGGCGAACGGCGACATCGACAAGCAGATCGAGCTGTTCGGCAAGCTGACCAAGGCCAAGTGCCTGGACTGGGCAGGCAGCGCCGGCGTGCACGACGCCCTGCTGACCCGCGCCCTCGAAACCAAAAGCGACCTGGACACCATCGAGAAGAAGCTGGCCTGGATCGGCGCCCGCACCGACAACAGCAGCGGCGAGTTGAGCTGGATGATCGTGAGTCGCCGCCGCGTCATGCTGTTCATGCAGGCCCTCGACACCGAGATGGCCGGCCTGGGCCTCGAGGAGCGCGCCGCAAAGATCGACGAGTACCTGAAGCAGAAACTGATCAGCAGCTCGGATGCCTCGGACCTCAAGGCCGCCTACTGCGAAATCAAATAGCGCGGGCCGGCATGCGCGGATTACACTCGGCGCATGGCCGAGCGCGCGGATGAGCCGGAATTCGCCTGGTACCGCCTGCAGGGCCGCGAGATCGCGGTCCTGCTTGCGTTGGGGGCGCTGCTGGCGGCCCTCAGCGCCTGGGCCTGGCTGCATGACCGCGGCTTCCGCGAACTGCCCGTCGAAAGCCGCGAGCTGCCCCCCGCGCGGGTCAACGTCAACACGGCCACCGTGGCCGAGCTGACGGCGCTGCCCGGCATCGGCGAGCGCAAGGCGGAAAAGATCGCCGCCGCTCGCGGCGCAGCGCCTGTCCGGTCACTGGAAGAACTGGCCAGGGCCGCCGGCGGCATCCCCGCCAAGGACCTTGAGCGCATGCGGCCGTATGTGGTCTTTGAGTAGGGCGTGTCCCTACAGGGCGAAGACTTTGCCGCGCGTGATGGTGAATTTCGCCCTGCCCGTGAGCGTGGCGCCGATGAACGGCGAGTTCTTGCGCGCGCTGGCCAGCGCATCGGGGGTGACCTCCCACTTCGCGGCCGGGTCGAACACGCACAGGTCGCCATCGAAGCCGGGCTGGATCGCGCCTTTCTTGTGGTGCAGGCGCATCACGCGGGCGGGGTTGATGGTCAGCTTGGCCAGCGCCTCGGGCAGTGTGAGGTCGCCGGTTTCCACCAGGTGGGTGATGACCGCCGCCAGGGTGGTTTCCAGGCCGACGACGCCGAAGGGCGCGCGCCCGAACTCCAGCTCTTTCTCCTGGGGCGGCACGGGGCGATGGCCTGAGGAGATGCAGTCGATCACGCCTTCCTGCAGGCCGCGCTTCAGCCAGGCGATGTCGCCCGAGGTGCGGAACGGCGGGAAGACCTTGAAGTTGGTGTCGTAGGCGCGGCGCACCACTGCGTCGGTGAAGGCCAGGTGGTGGGCGCAGACTTCGGCCGTGACCTTTACCTTCAGTTTGCGGGCGCGCTTGACGGCGCGCACAGCGTTGCGGGTGGTGAGCTTGGCGGCATGGTAGTGGCAGCCCGCCTCGCGCGCGAACATGCAGGCCTGCGCGATGGCCAGCTCCTCGGCGACGGCCGGCATGCCGGGCAGGCCGGCCAGTGTGGCCTCAAATCCCGCGTTCATAGCGCCGGTCGCGAGGCCGGGGTCCTGGGCGTATTCGATCACCGCGCGGTCGAACATAGCGGCGTAGCGCATGCCGCGCAGCACCCCGCCGGGCTCGTCGGTGGCGCGCTGCTCGTCGCTGAAGGCGACCGCGCCGGCCTCAATCAGCTGGCCGATCTCGGCCAGTTCTTTGCCCTCGCGGTTCCTGGTCAGCGCGCAGACCGGGTGCACCTCGGCGAAGCCGGCCTTTTCGGACTGCCGCTTCACGTACAGGGCGGCGGCGACGTTGTCGAGCGGCGGGTCGGTGTCGGGCAGGCAGGCCACGGTGGTGAACCCGCCGTGCACCGCGACTTCCGCGCCGTGGGCGATGGTTTCCTCGCTGTCGTGGCCGGGCTCGCCCATGTGCACGCGCAGGTCGATCAGCCCGGGCGCCACCACCAGCCCGCGCGCGTCGACGGTCGTGACCTCGCTGACCTGCGGGTGCTGCTTGCGGATCGCGCTTTCCGTGTGCTTGCCGATCGCGGCAAACCTGCCGTCCACGATCAGCACGTCGCCCTCCGCGTCGTGGCCGCCGGCCGGGTCGATCACGCGGCCGCCCATGACCAGGATCGCCTTGCTCATTCGTGCGCTCCCAGGAACTCGTTGATGCGCGCGCGGATCAGCGCCGCGCGCGTCTCGTTGCTCCAGATGTCGTTGTGGCCCGCGCCGGGCAGGGCCAGGTGTTGCTTCGGCCCGGGCAGCGCGGCGAAAAGCTGCTCGCCTTGCGCGTAGGGGATGATCTCGTCAGCGTCACCATGGAAGTGGAACACCGGCAGCTTGAGCTCCGGCGCGCGGCTGAGGTTGTCGTAGAGGTCGTAAACCAGCCACTCCGGCTTGCCCAGGTGCGAGAGGCGCAGGCTCGCCATGTCGCGCACGCTGGTGAAGGGCGCTTCCAGGATCAGCGCGGCGGGCGGGTTTTCAGCCAGCTCGGCGGCCAGCTTGATGGCCGGACCGCCGCCCAGTGAGCGGCCCCACAGGATGATCGATTCAGGACGCCACTTCAGCTGGCCGACGGCGAAGGCGTGCGCCGCGCGGGCGTCGGCGTACAGGCCGGGTTCGCTGGGTTTGCCTTCGCTGGCGCCGAAGCCGCGGTAGTCGAACAGCAGGAACTGCGCGTTCAGTGCCTTGCAGCTCGCGGCGTACAACTCCGCGGCCGGGCCCACCTGCTCGCCGTTGCCCATGAACTGGATGATCTTGCGGGGCGCGGCGTCGTCGCCCTGCACCCAGCCGTAGAGTTTCACGCCGTCGGCCGTGGTGAATTCGACCTCGCGCACGTCATTGCGTTCGCGGGCCAGGGCGGGGCCGGCTTCCGCGCCGTTGACCACGCCGGGGTAGAGATTGGCGGCGTTCATGTAGCGCACGCCGAGCAGCAGCAGCGTCACCAGCAGCACGCCGGTCAGGCTGATGCGCAGTGCCGGCGGTGCGGGCTGTTTTAGGGGCTCATCCGCCATGGCTCTCCCGTGCGGACTGCACCAGCATCAGCACCGCCATGCGCACGGCGAGCCCGTTGCTGACCTGGCGCAGGATCACGCTGTTTTCGCCGTCGGCGACCTCGTGGCTGATCTCGATGCCGCGGTTGATGGGCCCGGGGTGCATGATCACCACGCCGGACTTCATGCGTGCAAGGCGTTTGCTGTCGATGCCGTACAGGTAGTGGTATTCGCGCACGCTGGGGAACAGGCCCTTGTTCTGGCGCTCCATCTGGATGCGCAGGATGTTGAACACGTCGTAGTGGTCCAGCACCTCGTCCAGGTTGTGATGGATGTTGACGCCCAGTTCCTTGAACGCGCCGGGGATCAGCGTCTTGGGCCCGATCAGTCCCACCTCGGCGCCCAGGCTCCGCAGGCCCCAGATGTTGCTGCGCGCCACGCGGCTGTGGGTGATGTCGCCCACCAGCGCGATCTTTTTGCCCGTCAGGTCGCCGAGCTTTTCGCGCATCGTGAAGATATCCAGCAGGCCCTGGGTCGGGTGCTCGTGGGTGCCGTCGCCCGCGTTCACCACGCAGGCGTCCAGGCTGCGCGCCAGCAGGGCCGGCGCGCCCGCCTGCTGGTGCCGGATGATCACGATGTCTACGCCCATGGCCTCGAGGTTGCGGCCGGTGTCCACCAGGCTTTCGCCTTTCACGGCGCTGCTGGCTTCCTTGACGATGTCCACCAGGTCGGCGC
>JAANMX010000775.1_pt1 | contig 40079 bp, 36 predicted proteins | sample 7279681 | NCBI WGS metagenome assembly JAANMX01 (sample SAMN14094542, study PRJNA606508) | bioreactor metagenome | isolation source: A lab-scale SPAN reactor treating ammonium-rich wastewater day 351 | place: Ireland: Galway | collected 2018-01-01 | reverse complement strand
GTCCGACCAGCGACGTTGCAGGCCAGTCGGACTGACAGTCCGACCTACATTTTTATCCTCCGTGGCGCAATCCGTCGTATGAAGAACTATCCTGCCCTGAAAATAGCCATTCGTACGTCGGACTGTTAGTCCGACCAGCGACGTTGCAGGCCAGTCGGACTGACAGTCCGACCTACATTTTTATCCTCCGTGGCGCAATCCGTCGTATGAAGAACTATCCTGAATCGAGAACTTCCCCCAAACTTTCCGCTTGGCACTTCTTCGGGTAGAATAGAGAGATTGACCTGATCCCCTTTCGCCAACGGACAAAGCGGCGAACCAAATTGTAAGGATTTTATCCAATGAGTGAAATCTGGACACCCAAAGGTCCTGCGCCTAAGCAATCCTCTGGCGGGATTGAGTTGCCCAAGGGCTTTGCCCGCAAGCGTAGCGAGGATGAGAAAAAGCCGGATTCTATAGCCGCACCTGCCCCCGAAGCACCGGCCCCGCCCTCTTCTGGCGGGGGCGAGCCAGCCCCCCGGCCACGACAGACCGGTCGTCGTCCTGAGTTTCTCTTTCCGCCCCAGGGCGTCCAGGTTCAGTGCCCCAGTTGCGGTACACCCTTTGTGGCCCCGGTCTTCAGTATTGTCGATCTGGGCGCAAATCCGGAACTGCGGGAGCCTCTGTTGGGCGGCCAGGTAAACGCGGCCATCTGCCAGAAGTGTGGCGCGGGGGGCGCGCTCAGCGCACCGTTGATGGTCCACGACCCAGAGAATGAGTTTCTGGGTGTGCTGGTGCCCAGCCAGGCCCAGCTACAGGATATGCAGGTGCAGCGGGTGATCGGCGAAATGAGCAAAGCGCTGATGGGCCGTCTGCCCAACGAGCAGCGCCGGGGCTATATGCTCAACCCCCGCCAGTTCTTCGATTGGGAATCGCTTCTGGAGAAGCTCTGGGGCTTTGAGGGGGTGACGCCTGAGATGTTGCGGATGCAACGGGATCAGTCCGAGCTAATCACCAGTCTGGTGCGGCTGGCCCCGGATGTCAAAGCGATGCAGATGATGACGGATCGGCGGCGCGATCTGATTAACCGGGACCTTTTCGCCCTGCTCGGTCAGGTGTTGGCTACCCTCTCGCAGCAGGGCCAGGAGGAGATTGCCCAGTCCCTGGCCGAGCTGCGCACCCACCTGCTCAACACCACCGAAGCGGGCAGCGCGGTCAAGGCAACCGAAGAGTTGCTGCGTCAGGCCATTGGCCGCCTGCGCCCGGAGATGAGCCGGGAGGAGTTTCTGGACCTGCTGCTGGAATATTGGGGCAAAGACGAGGATGGCGAGTCGATTGCCGTTTCTCTGCTCTCTGTGGCCCGGGGGCTGGCGGACTATCAGTTTCTGCTGGCGCTCACGGCCCGCATCGACGCGGCTGATGATCCGGAGGTTCGTTCCCCCCTGCTCTCCTTGCGGGAGCTGGTGGTGGAGTTTGCCCAGCAGTCTCAGCAGAGCCAGTCTCAAAGCCAGGAGGCGATGATCCAGCAGGTGCAAGCCTTCTTGCAGGAAGTGTTGCAATCTCCCAATCCAGCCGAGATGCTGCGCGCGCGCGGCGACGAAGTGAATGAGATGTTTCTGGCTGTGCTGGCCTCTAATATCGAGCAGGCCCAGCAGAAAAATGCCGCCTTTGCCGTGAAACGTCTGCAAACCATTTACGAGGCTGCGGTTGACGTGTTGCAAGAAAAGTTGCCCCCAGACCTGCGTCTGCTCAACCAACTGGTCTCCACCCGGGACGAGGGGGAGGTGCGTCGCCTCTTGCAGGCCAACCGGGGGCTTCTGACCAAAGAATTCGTCGAAAGTCTGCGCGGGCTGGAAGATCGCTTCCGCAGTGAAGATAATAGCGAACTGGCCGGTCGTATCAAATCCATTCGCTTGCAGGCTGCTATGTTGCTGTAGGTGTACTGGTGTACGATTTGAAGATTGCTGAGCATATCTGAATCACAGCCTAACGCAAGTGGGCATATTCAAAATCGGTTAGAGAAGTCAGGAGGTTCCCCTATGAATTTATCTACACCCCTCTCTGCGGAGATCATCACTACCGGCACCGAGATTTTGCTGGGCGACATTGTGGATACCAACGCGGCCTGGATTGCCCAGCAGATGCGGGAAGTGGGTGTCAATCTCTACTTCAAGACAACTGTGGGCGACAACGAGCCGCGCATCCGGGGCGTGCTGGAACAGTCCTTAGGGCGCAGCGACCTTTTGCTGGTCACCGGCGGTCTGGGGCCGACCGCCGACGACATCACACGGGACGCCATCGCCAACGCCACGGGCCGCCCGCTTGTGCGGGATGAGGCGATTGTCGAGAAGCTCCGGGAGCGCTTTGCCCGCTGGGGCAACACAATGACCGAAAATAATCTGCGCCAGGCATTCATTCCGGAAGGCGCGACGGTCATCCCCAATCCGGTGGGGACCGCGCCCGGCTTTATTGCCCAGGACCTGCGTAATGGCCGAGGCGCCCGGGTCATAGCCATGCCCGGCGTACCCCGGGAGATGAAACGGATGATAACCGAATCGGTCCTGCCCTTCGTTCTCTCGCTGACCGGCGGCGTGGGGATTATCCGGCGGCGGATTCTGCGCACAGTGGGTATTGGCGAGAGCGCGCTGGACAGTCAACTGGGCGACCTGATGAACGCGGGCAATCCGACGGTTGGGTTGGCCGCGCATACGGGTCAGGCCGATATTCGCATTGCGGCCCGGGCTGCCAGCGCCGACGAGGCCGAAAGGCTGTTGGATCAGATGGAAGCCCAGGTGCGGGAACGGATGGGTCAATATATTTACAGCGCCACGCCCGATGAGAGTGTAGAGGCGGTGCTGGTGCGTCTGTTGCAGGAGGCTGGCGCTACCTTGGCTCTGCTGGAAGGCTCGTCTGGGGGCGCGATTGTCGGACGGTTGCGTGGCGTGGAGGGCGGCAGCGAACGGATTCTCGATGTGAATATCGAGCGAAGCGGATGGCAGAGCGATCTGGACGAAGAACAGGCTGGACGCCTGGCTTGTACTGCGCGGGATGTGGTCAAGGCGACCTTTGGGCTGGTGGTTCTCTCTACCGGTGGCGTCGATGAAGACTTCTACTCCCAGACGCCTGGGCAGACCTGGCTGGCCCTGGCCGGCCCCACAGGCGTGCGCACAGCCCGCTTCCCCTTTGGCGGTCGGGACAATATCAGCACAGTCTGGATCGGCAACCGGGCCATGGATTTGTTGCGGCGGGAGTTGGCCGCCAGGAGTTAGGCGTTGGGGGATGCGTCGTCGAAGACTCAACCCCAAACGCACATCTCACCCTGCCATTCTGTCACCCTGCCATCCTGTCACCTTGTCACCATTACTCGCCCTCTTCCGCCAGGCCAATCTTCTGAAAAGCCTGCCCCGCACGGGCTGGCTCTTTGCCGGTGTGGTCCAGCCCGAATCTCTGGCTGATCACACCTGTCTCGTGGCGATCTATGCGCTCTTTCTGGCCGAGGCCCTGAACGACGATCTGGCTGGACAGGGCTTGCCACAGCCCCTGGATGTGGGGCGGGTGGTTGCTCTAGCGCTGATTCACGACCTGGCCGAAAGTGTGTTGACGGACCTGCCCAAGCGTGCCACGAAAGCTCTGGGCGCGGATGTCAAGCACGCCGCGGAAGAGCGGCTCATTGCTGGCTTGCTGGGGAAGATAGGGGGCGGAGAACGCTATGCCGCCCTGTGGCAGGAATACGACAGCGCGGCCAGCGCCGAGGCCCGACTGGTGAAGGATGTGGACAGACTGGAAATGGTAGTGCAAGCCTTGCGCTATGGCGAACGGGGACACACGAATTTGCAGGAATTTCAGATGGGCCACACCTGGCACTATCCCCTCTGTCAGCAACTCTTTGACGAATTGAGTAACGGTCCGAAAACAACTTGGACGGTCTGATTCCGGGAATCGGCCAAACGCACAGGGGCATTCGAGTGATTTTGTGGCCGATTCCCGGAATCTTGACGACGGTTATAAACGGACGGTTACTGATCAGTGAGAACACGACATGAAAACCCAACGGGTCGTCCTTCTGAATCTGGTGTTGGTTCTTCTGTTGGCTGTCAGCGGCTGCACCGCTTCCCGCGCCGGGGGAACGTCCGCGGCGCAGGCCAGCGCAGATGGCCCTGGACTCTCTGCGGTGGATGGGTCGCCGGTGCAGGCCACTGTTGCCCCCACGGCTACCGTTGCACCTGCCCCAGCCGATGTCCTGCCCGACCAGAACAGCCCGATTGTTAAACCCCCATTGGTCGAACTTCCCGCGGTCCGGGCCGCGCGGATTGCCGAGAGACCCAGCGCACCGCCCTTAAGCCGCACAGTCAATGTGCTGGTGTTGGGCGCGGATCGTCGAGCCGATGAAGCCCACTGGCGGACCGATGTGCTGATGCTCATCGCCCTGGATATGACAGGCCGGCAGGCCGCGGCCATCTCGCTGCCCCGGGATATTTATATGGAGGAGATACCCGGCCACCAGCCCAACAAAATTAATGTAATTGATTTTTTGGGCGAGCAGGACGAGCCGGATTCTGATGCAAAGCTGATCAGGACGATTTTGCAGGAAAAGTTGGGCGTGCCCATTCACTTTTTCCTGCGCTTCGATTTCGAAAGCTTCAAAGATGTGATAGACGCGCTGGGCGGGGTGGAGATTGCCATCGACTGCCGGGCCTATGAATATCTGCCCGAAGAAGATATTAGCCTCTACCTGGAGCCGGGCATCCAACGGCTGGGGGGCAAAATGGCCCTGGGCTATGTGCGGGCGCGCAACCAGGGCGGCGATTTGGAGCGTGCCCGCCGCCAACAGCGGATGGTCTGGGCTGTGCGCAATCAGCTTCTCAGCGAAAACCAGTTGCCCAATCTGCCTGGGTTGTACGCGGCTCTGGCCGGCTCCGTGCAGACCGACATTGGCTTTGTAGATACCATCCGCCTGGCCCGTTTTGGTCTGGCTTTGGCAGAGGACGACATCCACGGGATGGTTATCGCACCGCCTGATCTGCTGAAGCCGAGTTGGCGGGGCGGGATGTCTGTCTTTGTGGCTGATTGGCCGCTGATCGCCGAGCGGGTGCAGACGGTCTTTGAGCGCCCGCCGCTGGTGGAGACGAATACGGTTGGCACAGGGGGGGATCGGGTGCAATGTCCCTGAGGTGCTGAGGGATGGAAACAGAGGTGCGTTACTCATTAGGTAACGATTCCGGGGCAACGAGGATTTTTGACACGAATCTCACGAATTTTGTATTGGTCAAGATAAGAGTGGAATCTGTAGGTGCGGTTTGTAACCGCACGTTCACCGGTAAAGTGCGGTTGCAAACCGCATCTACGCTTTACCATCTCATTGACCAATACAGAATCTCACGAATTTGTATCTTCCGTTCGCGCAATTCGTGTCAAAAGGGTTGAGTAGTTATCATTTCAGGTAACTGCTCAGGCATCCTCTGCTTATTAACCACGGAACACACTGAAAAAAGCGCAGAACTTCCGCGTATTCTGTGTATTCAGTGGTTATTTCTGTCGTTGGCTGAGTAGTTACCATTTCAGAATGATTTTGGGTGTGAGGTGAAGATGAGTCGAAAATTTTTTGTGTGGGTCTCTTTGTCGTTTGCCACGGCGTTGCTGCTGGCCGGTTGTCAGGCTGGTGGTTTTGAAATGACCCAAATTTTTCAGGGGCTGGCTACCCCCACCTGGACGGCAACGCCGATCTATACACCCATACCCGCGGCTACACCCACCCCTACCCCAATTCCGCCCCCTTTTGATCTGCGCGAGACCGATAATCTATTGCTGCTGGGCACAGATCGTCGACCCAATGACGGCAGTTGGCGTACGGATACAATTATGGTTGTCGGCATTGACAGGCTCTACAACCGGGCCGCAGTGTTGAGCATTCCCCGGGATCTCTATCTTGCGATCCCCGGCTATGGACAGTACCGCATCAACCAACTGGACTATTTGGGCGAAGCCGTGTGGAAAGTGCCCGGTGGCGGGCCTGCGATCCTTTCCCAGGTGATCGAAGACAATCTGGGGCTGACCACCAACCACTGGGTGCGGGTGGAGATGGATGGCTTTGAACAGGTGGTGGACACCCTGGGCGGTGTCACCGTAGAGCTGGACTGCCCCTTCTATGAACTCATCTACGATCTGGACGAGCAGAAGTGGGACTACTTTACCCTGCCTGCCGGGGAAGTGGTGCTGGACGGGGAGAGCGCCCGCTGGTTCGTGCGCCTGCGGCTGATTGAGAGTGACTTTGGCCGGGCACGCCGCCAGCGTCAATTTCTGTGGGCCCTGCGCGAGCAGGTGCTGAGCAGAAATCAACTCCTGCGCATACCCGAACTCTGGAACGCCTTCCAGAACGCCTTTGGCACGGACCTCTCCCTCTTGCAGATGCTGGACCTGACCCGTTTCGCAGTTGGTCTGGAACCACAAAATGTGCGGGCCGCGGCCATTACCGACAAACAGGTGGACCGCTTCATCGCGCCCAGCGGCGCGGATGTGCTGGTGATTAACGATCCATCCAAAATCGAAGCCCTCATCGACGCCATTTGGGAAGGGGAGAGCCTGGCCGAGGCCAACCGCACAGACCCGGCCAGTTGTCCGCCACCGCCCAAAGGCGTGCCCAATTACGTGCAGACACTCCTGACCCCCACAGCTGTCGTGCCCGCGGAGGACGCTCAGCCCGAGGCCACACCCACTCCGGGGGGGTAGAGGGAAGCGACTTCTACGGCCGCGCCCTCTGCCTGGGCCGAACGGTAGGCTGCGTCCAATAGCTCGGCCGCGGCCCAGCCTATCTGGCCGGACACATGATTTTCGGCCCGGCCCAGAATCATCTCCACAAAGTTGTTGGTGGTGGCGTGGCGGTAGTAGTGGCGGTTCTCGTCGTTCAGGCTTTCTTCGTATAGTTCGCCATCCACCCGAAAACGGGCCTTGCCTTCTGCCTCGTCAATGTCGATCCAGCCCTGCTCCCCGTAGAGTTGCAGGGCGATTTTGCGCCCGCCCGCCATATTCCCCGTGCCGCCGATTGTGCCCAGGCTGCCGTTGTCAAACTCCACCAGCAGGGCGTCCACCAGGTCCACTGCCAGGCCGTGGCTGTTCATGCGCGCCTGCACCCGCCGCGCCCGTCGCCCGCTGATGAAGAAGATCAGGGAGGCCAGATGGGTAATCTGTAAATGGCCGTGGCCGCCACCGGAGCGTTGCGGGTCGCTGTAGACATCCGCGGGGCTGTGTACCATCCGCTCCCTGCTCTCTCCGATGCCGGTGGATTTGCCCTCGTATAAGCGCAGAACGTGCTGGTTGAAGATGCCGTTGACGTATTGGATTTCGCCCAGGCTGCCAGCGGCCACCACCTGTCGGGCGCGGACGGTATAGGGCGCGTAGGTGTGGTTGTAGCCCATTGCGATCTCTCTGCCCTGGGCTGCGGCCAGCTCGACCAGTTCCCGCGCTTCGGGGGCAAAGAGCGTCATCGGCTTTTCGATGAGCAGATGCAGACCCGCCTCCAGACAGGCTTTGGCGACCGGGTAATGGGTGGCGTGATTGGTGACGATAATTGCGCCGTCCAGTTTCTCGGCGGCCAGCATCGCTTCTGTGCTGGCGTAGGCCGCGCCAATGCCGTAGGCGTGGGCGGTCAACTGGGCTTTCTCGAGGTTGGCGTCGCACAGAGCCACCAATTCGACGTCCGGGTGTTGCAACAGCGCGGGGATGTGATGCTCGGTGGCCCACCAGCCAGTGCCGATGACAGCGATGCGTGCGGGGGAAGTGGACATTTGTCTCCTTTTTTGCGGCGTTTGCCCTCTTGTAATTTTGTATCCCGTGGGATACAATTCTGATATGATCGAAATTCGCCAGACTGAAACCTATTCCGCCTGGTTTACCCGGCTGCGTGACAGGCAAGCCCGGGCCCGCATTTCCGTTCGCATTCGTCGGCTCTCATTGGGCAATCCTGGCGATGTGCGACCGGTGGGAAGTGGTGTGTCTGAGTTGTGCATTGACTACGGCCCTGGCTATCGAGTCTACTTTATACAGAGAGAGCAGACGGTCGTTATACTTCTGGCAGGTGGCGACAAACAAACCCAGGCGAAGGATATTGCGGTAGCGATCTCTCTGGCGCGCCAGGCATAGGAGATGAGAATGGACAACCAAACAGTGGAAACCCGGTTATGGGATGCAGCCGAACATTTGGAAACCGATGAAGATATGGCCGCGTATTTGGACGCCGCTCTGGAGGATGGCGACCCGACGCTCATCGCTGCTGTTCTGGGGGACATAGCCCGGGCGAGGGGTATGTCCCAGATCGCGCGTGACGCCGGGCTGGGCAGAGAAAGTCTCTATAAAGCGCTTTCGATCAATGGCAACCCCGAATTCGCAACTATTCTGAAGGTCATCTCCAGCCTTCACCTCCGGCTGCGGGCAGAACCAATGGGGAATGAGTCTACGTAAACCACAGACCACAGACGGCAATAGATGAAACTACCGGGGGCGGTCAGTGGTCCGCCGTCTGCGCTCTAACTGAATCGGGAGTTTGACCCACCCAGGGCGAAAAGCTGTGTCCAGCCTTTCGCCCTAACTGCGGTGAATGGCTCCTCCATACGAAACCGGTGACACTTTCTTTCTCCACTTGGCCCAGGTGCTGGCCAGGTGGGGCCAGAAGGGGCTGACTTCCCCTTTGGGTTGGGCAGAGGCCAGGGCAGCCAGGAAGCTCTGGGCGTTGTCCTCGAAGGGGGGCATTTCCAGATAGCAGTGGCCCAGCTCAAAGGGGATGTGGGCATCGCTGCCGGCGGTCATCAGCTTGCCGTGGGCCAGGGCCAGGGAACGGGCAGAGTCGTTGTCCGCGGGCCGCACACAGCGGGCGTTGAGCACCTCCAGCGCATCCACCTCTTCGATAATCGTCAGCACATTTTCCAGCCCCATAGCCGACCCGCGCAGGGAATCCAGGGGGTGGGGGATACTGATCACCGCGCCCTGATCCCGCAGGCGGCGGATACTCTCCTGGGGCGAAAGTCCTTTGGGGACCTCTTCGCTGACAAACCAGGCGATGATCTCGCCCTGGGTGGTCTTGATCTCCTCGCCCACAATAATCAGGTCCGGGGCCAGCTTTTTGGCGGCCAGCGCACCGGCCAGGTTATTGTGCTCGGTGATCGCCAATTTGTCCAGCCCGATGGCCCGGGCCCGGGCAATGGCTGTCTCTGGATGGGTCAGACAGTCGCGGCTGAAAATCGTATGGGAGTGCAGGTCAACCTTCCACATAGGGCTTTCGCTGGTGGGGTGATGGGATGATGGGGGGACGCACAAGTGCATTATCCCACCATCCCATCATCGACTTTTCCAAGAATAGACTTGGGCGCTGTTTTTCCCTCGCTCCCCGTCAACAGATGCGGCCAGAGCGCAAAACTGACGATCCCCAGGGCCACGCCAAACCAGAGGGTGGCGAAACGCACGAGGAGTGCCCCGGCGCTGGCCGGGGTGCGGGCCAGGCCAAGAAGCTGTTCGCTCAGGGCCACCAGGGAGCCTTCTGTGCCGCCCAGCCCGCCAGGGGTGGCCACCACCGCGCCGATAATCGAGCTGATGCTGAAGATAAAGATCGCGATCAGGGCCGCCCCGATAGTCGCTTCGGCCCCCATACCCCGGACAACCAGAAAATAGGCCAGCCCTTCCCCCAGCCAACTGACAACCCCAATGCCTACGGCTATCAGCAGATTGGCCGGACGAAAGAGGGTGTAGCTGCTCTCATAGAGTTGGGCCAGGCTGTGGGCAAAGCGGCGCACCACAGGCAGCCCTTCCCCGATGCGCAACAGCCACAGGGCCAGAGGACGAATCTGCACAACGACAATCACGCCCACAATGCCCAGCAGGGCCGCGGCCGCGGCCAGCCGGGCCGTGGCATCGGCAAAGGCGAAAAGACCCACCCCGGCCAGAAGCAGCATCGCCAGACCGTCGGTCATACGCTCGGCCAGGACGACCGGCGCGGTCTGGGCCACGGGTGCGCCGGTCAGGTTGCGCACCATCACACTTTTGAAAAATTCCCCCACCTTTCCCGGCGTCAGCACCATCAGAAAACCTATGCCAAAGATGCGGGCGCTCTCCCAAAAGCTGATGCGTACCCCCACCAGCCCCAAATACCAGTGCCATTTGATCAGCCGCCCGCCGTAATTGAGCAGTGTCAACCCCAGAATGGCGGGCAGCCAACGCCAGGGAAAGTCCGACAGCACGGCCCGCAGGGCCTGCCAATCGGCATAGAGAATCAGGCCGATGTAGACCAGAAAGGCCAGAAGCAGGGACCAGAGAAATTTACGCCGTAGGTCAGAAGTCATAAGAGAGAATTATAGCGGGTGGGGGCAAAGTTGGGAAATCAATCGTCTGGGGTGCATCCTCTCTTTGCGGGTGCGTCTCAGAGTAGGGGGAAGGGCTGCGCCGGTTGCAGACCGACGTCTGCTACGCAAAGTGCGTTTCAACGCACTGATGCTGGCATCCCAATCCGTTGAAACGGGTATGCCCTGTCAGCCGCAACAGAAGCTCTGGCCCGGCAACGCTCTACTGCGGTCTGGGCTTGCCGAGCCGCCTCTTCGCAGGAGCGTATAATACAAGTTGGGGAAAAGGAAAATACACTTTCGGGGTATGGATGCGTCCCAGAACCGGGGTGGAGTGCGCTCGCTGAATTAATATAGCCACTGCCAACTTTTTTCCCCTGTTTATGATATACTGGCTGGGAAAGTTGTTCGACTGTATAAATCGCCTTATTGAGAAATTCAGGAGGTAGTGAGATGACTGCATTGTATCATCGCTCCCGTGCTTGGAATGGCAGGCAGGCTGCACTGTTGACTGCGGTGCTGGTGTTGGCTCTGCTCTTGGCGGCCTGTGTTGCGCCGCCGGCCCCTGGTCTTTCCCAACCACCGGCAGAGGCGAATACCCTTCTGACCGGCCCGACTCTCTCTCCGGTTGTGGTTTTGCCTGGGCAGGATGTGGCAGGGGTCCCGCTCGTCGACAGCGGGGCGCTCGCCTGGCAGCCAGCCAGCGCGGACTATCCCACCCGGCACGCGGGCAAACCCAAAGACCCGCTGCTGGCCGCCAATCCACCCGAGACACTTTTCGAGGGCCTGGGCAACGGCCCTCTGAAACGCTCCAATTTCTATGTAGCCCAGCGTGCCTACCCCCTGGATACCCTGCCCGTCGGTGGCTTCGTGGCTGCCCTGGAGCAGACGATGGCAATGCTGCCACTGGAAGCCGCGGAAACTTTGCCCCTGTGGCAGAATATCGGCCCAGCCCCGATGGTGGATTCCAAAGTGGGGCAGCAGAAAATCAATGTCAGTGGCCGGGTGCGCGCCCTGGCCGTCCACCCCAACGATCCCAATACTGTCTATTTGGGTGCGGCCCAGGGGGGCGTCTGGAAGACGACCAACGGCGGCGATAGCTGGACCCCCCTGACCGACAACCAGGCCTCTCTGGCTATGGGTGCGCTGGCGATTGATCCCCAAAACCCCAACACAATCTATGCGGGCACAGGCGAACCCTCTAACAGCCTGGATAGCTACTACGGCGCGGGGATTCTCAAGTCTACAGACGGCGGTGCCACCTGGACACGGATGGGGGTGGCTGCGTTCAATGGGCTGGCGATTGTGCGCATTGTTGTCCATCCAGGCAACCCAAACATCCTGTATGCTGCTTCCTCCAAGTCTGGCCAGGCTGGCCCTGAGACACCGAGCCGGGGTGTCTTTCGCTCCCAGGATGGGGGACTGACCTGGGAAGGTCTGCTCACCTGCGCCAACTGTTTTGGCGCTTCCGACTTTGAGATGGACAACGGCAACCCGAATGTGTTGTACACCGCATTTGAAGGCCACGGCGTCTTCAAGAGCAGTGACGGTGGCAACAATTGGGGCAAGCTGGCCAACGGTCTACCCGATTCCCAGCAAGTAACTGTGGGGCGGGTGATCCTGGCTATCAGCCGCAGCAATTCGGCGGTCGTCTACGCCAGCTATCAGATTATTACCGACCAGTATGACGGTGCGCTTGTCTTTATGACTTCCAACGGCGGAAATTCGTGGACGCAGATCGGCACAGGCGGCTACAACTTCTGCGGCAGCCAGTGCTGGTATTCCCATACAATCGAAGTAGACCCCTCCAATGCCAATACCCTCTATGCCGGGGGCACGGCCAACTATTCGGGCAATTCCGAGGCCGATTTCACCATCCGCCAGGTGGTGATCAAAACCCTGGACAGCGGTGGTAGCTGGCTGGATATGTCCGACAACAGCGCGCCCAACAAGACCCTGCACCCGGATATGCAGGTCATTGCCATCGACCCGGCCAACAGTCAGACGGTCTGGATTGGCAACGACGGCGGGGTTTGGAAATCGACAAATGGCGGTCAGACGTGGATCAACCGCAATACAAATCTGGCAACCCTTCAGTTTACCGGCATTGCCGTGGACCTGACGAACCCGTCGATTGTGCAGGGCGGGATGCAGGACAACAACAAAGCCTTTACCACCAACGGCGGCTCCAGCCCAGGCTGGACAGCCGCCGATGTGGGCGACGGTGGCTTTGCCGCTATCGATCCCTTCAACACAGGCATCTGGTATGGAACCCGCTTTGGCAAATCCTTCCAGCGTAACGATGCGGGGAGCAGCCTCACCGGCTACTGGCCTTTCAAAACCAATGGCATCAACCAGCAGGACCGGGCGCTTTTCTACATCCCCCTGGCGGTCGATCCCTCGACCCAGGGTGTGCTCTATGTGGGCACCTTTCGGGTCTATAAGACAACAGACCGAGGTGAAAGCTGGAACGCTGTAAGCGGCGATCTGAGCAACGGTCAGGGCTATATCTCGGCCATCGCGCCGGCGCCTTCCGATGCCGCCACAATCTGGGCGGGCACTTCCGATGGCAATGTCCAGGTGAGCACCAACGGCGGCGGCAACTGGTCAAATGTGACAAAAGGGCCACTGCCTGGTCGCTACGTCTCGCGCATTGCGGTTTCGGCCACCGACGCCCGGAGCGCTTATGTGGTTTTCAACGGCTTCAATACCCACACACCGGGCCAGGACGGCCACGTCTTCCGCACCAGCGATGGCGGCGCAAGCTGGCAAAACATCAGCGGCAATCTGCCCGATGTGCCCACCCAGAGCATCGCGCTGGACAGCAGCCAGCCGGCTATTCTCTACATCGGCACCGACACCGGTGTATTCCGCACCGCCGACGGTGGGAGCAGTTGGATACCCTTCAACAACGGCATGTCCAATGTGGCCGTTGTGGACCTGATTCTGGCGAACAACAATACAACGCTCTTTGCCGGCACCCACGGGCGCAGCGTCTATCGGGTGAATCTCTCGAACCAGCCGCCGCCCCAGACCCGCAGAGTCTATATACCCTCCATCCAGCGGGGCGCGCCGGCTGCCAACCCAACAGCTACGCCTACGCCCACGGCCACGAAGACCCCTTCGTCCGGTGTCTCCTTGCCCAGCAGCACGCCCACTGTGACGCCGACCCGCACGCCGACCCCCACCCATACCCCCACGGCCACCGTCACCCCCACAAAGGGCACACCGGGCGCGCTGACCCCCACCCCGACCCGCACACCGACGGTCACCCGGACGGCCACCCGCACACCCACCCCCAACCCCGGCGCGTTCTACGACGACTTCGAGGATACGGGCAGCGGTTGGTCCACGACGAACACCGGGGAGTGCAGCTTTGGCTATACGGACGCGGACGGCAATGGAGTCTATGGGGTGAGTCCGCTGACACTCAACCAGGTCTGCATTGTGGGCGCGCCGGCCCCAGCCCAGGCAACCGGTGTCTACGAAGTCACAGCCTTTAAGAACGGGGCGAGCGATGGCAGTGTCTATGGGCTGGGCTTTGCAATGGACAGCCCCAGCGCCCGCTCGGTCACCCAGTTCTACGTCTTCTGGGTCGATCCAGCCAGCCAGAAATATCTCCTGCAGAAACACGACAAGGGCAACTGGACTGAGCTAAACGCTCTGGGCGATTGGCAATCCAGCACGGCGATTGTGAGCGCGGACGGAGACAACCGGCTCAAAGTGCGTCGGGAGGGGAGCGAGATTCTGCTCTTTGTCAACGGCAGGGTGTTGGAACGGGTGGTGGACAGCAGCCTCTCGGCCAACGGCTTTGTGGGGCTGCTAAACTGGTCAGCCTACGCCGCGCCGGCCACCGCTGGTTTCGATGATATGGAGATCAACCGCATCCGTACGGTCTATCAGGAGAACTTTGCCCAGGCGGGCAGCGGCTGGTTCAGCGGGGAACAGGGCGTCTGTCAGGCCAGCTATACCAACGGCGAATATCGCACAGCCACAGGCCCCGGCTATCTCTGCTTCTTCGGAGCGCCCCTGACCGGTCTGCCGAATGGCCGCTTCCAGACGGATGTTCACCGGGAAGATAGCTTCTACCAGACGGCCTACGGTCTCTATCTTAAGGGGGATGCCAATTACACGGCTTTCTACGCTTTCCTGGTGATACCGGATACCCAGCAGTACGCGCTGATGCGCTACGCAGAGGGAAGCTGGCAGAGCTTTACCTGGGACCCCGACCTGCAAATCGGCTGGTTGACCAGCGACAAAATCAATACGTCTACTTCGATCAATCAACTGAAGGCCGAAGCAGACGGCAATCTGCTGCGAATCTTTGCCAACGGCACACTGCTGGGCAGTTTCACCGATTCCACGCCCCTGACCGGCACCCGCTTTGGGGTAATCAACTGGGCCTCCCAATTCGATACGGCTATCTCCGATTTCGACAATGTGAGCGCCACGGCCTGGGATGCCGGAACATCCCTTGTTAGCGCGGCTGATGCCCCATCCACACCGGGCAGTTTGCCTGTTCCTCTGGAAAATCTATTACCGATTGAGTAGAGCGAATGGGTGTCCGATTTTGCAAATGAGTAGGAGAAGACCCCGTGCGCAGGCGGGGTCTTCTCTTTGCCCTCCTTGCGCTTCCTCGCCGTCTTCCTGTACTACCGCCTGTATGTAGGGTGGCTATCTGCCCCAGTCGTGGCATAATGGACCAGTCGCGGCTCTGTTTCGGCTTTCTACCCCACCGCTTTCCGGCTGGGGCACAGGTTCATCTTCGTTTAGTTGATATTTGTTGATTGAGGTGTTATACGTGCGTCGCTGGCTCTTTCCTCTCCTGGCTCTGGCGGCTGTCTGGATCGTCTTTGCCCAGATGGCTGAACTGGAGAATCTGGCTGTTACCGTTTCCCAGGGAAGCTGGCGCTGGCTGCTGGTCGGAATGGCCCTTCAGATCGTCTATTACCTCGGCCTGGCCGTCAGCTATCACGCGGCTCTGGCTGCGGTGGATGTGCCCGGTCGCCTGCGGGATATTATCGCTGTGACCCTGGCCGGCATCTACGTCAATACAGTGGCCCCGGTTGGCGGGGCGGCCAATGCGGCGCTCTTTGTGGACGATGCGGCCCGCCGGGGCCATTCCCGCACGAGGGCCGCGATGGGGCTGCTGGTGCAGATGGTGGCAGATTACGGCGCGTTTTGTCTGTTGTTGGTGATTGGGCTGGCTGTGATGCTACAGTCGGGCACGCTGCACTGGTATGAAATCACCGCGTCCCTCGTTCTGCTCCTCTATATCGGCGGCATGACACTGACCCTGACCCTGGGGTTGTGGCGACCCAAATGGCTGCACGCTGTCTTCGCCTACATTCACCGCATCACAAACGCCATCGGCGGCTGGTTTCGTCGCCCCAGTCTGCTGGTCGAGGATTGGAGCGAACGCAACGCCGAGGAATTCATCGAGACCTCCCACCGACTGGTGGCACAGCCCGGCCATCTGGCGCGCACAGTCCTGATCTGCGTGGCTGCCCATATCGTGAATCTTGCCTCCCTCTGCGCCGTCTTTCTCGCTTTTCATCAGGAAGTTCCCTTCCAAATCCTCATCGCCGGTTACGCAATGACGATGCTTTTCTGGATCATCTCGCCCACATCCAACGGCGTTGGCATTGTGGAGGGCCTGATGCCAGTGATGCTGGTTTCGCTAGGCATTCCCAGCGCGTCGGCTGTTATCATTAGCCTGACCTACCGGGGTATTGGCTTTTGGTTGCCTATGCTGGTCGGCTTTGTACTGCTGCGCCGCCTGCGCATCTTTAGCCAGGCCGAGCATCAGATTGCCGGCGAGGGACAGATCGGGATTGCCGTGCTGGCAACCGCACTGATGGGACTGGTCAATCTGGCCTCCGGTGTGCTGCCCGCTGCCCACGATCGGCTGGCGCTTCTGATTCAGATTCTGCCGTTGGAAGTGCAGCGGGGCAGCCGTTTGACTTCCGTTCTGACCGGTTTTGCCTTACTCCTGCTGGCCCAGGCTCTCTGGCGTCGTAAGCGGGTGGCCTGGTGGCTGAGCCAAACATTTCTTCTCTACTCTATGGCAGCCCATCTGGTGAAAGGGCTGGACTACGAGGAAGCCGCGTTGGCTGGGGTACTGGTCGTCTATCTGTGGACCCAGCGCAGCCACTTCCAGGCCCTGTCGGACCCACCTTCCCTCTGGCAGGGAGTACGGGCGCTGGTTGTGGCCGCCACTTTTACCCTGGCCTACGGAGTGCTGGGTTTCTATCTGCTTGACCGCCACTTCAGCCAAGCCTTCAGCCTGAAAGCCGCTGTAGTGCAAACATTTGTGATGTTTGCTGAATTCTTCGATCCGGGGCTGCAACCGATCACAGGCTTTGGCCGCTATTTTGCCGACTCGATCTATCTGATCGGGGCCTTTACCTTTGGCTATGCCTTTTTGCAGATTTTGCGCCCGGTGCTATTGCGCTCGGCGTCAGATTCGGGAACCCGCATCCGGGCGCAGCGGGTTGTGGAACAGTTTGGCCGCTCTTCGCTTGCCCGTTTTGCTCTCTTTCCGGGCAAGACCCATTGGGTCAGCCCAGCGGGTTCGCTGATCGCCTATACTGTGCGTGGCCGGGTCGCCCTGGCTTTGGGCGACCCCATCGGGCCGCCGGAGGATATGGCGGAGGCGCTGGCCGGTTTTCTCGCTTTTTGCCGTCGCAACGATTGGCAGGCCACTTTCTATCAGACCGCAGAGGACTTTCTTTCCATCTACGAAAGAGCCGGGCTGGTCTCTCTCTGTATCGGTCACGAAGGAATTGTGGACCTGGCTTCTTTCAATCTGAGCGGCGGCAGCAACAAAACAATCCGCGCTAATGTTAATAAACTGAGGCGGCTGGGGCTGCGCGCCGAGATGCACCGTCCGCCGCATTCGCCCGGATTGATGCTTCAGTTGCGGGCCATCAGTAATGAGTGGCTGGCGATGATGCGTGGCCGGGAGTTGCGCTTTTCCATGGGCCGCTTCGACGAGGAGTACGTGCGCACCTCACTGGTGATGGCGGTATACGGGCCGGATGGTTCGATTGTTGCCTTTGCCAATCTGGTGCCCGAATACCAGCGCAATGAGATCGCCGTGGACCTGATGCGCCGTCAGGCTCAGGTGGAGAACGGGACAATGGATTTGCTTTTTGTGTCGCTCTTTGAATGGGCCAAAGAAGCAGGTTACGACACTTTCAACCTGGGCCTGAGCGCGCTTTCCGGTGTCGGTGATGCAGAGACCGATCCTGTGCTGGAACGAGCCTTGCATTATATCTATGAGCACGTCAACCAGTTCTATAATTTCAAAGGGCTGCACGAGTTCAAGGAAAAATACCGGCCCGCCTGGTCGCCCCGCTATCTGATCTTTCCGGGCTATCCCAGCCTGCCCGCAGTCGGTCTGGCCCTGCAGAGCGCAATGACCGGGGAAAGTTTTGTGCTGGATTCGGTCAAAGAATACTGGAACATTCACCGTCAGCGGAAACAGGCCAAAGCGCCGGTTTCCCAGACGGCGTTACCCCCGACAGAGTCGTAGCCTGATGCTGAAGAGGGTCACAGCTAAACACCGATGCGCACGGATTAGACGAATAAACACTGGCACACCGGGTCGGTTTGGTTGGTTTCTACGCTTCCCTTTTGCTCTTCTCCTGCTGGCGACGTTGACTACAGCCGTTGTGATGACAGATTCCCAGACCGATGCTCTGTGGGTTGGTTGGCGGCGACGTCAGTTGCGCCACGGGTGAGCTAAGCCATGCGGATGTTTTCATAAAATAAGGTTAATCTCGCCATTATATCTTCCAAAGGTCAACACACATCTTTCCGCCTATACTCACAGATGCAGATAATCTCTCTGTCTGTAGGTCCATATGTGAAAGGTGAGTAAACCTATGAAAGATCGACGAATTGCCATTCTTCTGGCGACCATTGCTTTGATTGTCTTGTTGGCGGTTGGTGCGGGTGAGTTTCACCTGTTCGGGATCGATTCCCCCGTAGTTGCCTCGTCGGCAACAGCGAACGTCTCTTTTGTCAGCAGTCGCGGGTTGGCTCAGACGGGAACCACCGCGCTGGCCAATCCTGACCTTCCGACTCAGGACGTATTGTCTCACCTCTACGCGACGGTCTCGCCCTCTGTCGTCAATATCCAGGTGACACTGAAGGCCCAGCCTCAGACGCAGAATCCTTTCAACGGATCGCCCTTTGGCTTCCCCTTTGGACAGCCCAACACACCCCAGCCCGACCAGCAGCCAGCCCAGGCCGAAGGCACGGGTTTCGTCTATGACAACGACGGCCACATTGTCACCAATAATCATGTGGTGGCCGAGGCGACGGATATTCTGGTCAACTTTTCCAATGGGCATTGGGCCAAGGCCGAATTGGTGGCCCGAGACCCCCAGGCCGATCTGGCGGTGATCAAAGTGACGATGCCCGAAGGTGCGTCGTTGGCACCTTTGACACTGAACGAGCGGGGCGATCTGGACGTGGGTCATTACGTCATCGCTATCGGCAGCCCCTTTGGCCTGGACGAAACAATGACGCTAGGTGTGGTGAGTGCGCTGGGTCGCAGCTTCCCGGCGGGTGATGCGACGGATGGCCAGCCCCACTACTCCCTGCCCGATGTAATCCAGACCGACGCGGCCATCAATCCCGGCAACTCCGGCGGCCCTCTGCTCAACCTGCGCGGCGAGGTGGTCGGCGTCAACTTCGCCATCAACTCGCCCGTGCGCGCCAATTCCGGTGTGGGCTTTGCCATCCCCGTTTCGGTGGTAGAGAAGATCGTACCTGCTCTAATCGATGAGGGCGTCTATCACTACTCCTTTGTGGGCCTGTCCGGTCAGACAATTAACGCCGGGCTGGCCGAAGAGAAGAAGATCGCCGACAATACTCTGGGCATTTATGTGGCCCAGGTGGTCCCCAACAGCCCGGCAGACAGTGCGGGTGTGCTGGCCGACGACATTGTGGTGGGGATCGACGAGCAGCCAATTCTGCGCTTCGAGGACCTGCTGAGCTATCTCTTCAACCACACAGTGCCGGGGCAAGATACGAGGTTGCATATCCTGCGCAACGGCGAATCGTTGGACCTGGACATGACCCTGGCCGAGCGACCCGCAGCCTCAGCAGCCCAGAGTACAGAGGGTCCGGTGAGCGTAGGCAAAGCGGTTGAGATTGCCAAAGAAGCCGCAGTGAGCGCAGGCTTCACTGAAAGTGTACATTCGGTCAAAGCTGGGCAGGGCGAGGTCAACGGTCATCCTGCCTGGCTCATTGAACTCGGCGGTAAAAATCAGATCGCCACCATCGCCGTGGATGCCCAGACCGGCGAAGTGCTTGAGGTGAAAGTCGAATAGGCAATCTGAAGATAGAACTTCTACCAACGACCACATCCCCTTCCTCCTGAAGGCAGGCCCGGCGTCCCAGACGCCGGGCCTGTGTTGTTATTGTCCCCCGTTGCGGGTAAAATGGCTGTATCTTCCTCACCCAGCCGTCCGGAGCAGCCGCCTATGGCCGTGGCTGCCCAGCACATCCGCCGCTGGATGGAGTCCCCGCAGCGACTACCCGGAGGGCAAGACCGGCTACAAAGAATGGCCCAGCGCCCTCGCCCGCTTCCACGCCGAAACCACCGGGGAAATCCTGGCCGATGTGGGCTACGACGACGAGACTATTCGCCGGGTGCAGTCGCTGATCCGCAAGGAACAACTCAAGCGGGACGCGGAGGCCCAATGCCTGGAGGACGTGGCCTGTCTGGTCTTTCTGGAAAGTTATTTCGCCGACTTCGCGCAGAAGCACGACGAGGCCAAACTCATCGACATTCTGCAAAAGACGTGGAAGAAGATGTCGGCGGAGGGCCACGCGGCCGCGCTGGGGTTGGCCTTGCCAGAGGGGACGAAGGAGTTAGGGGAGAAGGCGCTGGCGGGATGAGGTTACCCAGCCCCCATCCCATCCAACAGCCCCTGCAACTTCGGGGGCAAGGGCGCGACAAATTCCCGCTCCTCCCCCGAAGGCAGACGAAAGTGCAGCTTGTGGGCGTGGAGAAAGTGGCGGTCCAGGCTGAGGCGTTGGCGCTTGTGGCCGTAGAGGGTGTCGCCGACGACCGGGTGTTTCATCCAGGCGCAATGCACCCGAATCTGGTGGGTGCGCCCGGTGAGCAGGTTGGCGCGAATGAGGGAGAAGTGGGCGGAGAGTCCGCTGACCAGTCGGGTGTGGTAGATGGCGACGGTCTGGTATTCGGTGATGGCTTCCCGGCCCGCGCTCTCGCCGGTCTGGGCGTCGATGGGCAACACGGCCTGGCGTTTGCGCTCCACCGGGTGGCGGCCAATCGGCGCGGCAATGCGTCCTTTGGCCGGGTCGATGCGCCCTTCCAGCAGGGCCAGATACTCTTTGCGGACGGTGCGGGCGGCAAACTGGCGCTGCAAAAAGCGGTGGGCGGTGTCGTTCTTGGCGACGACAATCAGCCCGGAGGTCTCTTTGTCCAGCCGATGCACAATACCGGGCCGCTTCTCCCCGCCCACGCCGGCAATCTCCGGGCAGTGATGGAGGATGGCATTGACCAGTGTGCCGCCGCTGTGCCCTGGCGCGGGGTGTACCACCAGCCCCGCGGGTTTGTCCACCACCAGCAGGTCGTCGTCCTCGTAAACAATCGACAGGGGAATATCTTCGGCCTGAAGTGTAGTCTCCACCGGCGCGGGGATGTAGACAGCCACCTGCTGGCCCGGCTCAATTTTCAGGCTGGCTTTGGCGGCCTGCCCGTCCACCAGCACCAGCCCCTCGCCGATCCAACGCTGGATCGCCGCGCGGCTATGGCCGGGTAGCTGATCCGCCAGCCAGCGGTCCAGCCGTTCGTTGGGTGCAGGTGTAGGGGTGAATAGAACAGTGTCCAATTTATACACCGACTGGCTCTGGCAGCAGTGAGGTCTTCTTGGCAGATCGTTCGGAGATGTTTTTTTTCTCGACTGTCTCCATTACAGCGAGTAGTGCGCGCAGTGCGCGATTCACCGCTTCGGAACTCGAGAAAACTGCGGCCACATCCGGCTCTAATACGACCATTACGCTGTCTTCAGGCAGTAAGGGTGCAAAGCGATTGGGCTTTGCTTTGGAGTAATCCAATTCATAAGAGTCTGGCATATCGTCACTATCCACATAGATTGATTCATCTTCGCGTTGTTTCATAAAGATCAAGTTCCTTTCCTTTGGCCAATCGGGCACTAATCAACCGAATAGAGCCATCACGTTCTGTAAAGCAGACAAAAGGAGGGCGATTTTGGTTGGAGTAACCAATGATCAATTCACGAAATTCATCTTCGGAATGTTCTTCGTCGGTGAAGATCAAAGCCAGAATGTCGTCAAATACAGATGCCGCCTCATCGAACGAAACTCTGTGATCGCGTATGTTGGTAGCTGCTTTGTTTCGATTCCAAATGAAACGTAAACTCATTGGAGTTTACAATCCTCATAAGATGAGAGAATTCAGGATTGACTTGAATACAAAAAATCTGTCGTATCGTTAAGATCACGCGTCAAATATCCAACTCCGCTCTGGCCGCGTTGATTTGCACCTTCTCCTGCCGGGCCGTCCGAATATCCTGCCACAGAATCACAATCGCCAGCCCGATGACGCCGCCCACCACCGCGCTGTCGGCCACATTCCAGTTGGGGATGTAGTAGACGCCGGGGATGCCGGTCACGATAAAATCGGTGACAAAGCCCTGCTCCAGGCGGTCGATGACATTGCCAATCGCGCCACCCATTTCCAGCCCCAGGAGCAGACGCACAAAACGTTCGTTGAGGGGCAGATGTTGGGCTGCGTAGTAGAGGATGCCCGCAGAGACGGCGAAGGCCACAACTGTAAAGAAGATGCGCCCGCCCTGAAAGATACCAAAGGCCGCGCCGTAGTTGTTTACGTGCTGAAAACTCAGATAGCCTTCCAGACTGGGGATGGGGACGGTGGAACTGTAGAGGGGCATAGCCGCTCGAATCAGTTCCTTCGTCCAGCGGTCCAGCCCAATCACCACCCCGGCTGTGATCAACACAATCCACCAGCGCTGGGCCAGGCTGCCCAGACTCAATTTCTGCGCCATTCGGCTACTCCTCGCAATGCAATTTCCGCCATATCCGCGACTCTGGACGCCGGACCCTGGACGCCGGACGCTAGACTCATTCGCTATTGTATCGCACCTGAACGGAAATGGTGAATTGCAACGGATGTGCTATACTATTTCGGTTGTCAATCGTTAGCAGTATGTAGCTACCCGAAGGAGACGCCGATGGCCCGCGAAATTACCGTTGCTCTGGTGCAGATGGCCCCCACCCTGGCCAGCCCAGAGGAAAACTTGCGCAAAATGGGCGATTTTGTCGAACGCATTTGCAGCGAACAGCCCACGGACCTGATCGTCTTCCCGGAGCTTTCCTACACGGGCACAGAACTGGGCCTGCGCGCCACAGACCTGGCCGAGCGGGTGCCCGGCCACGCCACCAACTATCTGGCGAAACGGGCCAACGATTACAACGTCCACATCGTCTTTGGGCTGGTGATCAAAGAGAAGGTGGAGAGCATCCTCTACAACGGCGTGGCCTGTTTGGGGCCAGAGGGCGACATTTTGGCCTCCTACCGCAAAGTTCATCTGCTGGGCGAGGAGCGCCAGGTCTACCGGGGCGGTTTTCGCTTCTTTAATGTGGACGCGGAGTGGGGGCGCTTTGGCCTGATGATCGGCTCCGACCTGATCTTCCCCGAATCCGCCCGCAGTCTGAATCTGGAGGGCGCGGAACTGGTCGTTCTCAGTGCCAACTGGGCGGTCAACCAGCAGGAGCAGTGGCGCGCCCACATCATCAGCCGGGCCGCGGAGAATGCCTGTTTTGTGGCCGCGGCCAACCGGGTGGGCCAGGAACCGACGATGCAATTTGCCGGGGACAGTATGCTGGTGGGGCCGTCCGGCGAGGTCTACACTGTGCTGGAAGACCCGATTGAGGGCTATGCCGTGGCGACTGTGGACCTGGAACGGGTGCGGGAAGTGCGGGAAGAACGCCAGATCATCCAGTTCCGCGAGCCGAACGCCTACCGCTCCGTTGTGAAAAAGTATTAGCCCTATGAGCACAGTAAAGAAAGTGCCCGCTGCAAAGCAAGCGGCAAATACAAAGCAAACGGCAACTGCGAAACAAGCAGCCCAGGTCCTCTTTCAGCCTCTGACCAGCGGCGGCTGGGAAAATCACGGGGAGATGACCGACTACCGGGCCGAATGGTTGAGCAGCCTGCTGGTGGAGCGGGCCACCTGGCGGGAGGATGCTTTCCCCCGCTCCTTTGGCGATATCCAGATTGCCGGGCCGGGCTACGTCTGGTTTCGCTTCTGGCTGCCGGAGCAGGACCAGGTGGCGGAGAAGTATTTCGACGAATCCGGTCAGGCCGTGGGTGTCTATGTGCCTGTAACCGAGGCGTTGGAGCGCCGGGGCGAGGTCTGGCGCACGGTGGAACTGGTGCTGGCTCTCTGGCTGGACGACAGTGGCCGGGTCTCTGTCCTGCGCGAGGATGACTTTGACGAGGCGGTGGAGCGGGAGATTCTCACCCCCGTGGCAGCCGAGCAGGCCGAGCGCCGCATCCGGGAACTGACCACAGCCATCGCCGCCGAGCAGTTCCCGCCGCCGCTGGTGCGCAATTTTGAGATTAATGTGGAGCCGATTGCAGGAGAATAATGCCGTCGTTGAGGATTGCCGCTTCTATCGCTTTTGGCTGATTTCAGAAGCCAGTTCTGATCGATAGAAACAGATTCAGAATAAGCGGAAGGTACGGTCGAAAACCTGCTTCGCCAAAGTCCATATCCGCAGCAACGAATGGGTAGCGCTGACTATTCTCCATAGGCGATTTCCTTGTCTTCGGCCAGTGCATTGAGCAACACAGACGCTGCACCAAAGGAATCGTAGGGCGACCAGATCGGATAAGCCAAGTCTGGTCTGATCAGATCACCCTCTTCTAGCGCAAGCTCTGACGCCAAAAATTGAATCACATACAATTTTTCAGCGCGTCTGAGATCGTGCAATCGGGGAATCAATTCAACTATTTCTGTAGACATCAGTCTCTTGCCTTTCAATTTGAGGCACTCTCGCCAATAAATCTCAAACGATTATACTACAGCCCCTCACTCTTGAGTAGATGAAATGATCGCAATCCTTGACTACGGCGTGGGCAATCTGCGCAGCGTCTACCACTCCTTTGAAGTTGTGGCCGCGCCTCTGGGTATTCAAGTGGACATTGTGGACAAACCCACGGACCTGACCCGCTGGCAGGCGGTTGTCCTGCCCGGTCAGGGCGCGTTTGGTGACAGCGTAGACAACCTGCGCCGTCAGGGCTTTGTCGAACCCCTGTTGGAGAGTGTGGACGCGGGCCTGCCCCTGCTGGGCATCTGCGTGGGGATGCAGCTTCTCTTTGACGAGAGCGAGGAGATGGGCCAGCACGAGGGGCTGCATCTGATCCCCGGACGGGTGCGCCGCTTCCCGGCGGCCATGCCCGACCCTTCCCGGCCCGGCCATCTGCTGCGGGTGCCCCAAATCGGCTGGAATCAACTCCACCGCCGCCAGGACGACCGGCTGCTGGATGGCGTGACCGATGCCACCTACGCCTACTTTGCCCACAGCTACTACTGCGACGCCTCCGACCCGTCGTCGGTCCTGGCCGTCACCGACTACGGCATCGACTACCCGTCGATTGTCCGCTACCGCAACGCCTGGGGCATCCAGCCCCACCCGGAAAAGAGCCACACTGTCGGCCTGCGCATTCTGGGCAATTTTATGAAAATGGTGATGGAGGGAGCGGAGACTGGGGACTGGGGACTGGGGACTGGAGAACAGCCTGCCCAATCCCCGATCCCCAGTCCCTAATCCCCAATCCCCAATCCCCAATCCCTATGCTTTTCCTCATCACCCACGCCCACACGCAACAGAAGAAGGAGACCGACGCGACCCGCTGGGTGTTGTCGGAAGCAGGCCGGGCGCAGGCCGAGGCGTTGGCGCGCCTGCCCTTTTGGGATGGGGTGGATCGGATAGTCGTGAGCAGCGAAGCCAAGACCCGGCTGACGGTTGCGCCCGTATTGACGGCCCGCAAGCTGCCGATGACCGTCGATCCCCGCTACGACGAACTGCGCCGGGGCAGCGGCTGGGTGGACGATTACGGCGCACGGGTGGCGGAGGTCTTCGCCCGCCCGGACGCTTCCATCGGCGGCTGGGAGAGCGCTTCCGACGCGCTGACCCGTTTTCTGGAGGGTATCCACGCCCTGGCCGACGCCTTCCCCCGCGAAACAATCGCGCTGGTCGGCCACGGGCTGACTTTCAGCCTCTTTCGGGCGCATCTGCTGGGGCTGGCGCGGGTGGACTTTGGCGATTGGCAGCGGCTCTCTTTTTGCGCTTTGGCCCAGGTGGAATGGCCCGTACTCCGGTTGGCACAGGATTTTCAGCCCATACCCGGCGCGCCGGAGATTGAAAGAGGAGGATAAAAATTGTCCCATCTCTCCCTCGAATTTCTCGGCACAGCCGGGGCCATCCGCACGCCCCGGCCCGGCTGCGGCTGTCGGCTCTGCGTTCAGGCCCGGCGCGGTGGCATCCCCTGGGAGCGGGGCGGGCCCAGCGTCTTTGTCCACGGCCCGAATGTGCTCATCGACACCCCGGAAGAGAGCGCGATGCAGGTCAACCGGGCTGGGATCGGCCCGATTGCCGCCGGCTTCTACAGCCACTGGCACCCCGACCACACCGCAGGTAGGCGTATGTGGGAGACCCGCAACTGGGACTTTCGCAACTGGCCGCCCAATCACATCTGCACCCCCATCTACCTGCCGCCCAACGTCGTGCGGGATTTTGGTATTTTTATGGGGCTGAAGGAAAACTTTGACTATTGGCAGGAGAAGGGGCTGGTGGATGTGCGCCGTATGGACCGCCCGGTTTCCCTGGGCGGCTGGCGCATCACCGCCCACCCGGTCCACGAGGAGTACGTCTACGCTTTTCTCTTTGAGGAAGAAGAAACGGAGGGGGATAGCCCACGCCGGGTGCTGATCGCGATGGACGAACTCTACGGCTGGTCGCCGCCCGCTGAATTTGTGGGCGTGGACCTGGCCGTGCTGCCCACCGGTATCTTCGAATTCAACCCCTTCAGCGGCGAACGGCGTATGTCCCCGGACCATCCGGTGTTGGAACGGGAGGCCACCTGGCGGCAGACGGTAGAGATGGTGGAGCAGTTGCAGGCCAAACGGGTTGTCTTCGCCCACATCGAAGAACCGGACGGCAATTCCCCCGAAGAACTGCTGCTGCTGGCCGACGAACTGCACCGCACCCGTGGATGGAATGTTACCTTCGCCTATGATACACTCGTGGTAGAGTTGTGAGAAGAGGCGAGTTGCGAATTGCGAGTTGCGAACGGACTCGCAATTCGCAATCCGCAACTCGCAATTCGCCTATCCTTTCACGAGCAGAAAATCAATGATTATCTACCCCGCAATTGACCTGCGCCAGGGCCGCTGTGTGCGTCTGCGCCAGGGCGACCCCAACGCAGAGACCGTTTTTGGCGAAGACCCGGCGGCGATGGCCCGCCACTGGGAGAGCCAGGGCGCCGAGTGGCTGCATGTGGTCAATCTGGACGGCGCCTTCGACTACGCCCTGGCCGTGGTAGAGGGCGGGCCGTCTGCCGTCATCACCCGGCTGGACGGACCCAACGACCCCCTGCCCAGCGCTGAATTGCCGATAAACTTGCGCTGTCTGCAACGCATCCGCAAGGCCGTCTCCGTGCCCATCCAGTTTGGTGGGGGAATGCGCAGCCTGGACGACATTCGCCTTGCCCTCCAATTGGGCGCGGACCGGGTGGTGCTGGGCACTGCCGCGGTGAAGAACCCGGAGCTGGTGCGGGATGCGATTGCCGAATGGGGGGCGGAGCGGATTGTGGTGGGCATCGACGCTCGGGATGGCAAAGTGGCGACCCACGGCTGGCAGGAGACCAGCGACCTGGACGTAATCGAGTTGGGCCACCGGATGGCCGCGCTGGGTGTGCGTCGGGTGGTCTACACCGACATCAGCCGGGACGGGATGCTGACCGGCGTCAATGTGGAAGCCACGGCCAGACTGGGGGATATGACCGATCTGCTGGTGATCGCCAGCGGCGGCGTTGCCAACATCGACGATATCCGGGCGCTGAAAGGCCACGAACATTTTAACATCGAAGGTGTGATCAGCGGCCAGGCCATCTACACCGGCAGCCTGGACGTGGCCGAGGCCATCGCCGTGGGCAACGAACCCCTGCGCCGTACCAGCGCGGGTCTGCTGCCCTATCGCCATACCCCGGACGGCGTGCGGGTGCTCCTGCTCTGGAACATCTTTTTTGAGCAGTGGCAGTTCCCCCGGGGCGGCAAAGAGGACGGGGAGAGCGAACTGACCTGCGCCCAGCGGGAATTCAGCGAAGAGACCGGGCTGTCTGTCCTGCGTGTCCACGAGGATTTCCGCTCCACCCTGCGCTATGTGGCCCGCATTCGCCACCACGACATCGAGCGCACAATCGTCTACTACCTGGCCGAGGCTGGGCCGGGCGCAACCGTTCTGCACGACGACGACCACAGCGAATTCCGCTGGGTCTCCCTGGCCGAAGCCCGCCTTTTGCTGATGGAAACATCCCCCGAACAGCTACCCGCGCTGGACGCGGCGCACGAGTACTTTTCCGTCTCTATCTGACAAACTGACAGGGCGATAAGGTGAATGAATCTCCTTGCCACCCTGTCACTTTGTCACCCTGTCATCTCCTGGAGTTTCTATGCTTGCCAAACGCATTATCCCCTGCCTGGACGTAAAAGAGGGCCGGGTGGTCAAGGGTGTCAATTTTGTCGATCTGGTGGACGCGGGGGACCCGGTGGAGCAGGCCCGGGTCTACGACCGGGAGGGCGCGGACGAGCTGGTCTTTCTCGACATCACCGCCACCCACGAGGCCCGGGAGATTGTGGCCGAGATGGTGCGCAAAGTGGCCGACGCTGTATTCATCCCCTTTACCGTCGGCGGGGGTATCCGCAGCGTGGAAGATATGCGGGCCATCCTCCTGGCCGGCGCGGACAAAGTGAGCATCAACAGCGCGGCGGTCAGGAATCCGGAGATTATCAGCGAAGGCGCGCAGCGTTTCGGCAGCCAGTGTATCGTCGTGGCGATGGATGCCCGCCGCCGCCAGGGGGACGACCTGGCCGCCCGGGGCCCCGGCTGGGATATTTTTGTCAGCGGCGGGCGCATCAACACCCGCCTGGACGCGGTGGAATGGGCCAAAAAAGTCGAGCGCCTGGGCGCGGGGGAGATTCTGCTCACTTCTATGGACGGGGATGGCACGCTGGAAGGCTATGACGTATCTCTGACCAGAGCCATCTCCGACGCGGTGAGAATTCCGGTCATCGCCAGCGGAGGCGCGGGCAAAGCCGCCGACTTCGTGTCGGCTGTCACCGACGGGGGCGCGGCCGCGGCCCTGGCTGCCAGCCTCTTCCACTTCCGCCAACTGAGTGTGATGGATGTGAAGCGGCATATGCAGGCAGCGGGTGTGGCCGTGCGGATTCCTGAAGGGATGACGGGATAATCAGCAGACCACACCCGAAGCAACCATCGCGGTCTGCTGATTGTCCAAGCATCCCACAATCCATCGTGCGAAAGAGTTCAGACCTATGCATGACAGCCTGACCGCCCCACTTCTCATCGGACTTACCACCAAACACGGCAACGCCGAGTGGGTGGAAAAGAACACCCACAATTATCTGGCGATGCTGGCCGAGCTGGGCGCGACACCTGTTCTGCTTTCACCGGACGCGCCAGCCCGCCTGCCAGATGGCACGCGCTATGCGCCGGACAGTCTGGGCCGGTTGCCAGGGGCCGTGCTGGATCATCTGGACGGGCTAATCCTCTCCGGCGGGGGGGATGTCCACCCCCGCTATTTTGGCGCAGAACTGGCCGGGGCCAATCCGGACACGATTTCGGAGGCCAGGGATGAGTTAGAGTTGGCCCTGGCCCGGCAGGCGCTGGCCCAGGATTTGCCCCTCTTTGGCATCTGCCGGGGCTGTCAGGTCTTGAATGTGGCTGCCGGGGGCGGGATGGTGCAGGACTTTCCCAACCACCGCTCTTCGACCGAGAATCCGGTGTTGCATCAGGTGGCACTCTCCCCCCAAAGCCGTCTGGCCGGGATGATCGGCAGCCCGACTCTGGCCGTCAACACCTATCACCACCAGGGGGTGGATGGGGCCACCCTTGCGCCGGGAATGCGGGCCGCGGCCTTTTCCTGCGCGCCGGATGACTGGCTCATCGAAGCCTTTGAAAGCCCGTCCCATCGCTGGGTGGTGGGTGTGCAGTGGCATCCTGAACGCATCTTCGAACTGCCTGACGGCCATCGGCGGCTGTGGGGTAGCTTTGTGGATGCCTGTCAGGAGGGAAAGAAAGGGAAATAGGGAACGGTAGGATGCATCCCAGAAATGGGGGCAACCGATTCCGGGAATCGACCAGGCGATCTCCGGCCTGGACAAATGGTTTGGTCGATTCCCGGAATCAGCTACTCGCACCCCCAATTTGGGACGCACCCGAACGGCAAACGGTGAATAGTGAACTGTGAATGACTGGGCTACACTTGCCACCTGCCACCTGCCACCTGCCATATGCAAACCTCCCTCTTCGACTACGACCTTCCCCCATCCTGCATCGCCCAGCAGCCCGCTGCTCCCCGGGACAGCAGTCGGCTGCTCGTGCTGCACCGGGCGACCGGCGAGATTGAGCATCGCCATTTTCGGGACATCGGCGAGTACTTGCGGGCTGGGGATCTGCTGGTCGGCAACGACAGTAGGGTGATCCCGGCCCGGCTGCACGGCCACAAATCGACCGGCGGCGCAGTGGAGATTTTCCTGTTGCGCCAGTTGGATGAGCCGGGTTGCCAGTGGGAATCGCTTGTGCGCGGGCGTGGGCTGGGCGAAGGCGCGGAGATTTTCCTCGCTTCTGGGGAACTCTCCCTGCGCGCTCGGATCACGGCTGTTTTGCCCAGCGGCGCACGCACAGTCACCTTTTCCGCGCCCATCCGCCCCTATCTGGACGAACTGGGCGAGATTCCCCTGCCCCCTTATATCACCGCATACGCCGGCGACCGGGAGCGCTATCAGACGATTTACAGCCGACCGGAAGGGAGTGTGGCCGCGCCCACGGCGGGCCTGCATTTTACACCGGAACTGCTGCTGGCTTTGCGGGAGAAAGGGGTAGACTGGGAGACCGTCACCCTCCACGTGGGGCTGGACACCTTTCGCCCGGTGAGTGTGGAGCGGGTGGAAGATCACGCGATTCACACCGAATGGGCGGGTCTGTCGGCGCAAACGGCCAGGCGGATCAACGAAACCACTCTGACCGGGGGACGGGTGGTGGCTGTGGGCACAACTTCTGTGCGCACGCTGGAGTGGGGCGGCACGGGCAGCCAGGGCATCGACCCCTACGATACGGAAGCCTGCCCCTGGAAACGGGTGGCGGCCTTCGAGGGGGCGGTCAATCTCTTCATCCGCCCTGGCTACCGCTACCGGGCGGTGGATGGGCTGATCACCAACTTTCACCTGCCCCGCTCATCCCTGCTGATGCTGGTCAGCGCCTTTGTGGCCCAGGCCCATCCCGGCGATGTAGACGCGGGGCGGCGTATTCTGCTGCAAAGTTACGCGGTCGCCAAAGCCGAAGGCTACCGCTTCTTCAGCTTTGGCGACGCAATGCTCATCCTGTAAGAAGTTCGACTACAGAAGTTCGACTTTTTCCGAAAAGTCGAACTTCTCCGGGAGGGAAGCGGATCGACTCCTCCCCCACTTTGGGGGAGGTTGGGTGGGGGTGAGCAGTTACTCCGTTTTACTGACCCAGCGACGCGGCCGCGTTCACCCGTCCTTCCCCGAAGTAGGGGTCTTTCCCCTTGGCCCCCAGGTCATCGGCACCCTTGCGCAGGGCCTTTTCCACCTGTTCCGGATTCATCTGACCCCCATTCTTGCCAATGACCAGGGCCGCCACCCCGGAGACGTGGGGCACAGCCGAACTGGTCCCCGACGCCCAGGTGTAGAGAAAGGGCGTGGCTGTGGGTCCGATGATCAGGTCGAAGTAGCCGCAGGGGATGGGAAAGCCCCCATAATTGATAATGCACCCCGGATTCTGGTTGAGGAGGGTCGGGTTGCCCCCGGGTGCGGCAAAATCCACCAGCTTTTTGCCGTAATTGGAATAGGGCGCAAAGACGTCCAGGTCCGTGGCCGGATTGAAGATCCAGCCGACCGGGCCGGTGGCCGAGACAGCAATCACTTTGTCCGACTCGGCGGGCAGGAAGTAATTCTTGCCATTTTTGTCTGTGTCCGTGGCGTCGTTGCCCGCGGCGGCCACCACCACCGCGCCCTTCTTGTGCGCGTAGCGTGTGGCCCGATCCATCAGTTTGATCAGCTCTTTGGCATCCTTTTTGGTGATGCACACCCCCTCGTCGTCGCAGTAACCGTTCTTGTCCACCCAGCCGCCCAGACTGATATTAATCACATCGGAGTCGATGTTGGCGGCATAGACGATCCCGGCGGCCAACCAGGCAAACTTGCCATCCGGCGCGTAGCCTATAGGCGAGGAGGCGTCAGGCGTCCACGTCAACACCCGCACGCCCACAAGCTCGGCCTGGGGCGCAACGCCGATAATGCCATCGGCATTGTCGGCTGCCGCGGCAATTCCCGCCACCAGACTGCTGTGGCTGGGGAAGTTTATAGGTGTAAAGGCATTGGGTTCCCCTGGGATGAAGGATTTGCTCAGGGCCAGGTTGAGATTGGGGGCCAGGTCGGGGTGTTGGGCGAATAGGCCGTCATCCACAATCGCAATACGCACCCCCGCGCCTGTGGCGCCCTGGGCCCAGGCTTCGGGCGCGTGGATAGCGTTCAAATTCCATTGAAAGCCAAAGAAGGGGTCATCGTAGGGAAAGGGTGGGCTGCCGGCTGGGGGCGCGGTGGGTTGAAAGCCGGGCAAGTCGATGTTCATCTGGATATTGGGTGCCACCGACTCCACCTCGGCGATGGTCTCGGCCTGGGTCTGGAAGTCGGGATTGGTGGAGGTAAGCACTGCCAGCCCAATTTCTGGCACAGTGTAGGCCACGCTGCCCCCCTTTTCAGCCACGGCCTGGGCCAAGTTGGTTGGCAACTTGTCCGCTTTGCCCAGCAGGAGATAGGATCGCGCTGGCTGTTGCGCGGCCGCGCTGGGAACAAAGAGCAGCAGCATCATCAAAACGCCGGTCAAACAGAGAATACGTTGCATCGATGACTCCTTTCGGTAGGTCCGTAGATAGTAGAAGACAGCTTGCGACACAGAACGCTGTCATCCCGGATTTTAAGACATCGATGCAACTATATTCTATTGTGTTTTGGTAACAGTCCCGTAAACCGTCGGGTTTGAACCTGCGGAAGCCCAGCATACCTGAGAGGGTGAGCTGTCGCGAAAGTCTGCTAATAGGGCCAAACGCGGGCCAAGGGACGCTCCATCGGCAGCAGCTTTTGAAGCAGGGCGTGGCGGGCTTCGGTCAGTTCATTCGTGTAGCCATTGTCGGCGCTCACATCCCGGTAGTCACCCCACTCGGCGGCCAAGTCGTAGAGCATCTCTCGCCCGTCGGTGTGGCGCACATAGCGGAAGCGATCCGTGCGCAGGCTCTTCCAGCCCGTGTGTTCGGTCAGGGCAGATTCTTTGACCGGTGTGTCATCGCCCAGCAGATTCTGCCAAAGGGAGACGCCCTGCAAGTGGGGGGGAATCTGCGCACCGATGCACTCCAGAAGGGTGGGCAGCACATCCACCGCTTCGGTCAACCCGTGGAGGGCGCGTCCCGCGGCGATCTGCCCCGGCCAGCGGACGATCAGCGGCACCCGGCTGCACTGGTCGTGGGCCGGGTAGCTCTTGCCATACTTCAGATGTTCGCCCAGCCACTCGCCGTGATCCGATGTGAAGACGACAATCGTCTCTTCGGCAATGCCCAACTCGTCCAGGGCAGCCAGCATCCGCCCGGTCTGGTGGTCCACCTCGCTGATCTGGCCGTAGTAGCCCTGGCGGGCCAGGCGCAGTTCGGCGTCGTCGTAGTTGTCCGGCCCCCGCTGGCTGTCCACTTCTGGCGGGAAAGTGGGCAGAGTCAGCTTCTCCGGGTCGTAGAGGTCGAAGTATTGTTGGGGTGCCACCCAGGGCGAGTGGGGCGAGTAGATGCTGGCGATGCAGAGGAATGGCTGGCCGCTGCGGCTCTGCTGGCGCATAAATTCGATGCTCTGCTCGGCCACGAAGGCGGCCTGGGTCACGTCGTCGGAGCAGCGGGTGGGCACGGGCCGCTTGGGAAAGCGTTCCGCGGGGTGCTGGCCGTGATCCTTCACTTTCATAATGTCGTACCAGACTTCGGTCAGCGGGGCCAAACCGACGCTGATGTGGGGTAGCTGGTCTGGCGCTTTGCGGCGCACCCAGGCCCGGTAGGCGTCCTCATACGTGCCCGGCTCGTCGCTGATCTCCAAGTGGTCGAAGCCGTAGTCCGGGTGGTGGGTGCGGTGGTCCCGGTTGGCGTGGGGTAAAAAGTGGAGCTTGCCGATGTTGGCCGAGCGGTAGCCGTAGGGGTACAGCAGCCGGGGCAGAGTGACGGTCTCCTCCGGCACAGGCACGCCCATATGGGTGATGCCCAGTGTGGAGGGGTATTGACCGGTGAGAAAGCTGACCCGGCTGGGCATACAGACCGGGTTCTGTACAAAGCAGCGGTCAAAGTTCACCCCGTCGGCCACCAGTCGGTCCAGATGGGGGGTGTGGATGTCCGGGTTGCCGTTGGCGCGAACCCCGTCCCAGCGCTGCTGGTCGGTGTAGATGATGAGAATGTTGGGGCGTTTCATTTGGTCACCAGATTACTTTGATTTGTGTGCTTGCCGCGATGTTTCGATCCCTCGATACACAGGCTGCGTTTAGTCTCCGCGCTACACCTGTGATCATCCGGTCGTGCATCTCTACAATTGCTGAGTCTTTGGTGAAGTCAACGACGTCTTGGGCGTGCAATGACAGTATCTCGAACTGACTGCTATTTTCGATTCGCCTATACTCACTGACGAAATCGAGGGGGCGGCCAGCCTTTTCGTTCAGGTAGTACAACTCAGCCAATACGATCACGGGGATCACAAGGATGGCGGTCTGAGCGATTCCTTCCTCAAATACAGCTTTGGCTGCGCTGCTGAGACGGGGCGATTGAGTGAGATACCAGAAGAGGGCGTGGGTATCAATAACGTAACGGGTCATGCGTCCAGATCGCTCCATTCTTCTTCCCACGCGTGGCGGATTTCGTAGAGTTCTTTGTCAATGTCAAAATCTTCTGGAAATACATCTTTCCAAATGCCAAATAAATCCTGTGGTTGGCGTTGTTGGCTGTTATTTTGCTTGAGTAGAAAAAGCAAGCGTTCAAGAATACGCCATTGTTCAACCGGATTGAGTTGGTCCAGTGCCAGTTCGACATCTTCGACTGCAAGTTGTTTGGTCTGCTCTATCATTTGTGCCCTCCGCTTTCCCCTTACGTCTTTGGCTTTCCTGTCGCCCCGATTATAGCACATTACACACGTTCGGCGGTCAGGTCATTGAGCATCTCCCGCCCGTCTTCTGTAACGCAAGCTGTTAGCTTGCGGTCGATCAGCGCAAGCTAACAGCTTGCGTTACATTTAGTAGACTGGTCCCACCCGGCCAAACCAACCGCGCAGGGGATCGCCCAGCTCGTCCATATAGCGCTTCATCCGCGCCATCAAATCCTGGCGCACGGACTCGTATGCAGGCTGGCCGTAGACGTTCGTGAGCTGGTAGGGATCGGCTGTCAGATCGTAGAGTTCCCCCGCGTCGCCGCTGTTGAAGGTGAACTGATGGGTACGGGTGCGTACCATCCGCTGCTCCGCGTTGGTAAAGTGGCGGTGAAAGACGCAGTAGACCTCTTCCCGGCCATTGGGTGTGGCATCTCCCAGCATTGCGGGCAGGAAGGATTGACCGTCCATCTCCGCTCCTTCAATCCCAGCTATATCCAGGAACGTCGGCGCTACTTCGTGTAGATAAACAAAATCATTGTTGGCAGTCCCCGGCGCGGCGCAGTCCGGATGGGCCACCACCAGTGGGATGCGGTAGATTTCGTCGTACATAAACTCGCCCTTTTCGATCAGTTTGTGCGCGCCCAGGCAGTCGCCGTGATCCGCCGAGTAGATGATGACCGTATCCTCCAGCAATCCCCGTTCGGCCAAATGGGCCACGATGCGCCCCACCTGATCGTCGATCAGGGTGCAGTGGCCGAAGTAGCGGGCGCTGATCTCCTGAAAACCCCGCCAGCCCAGATCCCCCAGCCCCCACATTCGCTCGATCAGTTGCTGGCGATAGGGCTTGCCCTCGAATGTCTCCCGGTAGCTGGGGTGTTCGGGGATGTCGTCCGGGTTGTACATCGAAAAGTACGGCTCCGGGACCAGGCAGGGGGTGTGGGGTCCCCAGAAGTTGGCCCAAATGAAGAACGGGCGGTCGGCATCCGACCCGTCGTCGTCGGGTTGGGTCAGTTCGTCGATGACCCGTATCGTCTCCTCCCCCACGAAGTATTCGATGCTCGATTCCACCGGGCCGTTGTGGAGGGCGAACATCTCCTGATCCTGGCAGCCGGGATTCGTGCCCACATAGCGGTCGGTCACAGTGGGCAGGTCGAAGCCCCGCTCCCGCAGATAGTCGGCGTAGGGGTTGCCGGTTTTGGGTTTGGGGGCAAAGCGCAGCCCCGGCAGCAGCCCGGAGCCAGGGAAGGCGTAGCCGATGAAATCCTTGCCCACATAGCCCACTTTGCTGGGACCCACCGCATCGTCCGCGTGCCACTTGCCCGCATAGCCGCAGCGATAGCCCGCGGGGTTCAGGTAGTCGGGCAGCCCTTTCACCCCTTCCCGAATGGACATACCGTTGCCGGTCACGCCGTGGCGGTGGGGATAGAGACCGGTGTGGACCGACGCTCGCGCTGGTGCACAGATGGCGGTGGGCGTGAAGGCGTTGTCGAAGCGCACGCCTCGCGCCGCCAGCCCGTCGATGTTCGGCGTGCGCACAATATCGTTCAGCCCGTAGGCGCTGACGGTGTCTAGGCGTTGCTGGTCGGAGAGGAGGAGAAGGATGTTTTTGCGACGGGGCATTGAATGTTCCTTTCGGGCGGTAATGGGAGGGTTGGGATGCTGAGATGATGACCAGAAAGAATGGGACGCGATGGATAAGAGGATGGCAGGAACTCTATTGTACAACGGACGGCCCGATTCCCGTTAGACAGGGGGCGCAGGGGGAGTCCATACTCACTTTGCCTGTATCGGTTAGCCACTTTACAGGAGAAGTATATGGCTGCTGCGGCACTTGTGCTGTACCCGGTGTATCTGTCTGGCTGTGGTGTACAGGGTGTACATTTTGGACGTAAAAATGTATGATTCAATCCAGTGGATGGGTTGTGCAGTGGTTGTGATGACAAGGCCGCTTCCCTATGGATGAATTGAGTAGTTTTGCACGGTTGTTATATCGTCTTCGACACCAGCGCGGCCTGACCCAGGCCAGATTGGCGCAGCAGGCTTCGTGTGGGATTGATACGATCAAAAAGCTGGAGACGGATGCGCGCCGTCCCTCGCGGCAGATGGCGGCCCGTTTGGCCGATTTTTTTGCGCTGTGCGGACCAGAACGCGCTGAGTTTCTCCAGGCTGCCCGCAACAGTGACGCCGGGAATGTCGGGCGGGCCGTCGGCGCTCTTGCCCCAGCCGCTAGTGCCCAGGCCAAGCCGAACGCCACAAACTCCGCCCTGCCCCTGCAATCCACCTCTTTCATCGGGCGCGAGAACGAGATCCATACGTTGACCGGGCTGCTTACCCAGGCCGACTGTCGGCTGGTGACTCTGATGGGGCCGGGGGGCATCGGCAAGTCCCGCCTGGCCATCGAAGTGGCGCGTCGATTGCTTGCGCTGGACCCTCCGGCTCTCCCCCCATTTCCTGATGGCGTCTGGTTTGTCGCGCTACAGGCCGTTGACTCGCCGGAGCGTATGGTTTCAGCCATCGCCGACACAATCGGCTGTCCACCGCCCGGCGCTGCCGATGTCCGCGAGCATCTGCTTGGGCATTTACAGAGCAGACAAATCCTTCTGGTGCTGGATAACTTCGAGCACCTGCGCAGGGGCGTCGATCTGCTGGTGGCTATCCTGACAGAGGCCCCACGGGCAAAGTTGTTGATTACCTCGCGAGAGACGTTGCATCTTGACCAGGAGTGGCGTTATCCGCTCAACGGTCTGCCCCTCTCAACGAACAATGACACAGCCGAAGCCGGGCGATCGAGCGCGGCCCGCTTGTTTGTGGAGCGTGCCCGGCGCGTCTGTCCGACCTTCGATTTCGCCGTGGAGCGTGGCGCGGTGCAGCGTATCTGCCATCTGGTCGAGGGGGTCCCGCTGGCCCTCGAATTGGCGGCCATGTGGACCCGAGTGCTCTCCTGCGCGGCGATTGCTGACGAAATTGCCCGCAATCTTGCATTTCTCACCAGCGACATGCACAACGCGCCCCACCGGCAGCGCAGTATGCAGGCGGTCTTCGCTCACTCCTGGGAGCTGTTGAGCCAGGAGGAGCGCCAGGTCTGCGCGCAACTCTCGGTCTTCCGGGGCGGCTGCCAGCGTGATGCAGCCGAACAGGTGGCAGCCGCCACATTGCCGGTTTTGACGGCGTTGGTGGATAAGTCTCTGGTGCGCAGGGAAGCCGGGGATCGCTATCGTATGCACGAACTGCTGCGTCAATACGCAGCCGAGCGGCTGGAAGAGTCCAGCGGGCAGGCTGCTGCCGCGCACGCACGCCACTGCGTATACTATACAGACTTTCTCGATCAGCGGAGAGAGGAAATCAACGGCCAGCACCAGCGCCAGATCCAGGCTGAGATTGCGACGGAGCTGGAAAATGTCCGGGCGGCGTGGCAGTACGCCCTGGGCCACGGGCGCATCGCCGAGATCGAGCGGGCAGTCTATGTCTTACATATATTTTACGACTCTGGCAGCCGCTATCGAGAAGGCGCTGAGTTGTTTGAACAGGCCAGGCAGCAGTTGGAAAAGCCGCTGGCTGCTCGTCTCCCCACAAGGGAGGTCGGATCTGCATTGTTGGCGGTGCTCGTCAGCCTGGGCTGGTGTTCGATTCGTCTGGGCGAGTTGCAGCGGGCGCGTACGCTACTGGAACGCAGCCAGACGATTCTCACCCATCTGGCCCTCACCCCGCGCCCGGCATCATTCACCGACCCGTTGGTTGGCCTGGGCACGCTGGCCAATGCAATGGGCGACTACGCGGAAGCAGCCCGGCTGGGCGAACAGGCGCGTCGGCGTGCCGACACGCAGGGAGACCTGGGCAATCTGATGTCGGCCTGCTATGTCCTGACCAGCGCAGCCTTTGCCCGCGGCCACTACATCGAGGCAGGCCGCTACGCCCAGCGCGCCTGCCAACTGGCCGACCAACTGCACGAGTACTGGTTTAAGGCCTATCTGGTCGCCGACCTGGGCAACATTGCGCGCGCGGTCGGCGACTACGCCGAAGCCGCACGCCAATATCAGATCGGCTACGCCATTCGCGAGGAATTTGGCGACCCAGAGGGGATCGCCCTGTCGCTCGTCAATCTCGGCTGGGTATCCCTTTTACAGGCAGACCCGGAGAGGGCGCGGGCGCAATTCGAGCGCAGCCTGTCGATCTATGGCGAGATTGGCGACCAGGGCGGGACCGCCTCCGCCCTGCACGGTCTGGGAATGGCCGCCATCGCGGCTGGCTCCTATACTTTGGCCGCCAAGCATCTGTACGATGCCCTGCAAGTTGTGACAGCGATGGGATACGCCTCGCGCCTGTGCGCAATTGTAGCCGGTGTGGCCGAGTTGTTTGTGCTGCTTGGGGAGCCGTTGCGGGCTGTCGGGCTGTTGGTGCCAATTGTGCGCGACCCGGCCAGCGATCACGAGACCTGCGACCAGGCCCACAGGCTTCTCTCCCGCTGCGAAACGCTGCTGGGGCCTGCCGAGTTTGCCGCGGCATCCCACGGACGACAGGAAATTGAACTGCCTGCGCTCTTTGATGCCCTGCGCATGGCCAGTGGGGATGGGACATTGCCATCCGGCGCAGGGATAGGGCACCCATCTTGGCCTGCTTCTCCCCCCAAAGCCCAGCGCAGACAGCCTCTGGTGGAGCCGTTGACAGCGCGGGAATTTTCTGTCCTCCGTTTGATCGCGGACGGCTACTCCAACCGTGAGATTGCAGCCCAGCTCGTCATTACCCCCGGCAGCGCCAAATGGTATGTCAGCCAGATATTCGGCAAGCTGGGCGTGCATAGCCGCACCCAGGCCATCGTCCGCGCTCAGGAACTCGGCTACCTCGCTTGAATTACCCCATTTCCTCCTGTCCTGTACTGGTCAATGAGATGGTAAAACATAAGGCGGTGCAGCCACGATTTGTGCGGAAACGTGAAGACGTGAAACGTGAGAGTATGTGACGACACCTCACGTTTCACGTTTCAGATGGTTGGCCGACCGACTAACCCATATGCGTTCGTTCCTCGCTGGTACGGAGTAGGTGGGGTTTGCAACCGCACTTCTACGGGTGAAAGTGCGGTTGCAAACCCCACCTACAGATTTCACGATGTTCTTGACCAATACACATTTCCTCCTTTCCAGTGAGTTGGAAAGCAGCAGGATACTATTACACCCCGGCGTAAATAGACCAATAGTTCCTGCTCCCCGCTGGCCCATGACCAGCGACAGTTCCCCTCTTGGCAGCACCGGGTTCGTGACCCGGCGGG
>JAANMX010000774.1_pt1 | contig 40079 bp, 31 predicted proteins | sample 7279681 | NCBI WGS metagenome assembly JAANMX01 (sample SAMN14094542, study PRJNA606508) | bioreactor metagenome | isolation source: A lab-scale SPAN reactor treating ammonium-rich wastewater day 351 | place: Ireland: Galway | collected 2018-01-01 | reverse complement strand
GTTGGCTGGTTGGCTGGTTGGCTGGTTGGCTGGTTGGCTGGTTGGCTGGTTGGCTGGTTGGCTGGTTGGCTGGTTGGCTGGTTGGCTGGTTGGCTGGTTTGTTGGTAGATTGAGGCGCTTGACCACCAATCTACCAACAAACCAACCAACCAACTAACCAACCAACCAAACCAACCAACCAACCAACCAACCAACCCTTACGGCTCGACGAAGGTGTAGCCCATCATCTCGAGGTGGAGGGCGGCGCAGAATTCGGTGCAGTAGAAGGGATAGGTGCCATCTGCTTCGGCCACGAACTCGAATGAGACGGTCTCGCCCGGTTCGATGCTGAGGCTGACGTTCTGGCCGCCCATCTGGAAGCCATGCACGGCATCGTGCGCGGTCTCCACATTGGTGATGTGCCAGGTCACGTGGTCGCCTTTCTTGAGCTCGATATGATCGGGCGTCAGGCGAGAACGGATGGAGGTCATGAACACTTCGACCTTGTTGCCATCCCGCTCGATCCGCTCCTCGCCCAACTGGGTGGCGTAGGGTGAGGGCGCCTGGGTAAGGGGATCCCAGCCTATCTGCGGGTAGGCGGTCCAGGCGTTGATCTTGTCAGCCTTGATGATCTGGGCGTTATGCGGTTCGCCAATGCCCATCGGCATGTCATAGATCACCTGGAAGTTGCCGTTGCTGATGTCGACCAACTGCAAGTTCTGCGGCAGCAGCGGGCCTACCGGCAGGAAGCGATCCACCGACCACTTGTTCAACACCAACAAGTATTGCCCATCGGGGCTGACGGTGTCGCCTTCGGCGGCGGTGAGATGGCCGATATTGTACTGCACCGGCAGTTTTTCGACCAACGTCCAGGCGGCAGGGTCATCGCCGCCGACCGTCCATTTGGCCACGGCGCTATCCAGGAAAAGGCTGGTGTAGCCAAAGCCCTGGTTGTCGAAGATGGAATGCAGCGGGCCAAGCCCCAGCTCGATCTGGGCATGCTTGACCGCGTCGTAATCCAACACGGGTACGCCGAAGGGATCAAGTTCCCAGTTCTGATCCGCGATCGCTTTTTCGATCTTGTCGACGGCATAAATGGTGATGTGCGGGTCCAGCTTGCCGGCCACGACCACATACTTGCCATCGGGGGTGACATCGGCGCCATGCGGGCTTTTCGGTTCCGGGGCCAGATAGAGCACGCCCTCGGCCACGGCGGTGGGCATGCGGATGACGCGCATGCCATTGATCATCTCCACCTTGCCCGCGGCCGCTACCTGCGCAGCTTTCTTCCAGTTGAAGATATGCAGGTAGTCCATGTCACTCTGGCTGACGCCGGCTTCGAAGGGCGGGTTGCCCTGAAGCAAGCCGCCGGTATACATCTCCGTGTTGAAGCTGTTGCAGAAGCCCCAGCCATCGCTGGCCAGTTTGCCGGCATCGCACAGGTCTTGCCAGTAGGGCGGCACCTCGATGCTGAAGGACTGCTCCAGGTCGATGCGGCCCTTTTCCCGGTCGAAGGCCCACAAGGTGATCAGGCCCCGGTATTTCTCCTCATACTCAGAGATAGGCGCGTATTCCCAGCCCAGGGGCGTGGCGTATTGCGAGCCTTGGATCACATACTCGGTGTTGGGCGTTACGAAGGTGGAGCCATGATTGCTGATCAGGTTGGGGTCTTTGACGATCTGCTTGGTCTCGAAGTCGCGCAGGTCGATGACGGCGACGCGGGCGTTGGCCTTGTCGTTGATGAACACGAATTGGCCATCATAATCGCCGTTCGTCTCGCTCAGCGCCGGGTGATGGGTGTCGCCCATGCGCAGCTTGACATCACCGACATTGCCGGCATCCAGCATTTCTTCGATGCCGCGCTCGCCATAACCATAACCCTGCCACGATTCAGGCGTGAAAACGGCCACATTTTTGAGGATGCGCATGGAAGGGATGCCGATGACGATCAGGTTACCGGAATGGCCGCCGGACGCGAAGATGTAATAATCATCATGCTTGCCGCTGGGCGTGTAGGTCTTCATCGCCGCGTAGATGTCATCGGGGGTCAGGCCACGCTCTTGGGCTACGGCCATGGCGTTGGCCGGCAGGTCGCCGCTGAGTGGGGGGGGCGTGGGCGTCGTTCTTCTGCCGCAGGCGCTCAACACCAGCGCCAATATCAGCAGAAGCGCGACAAGGAAAAGGGAACGTTTCATGGTTTTTGCTGCCTCCTCATCTTTGAGAAAAAAGGGAAAGAGTGGGTCTTAAAGAATCGCTTATCTGACCGGCGCCGGCCGGGCAAAGACGATGGCAAAGGGGAGATGGATGGCATCCGTGGGGCAAACATCCTCGCAGGCTGTGCAATAGGTGCACAAGTCTGGATAGCGCAGCACCGCCTTGCCCCCGATCTGGTCGAGCGCCCGCGTGGGGCAGATATCGACGCAGCGGTGGCAGCCGGTGCAGCGTTTAGGATCGATGATCGGTAAAGGCAAGGACATAGAGGGGCCCACGCAGGGTGGTTGCACAGAGAATGCCCCCATCATAGCCTCTATCTCTCGCCCATACTATGACTTAAGTCTCATCCTCTCCTTCATGAAAATAAGGATTTGTACTGATTTTGTAGCGCTAAATCGTATTTTGTGCAAATTATCGATAAATACAACAAAACTCGGCACATGCATCTGTGAAACATGCTGTCGCCGCCTAGACTTCCGCCGCCGCGGCCAGCCGGTCAGGATCGAGAATGACAATACGGTGGCGATCGAACTCGATGATGCCATCATTGGCCAGGTTGCGCAGCGCCCGCCCCACCACCTCGCGCACTGTGCCCACCCGCGCCGCCATCTCCTCCTGTGTCAGCATGCGCGGCACCCTGTCCGAGTCCAGGTTCTGTGCTTCGGACAACAGCAGATGCGCCAGCCGGCCCCGCACATTGCGCAGGGCCAGCCCTTGCACCAGCCCCACCAGATGCCGGGCGCGGCGGGCAATGCTCTCTACCAACGCCCAGGCCAACTGCGGGTACTGCTCCGCCAGCCGCCGCAGGTCTTCCCGCGGGATCTCCCACACCTTCACGGCGGTGCAGGCGGTGGCCGTGGCCGGGTTCATGCCCCCATCCAGCGCGGCCACATCGTTGAAAGTATCGCCGGCAGAGATGAGATGCATGATGTGCTCCCGCCCCTCCTTGGAGATGCGACTGATTTTGACTGTGCCCTCCTCCACCAGAAATAGCCCCGTTGCCGGCTGATCCTCCCAGAAAATGATTGCATCCACCTCGAATGTGCGTGGGATGGCGCACGCGGCCAGGGCGGCAATCACTGCCGGGCCTTGACCGCGGAAATAGGGGATGCCGGAGAGCAACTGGCTCAGCTTGCTCTTGTCCGGCGCGCTTACGTCGTACATGCCCCTATTGTAACGCAAACCTGGCGCAGAGTCACCCTGAGAACTAGCTCGCGTGATCCTGCGCGCTAGGTCATGCGGCTTCCCCGCGCTATCACTTCCAGAACACCCTCAACAGCCATCTCGGCTCTGCCTTTTCCGTGCAGCCCACCCTGTTGCAATCGGCCTGGTTCCGCCCGCACAACCGCTCCGAAGATTTCGAAAATCTCTACTTCGTCGGCGCGGGCACACACCCTGGCGCCGGTTTGCCTGGCGTGCTCTCCTCCGGTAAGATCGTGGCTGATCTGATCGGCCAGACGCAACCCCAACCGCTACCGGTCACGCGGCTGCAGATGCAGCCCGCCGCCTGAGACCGCAGCCGATCCATCCCGCTCCTCCCTGGGCGCTCCTTCCACCACAACCACCGTGATCCAGCCCTCCCATTTCCACACCGATGTCCTGATCATCGGCGCCGGCATTGCCGGGCTGATGGCGGCCAACGTCTGCCTGCGCCAGCGCCGCCGCGTCATCCTGGTGGACAAGGGGCGCGCTGTGGGGGGAAGGCTGGCCACGCGCCGCATCGGCCCCGGCCGCGCCGATCATGGCGCCCAATTCTTCACCGTACGCGAGGATGCGTTCGCGGCGTGGGTGCATCGCTGGCAGCGGCAGGGCCTGGCCTATACCTGGGCGCACGGTTGGTCGCACGGCAGCCTGCACCCCTCCCACGCCGATGGCCAGCCCCGCTATGCCGTGCACGAAGGCATGAACACCCTGGCCAAACACCTGGCCGCCGACTTGCAGGAGGCCGGCGTCGCCATCCACACCGGCGTGCAGATCACCGCCCTGCGCCCGCGGGATGACGGCTGGCAGGCGCAGAGCGCCGACGGCGTCACCTTCAGCGCCCGCGGTCTCCTGCTCACCCCGCCCCCGCCGCAGAGCCTGGCCCTGCTGGCTGCGGGCCAGACGACCCTGGCCCCGGCAGATCAAGACGCGCTGGCGCGGATCGCCTATTCCACCTGCCTGTGCGGCCTCTTTTGGATCGAAGGCGCGTTCGACCTGCCCGAACCGGGCGCGCTACAACTCCCCGGTCAGACCATTGCCTGGATCGCAGACAACCAACGCAAAGGCATCTCCCCCGCTGCCTGCCTGATCACGGCCCAAGCCGGGCCTGAATTCAGCCGCGACCACTGGCACAGGGAAGATGGCGAAGTCCTGGCCCTGATGCAGGCGAGCCTGCGCGGCTTCTTCGATCCGGGCACCCGCGTGCGCGAGTCACAACTCAAGCGCTGGCGCTACTCCCTCCCCCTGACTACCCATCCCCAACGCTTCCTTGCCGCCCAGGGCCTGCCCCCCCTGCTCTTTGCCGGCGACGCCTTCGATGGCCCCCGTATCGAGGGCGCAGCCCTTTCCGGCCTGGCCGCGGCCGCACATCTGGGCGCCATCTTGTCCCCCGCCTGACTCTTCCCCCCACCCTGCCTCCCCTGCAAGCCGCCGGTGAACGCCTTCCCGGCGGCTTGCCTTTTTTGACTTTCCCGCGGTTGCCTTCCTACAATCAGGCCTTCCCCTTCCTCACCCCCCGCCGGAGACCTCTTGAACATCGTCAGCGACCGCCACCGCAACCGCATCCTCCTCATCCTCTTCATCGGCGTACTCATGGGCGCGCTCGATATCGCCATCCTGGCCCCGGCCCTGCCCGCGGTGCAGCAGAGTTTCGGCATCGACGAGCGCTCCCTGGCCTGGATCTTCAGCATCTACGTGCTCTGCAACGTCGTGGGCACCCCGCTGATGGCCAAACTCTCTGATGTGCGGGGGCGGCGGCCGATCTACATCCTCGACGTCACCCTCTTTGCCCTCGGCTCCCTGATCGTCGCCCTCTCCGCCCTGCCCCTTTCCTTTCCCCTGCTGCTGCTGGGCCGGGCGATCCAGGGATTCGGGGCCGGCGGCATCTTCCCTGTGGCCAGCGCCGTCATCGGCGACACCTTCCCGCCCGAAAAGCGGGGCAGCGCCCTGGGCTTGATCGGCGCCGTCTTTGGCCTGGCCTTTGTGGTGGGGCCGATCCTCGGCGCCATCATCCTGGCCGTTGCTTCCTGGCCCTGGCTGTTCGTCATCAACCTGCCCATCGCCGCGGCCATCATCGTGCAGGCGCGGCGCTGGCTGCCCGCGCCGCAGCTCCGTCCGCCGCAGCCTTTCGACCTGGCCGGCATGGCCACCCTGGCCCTGGGGCTGGCCAGCCTCACCTACGGCGTCAGCCAGATCGAAACCGCGCATTTCTTCCGCAGCCTGGGCGCGACCGCAGTCTGGCCCTTCCTGGCCGCGGCCCTGGTATTGCTGGCCCTCTTTTGGCAGATCGAGCAACGCGCGCCCGACCCGATCCTGCGGGTGCGCCTCTTCGCCTCCCGCCAGATCCGGGTGCTGGCCGGTCTGGCCGCGGGCGCGGGTGTGGGCGAGGCCACGCTCGTCTTCGTGCCCTCCTTGCTGGTGGTCGCGTTCGGCGTCAGCGAATCCGTGGCCAGCCGCATGCTCCTGCCCGCGGTGCTGGCCATGATGGTGGGAGCGCCCCTGGCCGGGCGCCTGCTCGACCGCATCGGTTCGCGGCGGGTGGTGACGATGGGCAGTCTGGCCCTGGCCGCGGGCATGCTGCTGGTGGGGCGGCTGTCTCTGACGTTGTTGATTTTCTATGCCTGCGCCGGGCTGATTGGCCTGGGCATGGGCATGCTTTTGGGCGCGCCCCTGCGCTACATCATGCTCAACGAGGCGCCGCCCGCGGATCGCGGGGCAGGACAGGCCGCGCTGGTGCTCTTCACCTCCACAGGGCGGCTGCTGGGCAGCGCCGGAGTCGGAGCAATTGCCGCGTCCCTGGGTGGGGGCCTGGCCGGCTTCCAGCGCGCCTATTTCATGGTCGGGTGGTTGGCCATCCTGTTGGCCCTGCTGGCCCTGAACCTCAAAACCCGCGCCCAAGAAAAAGCCACCGCCCGCGGCTGAACACGGAACATCTGACACCCCAAAACTTGCCGGGGCTGGGTCAATCTCCTATACTTTTGCTCACTTTTACGTAACTTTTTTACTCACCCTGCTCCCGCCATGGCCATCGACACCCCCGCCGCGGCTGCCCCCGAGTTCGAGGCCCTGCCCCGCTTCAATCTGGCTCGCACACTCAAGATCGGCAGCTTCCATATCGGCTCCTCGCTCACCGACACCCTCACCTCCGCCGTGGTCAACCGCGTGCTCATCGTCGAGATGGGGATCGCGGCCTGGCCCATCTCCCTGCTCGTGGCCCTGCGCTACATCCTCCTCTCCCCCCTGGGCCTTTGGATTTCCTATCTTTCCGACACCCACGCCATCCGCAACAGCCGGCGCATCGCCTACATCTGGCTGGGCCGCGGCTTGATGCTGTTTTCCCTGCCTTTGCTGGCCCTTGCCGTCGGCGATATCGCCCGCGCGGCCGGCTCGATTTGGGGCTGGACCCTGGCCTCCTTTTCCTTCCTGGTCTATGGCCTGGGCACTCTCATCTCCGGCGGCCCCTTCCTGGCGCTGGTGCAGGAGAGCGCCCCCTACGCCCGCCGCGGGCAAGTCATCGCCGTGGTGCAGACCATTTTGGTGGCCAGTTTCGCCTTCGTCGGCATCTTCTACGGCAGCCTGCTGCCTGTGTGGGAGTATGAACGCTTCCTACAACTGGTGCTGGTGGCCCTGATCGGGGCCGCGTTCTTTTGGCTGGTCTCGGTATGGCGAGAGGAGCGCCCCGCGCCGGTTGTGGCCGCGGCCGCACGCCCCTCCTACCGCCGCACCTTCGCCGGCATGCTGGCGGATCAGCGCTTGCGGCGCTACGGCCTCTTCCTCGCCATCTCCGCCTTCTTCGCCTTCATGTTCGATCTGGTGCTCGAACCCTTTGGCGGCGATCTTTTTGGCCTGCCCGTGGGCGAGACCACCCGTTTCGGCGCCTATTGGGGCAGCGGCGTGCTCCTGGCCATGATCGCCGCCGCCTATTTCACCCGGCGCTGGCGGCCCGACCAGCAGGTGCAAACCACCCTCTGGGGATTGGCGCTGTTGGGGATCACCGTCCTGCTGCTTGCCCTCACCTCCTGGCTGGCCCTGGAAGCGCTGCTGCGGCCTACATTGATCCTGTTCGGCGTCGGCTTCGGCATCTACACCGTCGGCGGGGTGGCCCTGCTCATGGCCATGAGCCGCGACGCCCATGCGGCCAGCTATCTGGCCCTGTGGTCCACCATCCAACTGGTGTTTCGGGGATTTGGCCTGGCCGCGGGCGGCGTGCTGCGCGATCTGGCCCTGTGGCTAACCGCGGATTTTGCCCGCACCTACGCCCTTGTCTTCGCGGTCGAGGGTGTGGGCCTGCTGCTCTGCATCCTGCTGCTGCGCCGGGTGGATGTGCGCGGCTTTGCCCGCGACCGCCACTGATCACTGAACACTGAACACTGAACACTGATCACTGACCACGCTCTCCTCTTCCAGCGCGGCCAGATCCTCGATCAGACCCGCGGGCGCGGCAGGGCCGAGCAGGCGCAGCACCGTCAGCACCCGCTGGCGGTTGCGCGACTCCACCTCATATTCCTCTTGCCAGCGTTCTGGGTTGGTGGCCCGCTGCGCCAGATAGTATTTCCAACTTTGCAAAAAACTTTGCAATTCGCGCTGCACCTTCTCCTGCACCTGGTCGGGATAGCGCCGCCGCGCCGCCTCCCAGGCTTCGACCACCTGGGCCAGCCGTCGGCGGTCGCCGGGGCCGAGGGCTGCGGCTGCACTCAGGGCCTGGATGCGTTCGTACAGGCCGCCGAGGGTCATCTTCGGTCGCCGGGGGCCGGCCGGCGTCTCCACCACGATCTGGCGAAAAAGCCGGTTGCCGAGCAGATAATCCACCAACTCCGCCGCCATCTGCTCTGTTTCGATTAAGTCGGCGGCGAGTTCGGGCGGGGAATCGCCGGCGGCATAGGGGGGCTGGGCAGGGCCGCCCAGCACTCTGCGTAGCCAATGCATTGGTGCGTGCTCCTTGTCAGTGCTCCAGGATCAGCGTCACGGGACCATCGTTGACCAGGGCCACCTGCATGTGGGCGCGGAACACGCCTGTGGCCACCCTGGCGCCGGCGGCGCGGGCTGCGGCCACGAACCGTTCGACCAGAGGCTCGGCCTGGCCGGGGGGGGCCGCGGCGATGAAGGAGGGGCGCCGGCCTTTGGCCGCGTCGGCGTAGAGGGTGAACTGCGAGACCACCAGCAGGGCGCCGCCCACATCCTCCAGCCCCAGGTTGGTCAGCCCCTGGGCATCTTCGAACAGACGCAGGCCCACGATCTTGCGCGCCAGCCACTCTGCCTGTGCCGGGGTGTCGCTGTGGGTGATGCCCAGCAGCACCAAAAAGCCGCGGTCGATGGCCGCCACGACCTCGCCATCGACGGTGACAGCAGCCTGGGAAACACGTTGGATGACTGCGCGCATGCCTGTACTATACCGGCTGCACGCCCGCTTGCCAAGATCGGCGGGCCTGGGCCGCGGGTCAGCGCACGATCAGCACCGGGCGATCGATCTCCACCGCCACTTTGTGCGTGATGTCATCCAGCAGCAGCCGCTGCCACCCCTCATCCCGATGCACGCCGACCACCACCAGATCATAGTCCCCCATCTGCGCTTCGGTCAGGATCTCATCCACCACCAGGCCGCGGCGCACCGTGGCCGTGGCGGCAATGCCCTGCGCGGCCAGCAGGGCCAGATCCTGATGCAAGATCGTGCCTTCCGGCGCGCCGGTGGTCATCAACTCCGCCACGAAGACATCTTCATCCTCATCGGCCCCGGTTCCGGCGCTCATCTGCGACATCACATGCAGCACGGTGATCATGCGCGCGTGGCCCAGCAGCCCTACCAGGCCGGTTTCCACCAGCGAGGTGACCACAGAAGGCTGTTGGTTGCCGCTATCGCACACCAGAATGCGCTGTAGGGGTTCGATCTTGCCCTTGGCGATGAGCAGGGAACAGGGCGTCTGCCGGGCGATTTTGGCTACCACCGATCCGCGCATGCGTGTGCCGAAGCTGTGCAGTTGGCGGTCGCCGATCACCAGCAGATCGTAGCCGCCCGCGGCTGCCTCGCGCAGGATCTCCACATCGGGCCGGCCCACACGCATTTTGGTCTCGAGGTGCGGCGTGATCTGGCGCAGGATTGTTTGCGCCCGTTTCAATATCTGTTCGCCCGCCTGGCGCTCTCCTTCTTTGCCGATCACCGTCAGGGCGGTGGGGGCGGCGCCGCAGGTGGCGGCAATCTGGCCGCCCAGCCACAGCGCTGTCTCGGAATGCAGCGACCCGCCGGTCGCCATTAAAATCCGCATGCAAAACCTCGTCGAAATCTCAGTGGGGAGGGGAAGAATGTATGGCAGGATTGTACTTCATCTCCCCCCGGCAGCCAAGAGCGCCCCCTCTGGCGGACGCAAATTCTTATAAATCGCTAACAGAAATCTTATATTTTTTACATACTTTTCTGGTTGAATAAGGGGTGTAAGTGAGCGAATTGCTGTCGCTCCTCTGCTATCAATCAAATTCACCCCACCATTTCTGGAGGTATGTAACCATGCGTATGTTAGTTCGTCGTGACCCCTTCCTGCGAGAGATGAACGCCTGGCGCGGTATCATGGATCGCTTTATGGACGAGGCGTTGGAAAACGCCCGCTACTTCGAGCGGCCGACGGCCTGGGCGCTGGCCCTGGATGTGGCTGAAAACGAGGATAAATTCCTGGTCAAAGCTTCCGTCCCCGGCATCAATCCCGATGACATCGAGATCACTCTGAGCGACAACGTCCTCACCATCAAGGGCGAGACCAGCCAGACCACCGAGGATGAAGGCGCCACCTGGCACCTGCGCGAGCGCCGCTACGGGGCCTTCCAGCGCAGCATCACCCTGTCCACGCCGGTGAATGCCGATGCCATTCAGGCCGAATATGTGGATGGCGTGCTGGAGCTGAGCATCCCCAAGGCTGAAGAAATCAAGCCGAAGCGGATCGCGGTCAAAGCCCACTGATCTCTGCTTCTCTCTCAACAGAAAACGGGAGCGACGGTTAGTCGCTCCCGTTTTTTTACAGAAAAAAACCTTTAGGGTTTGGAAATTCGCTTCTTGGCCACGAATTTCACGAATTGGCGCAAAAAATCAATCCAAAATCATCGTCCATCGTCCTTCGTCTACTCAGGGACTGGGGGTGGCTTCGGCAGGCGGCGCCAGCAGGAAGGCCGCGGCGCTGTTTTGCACCAGATCATCCAGATTGAACGCGGCCGCGCGCACGTAGTAGGGCGAGCCGGAATACTTGACCGCGTAGCTGCTGCTGTCCGCATCTTTGGCGCCGACTTGCAGTTCGTGTGTTTGCGGCGCGCCCTCTGCCGGCGTCACGGTCAGGGTGATGGTCGCGGCGGGGGCGTCAAAGCCCCAGGCCGGGAGGGGCTGCGCGCCCAGAGGCTGGGTCATGTACAGGCCCGCCAGGCGGCTGACCAGCGACACTACTTTGCTGCTGTCCGTCTCCTGCCCCGCGTCCAGCCCGGCCAGCGTCCACGTTCCCTCCGCGTCCTTGACGAAGAGCAATTCGCCGGAAGCGTTGCGCACGGTCATGGCCGTGATGTCGGCAGCGGCGAGGGAGATGTAGCCGGTGTCGATGTAGCCGGCGGGCTGGGCATTGGCATCAAAACTGGAGAGATCCGCGGCGATGTACACCTCGGCGGCGTCATCGACGCGGAAATGGGCGGAGCTGCCGCTGGCGGCAGAGCCAAGCCAGACGGTGTGCCGCTCGCCCGCGGCGGTCTCGAACTGCACCTGGCGCACGAATTCCGTGGCCGCGACTTGCAGGCGGGCGTGGCTGGCCGGGGTCTGCGCCACCAGCCGCCCGGTTTGCAGGGCCGCGATCTTGCCCAAGAGCGCTTCGACGCGTTCATTCTGGGCAGGGAAATCGCCGGCGTCGGGCAGCAGCCACTGGCCGGCGCGGTTGGACAGGTTCAGCACCTCGTTGCCGTCGCTGATGCTGAGGGAGAGGACATCGGCGGCGTTGAGGTTGGGAAACAGGGGCGCGGCCCCGGCCTGACTGGGCCGCGGCCAGTAGACGACGGCCACCAACAGCAATTGCAGGGCCAGCAGCGCGGCGAGAAGTTGGTTACGACGGTTCATGATCACTTCCATTCACTGGCGGGAAGGAGGGGGAAGGGTTGTTCGTTGCTGCGGCGCAGGTACCACACCAGGGCAATGACGCCCAGCGCAGCCAACGCGAGGATGTAATTCAACACCTCCCAGAAGGTCTGGTCGCTCTCCTCCAGCGGGGGCAGGACACGGGAGGCGGCCCCGCGGGCGCGGATGCCGAGCAGGTCGAGGTCTTCCACCGCCCAATCCACCGCGTTCTGTAAGAATTGCAAGCTGTTCAGGTAGCGGTCGCCCCCCAGCCCGGAGGAGATGTTGAAGACCAGATCGTCCAGGAACTCGCTGCTGCCGATCACCAGCAGCCGGGCGCTGGCAGGAGAGCGGTCGATGCGATTGAATTGCAGGTTGGCGTCCAGGCCCTGCAGCGTGGACAGATCTTTGCCTGTGAAATAGCTTTCGAAGCTGCCCTGGATGACCACGGCCAGGGGCCGGCTGCCGGTTTCCCCCTCCACCGGGAAGCCGTAGCGGGGATACAGGTCGGTGTTGGGGGTGATGTCGGTGGAGGCGCGCAGCCAGGCGCCGGAGGTGGAGGAGAGGAGGGTGGACGCCTGACGATCCGCGTTTTTGGCCTCATCCACGAACAGGGGAGAAGCCCAGTTGATGGTGACCGCGGACAGCCCGGCCACGATCGGATGTTCCTTGCTCATGCCGTCGGAGCGCACATCCACGAAGAAGGGATAGTCGAGGGCCTGGATCTCCTGCACGCTAAAGCCGCCGACCTGGCGGGTGATGGGGATGGGGAAGGGCTCGTTCTGCGGATCCAGCACCAGGGTATCGGCAACATCGACGCCGTAATGGGCCAGCATCTCCTTGATCCCGCCGCTGACCGGGGCCAGGGCCAGCCCGCCGCTGAAGGTGTCGACCAGAGCGGTGTAGTTGCCGGCAGAGGCGATGACCGCGCCGCCCCGCATCAGGTATTGGTCGATGGCGAAGCGCTCGACATCGCTGAAGTTTTGCGGGGCCAGCAGCACCAGCACATCCACATCTGCCGGCACCTGGCCGGCGCTGAGGTCGATCTCCCGCACCTCGTATTCCTCGGCCAGCACTTGCCGCACCGTGCGATAGGTGTTGTAGGGCTGCTGCATGTTGCCGAACATGTCCTGCGTCGGCGTTTCTGGCGGGCTCCACACCCCGGCCACTTTCAGGAAGCCGGTGGAAGCCCGTTTCAGGGCCGATTCGATGGCGCCGCGCACGTCCGCCTCGGTCAACCCACCGCTGGGGAAGACGACCTGCGCCTGATCGCCGATCTGCAAGACCATGTGCAGGTAGTAACTGTCGGGCGAAAAGAGGGAGACCGCGTAGGGCTGGATTTGGTAGATGTCGAAGAGCTGCTGCGGGCTGATGGGGCTGCCTGGGGCCGTGGGATCGACCTCGTTGAACAGGAATTTGCCCTGCGACGGGGCCGCGATCTCCCCGGCCACCTTGCGAACGATAGCTGGCGTCTCGGCCAGCTCTGCGGGCAGGGTGTTGGGGGTGAGATAGAGGGTAAATTGCGCGGGCTGGTCGAGCGCGGCCAGCACCGCGTCGATGCTCTGAAAGCCGAAAACGGTCTTTTTGACCGCGCGGGTGAGGTCATATTCCAGATTGCGCAGCCGCACATCCACGCCCCCATCCCGCAGCGGCTCCACCTCGATCAGATCCTGGAAGTTGATGATCGAGGTTTGATCGCCATAGCGGATGAGGATATCGAAATAGGAGTTGATCACCGAGGTCTCGTAGCGGCCCGACTCGCGGAAGGGGGTGGGGCGGATGCCGTAGGTCTGCACTGCCTCGGCCTCGATGTCCGGGTCGCTGATCGGATCGACCACCTCGGCGGTGACCTGGCCAGCGCCTGCGATCTCGTATTCGCGCAGCATGTCGGCGATGGTGGGCGTGAGCGGGGCCAGCAGGGGATGCGTGCGCTGGCTGATATAGGCCCGGATCAGCAGCGGCTCGCTGAGGCTGTTCAGCAGATCGCGGGTGGGCTGCGACAGGCTGTACTGGCGGCCTGCGGTCAGGTCCAGCCGCAGCCCGTGCAGGGGGTGCAGCCACAGGTTCAGGGCCAGCAAATTCAGCAGCACCAGAGCCACGGCGATCCAGACGCCGCGGCGATAGGACAGGGTGCGCTGGCCCCGGCTCCAGCGTTTGCTGTCGAGCGAGACCATGTTGAGGATGAGGAAGAGGGCGGTGATCGTCCCGTAGTAGATCAGGTCGCGCAGGTCGATGACGCCCCGTTCGATGCTCTCGAAACGGCTGCCCGCGCCCAAGGCCCGCAGCAGATCGCCGGCGCCGCTGAAGAAATCGACCACACTGCGCGTGCCCACCAGATAGAGCAGGCCGCCGGCCAGGCCGGTGAGGATCAGCGCCACCAGGGGGTTGTCGGTGCGGCTGGAGATGAAGAGCCCGATGGCGGTGTAGGCCGCGGCCAGCAGGATGGCCGCCACGTAGCCGCCGAACACCGGCCCCCAATCGAGATTGCCCAGGATGCCGACGGTGAGGGGCAGGAAAAGGGTCAGGGCCAGGGCCAGCAGCACCAGGGCCATGACGGCCAGGAACTTGCCCAGCACCAGTTGCCAGCCCTGCACCGGCAGGGTGAGCAAGATCTCCAGCGCGCCCGACTGTTCCTCCTCGCTCCACTGCCGCATGGTCAGGGCGGCGGTGAGGAAGATGAGTAGCAGGGGCATGTTGCGGAACAGAGGCCGCACATCGGCAATGCCGCGGGCAAAGAAGGTCTCGACCCAGAAGAAGGTGAAGAGCGTCGCTGCCAGGAATACGCCGACGAAGATCAACGCCATCGGCGATCCAAAATAGGACGCTAACTCTTTGCGAGTAATGGAAAGTGTCTGATTCATAGCGATAACTATTGATTATTAATGATTAATGATTAATCATTAATCAAAAACCAGCCGTGGCCAGTTCGTTGAAAACGGTTTCCAGGGTGCGGGCGTCGCGGCGGAGTTCGCGCAGGGGCCAGGCCTGGCCGCGGGCTAGCTCGTAGATGGCGGGCGCGAGGTCAGCGCCCGCCTCTTGATCGGCGATGACGCGGTACGCGGGGAAGCCATCGGCGGAGCGTTCTGTCTGCACCGCGCGCACGCCCGGCAACTGGCGCAGGGCTGTTTCCACCCCTGGCCCCGCGTTCTGTAAGACGAGCAGGGCGTCGGCGCTGGCAGCCAGATCGGCCAGGCGGGCATCGGCCCGGATCTCGCCATGCATGAGGATGATCACCCGGTCGCATACCTGCTCCACTTCGGGCAGGATGTGGGTGGAAAGGAGCACCGTGGCGCGCTGCGCCAGCCGCCGGATCAGGTGGCGAATCTCCACGATCTGCGTGGGGTCGAGGCCAACGGTGGGCTCATCCAGGATCAGCAACTGCGGCTGGTGGAGGATGGCCTGGGCAATGCCCACGCGCTGGCGAAAGCCCTTGCTGAGCTGGCCAATGGGCCGCGCCAGCATCTCTTCCAGCCCGGCGGCATGGACGGCCTCGCTGAAACGGGCGGGGAACGTCTCTGCCGGCAGTTGGCGCAGGTCGGCCATCATCTTGAGGTAGGCCTGCACCGAGAGATCGCGATACAGGGGCGCGTTTTCGGGCAGATAGCCGATCAATTCCTGCACCTGGCGGCGTTGGTCAAGGACATCCAGCCCGGCGATGCGCGCTTCGCCGGCGTCGGCCTGCAAGAAACCGGTGAGGATCTTCATCAGGGTTGTCTTACCGGCGCCGTTCGGCCCCAGCAGCCCCACGATCTCGCCCTGTTCGATGCGAAAACTGATATCGCGCAGCGCCTCGATGTCGCCGTACGATTTGGAAAGATGGGATACTTCGATCATACGATAGGTTTTTGTGCGTTATGTGGTGCGTGGTGCGTGGTGCGTGGTGCGTGGGGCGTGGGGCGTGGTGCGTGGTGCGTGGGGCGTGGGGCGTGGTGCGTGGGGCGTGGGGCGTGGTGCGTGGTGCGTGGTGCGTGGGGCGTGGGGCGTGGGGCGTAGATTTCGTGTTATGTGTTATTGTGAACACTTATCCGATATCGACGAAAATATCTAATATCTAATACCTAATACCACTGAACACTGAACACTGAATACTGAACACTGAATACTGAATACTGAATACTGAATACTGAATACTGAATACTGCAAAAAAATCCCCTCCCCGACAATAATCTCTCGCCCGCCGGGGAGGGGTACCAGACGAGGCTGTCTGGCACGGGTGAGGAACCCGTCTGCAGGCTAGTATACCCCAGAACCGCGGCGTTCGTCCAGCCCGGCGGGGGCACGCGCGGCCAAAGGGTCGTGTGTCATTCCGCTCCGATCGCGGCCACGATGCCGGCGGATGTGGCGATGTAGAGCCGCTCTGGGGCCAGTGCGCCGCCGATCGGCGCGCCTTGGGCAGGTATCTCGACAGCCCAGACCGGCTGAACGCGGCCAAGGGCCAGGCCGCGGCACTGCACCGTATCGTTCTGCCGGCCACGCTGGCGGCTGCCGCAGGTATAGGCCGTGCCCGCGCGATCGAACCCGACCAGCGTGGCCGTGCCCAGCCGGTCGGGCAGATTGTTCAGGGAAAGCACCTGGCCAGAGCGATCCAGCCACGCCAGCCGGCCATACTCGTAGGCGCTGGCATAGAGCACCCAGATGCGGCCATCCGGCGCCACGCCCGTGTAGGCCGGCACGCGAAAGCCCAGGCCGCTGGACACCAGATCCCATTGCGCATACGCAGCGGCGACCAGCGCGCCCTCCGCCGCGCTGATCTGGCGCACCGCGCCCTGCAAGCCCTGATAAAACTGGCCATCCGCGCCGGTCAGATAGGCGTCCATCAGATCGTCCGTCGAGTCGTACAGGGCGTCGCCGCTGCGGGCGTCGGTCACCGTATCCTCGAAGAGCAGCCAGCGCTCGTCAGATGAGAGCTTGAGGCTGGCGGTGATGTAACTGTAGGTGGGCAGTTTCGTTTCCCACAGGATGCGCCCCGCTGGCTGCACAGCCACCAGCCCCTTTTCTAGCGCGTAGAAGGCTGTGCCATCCCCGGCCACCGCCGGCGTGGAAAGGGGCGCGCTGGCCGCGGCCGGAGCGACGGTCCACAGCAGCGCGCCTGTCCGTGAGACGAGAGAGAGGCTGCCCCTGGCGCCCAACACGTAGATATCGCCCTGGGGGGCCAGCGCCGGCGCCAAGGTGGCAGGTTCCGGCAACGCGGCCCGCCACAGCTCGCGGCCCTCTGCCGACAGGGAGATCAACTCGCCCTGGGCCGTGGAGAGGTAGAGCGTGCCATCCGCGGCGACTACCGGCCCGCCGGCCAGCGTCTCGCCCACGTCCAGCGTCCAGATCAGCTCCCCACGGCGGGGGCCGGGCCATGCTGACCAGAAGGTGCGCTGGCTATCGCGGCCCTGCGTGGCCCAGAAATGGTCTCCCAGCACCGGCACGTTTGTGGGGGGCAGGGTGGGATGGGCGGTGCGCCACAGTGCATAGCCGCCGCCGCACAGCAGCGCCAGCATGCCCAGGATGCCGGCCCACGCCGGGACGCGGCGCTGCACACCCGCGGCCCACGCCAGCCCCTCTCCCCCGATCCAGGCGTGGGCGCGGTTGAAAACGCGGCCCACGCGGCCCTGCGGCCGCCGCGCCAGGCCGATCCCGAACTCCCGGCGCATCCCCTCGCCCAACAGGTTGAATGCGAGCACGATCAGGGCCACGGTCAGCCCGGTCACGATGATCAGCCAGGGCTGGCGTAAAATGATGGCGGCGCCGCTGGCCAACATCTGGCCGAGTTCGGGCCGGCCGCTGCCGCGCACCGCGGACCAGTCGCCCTCTGGCACCCAGATGGCGTAGACGAAATAGCCCAGGAAGCCGAGGCCGGCGGTGGTCATCACCGTGTTGCTGATCTCGAAGGCCAGGAGCATCCAGTTCAAGGGCATGATGTGGGGCAGCACGTGCCTGCTCAGCAGCACGCCTCCGGACGCGCCCATGGCCCGCGCCGACTCGACATAAGGTTGCCCGCGGATCAACCGGGTTTGCCCCGCGATCAACCGCGCCGACTCGGCCCAACCGTTGAGCGACAGCCCGATGATGAACGCCCACACACCCCAGTTCGCGCCCAGCGCGGCGATGACGCACAACGCCACGAACAGCACCGGCGCGGTGATGGCGATCCCTGTCAGCGCATCGGCCAGCCGGCCCGGCCAGCGCGTCGACCAGCCGGCCAAAAGCCCCAGAAGCATGCCCACGATCAGCCGGGCCGCGCCGACCACGATCACCAGGATCAGCGTGGGCCGGATCGCCCAGAGCAACTGGCTCAGGGTATCGCGGCCCAGGGCATCGGCGCCCAGGGGAAAGCCAGACACGGCGAACGCCGGAAAGGGGGGCTTGACAAAGGCCCCGGTGGCCGGATCCTGGACGATGTAGGTGGGCTTGATCGGGTCGCGCGGGGCCAACCCAGGCCCCAGCCAGGCCAACAGCAGCACCCCCGCCGCCAGGATCAGGCCGATCTGCAGGGGCCAATTGCGTGCGCCTGTGCGGGGTGAGGTGTTAGTCATGCTGTTGCTCAAGCTCTGGTTTGCGCAGGCGCGGGTCCACCGCCCGCGCGGCGACGGCAGCCCCGGTATCTGCGACCACAAACAGCAGGCCCAGCACCATAAGCAGCGCGGCCACCAGCGGTGGATGCAGGAAGAGGGGTTGGTGTCCGCTCAGGCCGCCGACGGTGGCCGAAGATGGAGGCAGCAGTGTGAACGCCAGCAGCCGGCCCAGGCCCGACCACCCGAACAGCCACTCCACCAGCACCAATTCCCCGACGATCAGCCGGAACGAGCCGGCCAGAGCCAGGATGGCCGGGGCCAGGAAGTTGCGCAGCACGTGGCGCCAGCGGATCACGCGCCAGGGGATGCCGCGGCTGGCCGCGGCCACCACGTACGGCATGTGCAGTTCCTCCAACAGCAGCCCCGACACCATCTGGCCGATCTGCGCCGCGGGCCGGATGGTGAGGGCCAGCAGCGGCAGGATCAGGTGTTCATCCCACCCGTAGCCTTGCAGGGGGATGAGCAGTTGGGCGTCGGGCCCGCCTCGCAACAGCAGCGCCAGCAGCAGCCCGATCGCCAGGGCGCCGATGAAGAAGCTGGGCGCGGCCAGTCCCAGGGCCGAGATCGGCAGCAGCCAGCCCGCGAGCGTGGGAGGCCGGCCCCGCACCGCCGCGAAGCCAAGCCCGACGCCGATCGCGGCGCTGATCAGGAAGGCCAGGGCCAGCAATCCCAGGCTGGCGCTGCTGGCCTTGAGCACCGCGGCCCCTACAGGTTCTTTGGCGATGGTGGGCAGCACGCCCAGGTCGCCCCGCGCCGCGCCTTGCAGATAGGCGCCGTAAACCTGCCAGATGGAAGCCCTTTCCTGCGCGGCCGCGCCGAAGGGGTTGCGCGCGGCCTGCGCGGCCTGCGCGAGATGCGCGTAGGCGAAGCCGGCGAAATGGAGGATCGCCAGCGCAAGCGGAATGAGCAGCAGCCGGCGCAGGAGGAAGCGGGGCATGGACAGGGTTCGGCCTTTTCGATTATTGGCCAGGCGCAGCGCTTTGCAAGAACGCGGCCAGATCTGCCCGCAACTGCGCCAGCGAGGGCAGGTGGATGTACATCATGTGCCCGGCCGGGTAGTAGGCCATCGAGATGTTGCCGCGCAGGGTCGGGTCGAGGCCGAGGTGGTTGAATGTGTATTCGGTGGCGCAGTAGGGCGTGGCCAGATCGTAGTAGCCGTTGGCCACGAAGACCTTGAGATAGGGATTGACCGTCATCGCCTTGCGCAGGGTCTCGGCCACGTTGAGGTATTGGTTTTCGTGCTCAGCGTAGCTCCAGGGCCAGACGCGCGGGTTGAGGATCTCGTAGGGCAGGTCGCTCTCGAATGTGAGTTCGCAGCGCACATAGTCGTTGAACGCGGCGGTGTAGGGGCCGATGATGTTGGTCAGGCTGGGGTCATACTCGTGCTGCTCGCCTGCCGCGTCCCGGTCGATGCCGGTGAAGCGGCTGTCCAGCCGGCCCACGGTGCGCCGCCGGTCGCGCAGCAGCTCCTTGGTGAAGCGGTGGATCTCGATCCGCAGCTCGGCCCGGTCGATCCAGTCGGCGGAGAGGCCGGTGTAGCGCGCCAACTGGGCGAGGATGCCGGCCCGGTCTTCGTCCGGCAGCGCCGCGCCCTGCAGCAGGGCCAGCGTGTATTCACCCAGGGCGAAGGCCTTGACCTCGGCCAGCACCTCGGCCAGGGGCCGCGCTTGCAGATCGTCCGGCAGGCGGCGATGATACCAGGCGCTGGCCGCGTAGGTGGGCAGGAAGAGGATGTAGGGCAGGTCGTTGCCGGCATTGAAGCGGGCGGTGCTGAAATCGAGGATGGAGGAGATGAGCATGATCCCGTTGAGATAGAGGCCGTGCCGCTCTTGCAGGTAGCCGGACAGCCCGGCCGCGCGCGTGGTGCCGTAGCTTTCGCCGATCAGGAACTTGGGCGAGGGCCAGCGGCCGTAGCGGGTGGTGTAGAGACGGATGAAATCGCCGACCGATTCGATATCTTTTTTGAAGCCGTGGAACGTTTTCGCCTTTTCGCCCACCACCGGCCGGCTGTAGCCGGTGCTGACGGGGTCGATGAACACCAGGTCGGTGCGGTCGAGCAGGGAGAATTCATTGTCCACCAGGCCGAAGGGGGGCGGGGGCAGCTCGCCGTCATCCGCCATTGGCGCCCGCCGCGGGCCCAGCAGGCCCAGGTGCAGCCAGACGGAGGAGGAGCCGGGGCCGCCATTGAAGGAGAAGGTGAGGGGCCGGCGGGCCTTGTCCGGCGCATCGTCGCGGGTGTAGGCGACGAAGAAGACCGACGCCTTGGGCTTTTCGCCTTCCGCTTCACCGGCCTTGTCGCCGCTCTTTTCCGTTTCCTCTTTGAGGATGATCGTCCCGGCGGTGACGGTGTAGCGGATCTCTTCGCCGTCCAGGAGGATGGTGTGTTTGGTTTCGACCAGTTGATCCTGCGGTTCCGGCTTTGTTTTGGCGGCGGATTCCCCGTTTGCCGTGTCTTTGTCTGCCATGAGAGGCTCCTGTAGAGAAATCAGATAGAGAGGGGAGATAGAGAAATCAGATAGAGAGGGGAGATAGAGAAATCAGATAGAGAGGGGAGATAGAGAAATCAGATAGAGAGGGGAGATAGAGAAATCAGATAGAGGGGGGAGGGGGCGAGGGAGTAAAAAACCTTTGCGTTTCTCTGTATTCTTTGCATTCTCTGCGTTTTTCTGCATTTTTCTGTGTTCTTTGCGATTAAAAATTTGATCGGACGCGGCTCATCTTGGCCAATCCCGCGTCGGGGGTGTGGCGTCAGCCGGAGGCCGCCGATACGGATGCGGGCCGCGATCAGGATCAGCGGCCTCCGGCGGGGCCAGTCAAGGCTTCTGCTTTATTCAAACCCCTGACTCACAAACCGTAGCGTTCGCCCATTCTCTGTCACCGTGCGCACCACGTGCTCCGGCGCGCCGTCGGGAAGCTCGGCCTCGATCTCCAGCGTCACGGTGACTTTGGCGCCCACCAGGCCGGCCAGGTGCGCGATCACTTCGTCGGCAATGCGTCCGGCGTCGCGCCCGACGCGGGTTGCGTCCAGCGTCACCGCGCCGTAATAGCGGGTGGGCCGGGCTGCGGCCGGCGCAGCCTCGCGTGCCGGCCGCGTCGCATCTGCCCGACCGCCCTCGACCGCTGCGTCTTTCTCGCCGCCCGTTTCCTGCGCCGGCTCGATCACCCGCTCGGCCTCCAACTGGGCGCGGGCCACGGCCGGCTTGACCAGCAGCCCCGGCGCGGTAGCGTCGACCAGCATCACCTGCTGCCCGCACTGCAAGCCGCGGTAGCGCCCGGTTGCCTCGTCGTAGCTGTCGGCGTAGGCGAAGCCGTCCTGCTCCCAGGTCAACTGCACCACCCCGGAGCGGATGGCGGTCAGCAGCACCCCGCTGTCCCTGAGCCGCGGCAGGTAGGTGTAGCGGGCAAAGTCATCCACCAACTGGCGAATGCTGACGTGATCGCCCCGCCACAGCGGGATCTTGTCCAGCCACATGCGCAGCATCGTGCCGGCCAGCCCGGTGATCATCAGATCGTCGCTCTTGAGCTTCTTGGCGGCGCGCACAGCCAGCGCGTCCTGGCCGGTCAACCGCAGCGCCTGCCACACCACCGGCGACTGCGGCGTCTCCTGCACCGGGACCAGCAGCCACTGATAGGTCTCCGGCAGCCGCGCGGTCACCGTGCTGTCAGCCGTGTCGCGCTGGGCTTCCGCCTGCTTGGCCTGCAACGGCGACAGGTCGAGCTGCACCCGCTCGGCCAGGATCGACTCCCAGGCCAGGAACTTGCGCGCCGCCTCGTCCAGGTCTTGCAGCCGGGTCTTGTCCGCGGCCAGGAAGACCAGCGTGTTGCGGAACAGGCGCGGCGCGTTGCCGCGCGCTTCCAACACAGCTTGCGCCGCCCGTTCGGCCGGGTTCCCTGGTTCCTTGGTGTAGGGATGGCTGACGCCCAGCACCACCAGGCGCGCATCCAGGTCGTCGGGCACGTCATAGCCCGAGGCCGGCATGGGGTGGATGCGGCTGAAGTCGCCCATCTGGCGCAGATCGGCGCGCAGGCGCTTGTCCAGCTCGGTTACCACCTTGTCCGGGTCGCGCTTCAACTGCTCGGCGCGGTCCTCGGCCAGCTTGGTCACGGTCGGCTGGGTCGAATACCAATAGCGCGGGCCGTCCTGGTAGAGATAGGTGGCCGCGCTGGCCAGCCGGCGCAGCGCGTCGCCAAAGACGGCCGGCGACTCGCCCGGCATGACGCAGCCCAGCTTGACCCGCCGATCCTCCAGCCCGCGGTGCGCGGCCGTGGCCGTGGGCGCGGAACCCAGGTAGATGGCGCGCGCTACGCGGCGGGTGGCGGCGAACTTGCCCAGGTTGGGCACGTCCGCGTCCAGGCGCAGCGGCAGGGAGTTTGGCCCGTCCACGTCCTTCTCGATCACCGGCACCCAGTTGTCCGACAGATAGCGCGTCAGCTCGAACTGGACGCGCGGGTCGTCGATGGCGATGTTGGCCGGCATGATCAGCGGGTTGCGGTCCCCCTTCTCCCACAGGCTGTGGATCACCGCAGCCATCAGGCGCAGCACGCCGCGCGTGCGCTGGAACTTGACCAGCGTCGACCAGTCGGTGTAGAGCCGGTCGAAGACCTCGGGGTGGATGGGGAAGGCCGCGCGGATGCGCTTTTCGTAGTCCGCGTCGCGGCATTCGGGCGGAAACTCCTGATGTTGGGTGCGGTAGAGGTCGGCAAAGGCGCGCGCGGTCACGTCGCGATCCTTGAACTGGGCAGGATCGGCCAGTGGCTCAAACAGCCGGCGACGCACGATCTCGAAGCCCTCCTCGGCGCTGGCCGGCCGCCAGGAGGACTCGACGCGGCCCACCACGTTGCGCAGCCGGTCCAGCGCCTCGCGGCCGCGCCGGCCGCCTACTTCCACGTCGTCGGCCTGGGCATGGGGCGATCCGCTGGTGTCGGAGGCCGGCAGGCTGATCACCAGCAGGCAGTTGTCCACCAGCTTGGCCGACTCGGTCAGCACCTGGGCGAAGGTAAACTGCGTCTCGAAGCCGCCGCCGGGCAGGCTGGCGCCGGACGACGCGTCGCCGTGGTCGTGCAGTTGGCGCGCGTAGGCCACCCACTCGTCGATCAGCACCAGGCAGGGCCCATACTGCCTGAACAGCTCGCGCAGCGCATCGCCGGGGCTGGTGGCGCGCTCGTCGTCGGCCTGGATGCGGGCGAAGGCGGCCGAGCCGCCCAACTGCCAGGCCAGCTCGCCCCACAGCGTGCGCACCACCGTGCCGTCCGGCTTGACCACCGGGTTGCCGGGCGAGATCTTGTTGCCCACCAGCACCACGCGGCGCACGGCCGGCAGACTCTTGGCGCTTGCTTCGGTCATCACGGCGTCGATGCCGGCCAGCTCGTTGGGGGCGATGCCGGAGAAGAGGTGGAAGAGCGCCAGCATGGAGTGGGTCTTGCCGCCGCCGAAGTTGGTCTGCAGCTGCACCACGGGATCGCCGCCGCGGCCGCCCAAGCGCCGCACCGCGCCCACCAGCATGGCGCGCAGGCTCTCGGTCAGGTAGGTGCGGCGGTAAAACTCCACCGGATCGCGGTATTCGTCGGCGCCCTCGCCCAGGTGGACTTGCCACAGGTCGGCGGCGAACTCGGCCTGCTGGTAGCGGCCGCTGGCCACGTCCGGGTGGGGCGTGACGATCTCGCGCCAGGGCTTGAGGCCGCCCGCCGCCTGGCTCTCGATGGCCACGCCGGCCGTCTTGCGCCGCTCGCTGCGCACCTGCTCGTCGAAGCGCAGGCGCAGCAGTTCCATCTTCATCCTTTCGATCTCGTCCGCCTGGGGCGCGGAGATGGCGGTCAGCAGCCGCGCTGAGGAGTCGAGCGCACGGTAGGCGTCGTCGGTGGAGAAGGTCTCCTGGTGCGCCCACTTGTTGCGGATGTCGCGCAGCTCGCTGACCAGGCTGCGCTCGGCGAAGCCCAGAGTGTCGCGGAAGACGTTGTTCCACTGGTCCCACATCATGCGCAAGAGCAGGGCCGCGTCGAGTTGGGGCAGGTCTTCGCCCTCGCGCCAGGCCAGGTCATTGGGCCAGGAGGCGGTCACGCTGGTGATCCAGTACTTGCCGTATTTGGCCTCCAGCTCGCGCGCCACAAAGGGACGCAGGCCTTCCCGTAACAGCTCCAGCGCCTTGCCGACGCGGTCGTAGTTGGTGATTGCCATGGGTCACTCCCTCGGAAACAGATGCTGTGGGCACAAGAAAGTCACATGCACGCCATTGCGTGTGAGAACAGAATAGTACTGCGCCCAGTCCGAATCCACTGCATTCAGAACATCCGGCGTGCTGTTGCTGGCCAGCGCCACAGCCACGAACTTGCGATCAGAAGGATCGAAGCCGGCCAGATCAGGATCTTCCGGGAACTCCACGAAGTTGGCCGGATCGTCTTGGCGTAGGGTGATAGGGATCTGTCGGCAATGGTCTGGATGCGCCTGGATCGTCCACACCCACTTCATGAAAGAGTCGCCCGGCCCGGGCTGGCCGGACATGCTCAGGTTGTTCATGTACTCGCGCAGAATGAGCAGCGCGTCATCGAGCAGGATGACACCCTCGTCACGAACGTGCAGGAGGGATCGAATGCATGCGATGACGCAGTCCGGATCGGCCTGGCTGCTGCGTGCGTTGGCGACAACCGGCACGTTGGTATCGACAACGAAATCGCTCATCTCTGGGAAGCTTTCTTTCGTTCCATGACAGCTTGCGTTATCGCGGCTATTTCACCGAATTCGTCGCCAAAGAAGTCCTTCGGCCAGTTCAGGATGTTTCCGTACAGATCCACATCTAACTGCACTAAATCCGAGCCTTCGGCTGTGGCCTCGCAGAAATACAGGGCCGTCTCCTCCGGACTGACGACTTGCTCGGCCACCCGCCGCTGAAGTCTGCGCAGCAGATGCTCGCTGTGGCTCTCGACGACTATCTGCACCTGGCGGTTCTTCACTGCGTCGATCAGAACGTCCGCCAGGCCCGCCTGCACGGATGGATGCAGATGGATTTCCGGCTGCTCCAGCAGGATGATGGAGCCGGGCGGCGCGTAGTAGCACAGGGCCAGGACCGGCAGAATCTGCGAGACGCCAAATCCTACGTCGGTGATCAGGACTTTGGCCGACGCAGGCGTCTTCTGAACCAGGACCTGATAGATGCTGCTGTCCTGGGCGACTGGTTCCATGGCGAAGGCATGGATCAACCCCAGATCCTGCAGCCAGCGGGCGACTCGCTGCTCCAACGTCAAACGCCGCCTCTTGAATCCCGGCGATATATCCGCGCCGCGCGCTCTGGCCGCCAACATGGCGTCGATCACGCGTTCGCCGCGCCGCCCCATGTCGGCCGGTTCCGATCCCTTCCAGGCGTAGTAGCGCTGGGGAAATTCGCGCAGCGGCCCCAGATAATAGACCTGGTTGAAGAGGTTTTCGAACGCCAATTGCAGTTGCGACAGAAAGCCGGCGTTTTGGTAATAGGCGTAGACCTGATCGGGAAATCCGTAGAACTTCACCGGCGCCGGCGCGTCCCACGGTCGGCCTTGCGTGCGCACAAAGCGGAAGCCCTCGCCCTGGCTGGTCAGCTCGTATTTTCCTTCGCCTTGCCCCTTGCGGGTGAGACGAAACGTGTGTTCGGGCAGACGGTACTCAAGATAGGTGACAGCCAGGCGATCTGCGCCGTTCTCGCCCAACTCGCATTCGAACGCCAACTGCTGCGTCGCGAAGATCGTCCGGGTGTTGTCCTCAGGGCTTGTGACCTGAAGCGGCTTGGGCAGGCTCCATTTCACGGCGAACTTCATCGAGCCTGGCCGCACGTGGTTGCGCACCACGTCCCGGAAGCTTCCCAGGTTGGTCAGGCTCTTTTCATCACCAAACTCCATGACCTGGGCGCGGTCGGTGGACTCGATGGTCTGTTTGAGCATGAGCAGAAGCTGCAAGATGCTGGTCTTGCCGGAACTGTTGGCGCCAAAAAGCCCGGTGATGGGCGCCAAGCGCATGGACTCCACAGATTTCCAGGATTTGAAGTTCGCGAAACTCAGTTCGGTGATCATGGCCCATCTCCTTCACGCGCAGCAAACAGATCAGGTTGCAGTGGCATCGTCTGCCTGGCGTCGGCGGCCAATCGCCCGATCTCCGGCCAACTCTGCACCAGCCCATTGTACCACAGCGCCTCGGCGGCGCGCTTCTTGCGCTCGCACAGGGTGTAGAGGCGATAGGCCAGCTCGCGCGGCGTCTCGGCCTGGCTCTTCAGCAACCGCGCCGGTTGATTGACCATCTCCCAGACGGTCAGGCGGGTGTTGGAGAGGGTTTCGGCTTGGCGCCGGGTTTCGGTCAGGGCCGACGCTTTCAGGCGCTCGCAGGGATGAAGTCGGGTTGTGATCGTACGAAGGATGACACCTGGATCTGGTCGGCCTTTTGGCTGCTCTGCGCCAGATCGTAGTGCATCTGGAGTTGCAGCCAGCCTTCCGGCGTGCGACCGAAGGCCTTGGACAGGCGCACGGCCATCTCCGGTGAGATGCCGGCATGGCCGTTGAGCAGCAAAGAGAGGGTCTTGCGGCTGACGCCCAGGCCGGCCGCAGCCTGGGTGACCGTCAATTCCAGCGGCTCGATGTATAATTCGCGGATGATCTCACCGGGGTGAGGAGGGTTCTTCATAGGCATGGGTCGTCAACTCCTAATGGTAGTCAAGATAGTCCACATCCAGCGCATCTGTATCCTCGAAACGAAAGATGACACGCCAATTCCCGGACACAGTCACAGCGTAGAAGCCTTGCAAACTGCCGCGCAACGTGTGCAGCCGCAGACCAGGCGCATTCATGTCGGCGACATTTGTAGCCGAGTCGAGCAACGCAAGGATCTGGCGCAACCGTTTGACATGCGCCTGATGCACGCCTTTGGTTTCATCATCTTGATAAAACGCCGCCAGACCCTTGTGCCGGATGTTGCGTATCATGTAGAAATTGTACCGTGTTACGTTACGGGTGTCAAATACCGTTACCCCTCTCCTGTTGGGTCGAACAGACTGCTTTGAGCCGGTTGGGCCTTTTCCTCGGCGCGCGCCAGGCGCATGATCTCCGGCCAGCTCTGCACCAGCGCGTTGTAGGAGAGCGCTTCGGCGGCGCGCTTCTTGCGCTCGCACAGGGTGTAGAGGCGATAGGCCAGCTCGCGCGCCGTCTCGGCCTGGCTGCCCAGCTTGGCGGCCAACTCGGCCGCGCCCGACTCGCCGCCGGTTTCCAGGGCGCGGATCAGTTGATGCACACTCTCCCAGGCGGTCAGGCGGCGGTCTGTGGCCGGGTCCCAGTTGGCCGGCAGTTCGTTGGGCTTGAGCAGCCTGACCTTGCCGCGGCTGGAGACCAGGATACCTGCGTCCACCATGCCGTCGACGCTGGTGTTCTTGGCCTTGGAAAGCGTCTCAGCCACGCCGTACTCGCCCTCCGCAAAGCCCGACTGCTCGAACCAGGCCAGCGCCCAGCGGCTGTCGGCGTCGAAGTCGCCTTCCTGCTCAGCCAGTACTTCGTCTAGAGTCTGGTTGATCAGCGCCAGCGCCTCGCGCACCGGAACCGGGTTCCCGGCCGCGTCCAGCACCTTGGCGTAGCGGGTGTAGACGGCCATGCCGGGACCGATGGCAGCCTGGGCCAGGTCGACCGGGGCAATGTTGCTGCGCTGCAAGTGGGCAAGTGCGATGGGTAGTTCGGCCTTGAGAGCAGCAACAAATTCGCGGCGGGTGGCGGTGGGCGCATCGGTGGGTCGCTTGCGGCAAACGAGGACAATGCTGGAGGCGAGGGCGTTGGACGATTGACCACGCAAGCGGCTGTCGTTCTCAGTTCGCATTGGCCAAGTACCACTGGCGGCGAATCCAGCGCGGAGTGCCGCATCGAGGAAGGTTTCCCATCCAGTGCTAGCGGTTCCTTCATCACCGCCGCTCTCGGATTGCTTAAAGGCATAGTAGATGGTGACCGGGAAGGCCGGATGTGCTTGCTCCGCAAGGCGGTGCATCGCCCTTGTCATGCCGTTGAGGAAGAATGCCTCGGCGCCTGCCTTTCCGTCGTGGCGATATGCAAAGGCGACTAGTTCCTCGGCCTTGGGCACGGCCAGCGTAGCGAATAGATCGGGAAAGACAGGCTTTAGCGTCCGACGCAACCAGACGTAGAAAAAATCCGAGAGATCAGCATAGGGAACGTTGTCGTAGTATGGCGGATCGGTGGAGATGACCTTTGCATCTGAGATTCCTTGCTGCCCGGCATCTGCCTGTAGTGCAAAACCAAGTGCATTCGGTGGAACAAACTCGAATGTCTTTTCGAATGCTCTCGTAATACCATCAATGAAGACGACCCAAGCGCCGGAGCTGTCTCCAAGCGGATTACCTTCTGCGAAGTCCCAGATCATTGGGATTGCTTGGCGACCAAATAGCTGTCGAGGGCACTGAGCGATCGGCTCCCATCTGCAAAGGTTATTCCCCAGGTCGGCCTGCTTGCTCAGCGCGAACGCCAAGTATACTGCTACCGCATCAGCATAAGCACTGACGCCCGTGCCGCCGGCAGCAAAGGGCTTGCCATCGTCGCTTAGGCTGGTGGCAAGCCCGTCTTGCTTCACACGCTCGCGTGCTTCTTGTACCAAGTCGGAGATGATCGTCAGGGCCACGAGTTGGCGGTCAGTGAAGAGGTCGTTCCACTCTGTCAGCCCATATAGTGTTGGAGTGAATGCCCGGGCATCTGCAACAAGAGTACCTTCTGGCCTCCACTCCGGCTTTGCCTGGCGCGCAATTGCCTCCATCGCCTCCGTGGGCGGCACATAGACCCGACCTCGCTCACCCTCAGCGACGATAGCCATCAGCCGTGCGTCCATGCGCCCTGCCATGCCCTCGGCCTTGATGTGGTCGCCTGACATCGGCGTGCCCGACATCAGGCATTTGAAGTTCGCCCCGCGCGCGAGCTTTGTGCCATTTTTTGCCGCCTCGGTGTCCTTGGGCTTGCCCACCTTCACCGTGAACCGGTACCCACCTTCCTCGATCACTGGCTCGACATACGCTTCCTTGCCCGGCTTGGTCGAAAGCATGAAAGTCGAGGCCAAAGGCACATCCACATCCGCAAATGCCGGGTTGGGGCTCTTCACAGTCCGCGCCCATATCCAGGCAATCACCGTCAGCTTCCGCCCCACATACGGCTTCAGGTCAGGCCGCTCGGCCGCCATCTCCGCCGTGATCTCCACCTTGGGATACAGGTGCCCGATGCACTTCTCGGCCTCATCCCGCATCCACTTGCCGTAGTAGCGCACGTCCTCGGCCAGCCCTTGCGCGCCTTTCCAGGTCTGCGCGATCAGCCGCTTCTCCGCGCGCGCCTCCGGGTTGACCGGCGGCCGGTTGGCGAACTTGGGCGGTATCTCGATCATAGCCTTGTTGATCAGCACTGCCACCGGGTTGAGGTCGCTGGCGTAGGCCTCCAGCCCTAGCCGTTGCGCCTCCAGCGGCAGCGCGCCGCCGCCGGCAAAGGGATCGTGAAACGCCGGCAGCTTGTGGCGGTCAAACAACTCCCTGGCGCGCGGGTGGTCGGCGTTCTCGGCGCAGGTGTAGCGCCAGCTCTGCCAGATCTCGTCGCGCGCCTGTTGCAGGACCTGCTCGTTGGTGGTGTTCTCCCACTTGACCAGCTCCTCGATGATCCGGAACAGCCGCTCCCGCTCCAGGTCGGCCACGCAGCCCTCCAGGGTGGGTTCAGGACCGGGGTCGGGTATGGCCCCGTTGCCCTCGCCGCGCGCTGCCTCGTGGGCAGCCTTGCGCCGGTTCCACGCCTCCAGCCGCTTGTGGAGCTCGCGCGTGGCCGCCCGCTTCTTGGCCGGGTCGCTGAGCAGCACGTCGGTGTGTTCCGAGGGGTCGTCCACCATCTGGGCGAAGATCACCGCCCGCGCGGCCGCCAGCGGTCGCCGCGCCCACCATAGATGCAGGGTCGACGGGTGGCCGTGGCGGATGGACTTCTCGCGCGCCGAGGCTGCGTTGATGGCGTCGAGGGGGAGGGCGACTTCGATGAGTTTCTTGCGGATGTGGGTCATGCGTCATTCCTGGTTCAGGATACCATTGGCCGCGCGGGCTGCGATCCGCACCGCGAACCACAGCGGATCGAACGTGAAGCCGGCCGGCGGGTTGCCGTTGATCTCCAGCGCCTTGCGCGCGCGCAGCACCCCTTGTCCGAACCGATTGGTGTAGCCCAGGACGCGAATGGCCTCGGCGATGACTGGGTTGCGGTAGCCAACAGCATAGGGGAAATTCTCCGGCGATGCTTCGCCGTACAGTCCGCCGGGATTGTTGATCTCGATGTGGTCGGCAAACCAATAGAAACGCACGGGCGCGTTGGATTGATAGGTGCGGTGCATGATGGCGTTGATGAGCAGCTCGCGCACCGCGATCTTGGGATAATCGCTCACAGTGGTCTCGCGCAGCGTGCTGACCGGCACCGGGTATTGGCGCAGGTTGACATCAATCAGCAGGTCGAGGGTCTGCAGAATCGTGCGCAGATCCCCCATCGCCCGCTTTTCGTCAACGATGTCGCTGGTCATGTCATCGCCGGCGTAGCGCACGAACTGAACGTAAGCACCCGGCAGGTAGTACGTGGGCGCGTCGGCCAGGAGCAGGACGCCGGCATTGGTGGGACAGTCTTGCTTCAGGTCGAACAGCCGCAGGCTGGCCAGTTGTAGCTTGAAGGGGCGCTGGTTCTCTGCAATCACCTCCTCGGCTACGGCGCGGCGCAAATAAGTCAGGTAGAAACGTTCCTGGGACAGATCGGAGAGGGTACTCCCCAAACAGGGCAGAGCATCGAAAGAGGTGGCAGAGGAGATGCGCCGCTCGCTCAGGATGCGCTCTTCTTGCTCGCTGGCAGTTGCGCGCCGCGGGCCGACACGAATCCACACCTTGCCCTTGTAACGCACAGGGGGCAAGTCCGAAGGCAGGACTTCAACCACCGCCAGATCGCCGCCGGGCAGGGTGTGTTTGCTCACCGTAATGGCCGGGAGCGGCTGAATGTTCCCATCGGAGCGCAGCGCGGCCAGGTTTTGCAGCAGATCATCGGTGACGACCAGGCCGCTCGGCCGCCCAGTGTCATCCGCGCCGACGATCAGATAGCCGGGCTGGCGATGATTGGGAAAGTCATTGGCGAAGGCACAGATGGCCTGGCCGAACTTATCGCTGTTCGTGATCGAAACGGTGCGCTCGACGCGATCGGACTCCAGTTCGGACAGCATGGTTTGGAGTTGTTGTTGGCTCAACATAATAAACTCCTCTGGGTTTGAGCTTCAGTCTGGCGCCCCGGCCCGCGCCAGCAGCCCGGCAAAATCGTAGTTCACGCTGGTAACGCCAAAATCCGGCTGGCGCTGAAAGGGCCGGCGCAGGTAGTGGACGCGCTGCCTATTATCGCCCAGAAATTCGACAAGCGCCAGGATGAAGTCGTCCGGCTTGTTGAGCGAGGTGAGGATCTCGTTCTTGGTTACCGTCACCGTGTCCGCGCCGCTCACCCGGCCCTTGACCTCGATAAAGCGTAGCTTGCCTGTGCCGGGCACGCGGCTCTCGATGTCGTAGCCCAGGTGCTCGAACTCGCGGTCGGCCGGCTCGAAGCCCAGGTCGCGCTCCACCTGCATGACGATGGCCCGCGCCCGTGCGGCCGCGGCCTGGGTGTCGGCCGCACGCCGCAGCTCGGCTTGCTCCTCGGCCGTCAATTGTCCCGTCATCGCGCGCAGCAGCCCCAGCGGGATCACCAGCAGGCCGCCCAACACCACCGGCGGCAGCGGCGAGATCTGCGCCTCCAGCTTCAGATCGTCCAATCGCTTGTGCAGGCGTGCTTGCAGCGCGTCGGCCCGCTTCCTGGCCTCGCCTGAGTTCAGCCGGGCGTTGGGCTTGCCCGCCTGCTCTTGCAGCTTGAGCTGCTCGGCCCGGTGATCCCAATAGGTGATCTCCTTGACCAGCCGATCCTTGACGGCCGCCTCGGTCTTGGCCAGCAGCGCCAGCTTGCCCTCGCGCACTTCCTGCAAATGCTCAGGCACCACGCGCGCCACGGCATAGCCTTGCGCCTGTTGTTCCAGTTGACGCGTGATCCAGGCGCACTCAGGCCGATCCAGAATGACGCCGACGCCCGGCTCGCCCTCGGCCAGCGGCCGGTAGTCCAGGTAGGGCGCATAGTGCATGTGCCGCGCCTGGCCGGCCGCGTTCAGCTCTACATACAGCATGCGCTTGGAGACGACGCGGCGCTCGCCCGACCGGGTCAGGCTGGCGTCCTGGATGGCGTGTTCCAGGTAGAAGAGTACACGCGGCTCGGCGCCCGGGTCGCGCTCGTCCACCAACACCGTGCCGCGCCGCAGCAGATCGCGGTTACGTTCCAGCGTCAGCTCGATCACCGCGTCCAACAGCGGGTGGCCGGGGCAGACAAAAGCGGCCAACGGCTGTCCCACGGGCGCCACCAGCCCCTTCTCGAAAGCGATGCGCTCATAGCGCGGCAGCACCGGTTCGCCGATGCCGATCAGGCGATCACGGTTGCGCACCGGTGCCGGCACATGCGTCACCTCGTAGCGGCGCTGCTCCCGCTGCCTGGCCGTCCCGCCCAATCGTCTGAAGGCCTCGTGGAAGAACGCCTCGATGTAGTGGGGCTGCAAGCGCCGCGCCTCGGCCCGCTCCATCTCCTCGCGGATGCGGTAGACGCGGCTGGCGTCCATGGCGTCGTGGGCCAGCGCACGGTCTTCCAACAGGTCTTGCAGGCGCTGATGGTCCAGCGCCCGGTCGAGTACAGTGGTCAGCCGGGCGCGCACCTCTGGCTGGTCGCCGTAGCGGATGGCTTCGATCAGCAGCTCGCGCAGCGGCTTGCCCTCGAACTGCAGCTTGCCCAATACGTCGAAGACCTGGCCGCCCAGCGACAGGCGCGCCTGATCGAGCTTGTCCAGCAGCCGGCGATAGACGTCACCCTCCCTGGTCTCGTCTGCCACCAGGTTCCACAGGTGGCAGACCTCGGTCTGGCCGATGCGGTGGATGCGGCCAAAGCGCTGCTCCAGGCGGTTGGGGTTCCAGGGCAGGTCGTAGTTGACCATCAGGTGGGCGCGCTGCAAGTTGATACCTTCGCCGGCCGCGTCGGTGGCCAGCAGCACCTGCACCAGCGGATCGTGCCGAAACGCCTCCTGCGACTTGGCGCGCTCCTCACGGCCCAGGCCGCCGTGAATCGTCACCACCGCCTGGCTGCGCCCCAACAGCCGGGTGATGCGGTCCGCCAGGTAGTTGAGCGTGTCGCGATGCTCGGTGAAGATCACCAGCTTCTGCCGCGGCGAGGGCGTGGGCTGGGCGATGGGGCCGGCGACGTAGAGCGCCCGCTCCTCGGCCAGCCGATTGGTGATGGCCGCTGCCGTGAAAATCTCGCCCAACAGGCTGGCCAGTTCGCGCCACTTGGCGTCCTGGCCGCTGCGCCGCACGGCCAGGGCAGCCGCCTCCAGCTCCGCCAACGTCTCGATTTCGGCCTGCAGCTCGCTGATGGAGCGGGCGGCCGTGGCCTGATCCAGAATCGCCTCCTCCACCTGGGCTACCTCGTCGTCCGGCGCGTCGTCCAGGTCCTCCAGGTCGTCGGCATCCAGCAGCGGCGCATCGGCCATGACCGCCAGGGCGAACGCGCCGCGCTGCAAGAGCTTCAGCTCGCTCAGCCGCCGCTCCAGCCGCTCACGCCGCCGGCGCAGCGACTGGTAGATGGCCTCAGGCGACGAGGCCAGCCGCCGCTGCAGGACGGTCAGGGCAAAGCCCACCGTGCCGGCCCGCTTGTCGTTCTGCAGGGCCTCGGCGCGGTTGAACTCCTCGCGCACGTAGTCGGTGACCGCCTTGTAAAGCGCAGCCTCGGCCGGCGAAAGGCGGTAGGGAACGGTGTAGGCGATGCGTTCGGGGAAGAGGGGCGTGCCGTCGAACTTGAGCAGGCTTTCCTTGTCCATGCGCCGCATCAGGTCGGTGACATCGCTGACGTGCGCGCCGTCGCGGAAGCGGCCCTCGAAGCGGTCGCCGTCCAGCAGCGCCATGAAGAGCTGGAAGTCCGCCTCCTTGCCGTTGTGCGGCGTGGCCGTCATCAGCAGCAGGTGGCGGGTCAGCGTCGAAAGCATCTGGCCCAGGCGGTAGCGTTTGGTGTACTTGATCTCCCCGCCAAACACCGTGGCCGACATCTTGTGCGCCTCGTCGCACACGATCAGGTCCCAGCGGCAGTCGGGCGCTTGCAGCTTGCCCTGCACCGCCTCGTCGCGCGCCAGCTTGTCCAGGCGGGCGATCACCAGGTTGCTCTCCAGGAACCAATTGCCCGTGCGCGCGGACTCCAGCTTGTCGTTGGTCAGGATGTCAAAGGGCAGGTGGAAACGCTGATAAAGCTCGTCCTGCCACTGCTCGGCCAGGCTGCCGGGGCAGACCACCAGGCAGCGTTGCAGGTCGCCGCGTGCGATCAGTTCCTTCATCAGCAGGCCGGCCATGATCGTCTTGCCAGAGCCGGGGTCATCGGCCAGCAGGAAGCGCAAGGGCTGGCGCGGCAGCATGGCCTCGTAGACGGCGGTGATCTGGTGCGGCAGCGGATCTACTACCGAGGTATGCACCGCCAGGACCGGATCGAACAGGTGCGCCAGGCGGATGCGCTGCGCCTCTGAGGTCAGGCGAAAGAGCGCGCCATCCCCATCGAAGCTCCACGGCCGCCCCTGCTGCACGATCTCCAGCCGCGGCTCGTCGTGGCGATAGAGCAGCTCGTTGGCCACCTTGCCCGTGGCGGTCTTGTAGGTCAGCTCCAGCGCGTCCGAGCCGTACCACTGGACGTTGACGACGGTGACCAGTGCGTCAGGCAGGATGCCGCGCAAGGCTGCGTTGGGTTGCAGGTCTTCGAGTTGGGTCATGGGATTGCTCAAATCTGGGAGAGGAGCCGCTACTGGGGCAGGGTTTCTCAGTTCTCATTTCCTGGCTACGAACTTCACGAATCAGCTTTACTGCCGAATAGCGTTGATTATACCGGCAGGGGGGCCTTGAGACAATTGACAACGTTTCCTGCTGCTCGCGCCCTTGCCGCCGGCAAGATCGGCGGCGAGAGCGCTGGCAGCGGAGTTTACAGTGCCGTTTACACGTTCCTTTACTCCGGCAACGCTTGAATCACCGGCCCGATCGCTTGCTGGAACCGCGCCATGGCTGCGATCATCCGCTCCTGAGTCTCCGGCCAGGCCTCCTGCTCCCGCAGCCCGCCGCCGATCAGTCGGTAGCGAATGTAGGAACCATGCCCCTGGCTATTGCGGTCCCACTGGAGTGTCGCGCCGAAAAGATGCTCGATCTCTTCACGCCGGGCGAACAACCGATCAAAAACGCGCTTGTTTTCAGTGGCGTCGCTCTGATAGATTGAGAGATCAATCCCGGCATCGTACATCCGGATCGAGTATTCCCAATACAATCGCTTCTTTTCGGCTGTTGGCACATAGATCAAGCTATTGATCCCCTGTCCGAGCCGTGCAGGCAGCGGCGCTCGCCCGACCGCCCGTTGTATGAACGCCCGCCAGAACTCACGCCGCATCAAGTGACGAGGCGCCAGTCCTTTCTCCGTATCATCAATCGTATCATCTGTGTCATCCGGCGCCGGCGCGTCGTCAAGCAGCGCCAGGACAGCCGGCGCCGTCATGGGATCCGGATCAGGTTCAGGCCTCGTTCCGGCTGAAAGGGATGCAAAGGCGTCCCGTATCACCCTGGCCATCCGTCTCCGGCGCTGCTCTAGAAACTCCTGATATGCCATCTGCGCCCAATCATCGGGCAGCGCATGCCAGTAGTGCATCTGAGCCAACTCATTTGGCCTGAATCGCGCTTCGTATTTCGGAATATACTTCGCCGGTGAGTCAGCTGAGATGGCGATGTTGTCTGCCCACTCCACCAGGGCATAGTTTGCGATCTGGTTGGTATCCCGCACCTCAGTGATGCCGAGCTTCGCCAGATAGCCTTTGGGGAAGAGGTGATGCCGTTCCACAGCAGATTTCTTCGCCTTCAGAGCTGGATCGAGCAATTCGGCCACAGAGATGTTGGAAAAGAGCGCTCGCGCGCCCAGCAGATTCAGCGCGGCATAATAGGCAAAGAGCGATGGGCTGCGCGGCGATGACGTCGCCAGCTCGTTCGGCAGGGTGATGTTCCAGTAATCGTCGGTGAATGTGTCATCCACGATCCGATCCAGCACGGCTACAAAACCATCGGCATCACTGACATCCCGCAACCGCGCCAAATCCTGCTCCATAACCGTCTCCGGCGACCCGGTGTACCGTCCCGTCAGAGAAGTCATGAAGAACCAGCGGGCGATCACGTTGCGCAGTGTGTACGCTTCCACGTGATAACCCCGCTTGCCGATGAGGTAGAACGTGTAGGCATACAGCAGCGCGACCTGCGAGGTGATCATCTGGCTGCTGCGATAACCGGCCCGCACCAGTGTCTTGAGGAAATCGTGCCAGTTCTGCAAATCCAGTGTGTACTGCTGGGCCTCACGCAACACCTCGAATTGCTGCGTGCGCAGCTCGTCGGAGAACCGCTCCGTTTCCAAGTCCTTGCCCCGCAAAATAGAGTAGACATGCTGCAAACGGGCGCGGCGAAATCCCAGGCCTACCTCCACCCGCAGCAGTTGATCGGGATTGGGTTGAATGAAGTAGTTGAATGGGGATGCTGCAATCGAAGGCTGCCTGGCCTGCCGGCAGAAGCGCTCCAGGTCCGCTCGCCCCTCGTCCCAGAAAACCGACATCAGGGTCAGGATGAAGTCCGCCTGGTTCAGAATGGTACCCTTGCTGTTGATCCGCACGAACACATCGGCGACCTGTTCCTCTGTGGCTGCGCTGGATAGCTCCAACGCTGTGAAGGGAAAGGTCTGTAGATTGTCCAGGTTGTTGATCGCTTTGCGGATAGCCTTGGTTTCTTCAGCACTGATGGGCCGGCTCAGGCGCAGCCGCGTCAGATACTCGTCGGCTAGCTCGAACATGTCGGTGTGGGACGCCCAGATTTGTGAGATGTCGGGGATGAATTCAGGATTCTTGCGGACAGCCGCGTCCGTAACCTCGAACTTTTCGGTCAGGGGCGAGAATGCGATGCTGATCTGTTCCTGCCGGTAATCGTCGCGCACCACCGGCACGCCCCGCATGACCGCGTACAGCGATGTGAGCCGCTGCTGGCCGTCCACGATCAGCAACCGCGGCACTTTCTGCTTGGTGCTCGTCCCGATCTGCCGGTGCCCGTCTCCAATGCCATTTGCCCAGAATAGTAGATACCCTACCGGAAACCCCTTGTACATCGAATCGAAGAGATCGCGCACCTTGGTGTTTGGCCATACGAACGGCCGTTGGATTTCCGGCAGCCCGATCTCGCCCATTTCGATATCTTGGATGAGTTTTGCGAGGTTGTAGCTGACTTCTTTGAAAAGTGTCGCGGCCATGGGTGACTCCTACAATTCAATGGCGTAGATGCGACGCACTGCTGCGCTGCGCGTGAGGTCTTCGAGTTGCGTCATGGTATGGGGGATCATCTGCAAAAAGCGTGCAGGTGACAGGCGTTTTGCAAGCGACTGTTTGCTATTGTACCTGAATTATACCGACACAAGGCCGCTTGCAACAATGCGTCTATAACGCGCAGTTGCTTTTATAGATGCGCACGGATTTTGGTTCGTTCCCCCTGCCCATTTCCCGCCCCCCGCGGCAGCAGACGCCCTTCAACACCTGAAATGCCCTTTTCCGCACCCCGGCGCCAATACAAAACAGCCCACGGTGAAGATCCGTGGGCTGTTCGACGCTGCGGTGTGGGCGAGGAGGGGCTCGAACCCCCGACCTCACGGATGTGAACCGTGCGCTCTGACCGGCTGAGCTACTCGCCCGAACTGAATGTTATTATGCCATACGCCCCGCGGCGATGCAAGATCCGCCGCGGTTGTGCTACAATCCCCCCGCACCCCCCCCATTCCCCGGCTCCTCATGCGTCGATTCAACCGCGGCTACGCCCTCATCTTCCTGCTCATCTTGCTTGTCGCCCTCCTGGCCGCGCGGTGGACGCACCAGCAGGTCGAGGGCCGCTATCAGGCCGATCTGGCGCGCCTGGCCGCATACACCTTCGATGACTGGATCGCCCTGCTGCGCCTGGAGGAACTGCTCGGCGATCCGCCGGTTACGCCTGTACCCCTGGATGATCTGTTGCACTCTCCCACCCCCACCCCCGCGCCCTGACCCCGCTCCATGCCCGAATACCCCTTGCCCCTCCCGCATCCTGCCGATTCTGCCGCCCGCGCCCCGGTCATTGCCATCGATGGCCCGGCCGCCTCAGGCAAGAGCACGGTGGGCGAGGCAGTGGCCCGGCGACTGGGCTTCCTCTACTTCGATACCGGGGCCATGTACCGCGCCGTCACCCTGGCCGCGCTCAGCCGCGCCACGCCGATCGGCGATGAAGATGCCGTGACCACGCTGGCTGCGGCGGTACACATCGACATCCTCCCCCCCTCGGTCGCGGACGGCAGGCAATACACCGTGCTGTGCGATGCTGTGGATGTCACCTGGCAGATTCGCCGCCCTGAAGTCGATGCCAACGTCTCTGCGGTCAGCGCCTATCCGGGCGTGCGCGCGGCCATGACGCAGCAGCAACGCCGCGTGGCCGCGGGGGGCCGGGTGGTGATGGTGGGCCGGGATGTGGGCACCGTCGTCTTCCCCGAGGCGCCACTGAAGATCTATCTCGATGCCTCGCTGGAGGTGCGCGCCCGCCGCCGGTATGAGGAACAGATCGCCCGCGGGGAGTACGCGCAGTACCTGATCACCCTGGAGGCGATGCGCGCCCGCGATGCCTATGACAGCAGCCGCGATGCCGCGCCCCTGCGCGCGGCCAGCGACGCCGTGATCATCCACACCGACGCCCTCGATATCCCGGCGGTGACGGCTGTGGTATTGCGTCTGGCCGGCCAGGTGCTGGGCATCGCCATCGCAGCGGAGGCGCTGGAGGCATGAGCGAAGATTTCACCTATCTTGCCCGGCCGGGGCCGTGGCCGCGTTTCCGCCGCGGCTTCTGGCATGTGATCTTATACGGGTTGGTGCGGTTGCTGCTGGGCATCGACCAGCGCGGGGTGGAGCGGCTGCCCGCGCAGGGGCCGGTGATCCTCTATTTCAACCACATCCATTACGCCGATCCCTTTGTGATCATCGGCATGTTGCTGGGCAACCGTTATGCCGTGCCCATCGCCAAGCTGGAGCTTTCCACCGGGCCCCTCATCGGCAAGATGGTGCGCTGGTTTGGCACCATTTTCGTGGAGCGGGGCGAGGCCGACATGCCCGCATTTCGGGCGGGGTTGGCCGTTTTAGAGGCCGGGCACGTGTTCATGATCTCGCCGGAGGGCACGCGTAGCCGCGGCCAGGGCCTGCTGCCGGCCAAACGGGGCACCGGTATGCTGGTGCGACGTACACACGCGGTTTTGCAGCCGGTGGCCATCTGGGGCACGACCGATTTCCCCGGTTTTTACAAGCGGGGCAAGCGCCCGGTGGCTCACATCCGCTACGGCCGACCCTACCGCTTCGAGATCCCGCCCGACGCCCCCCGCAAAGAAGTGGAAGCGATTGTCAGCGATTACGCCATGCAGGAATTGGCGGCGCTGCTGCCGGAGGAATTGCGCGGCGTCTATCAGCCGCCCGCCGCGCCGCATCCCTGGGTGCGGTTCGTGGATTGAGGGTTGTCCTTCGTCCCGCGCCCTGGCGCCGTTCGTCATTGCCAACCATCGCCGTGAATCAGAGGCAGGTATAGCCTTCGCTCGGTCTCAGCCGTCGGTGATGGCGAAGGTGTTGCAGTTGGAGTGAGTGGAGCAATGGGGGTAGCCGTGTTGGTGACTGTGGGCGTCACCATGCTGGTGGGAGTCGGCGTATGGGTGGGAGTGAGTGATGGCGTGCTGGTTGGAGCCATCGATGTGGATGTCGGCGTCGGGCTGGGATGAGGCGGGTAGGTGGCCATACACCAAACTCGCAAGCGAGCCTCTGTTGTGGGCGAGCCCACAGTCCCATAGACACAGCCATGTTGGGCGGCAGAAATACTGGTAGAGCCTTCCGTTTCAATATATCTAAG
>JAANMX010000773.1_pt1 | contig 40116 bp, 33 predicted proteins | sample 7279681 | NCBI WGS metagenome assembly JAANMX01 (sample SAMN14094542, study PRJNA606508) | bioreactor metagenome | isolation source: A lab-scale SPAN reactor treating ammonium-rich wastewater day 351 | place: Ireland: Galway | collected 2018-01-01 | reverse complement strand
CAGATGGGGCCTTGCAAAATGTCCCTTTTGCCCAGGCGGATCAGTTCGGTGATCAGGTCCCACCCCGAGGCCGGGTCCACGCCGGGCAGGGCCGGCAGGGCGCCCCGGCCTAACAGCGCTTCCATATCCTGGGCCAGATGGCGGGCGACAAGGGTTTTGGCATCCGGGGGATGTACACCGCTGCGCCACTGGGCGGGGAGATCGGGCCTGTGGCAGCTCTCAAAATAGCGAACACCGATCCGCACAAGCTCATCCACCCCGGCTAGATCTTCTTCGGAGAGACGGCCAGGGTGGGGGGTTGGACGGTAGATGCGTACAATGGGCTGGATACCCGCGGTCAGGAGGGCTTCGATCAGAGGCCGGGATTCTCTGTGATCGTTGAGTTTAATCCAGGCCACGCCCAGGGCCTGGGCTGCGGGCAGCCAGACAGAACGAAGCTGTTGGATGGAGAGTTGGCTGCGGCCTGCGCACCAGTGCAGGGCAATGCCTGTGTCTGCCTGGGGGCGGGGGAAAAGGTGAATGTGCATAGGCATATTATAGCCATCTGTGCGCAATGGCGAAAGCCGCTTTGCCTGTCAGGTGGAAATAGGGTATTGTAGGCAGGCGTACCAATTCCTGGAATCAGGTAGTGGATAATCGTTCAATTCGCTCCCTGTGTTTTTTTGAACTCCCCGGCTCAACCGTAGCCTCACGACTTTTGCGAGGATTCCCATGCAATCAGTGCAGACCATTGCCAACCGCATTATTGAAAATGTTCAACGTGTGATTATCGGCAAAGATCACGAAGTGCGTATGACACTCGTGGCCCTGCTCTGCGAGGGCCATTTGCTCATTGAGGATGTGCCCGGCGTGGGCAAGACAATGCTGGCCCGTTCCATCTCGCGCAGCATTGGCTGCGTATACAAGCGCATCCAATTCACCCCGGATATGCTGCCCAGCGACGTGACCGGTGTCAGTGTCTACAACCAAAAGACCCAGGAATTTGAGTTTCGCCACGGCCCCATTATGGCCCAGATTGTCCTGGCAGATGAGATCAACCGGGCCACACCCAAAACCCAGTCGGCCCTGCTGGAAGCGATGGAAGAGCGCACGGTGACCGTCGATGGCACCACCTATACAATGGCCCGGCCTTTTCTGGTGCTTGCCACCCAGAACCCAATCGAGTACGAAGGCACTTTCCCCCTGCCCGAAGCCCAGGTAGACCGTTTCCTCATGCGCATTCGCCTGGGCTATCCGGCCAAAGCCCAAGAGGTGGAAATTCTGGGCAAACAGGCCCAGACCCACCCCATCGAAAGCCTGGAGCAGGCGGTCACCGCCGAAGAATTGATCACTGCCCAGCGCGCGATTCGGGATGTCCACGTGGATATTTCGGTAAAGGAGTATATTGTCGATCTGGTCACCGTCACCCGGGATCACCCGGATGTCTATCTGGGGGCCAGCCCCCGGGGCAGCCTGGCCCTCTTCAAAGCGGGCCGGGCCTGGGCCGCGCTGGCCGGTCGGGATTACGTGCTGCCCGACGATGTAAAGTTGCTGGCCGAGGCCACCCTGGCCCACCGGCTTATCGTCAGCCCCTCGGCTCGCATTAAGAATGTGGACGCCCGACAGGTGATCGAAGACGCGCTACAACACACACCGGTTCCCGGCAGCCGAGTCAAGACCCGCTAATGTCTCCCCGACTCATCTTTCTGCTTGCTGCACTGGTCTTCGCCTGGCTCTTTGCCTTCAACAGCGGCCGGGAGTTGGCCTACAATTTGGCCTATTTGCTCACAGCAATTCTGACCCTGAGCTATGGCTGGGCCTGGAACAGCACGCGCTTTGTCCAGATCAACCGCTATACCCGTGCCCGGCGCAGCCAGGTGGGGCAGTTTTTCGAGGAGACCTTTGAAATCCGCAACCGGGGACGTCTGCCCAAACTCTGGCTGGAACTGCGGGACTATTCCACTGTTCCCTTCCACGAAGTGAGCCGGGTTGTCAACAGTTTGCAGCCCAAAGGCAGCCAGCGCTGGCAGGTGCGCACCCTCTGCCAGCAGCGGGGGCTCTTTCGTCTCGGCTCGATGAGCCTGCACAGCGGCGATCCCCTGGGCCTTTTCTCTGTAGGGCAGACCCTCGCCCTGACCAGCGATCTGATTGTCTACCCGGCTACTGTCGAGCTAAACAGTTTCCAGCCGCCCATTGCAGACCTGGCCGGGGGGGATGCGCTCAGCCGCCGCACCCAATTCCTGACGACAAATGTCTCTGGCATCCGGGAATATGCGCCGGGCGACAGCTTCAACCGCATCCACTGGCTCAGCACAGCCCGCACAGGGCGGCTGATGACCAAAGAGTTCGAGTTGGACCCCTCTGCCGATATCTGGATTTTTCTGGACCTCTTTCACGAGGTGGAGCAGGCCCTGGCTTGGAGACCGGAGCGGCCCGATATGGGTGTCTTTTCCCTCTCGCGTTTGCGCAGCGGCGGCAAACGCTACGATGTGATGCAGCTTCCCCCCAGCACAACCGAGTATGGGGTGACGATTGCCGCCAGTGTAGCCCGCTATTTTCTGCTGCGCAACCGGGCCGTGGGGATGATGTGGAACGACGGCGGGCGGCAGTTTTTGCAGACGGACCGGGGCCAGCGGCAGATTCGCAAGATGTTGGAATCCCTGGCTGTCTCCAATGCGGTGGGGCAACAGCCCTTTGACGAACTGCTGCTGACCGAAGGAGCCCGGCTGAACCGCAACGATATTCTCATCGCCATCAGCCCAGACCCCCGGCCCGATTGGGCCCGGGCTTTGCGGGAATTGCGCCGGCGGGGGGTCAACAGCATTGCGGTTGTGGTCAACGGCGAGAGCTTCGGAGGACGCCGTTCCTGCCAGCCCCTGCTCCACGAACTGGAGATCAGCGCCATTCCCACCTATCCGGTGAAACAGGGCGATGCGCTGGAGAGCGCGCTGGGCAAGAGCGCTGGCTGGGAGTTCCGCCGCTGGTAGGAGGGGAAACTGGAGAATGGGATGCTGAGATGATGGGGGGTGTGCCATTCCATCATCCCATCATCCCATTCTCTTTTTTGAAGGAGCTACTCAGGTTTTTGGTGCGACGCACTCGCCAGGAGTAGATTCTACTGCAAAATGGGTGTGGCGAGTGCGTCGCACCCAAGCAATAGCTTTTTGGAGGAGCGCAGGTATGGGCGACGACCGCAAGAGCACTGGCCGTCGGGGAGAAGAGATCGCAGTGCGAACCCTGCGGGAAGCCGGGCTTTCTATTGTGGAGCGCAACTGGCGCTGCCCGGCAGGGGAACTGGATATTGTAGCCGAGGAGACCGGCCCGGATTTTGCCACGGGTGGAGCTGATACCTGCTGGTTGGTGCTGGTGGAGGTGCGCACCCGGAGCAGCACATTCCGGGGCAGTGCTGCCCAGGCCTTCCCCCCGCGCAAACAGGCCAAACTGCGCGAGGTGGCCGCCCACTACATTCAGGCCAAAGAGTGGCGGGGTCCCTGGCGCATCGACGCGGTGGCTGTGCAATTGGATCGCAATGGGCAGGCCGCCGTCACCCACATACGCCACGCCGTGGGCGGGGGATGACAAGGTGAAGGGGTGACAAGGTGACATCACCCCTTCACCTTGTCACCTTGTCACGCACTGGAAGGGTTTTCGATGGTAGAACAATTTCCCCCCCTCATCGCCCTCCTCGGCCCGACAGCCGCGGGCAAGACGGCGCTCAGCCTGGCGCTGGCAGAGCGCTTTGACGGTGAGATTGTCAGCGCGGACAGTCGGCTGATCTACCGGGGGATGGACATTGGCACGGCCAAGCCCAGCGCGGCAGAGCAGGCCCGCATCCCCCACCACCTATTGGATGTGACGACACCGGATCGCCCCCTCTCCCTGGCCGAATATCAGGGGCTGGCCTATGTGGCCATCGACGACATCCACCAGCGGGGGCGGGTGGCTTTTCTGGTGGGGGGGAGCGCGTTGTATGTGCGGGCCGTGACCGAAGGGCTGCGTATTCCTGAAGTGCCGCCCAACCCGGTGTTGCGGGCCGAGTTGGAAGCCTTTGCCAAAGCAGAGGGGCACGCGGCTCTGCACCGGCGGCTGGCCGAATTGGACCCGGCCAGCGCGCAACAGATCGACGGGCGCAATGTGCGGCGGGTGGTGCGGGCATTGGAGATTGTGTTGGAGAGCGGCCAGCCCAAGAGCGCACTGGAGGGGGCCGACCCACCGGCCTATGGCATCCTGCGCCTGGGGTTGGAGGTGGGACGGGAGACGCTGCACGCGCGGATTGTGGCCCGGGTCCACCAGATGATCCAGGCGGGGCTGGCTGATGAAACAGCCCGGCTGCTGGCCGCGGGGTATGCGGCCAACTTGCCGGCCCTCACCAGTCTGGGCTACCGGGAGATGGGTCAGCATCTGCGGGGCGAGTTGTCCCTGGACGAAGCCATCGAACGCATCTGTATCGAGACGAACCGCTTTGTGCGTCACCAATCCACCTGGTTTCGGCGGATGGAGGGGGTGGAATGGTTCGATTGGGAGACCCCGGACGAGGAGAGAGTGGCCCAGCGGGTCAGGGCGTTTCTGGTATAGACGGCGCTGTTGGCTCCTTTTGGGTGCTCCCCCCTCGCAGCAATTCTGCACCGGTGGTAAACCGCCGCCCCATCTCTCTCTATTCCGGGAGCAGGCTGATTTTGTGCCATTGCTGTTGGCAGGCTTCGCACGTATAATGTGGGACAACCGGACAAGTCAGGGCGCAGATTGTATCAAAGGTGGTTTTGTCAGCGTCATCCGCGTCCTGTTTTCATGGCAGACCACACGACTGTCTGACACCGGATAACGACGAAAATGTAGGTCGGACTGTCAGTCCGACGTACGAATGGCTATTTTCAGGGCAGGTCACACGACTGTCTGACACCGGATAACGACGAAAATGTAGGTCGGACTGTCAGTCCGACGTACGAATGGCTATTTTCAGGGCAGGCCACACGACTGTCTGACACCGGATAACGACGAAAATGTAGGTCGGACTGTTAGTCCGACTGGCCTGCACCGTCGCTGGTCGGACTAACAGTCCGACGTACGAATGGCTATTTCCAGGGCAGCGCTGTGTGAACCCGTTCTTTCTGTCTCCATCCGTGTTCTATTTACGTGATGCGCGGGGGTGTTGGGAACAGGAATGTATGATGCAAAATAGAGTGACAGCAGAAATGATTCTGGCTGAAGAGAGGGTGACTGCGGTGACTGCCGAAAGGTCCAATGGGGATGGGGTGCAGCCTTTTCTGTTAACCACCCACCCCCTGCTTGCCAAAATTTCCTCGTTGCCCCCCGCCGCAGATGGGATTGCCCCTCTGCAACCCACGCTCTTGCCTGCCGAAATCCAGGCCCTGGAAGATCTCTTTAGCCGCTTGCCCAAAAGCTTCTCCCCGGAACAACTCGACCTGATCTTGCGCGCCTATGTGGTGGCCAGCGACGCGCACAGCGCCCAAATGCGCAAGACCGGTGAACCCTACATCCTCCATCCCCTGGCTGTGACCAAAATCCTGTGCGATCTGCGCCTGGACCCGGACACCCTGGCGGCGGGTCTTCTCCACGATGTGGTGGAAGATACGGACTATTCCCTGGACTATCTACGGGCCTATTTCAATCCAGAAATTGCCAGTCTGGTCGATGGGGTGACAAAGCTCAACCGCATCAAAGAGCTGAGCAATATGCGCCACACGGTGGCCGACGAGAAGGCCGAATCCCTGCGCAAGATGTTTTTGGCAATGGTGGAAGATGTACGGGTGGTTCTGATCAAACTGGCCGATCGGGTTCACAATATGCGCACGTTGCAGGGGCAGCCGGACCACAAACGGCGGCGTATTGCCCGGGAGACCCTGGAAATCTTTGCGCCCCTTGCCAACCGGCTGGGCATCTGGCAGATCAAATGGGAATTGGAGGACCTGAGCTTCCGCTATCTGGAACCGGGCACCTACCGGGAGCTCTCCAAAGCCATGGCCCAGAAGCGCACGGAACGGGTGCAGTGGGTGGACGAAGTGCAGCGGATGCTGGTGAAAGCCCTGGACGATAACGGCATCAAAGCCGAGGTGAACGGGCGGCCCAAACATATCTACAGCATCTACCGCAAGATGCAGCGCAAAGAAGTTCCCTTCGAGCAGATCTACGACATCCACGGCTTCCGGGTGATTGTGGGCAATGTGGGCGAATGTTACGCGGCCCTGGGGGTGATTCACAGCCTGTGGCGGCCCATCCACGGCGAGTTTGACGATTACATAGCCAACCCCAAAGACAACCTCTACCGCAGCCTGCACACCGCGGTTGTCGGTCCCAATGGGCGTTCAATGGAGGTGCAAATCCGCACCCAGGATATGCACCAGCTCTCCGAGTTTGGTATTGCAGCCCACTGGCGCTACAAAGAGGGCACCCGTCCCAATCAGGAGATGGACAACAAAATCGCCTGGATCCGCCAGTTGATGGAGTGGCGGCAGGATGTGACCGACGCCCAGGAGTTTGTCAGCGGGATGAAGACGGACGTATTCCAGGACCGGGTATACGTCTTTACCCCCAAAGGCGATGTGGTGGACCTGCCCCGGGAGGCCACCCCCATCGATCTGGCCTATCACATCCACACAGAATTGGGCCACCGCTGCCGAGGGGCAAAGGTCAACGGCAAACTGGTCACCCTGGACACCACCCTCCACAGCGGGGATCAGGTGGAGATTGTCACTGCCAAGCGGGGTGGGCCGAGCCGGGATTGGATCAACCCGAATCTGGGCTATGTGGCAACCCAGCGGGCACGGGCCAAAATCCGCACCTGGTTTCGCAAACAGGCCCGGGAGCAAAATGTGGCCCAGGGCCGGCAGGTATTGGAAAAGGAGCTGAAACGGCTCTCTGTCACCCTCCCCTTCGAGACAGTCGCCAAACTGTGCAGCTATGAAAATCTGGACGACTTCCTGGCCGCCATTGGCTATGGAGATGTAAACAGCCAGCACATTGCCAAGCAGGTGTTGGATTACGAACGGGCGCAGCAGGAGTTGCTGGAAGATGACGAAACTATTCTGCGCAAGGCCATCAGCCCGGAAAAGAGCGCCACTACCATCGACGGGATCAGCGTGGCCGGGCTGGACGGGCTGCTGGCCCACCCCGCGGGCTGTTGCCATCCCGTCCCCGGCGATTCGATTGTGGGTTATGTGACAATGGGCCGGGGGGTCTCCATCCACAAAATCAATTGCCCCAATATCACCGCGCAGATCCGGCGCAAAGAGAATGCCCGGCTGATCGAAGTGCAGTGGGGGGCCGAGTCCAGCGATACTTTTCCGGTGAGCATTCAGGTGCGGGCCTACGACAGGGCCGGGCTGCTGCGGGATGTGACCGGGCTGGTGGCGGATGAGAAGATTAATATGCGCTCGGCAGAGGCAGTGACGGGGATGAAGAACAATATGGCGATGATTAACGCCACCCTGGAGATTACCAACGTAGCCCAGCTTACCCGCATCCTCACCCGCATCGAACGGCTGCCCAATGTGGTGGATGTGGTGCGCAAGGCGGGGTAGGCACAAAGGGAATTTGACGAGAGACTGGTACGTACAATACAATAGAAACAGCTTGTGAACTCTTACACAAGTGCTCGACTCTACAATTGCTACAGCGACGTGGCAGATGGCTTATGCGGCCTCTGTAAACAGGTACTTCCTGGCAGGGGCCGTTTTTGTGCAATGGATTTGTGCCGGTTCGCCCGGCTTTCATTTTGATGTTTCCCACTTTACGATTGCTACGAAGGAGGGCTGCTTTGTTAGATGGAACAGCAGGTATCACATTTGCATTGGTTATTGCGCTGGTCGGTATTGTTTTTGTTGTGGTGCAATTGGGCCGGGTTCTCGGCCAGGATGCAGGCAACCCAAGGATGCAGGAGATCGCGGCTGCGATTCAGGAAGGAGCCGCTGCCTTTCTTAACCGGGAATACACATTCCTGGCCGGTTTTGTTGCAGTCGTGGCGTTGATTCTGGCTGTCTGGCTGGACTGGCAAACAGCGGTCAGTTTTGTGTTGGGCGCGTTTGCTTCGGCCTCCGCTGGCTATTTGGGGATGTTTACTGCGGTGCGGGCCAATGTACGCACCGCAGCCGCGGCCAGCAAAAGCCTGAACGACGGGCTGCGGGTGGCCTTCAACAGCGGTTCGATTATGGGTATGTCGGTGGTCAGTTTCAGCCTCATCGGGCTGACCGTCCTCTACTTCCTCTTTGACGGCAATATCAGCTACATCACAGGCTTTGGCTTTGGAGCCAGCTCCATCGCCCTCTTTGCCCGTGTGGGTGGCGGCATCTATACCAAAGCGGCGGATGTGGGCGCGGACCTGGTGGGCAAGGTAGAGAAGGGTATCCCGGAGGACGATCCCCGCAACCCCGCTGTGATCGCCGACAATGTGGGCGACAATGTGGGTGATGTGGCTGGGATGGGTGCGGACCTCTTCGAGAGCTACAGCGGATCTATCATTGCGGCTGCCGCGCTGGGTGCGACCGTGGCCGGCGGGGTGGGGATCACCCTCCCCTTCCTGGTGGCAGCGGTGGGCGTCATCGCTTCGCTTATCGGTACATTCCTGGTCAAGACAAAGGAGGGTGCCACCCAGCACGACCTGCTGGCAACCCTGCGTCGGGCCATCTACGCCTCGTCCGCCCTGGTGCTGGTCTTCGTCGCTATTGTCATAGCCATTACCGGCGCGGGCTGGAATCTTTTCCTGGTGATTCTTGTCGGTCTGCTGGCCGGCAACGGCATTGGCTATTTCACCGAGTATTACACCAGCTATACCGAGAAACCCACCCAGAGCATTGCCAAAGCGTCAGAAACCGGTTCGGCTACCCTGATTATTCAGGGACTTGCGGTTGGAATGGTCAGCACTGTTGCCCCAGTATTGATCGTAGCTGTCGCTATTATCCTGGCCCTGGGGCTGGGGGGCGCGGAGACGGGTCTCTACGCGGTGGCCCTGGCTGGCGTGGGTATGCTCAGCACCCTGGGTATTACCCTGGCGACCGACGCCTATGGCCCTGTAGCCGACAACGCAGGCGGCATTGCCGAGATGAGCCACCTGCCCCCGGAAGTGCGGGAACGCACCGACGCCCTGGACAGCCTGGGCAACACCACCGCGGCCACGGGCAAAGGCTTTGCCATCGGCTCGGCGGTTCTCACCGCGCTGGCGTTGATGGCTGCCTATATTCAGGCCGCAGGGCTGAAGCCCGAAGAACTGAGTCTGCTCGATTCCGAGATGATCCCCGGCCTGCTCATCGGCGCGATGCTGCCCTATCTCTTTGCCGCGCTGACAATGACAGCCGTGGGCAAGGCCGCTTTTGAAATTGTGATGGAAGTGCGTAGGCAGTTCAAAGAGATTCCCGGACTGATGGAGGGCACGGGCAAGCCCGACTATAAGAAATGCGTGGACATCAGCACCCGCAGCGCGCTGCGCGAGATGGTGCTGCCCGGAGCGCTGGCCGTGGTTGTGCCCCTGCTGGTTGGCTTTATCCTGGGCAAAGAGGCTGTGGCCGGTATGCTGGTGGGCGCGATTGCTTCCGGCTTTATGCTGGCGGTGATGATGGCCAACGCGGGCGGTGCGTGGGACAATGCCAAGAAGTGGATCGAGACTGGCGAACTGGGCGGTAAAGGTTCGGACGCCCACAAAGCCGCGGTTGTGGGCGACACCGTAGGCGACCCCTTCAAGGACACCAGCGGCCCGGCCCTGAACATTCTCATCAAACTGATGAGTATTGTCAGTCTGGTCTTTGCCAGCGCCTTTGGCAGCGGCATCATCAACTTCTTCTAAACGCGTCCGACGGGATTGTGGGAACAGAAGTTCGACTTTTTCCGAAAAGTCGAACTTCTGTAAAGCCGAAAAGTGGTCGGAGCCTCTCTGCTCCGGCCACTTTTAATTTCAGCATCCGTAGAATATACTCGACGCAGGCATAAACTGACATTTTGTCACCTTGTCACCCGGTCAATTTGTCACCTTGCCAAGTGTATAAATGGCGAAGTGACGATTTGCGTGCGAAAAGGTGAAGACGTGAAACGTGAGAGTACGTGACGACACCTCACGTTTCACGTTTCAGATGGTTGGCCGGCAGATCGCCCTCCTCTGCGGTCTCGGCTTCGATCTCAACGACTCGCCGCCAACGGATACCCTCGGTCGCGGCAAACTGTGCGATGGCCTGCACAGCCGCGGGGCCAGCCAGGGCGATGACCAGCGGCAATGCTCCGCCTACCGCATAGACCGTCTGCCAGATGCCCTGGGCCGCGCTCTGTTCCCAGAGTTGGGCCAGAAAATCTGCCAGCACGGCTTCCTCCTCCTGCAAGCGGCCACTTGCCTGGGGCAGTTCTCCATCGGCGTCCGCGCTACTCTCTGCGCGCCGCTGCCCAAGACGACGCACCAGCTTCTCACACACATCCTCGACGCGGGTGGGAAACTCCCGGCCCGCAATCCCGCCCAGCGCTCGGCGCAGATCGGGCAAAAAGGCCCAGAACACCCGGTCGTGACGCACGGTGAGCAGGGGTTCCAACACGTTTTCTGTGTAGAAAAGAGCCAGGGCTTTGCCTTCCAGCAGATCGGGTGCCCAGCGCCGCAGCCGGGAGAGATGGACGACGGCCTGGTCTTCGCCCCCTTCTTCCTGCAAAAGGGCCGCGTGCATCCGCAAGGCTTCTTCCCGCAAGGCTTCTGCGCCAGGGCGTTCACCAAAAAGCTGGCGCAGCCGGACAGAAAAGCTGGGCGGTCGTCGCTGCCCCAAGACAGAGAGCGCCTGTTGGGCTTTGCCCTGGGCCAGATAGGCTTCGACAATCCCCCAGATGGTCAATCGCTCCGGGTGGTGTTCCGTCAGAGACCTGGCCCAGCGCAGGCCCATTGCGCTTTGGCTGGCCGCGGCTGTCTCGTCGCCATCGCGCAAGAGCGCTTCGACCAGCACCCGATGGGCCTCGCTGCGGCTGTGATCGCCGGGATCGATGCGTTCGTTGATAGCCGCGGCCTGGCTGCCCGCGCCCAACCGAACCAGCGCGCCAGCCGCCGCGGCCGCGCTCCAACCGTCACTGGAGCCGCCCAATTCGGCGATTTTGTCGGCCAGGGCCTGGCGTTGGGAGGGCGAGATTTTTTCCAGGGGCAGGGCTTCCACCGCCTCTTTGAGGGTGTAGATCTGGAAGTCCGCATCCGCATTGGCCCGGGGTCGGCGCACCTGGCGGATCACCTGTTGCTCCGCATCCCGCAGGGTATAGATGTTGCTCATACGCCGGGCTTCCTGGACGTTGGCAATAATTGTCAACTGTTCCAGAATGCGCTCCGGTTGACCAGCCAGACCAAAGAGGACGGCCGCGTGACGGCGGCTGATGAGGGAGGTGATGGCCGCGTGCTGGAAGGTATCGACACAGCGGCGCAGGAGGCGGCGGCTGGCCGAAATCCGTCGATCCTCCCGGATGTGGCGGGCAGCCGCTGTTCCCACGCTGAGCAGAAAATGGCTGCCCGGTTCGTCGTGCAGCCGCAGGGCATTGCGCAGGAGTTGCAGGGTGAGGGGGTGGGGGCCGGCCCAGACGACTGTCTGAGCCAGCCGTTCCCGCAGCTCTGTGCGGGCAAAGACGGTTGACCAGATGCCAGGCTGCTGATCCAACCTTTCCAGACAGGCAAAGGCCGTGCTGGTGTCGTCGATGCGCGCTGCGCTGTAGGCCACAGCCAATAGCTGTTCTGCCCAGCTTTCCCGGTCCCCGCCAAAGGGGAGTGCGGGCAAAAAACCCAGCGTGCGCAACTTCTCGGCCAGAGCCACAGCCAGTCCCACATCTCCCGGCGCCCGATCCGCCAGTAGGGGCAAGGCCCGATACAGGGAAAACGGCTCCCCCTCTCCCACCAGCGCCAGGACACTGAATGTTGCTTCGGGCGCGCCAGAGATAGCCAGCGCCTGCCAGGAGTGGCGAACCAGCCAGCTATCAGGCTGACGTACCTGCCGGTCATTAGGCGGAGGCGGGGTCTGGCTGGCTTTGCGCAGGGTGCTGACCGCAGCGGCGACGAGGGGATGGGCAGACACGGACGGGACTCCTGTTGCGTGGTGCGTAGTGCGTGTTGCGTAAGGTGGCGAAGCCACAGGGCGTTACGGCCAGATCAGACCAGTGAGCGCCGGTTGAGTAGCCCGGAGTCTTCGGAGGGCGTATCGCTTGTACTGAGCCTGTCGAAGTGAAACCAGAGCGAACGGGTGATATGTCGATTCTTCGTCTACCCGCTGGGTTTCGACAGGCTCAACCTAAAGGTTTCGATACGGCGGGAAACAGCCCCCGCCTACCCTTCGATAAACTCAGGACACCGCTCAACCAGCGCTGGTCTTGCGTCGTCGGCACCGAGTGCAACTAATGCACAGGACGTCGATCTTTTTGCGGTACGGAGTAGTGCTTAAGGTGGCGAAGCCACGATTTGCGTGCGGAAACGTGAAGGGGTGAAACGTGAGATCAGGTGACGACACCTCACGTTTCACGTTTCACCGGTCTGGCCGAGGAACTAACGTATATGTGTGAGTTCCTGCGCTGGCACGGAGTATCACCGATGGCACAATTGCGACTACCTACTCCGTACCATCGCAATATCTAACGCACATGCGTTAGTTGCGGGTCGTGCCCTGCGGCGTAAGGCCAGCGCCGGTTGAGTAGGCGGCTGCTGTTTGTCGCCGTATCGAAACCAAAGCGGGTAGGAAGAACCGTTTCGTTGACCCGCTTGCTCTGGTTTCGATACGCCTCGAAGACTCGGCTACTCAACCGACGCTCACTGGTCCCGATCTGCACGCAACGCTTGTGGCTTCGCCACCTTACGCAATACATCTCCTATCCCGTCAACAGCCACACAGCCAGCAGTAATCCGCCCAACCCAATCCCCGCGACGAGCAGCCAGAGACCCATCCGTTGCAGCCGACCGGCCTGAGTTACGGCCTGGCCGTGGGCATCGTGGGCCACGTCGCCACGGCGCAAAGCCCCGGGGTTTTCGTGTTCGGCGTGTTGCACATTCGCCAGCCACCAGGCCCGGTTGCAGAAAGTCCAGGTCCCAATATCACTGGCCCGCACAAGCGAGCGATCTTTTGCCATAGGAGTATCACCACAAAGTATCACCACAAAGTCACAAAGATACGAAGGAAAAGCGAAGAAAAGTAAGGAGACAGATTTTTTTGACTCAACGGGACGTAACTGCTCATCCCCACCCAACCTCCCCCACCGTGAGGAAGGAATCGATCCGGTTCCCTCCCTGGAATGGGGATGGGTAGGGTGGCTGAACAGGTACAACAGGACTTACACGGATGTTTGTCCCCCTGTCACCCCTTCTCCCCTTCTCCCCTTCTCCCCTTCTCCCCTTCTCCCCTTCTCCCCTTCCTCCTCCCACTCCTCCAACACCAATTCCTCCTCCACCCCCTCCCCGGCCCGGATGACCTGCTCGAAGTGGCGCAGGGCAACCCGCATCTTCTCCTGGCGCATAGCCATTGTAAGGTCGCCCCGGGTGCGTTCCAGCACGCCCCGCAGGACATCCGTCTGGCGACGCAGACCCATTGTCACCGCGTCGGGAAAGTCTACGGTTACTTGCAGGGAGTAGACGTCATCCATCATCCGCAGAAAGGGTTCGGCTGCCTCCACCTGATCCCGGCGCATCAGGTCCAGGGCAAAGCGGCGCATTTCGGTAGCCGCTTCGGACATCCCTTTCAGATAGGTGGCCCCGGTCACCTGCAACTCGGCAGGTGTGGGGAAGTTGCCCCCGGTGATAAAAGCGTGGAGCAGATGGGCTTCCACCACTTCTTTCAGCGCGTCCTGGGTGTAGCCCGTGTAGTAGAGGTCCGGGAAGTCGGCCAACGGCGCCACCATCGCGGCTGCGTCGGATTGGGCCTGGGCCAGGAGTGTCGCAGCCTCGTCCATCTCGTGGCGGTGCATGGCCCGGATGCTGTGGGCGCAGATACGGATGAGCGCCCGGCTGCGGGTCAGGGTTTCGTCCCGCACAGCGTTGATACGCTCCATCTCCTGAATAATGCCATCGACAATCGCAGAAAGTTCATTTTCGGCCATCGGTGGTATCCTTTGGGCGGCGGGAGGCGGTGAAGATTCGGTTATCGTCAAGCTAATTATACTGCACGGCCAGGGATTCGGGGAATGGCTGGCCTTCAGCCGGTGCGCTTCTTGCCTTCCTGCAAGCCGGTCTGAATGGTGGAGAGGTAGCCTTCTTCCCCCTTCAAAAGATGGGCCAGAAGGGTGCGCACAGACCAGCCGCCCTCAGCAGGGATGGTGTCCAGGTCGGCGTCGCTCAGATTAACAGTAGCGGCCAGAACTTTGCCCCAGACCAGCTCAGCCTCCGCCAGCATACGCTGGGGCGGCGTGGGTGCTTTGCCAATGCCCACCCGGATGCCCTCCAGTTGGCTGGCGTGTTCGCGCATGTGCTCGCTGAAACGGAGCAGAATGCGGCGCACATCGTCAAAGCGGGGGTTGGGAACAGCCGTGTCAAAGTCATCCTCTGTCACGGCTGGCAAGGCAGCCAGGGTCTTCTCCCGGGCGGTGCGAATTTCGGCCAGCAGTTGGTTGAGTTCTGTACGTTCCATTGGCTCTCTCCTCTCTTCTGTCGTGTAACTGTTCAGCCAGCCCACTCTACCCCTCCCCATTCCAGGGAGGGAGCTGAATCGACTCCTCCCCTAAGGTGGGGGAGGTTGGGAGGGGGTGAGCAGTTACTCTGTCGTTTGCTCTACTCCGCTTTGGGTACATCCCCAAGCGGCACATTCAATTCCAGCGCGCTGGCACTGACCCAGCCGCCCGCCCGATCCGGGGTGCGGATTTGCAGCCAGCGCCCGCTGTCATCTTTGGCATAGACGCTCAGTGTAAGGCCAGGCAGCAGGCTCATTGTCGTGTCGAAGTCCCGACCGGGGCCGACCCGCAGGGGGGTGGATTTGGTGATCAGCGCATAGGGCATAGCCCCATCCACCGGAGAATCGCCGCTCCAGAAGCCCCGTTTGGCCTGGGCTGCGACCGTCGCCAGCTTACGAAATTCAACCGCCAACGTCACATCCGGTTTGAATTCCAGAGGCTGGGCCCAGCCCTGGGCGATCATCTGCTCGTTGACAAAGACGCCTTCGTCTGTATAGATAAAGCGCAACAGCCGCCCGTAGCGGTCTTTGTCGGTCTTGTCCGGGGTCAGCCAGAGATTGCCGCTGCCCAGCAGTGTCTGATTGGCCGCGGCCGCGGCTTTGTAGCCCGGCTCGCCCCGCTCCGGCGTGTCGATACCCACATAGCGCACGGTCAACGCCTGGCCGCCGATTGTCACTTCGGCGGTGTCCCCATCCACCACCTTTACCAGCACAGCCTGGAGCGCCCCTTCCGGCACGTCGGGCGGGATGGACACGACGGGTGTCGTAATTGGCAGCAGCTCCTGCAATTCGGGCAGACGGAAGATGTCCACCCCAAAGCCTGCGGCCAGAATCCCGGCGATGATCAGAATCAGACCCCACTGCCAGGGGGAGACCCGTTTACGGATTTCCCGTTGGGTGGCGTCTGCTCTGGCCGTTGCCTGGTCTTCGTCGATTTCGCTAGATTGCTTTTTTTGGCTCATACGGTCGTGCCTGCTTTGCATTTTTGTGGTTGACGCTGGGATACGACAGGGAATAGAAATCCCGACGGATTTGCTCGATTCTGCTACCGTACCCCTTGCCTCTTTACGCTGACTGTCGTCTTTCCTCCCTAACAGCTTGTCGGAGTAGCACAGAATAGAACGCGGATTGAGCGGAAAGCAGGGAAAAAGCCGGATTTTTTCTCGAATCTATCCGCGAAAAACAGCCCGTTCAGCGGCATCCGCATTCTATCGAAAATCGTGGCTCCGCCACCCTATGTTTTGCGTCTTGCGCTCTATTCCAGCCTCACCTCATCCGTCAACGCCTGCTTCAAATCCGCAATCAGATCGTCCGGGTGTTCCAGACCGACAGAGAGGCGCAGGAGGTTGGCCGGGGCATTGGTCACGGCTCCCTCGATGGAAGCCCGGTGTTCGATGAGACTCTCCACCCCGCCCAGGCTGGTGGCCTGGACGAAAAGTTTTGTGCGGTTTGCCATGCGTCGGGCATTCTGCTCCCCCGTGCGCAGGCCGTCTTCGTGTAGCTGAATGGAGAGCATCCCGCCGTAGCCGGACATCTGGCGGGCGGCGATGGCGTGGCCGGGGTGGCTGGGCAGGCCCGGATAATAGACTTTTTCGATCTTCGGGTGGCAGGAGAGATAGTCGGCCAGCCGTTGCGCGTTTTCGCAATGACCGCGCATCCGGTAGGGCAGGGTGCGGATGCCCCGCAGAAGCAGCCAGCAGTCGAAGGGGGACGGCACCGCGCCGCCGCTCTGCTGGATCATCCGCACAGTATCAAAGAAGGGGCTGTTCTGGCGGGTAATCACCGCGCCGCCCAGCAGATCGCTGTGACCGCCCAGATATTTGGTGGTGGCGTGGATGGCCAGATCCGCGCCCTGGGCCAATGTCTGTTGCAGGGCAGGGGAGGGCCAGGTGCTGTCACAGGCCAGGATGGCACCGGCGGCGTGGGCAATTTCCGCGGTGGCGGCAATATCGGTGATCTTCAGGAGTGGGTTGGAGGGCGTCTCGATCCAGAGCATCTTTGTGTTGGGACGCACAGCCGCGGCCACCGCGGCCAGATCGGTCATATCCACCCGTTCGCTGCTCAGCCCCCAGGGGGTGAAGAGTTTGTCGATCATCACTTTTGTGCCAAAGTAGATGTCGTCGGGGATGAGCACGTGATCGCCGGGGCGCAGGGCCTGGAAGACGGTCATAATCGCGGCCATCCCGGAGGCGAAGGTAGCCGCGCAGACGCCCCCTTCCAGCGCACAGAGGGCGTCCTCCAGAGAGCGCCGGGTGGGATTGTCCCCCCGAATGTAGGTGTAGCCGTTGTGGTAGGAACCGTCGGCCTTGCGCTCGTAGGTGGTGGAGAGGTGAAGGGGCGGCATCACCGCGCCGGTGGTCGGGTCGATCTCTTTGCCTGCGTGGATGGCGACCGTCTCCATACGCCAGTTGTCATTGGTTGCCATTGAAATTTGCGTCCTCTTTACAGTGCATGGGCTTCAATCGTCTTGGCTACCCAGGCCACCCGCTCGATATCGTTGACCGGCAGCACCATATCGCTGACACCGATGATAATTGGCCTATCCCCCACCAAATCCAACAGGGCCAGGACGTAGGCGTGCAGTTCCTCCAGCGGTGTGCGGGCTTCCAGCAGGGGTGACGGAATGCCTCCCCAAATGATTGGGCCACCATTCTGCCAGGCAGACCAAATTTCGGCGAAGGGATAGGGCACCAGTGGGCTGGTGGCGATGGACTCGCACACGTCTAGCCCGGACTCGGCCAGCAGCCCCAGCAGGGAACGGAGATTGCCGTCGGTGTGGCTGCCCACCCGTTTGCCCTGGGCATGAAACATCTCGCTGTAGCGCTGATAGTCGGACAGAACGTATTGGCGGAAGATTCGGGGATTGGTCATCGTCCCTTCCAGATTGTCGCCAAGCTGGACGTATGGCTCGTCCAGATCGGCCAGCCGCTGGATCGCCTCGGTTACTTTGTGGTCGAGCAATTTTATCAGCCGCTCAATGGCCGTTGGGTTGTCGTGGAGCGCATAGAAGAAATCCACACTGTCGAAATAGTCGATGAGAAGTTGCTGGAAAGGGATGCGTTCCATCACCGGGATCACATAGCCGTGCTCGCCTACCTGAGTCTGCATCGACCGAAACCTATCAAATTGGGGCACGAATTCGATGCGCTCCAAAATGTACTCCACGACCGGGTAGTCGGCCTCTGCGCTGATGGGATGTTTGGCCAGATAAGCTCTGGCCCCAGTCGCCAGCATCTCCTCCAGCATCACATAGTCCAGGGTCAACGCGCCTACGGGTGTACTGAGCCGGATGTGGGTCTCGCCCAGGCGATCCGGGGGCGTCAGGCTGTCCACATCGGGGAAGCGGGGCACAACCGGCTCGCTCTCGCTGGCGTAGGGTTCGCCGTTGAAGGTGCTGCTCATCTCCACACCCCTCAGACGCATGGCGTAGGGTGACTGGAATTTCTGCCGCCCTATGCCCACCTGCCGGTGGATATCATTGAGGGACATCTCGGCATAGGCGGGGGGCAGACCGCCGGTGTGGGCCAAGCCTTTCTGCCAGAGTTCCAGGCGGTCAATAAAAGGATGACGATCAGGTTTTTGCCCACTGAGTACAGCGGCCACGCGTTGACGCATGGACCAGGGGCGAGTATCTACGGACATGGAAGCCTCCTGTTTGGGATGAGTTTGTTAGAACAGTTCGGCGGTTTGCTGGGTCTTCAGTCTGCTGTCCACCGCCCGCCGTCAAAATATCGTTGAACAATCTCCGGATCGTAACAGACCAGTTCGATAGCCCGGCTCTGTCTTGCGGTCAAAAAGCACAAGAATTTACGTGTGTCCAGCTACGCCCTCGGCGATGCGGAAGAAGGCGCTCTGCGAGAAGTGCTGCATCAATTCCATACCGATGACTTCGGCGTAGAAGTGCTGCATTGCATCCAAATCGACCACCCGCAGGGCAATTTCGCCCAACCCGCGGATCGGTCTATTCGTCGAACCCATTGTCACCCCCTCACCCCCTCACCCTTTCACCCTGTCATCCCACCACCAGCCGCCCGATCTGGCAGGTCTCCGCGTCCGCATACCAGAGCACGCCCTCGTGGATTGTCAGGGCGTGGACCTCCACGGGGGCCTCCACACGCAGCACGTCCATCACCCGGCCATCCGCGGTGTCGAGCAGGTTGACCGTCCCCGCGCTGGTATCGGCGGCCCACAGGAAGCCGTCCCGCCCCCAGGCCAGGCCGTGTACCCGCAGCCCCGGTGCGCGGAAGCTGTGGATTTCGGTCCACGTCTCCGGGTCCATTACGTGGATCATCTGGGACGGGGGCGAGGCCACGTAGAGTTTGCCCTCCTTCCACTCCAGCCCGTGGGCGCCGGTGACGCCGGCATCGGGCGCGCCTTGACGCCAGGCCACAACCCCTGCACCGGGGGAGTCGTACTTGGCGATGGTTTTGCCGGTCTCCGGGTCCAGTTTGGCGATTTTGACTTCGTAGGTGGAGGCTATCCACAAAAAGCCGCCGCCCAGGGTGATGCCGCTGGAATGTACGGTGTCGGTCTGGGCCTCGAAATTCACCTTTCCCGTGTCCCAGTCCTGGCGGGTGACTTTGTGGTTGCCCTGATCGATACACCAGAGACCTTCGGGCGACGCCTGAATGCCGTTGGGATGGGGGCCGGGGCTTTTGAACTTGGGTTGCACACGGGCGATTTTGGTGGTCATGGCGGCTTCTCCTGGGGGATTACATCGACGATGAATGATTGGCGACTTGTTTGGTCCATCTGTCTGCTTTAGTATAGGCATTTCGGGAGGAGACGCAAATGGAAAAAAGAGAGGCCCGATTGTGGGATTGGGTTCTTGATTGAAACGCTTGTCAACCTGTGCTATCATTCGTGTATGTACTGGCGCAGGGGGAAGCAGATCGCGCTGACGAGGGCAAGAGGAAAGGAAAGGATCGCATGACCAGCAGACAACAGAAAGCGAGCGTACCGATTCGGGAAATCTATCCAGCGGCTACGAATGGTCATCACCCGGTGGAGTCGTGGGAATCCCTGGATGGGGTGGCCGTGACGGAAGATGTCTATTGGGCGCACTATTACGACACCGCCGATGTCAGCTATGAATGGAACAATGGCATCCTGGAGGAGAAACCAGTGTCCGACTATCGCACCGTCACGATCTACAGGTGGTTTTTGATGCTGCTGCACGCCTATCTGGAGGTCAACCCGATTGCCAAACTGCTCCTTTTGGAGACAGGCTTTCGTCTGGCCTTGCCCGACAAGACCACCATCCGCAAACCGGACCTCTTTGTGGTGCGCGACGACAATCCCGTTCCTATGCAGGAGACCGACCGTTCCTTCCGGGGCATCTGCGATCTGTGCGTCGAAGCACTTTCGGACTCGACCAGAGCGGAAGCCGAGCGGGATACAGTTGTCAAAAAGCAGGAATATGCCCAGATCGGGGTCAAGGAGTATTACATTCTCGACTGGGATGAACGGACGGCCTTCTATCGCCGCACCCCGGCGGGTGCGTATGAGCGGATCCAGCCCGACGCGGAGGGCGTCCTGCGTTCCGAGGTATTACCCGGTTTTCAGTTTCGGGTGGCGGACTTGCTCACACAACCGACGCCGGAAGATATGGCCGAAGACCCGGTCTATCGCCACTTTGTCCTGCTCAGATTCCAGGCCGTCAAAGAACGGGCTGAAGTGGCCGAAGATCGGGCTGAAGTGGCCGAAGATCGGGCCGCAGTGGCCGAAGAACGGGCCGCAGTGGCCGAAGAACGGGCAGCCGCCGAAAGGTTGCGGGCTGAGCGCTATGCCGCCAAATTGCGCGAGTTGGGTATCGAAGAGCTCTGAGGAGTGAGGTAACAATGGCTGTAGCCCCCGCAAGCGAACGCATCGCCGAAATCGTTACCCGCCTGCACCTGGCCCATCCGGACGCGCAATGCGCGCTGCATCACACAAACGCCTTCCAACTGCTCTGCGCCACCATTCTCTCGGCCCAATGCACGGACGAGCGGGTCAATACGGTGACACCCGTCCTCTTTGAACGCTACCCCACGCCAGAAGCTATGGCCGCCGCGGACCGGGCTGAGTTGGAAGATGTCATCCGTTCCACCGGCTTCTTTCGCAACAAAGCCCAATCCTTGCAAGAGTCCAGCGCTGCCATCTGCGAACGGTTCGGCGGCGAAGTGCCCCGAGCAATGGACGATCTGCTCTCCCTGCGCGGGGTGGCGCGCAAGACGGCCAATGTGGTGCGGGGCGTCTGCTTCGGGCTGGCCGAAGGGGTGGTGGTGGATACCCACGTCAAGCGGCTTTCCCGGAAACTGGGGCTGGTGGATGGAACAACACCGGAGAAGATCGAAAAGGAACTGATGGCCCTGCTGCCCCAGGGCGATTGGATCCATATCTCCCACCTGCTCATCTTCCACGGGCGGCGGGTCTGCAATGCCCGCAAACCCCTGTGCGGCCAGTGCGTCCTGGCGGATATCTGTCCATCCGCGGCAGAATAGGGCTGCACCCACCACCCTCCTGGGAGATCAGCCATCGCGCCGGCTCTGCACGTGGCGTGCCACCTGCTCCGGGAAATACTTGACCAGACTTTCGGCCAGCAGGGGCGCGGCCATGCCCAGCCCGCAGGCGCTCAGGGACTTCATCACTTTACCAATTTCGTGGACTTCCTCCGTCCACACCGAGAGTTCGTCCGGCCCGGCTGCGCCGGCCAGACGCTCGGCCAGGCGCTGGGTGCCAATGCGACAGGGGAAGCATTTGCCGCAGGATTCGTGGGCAAAGAACTCCATCCCCACCCGGGCGATCTCCACCAAATCCCGACTGTCATCAAAAACCATCATCCCCGCCGCGCCCAGCATAGAGCCGTGGCTGCGCGCGCTGGCCTCGTCCAGCGTCAGGGTTTGCAAAGCCTCCCCCGCCAGGAAGCCGCCCGATAGTCCCGCCATCGTGACCGCCTGGATGCTGCGCCCCGGCAGTGGACCGCCGGCCCATTCGTGGAGCAGTGTGGGCAGGGGCAGGCCAAAAGGGACTTCGTAGTTGCCGGGCCGCTGCACATCCCCGGAAAGGCTGACGAGCTTTGTCCCCGGCTGTTCCCCAATCCCCAGTCCCCGATACCACTCGGCGCCTTTGCGCAGAATCTGGGGAACAGAGGCCAGGGTCTCCACATTATTGACCGCCGTAGGCAGATTTTCGAAGCCGTGGGTGACGGGATAGGGTGGGCGGTTGCGGGGGAAGGGGTGTTTGCCCTCCAGACTGTTGAGCAGCGCGCCCTCTTCGCCGCAGATGTACGCACCCCCACCCCGGCGCAGATAGAGGCGGAAGCTGAATCCGCTGCCCAGAATGTTGTCGCCCAGAAAGCCCGCATCTTTCGCCGTGGCTATTGCCGCGGCCAGCCGGTCATAGGTTTCGGGATATTCGTAGCGCAGATAGAGAAAGCCCTGGCTGGCACCTGTGGCAAAGGCGGCAATCGTCATCCCTTCCAGGACGGCGAAGGGGTCGTGATCCAGTAGTGCCCGGTCTTTGAAACAGCCCGGCTCCCCCTCGTCTGCATTGCACACAACTGTCTTTGGCCCGTTGGCTGCCTCGGCCACAGCCAGCCACTTGACACCCGTAGGAAAGCCCGCGCCGCCCCGCCCGGCCAGTTTGCTCTCGCGCACGGTTTCGATGACCTCCGCTGGCTGCATTTCTCCCACGGCTCTGGTCAGCGCCGCGTAGCCACCTGTGCCCAAATAACCGTCCAGCCTGGCCCGGCCAGCCGAACGAATGTGGCGGAAGACGCACTCTTCCATGCCGCCCGGATTGGGCCTGGGGAGAGGAGAGGTGGCCCGCCGTTCCAGTTGACCCGGTCCCTTTGCCACAAATGTTTCGTGGCCGATGAGAACGGGGACCGGATCATCACAGCGCCCCGCACAGGCCATAGGCGTTGCACCGGGCAGGCTGGCCAGGATTTGGGCCGCGCCCCGCTGACAACAGACAGGCCCTGTGCATACGCGCGGCTGGCTCTGTCCTGCCGCTTCCTGGGCGAAGTGGTGGTAAAATGTGATAGTCCCGTAGAGGTCCGCCAGGGGGACACGCATCTCTTTGCCGATGGCTTCGATGGCCTGGGGCGAGAGGTAGCCATCCCGGTCGTGAAAGGCGTGCAGAATTGGCAGCAGGGGCGCAGGCTCGTTCCGCAAGGAATCGATGAGCGCCAAATCGGCTGCTTCGGCGACGATATGGGCAGCTACGAACATCGGGCACTCCGTTGGGTGTCATTGCTGGTAATTGTTCAGCCACCCCAGCCTACCCCTCCCCATTCCAGAGAGGGAAGTGGATCGACTCCTCCCCTAAAATAGGGAAGGTTGGGAGGGGGTGAGCAGGTACCACTGCTGGATGGATGGAGTAGAGCTGCCCACAGTGTAACAAAGTATGGCGTGGCTGTCCAGACACCTGTCTCAAATTGTAACTACTCCGGGTGCGACGCACTCGCCAGGAGTAGATTTCACTGCAAAATGAGTATGGCGAGTGCGTCGCACCCGGAGTCGGAGTGGTTACTCTCAAATTTTGTTTGCCCGCTTGTCCTATTCTTTTGCCATACATCCCTACTCTTTCGTATACTGATTTCTATGCAGACACAACAGTTGTCCCTATTCCCCTATCTGGAGCCAGAGACCGCGCCCCGTCCGCCCGATTTCATCCCGATCTACGAGCCGTGGCTGGGCAAGCGGGAGGAGCAATATGTGCTGGATGCGGTGCGCAGCGGCTGGATCAGCAGCCTGGGAAAATATGTCACCCGCTTCGAGCAGCAGTTTGCCGCCTTCTGCGGTGTATCCCACGCGGTGAGCGTAAGCAACGGTACCACCGCGCTCCATCTGGCCCTGCACGCACTGGGCATCGGACCGGGTGATGAGGTGATCATCCCAAGCCTGACATTTATTGCTTCGGCCAATGCGGTGAGCTATACGGGCGCAACCCCTGTCTTTGCCGATGTGGACCCGGCCACCTGGTGCGTGGACCCGGCGGATGTGGCCCGGCTGATCACACCCCGCACCCGCGCTCTGATGCCTGTACACCTCTACGGCCACCCCGCGCCAATGGACGCGCTCAATCATCTGGCCGAGCGCCACAATCTGCTGGTGGTGGAAGACGCCGCCGAAGCCCACGGTGCAGAGTGGCAGGGTCGCCGGGTGGGGGGGCTGGGGCGTATCGCCGCCTTTAGCTTCTATGCCAACAAGACCATCACCACCGGCGAAGGGGGGATGCTGACCACCGACGACGCATCTCTGGCCGCCCGTTGCCGGATGTTGCGGGATCACGCGATGCCGCCGGAGAAGCGCTACTGGCACGACGAAATCGGCTTCAATTACCGTATGACGAATTTGCAGGCGGCCCTGGGCGTGGCCCAGATGGAGCGGATTGAAGAATTCATTCAACGCAAGCGGCAGATCGTCCGCTGGTATTGCCAGGGGTTGGCCGACATTCCCGGCATTGCTCTGCCCGTCGAGGCCCAGGGCTGCACGAATATCTATTGGATGTTTTCGGTGCTGATCAATCACCCCTTCCCTCTGGGCCGGGATCAGCTTATCCTGGCTCTGCGCGGGCAGGGGATCGACAGCCGCCCCTTCTTCCACCCGATGGACACCCTGCCGCCCTACCGGACCGCTGTGCCGCGCCCGGTCTCCCTGGCCCTCAGCCGCGCGGGTCTCAACCTGCCCAGCTCGCCCAGCCTGACCGCAGAGCAGGTGCGCCACATCTGCGCCGTCATCCGCGCCATCGCCCAGCCGGCGGGTGTAGCGCAGCCAGCCCTGTCCCCAATCCCCAATCCCCAATCCCTTCCTGCCCTATGACCGACGTATCTATTATTCTGCCCACCTATAACGAGCGGGACAACATCTGCGACCTGATCGATGCCATCGAAAAGGCTGTGCAGCCCAGCGGTCTGGTCTGGGAAGTGCTGGTGGTGGACGATTCCAGCCCGGACGGCACAGCCGAAGCCGTGGCCGAACGCTATGGACCGGGTGTAAAGACAGGGGACGGGCCAATCAAATTGCATGTGCGCACCAGCGATAAAGGGTTAGCCAAAGCCATTCGCTTTGGATTGGAGCGGGCAGTCGGACGTACGCTTGTGGTGATGGATACGGATTTCAACCACGACCCCGCGCTGATCCCCCAAATGGTGGACCTGCTGCGCTACTACGAATTGGTGATTGGCAGCCGTTTTGTCATGCGCGGGGGGATGGAAGATACGGCCCGCTATCGTATGAGTCTGCTCTACAATGTCTTTATCCGCCTGCTTTTTCACACCCAAATTCAGGACAATCTGAGCGGCTTCTTTGCTGTGCGCCGGGAGACGCTCTTTCAGTTGCAGCCGAAGTTCGACAGAATTTTTTACGGCTACGGCGACTATTTTATCCGTCTGCTCCTCCTGGCCTGGCGCAGCGGCTGGAAGATTCTGGAAGTGCCCGTCTTCTACATTCTGCGCCGCCACGGGGAGAGCAAGACCGGTTTCTGGGACGTATTCCGGGATTACACCCTGGCGGTATTGAAGCTGCGCTTGTGGGGGGTGTGACGGTGTGGAAAGAGCCAAAGATAGGCGCGTCGCTCATCATCTGTTGCTTCCTGCTTCTGGGCGTGATCTACAGCTTTGCCACGCCGATCTTTGAAGCCAGTGATGAGCTAAGCCACTATCCTTTTGTCCAACATCTGGCCCAGGGCAAGGGTCTGCCTGTGCAGCAGCCGGGCCAGGAAACCTATTTGCGCCAGGAAGCCAGCCAGCCGCCTCTTTACTACGCCCTGGCCGCTGCCCTCACCTTTTGGATCGACACCAGCGATCTGCCTGAATACCTGTATTTGAATCCTCATGCCAAGCTCGGCGTGCCCCTGGCCCAAGACAACAAAAATTTTGTCATTCGCAGGAAGCCTGCAACATTTCCCTGGCGGGGAACACTCCTGGCCGTACTCGTCATCCGCTGGTTTTCTCTTCTGATGGGCGCCGGAACTGTTTTATGTACCTATTGGTTGGTTCGACGTCTTATCCCGGATCAGCCCGTGCTGGCTCTGGGTGCGATGGCGCTTAACGCTTTTCTCCCAATGTTTTTGTTTATTAGCGCTTCTGTGAACAACGATAATCTGGTTGTGCTGCTGTCCAGTCTCTCGCTGCTGCTACTGGTGCGCGTGGCCCAAGAGGGCAGCACACGCCGGGAACTGTTGGTCCTGGGCGGGTTGATCGGTCTGGCCTCTCTGAGCAAACTGAGTGGGTTGGCCCTGCTGCCTCTAGCCGGTCTGACCCTAGCCTTGCCTCTCATTCAGGAGCTATGGACTGCGGGCAAGTCTGATGACTCTGTGTACTGGCGCGCCCTCAAACGTTGGTTTGTGGATTTTGGCCTGCTACTCCTGCCTGCTCTGTTGATTGCGGGTTGGTGGTTTGGCCGCAACTGGCAACTCTATGGGGATCCGACCGGCCTGGATATGATGCTGGCTGTGGCGGGTGGCCGGCCAGAGGAGTTTGTGCTGACCGACCTGCTAGGCGAGTTCCAGGGTTTCCGCATCAACTTCTGGGGTCTGTTCGGTGCGGTCAATGTGTTGATGCGACCGCTCTGGGTCTACCAACTCCTGGATCTGTTCACGCTCATTGCCGCTGTCGGACTCGCGCTCTGGTGTTGGCGTCTGTGGCGCCACCATAGGCCTTTCGCCGGGCTTCTCTTTCTCATTCCCGCCGCCTGGATCGGGCTGGAATTTGTAGCTTTGGTTCGTTGGACTTCTCTTACTGCGGCTTCCCAGGGCCGTCTGTTATTTCCCACCATTTCGGCCATTTTTTTGCTGTTGACTCTGGGCTGGAGCAGTTGGCTGCCCCCACGCTGGCGAGATATTGGAATCGCCCTGCCCGTGGCTTTTCTCTTTCTCCTGGCGGTCTCCGCGCCCTTCACAGCCATACTGCCCACCTATCCACCCCCTGCCCGGCAGGTGGTCGAGTCTGTGCCGCCCACAGCCCAATCGTTCCATGTCAATTTTGGAGGGCAAGCCCGGTTGCTGGCCTTTGAAGTTGACAAAGAACTGGTCTATCCCGGCGATACGCTGAAGGTTACCCTCTATTGGCTGGCCCTGGCCCCGATGGCGAGAGATTATAGCGTCTTTGTGCAGATTTTTGACGGAGAGAGTTATGTGGGCCAGTCGGACAGTTATCCCGGGGGCGGCAGCGCGCCCACCACCTGGTGGACCCCAGGGCAGATTATCCGCGATGTCCATCACATCTTCATGGCCGATAACCGGCCTGGCCTGCATCCCCTTTGGATTGCGGCTGGACTCTACGACTACGCGACGGGAGAGCGGCCCGTCGCTACGGATGGCGCAGGGGCAAGCGTACTCTATCCTGTCCTGACGAAATTGCAGTCGGCTGGCCTGCCCCAGGTTTGGAAGCCGGAAAATTCCCTGGACATATCCTTTGGCAATCAGGTTCGTCTGCTCGGCTATGCTGCGCAGGACCATTTGCTCCGGCCCGGCGAAAGCTGGGACTTTACCCTCTACTGGCAGGCCACCGCGCCGCTGGATCGGGACTTTACTGTATTTGTCCATCTGATCGATGAGGACGGCGGGGTGGTTGCCCAGGGGGATGGACCGCCCTTTCTGGAGCTATACCCGACCTCCCAATGGATGGCGGGGGAGATACTGAACAATCCCCGCACGCTCCAGATTCCGCTGACTGCGCCTGCCGGGAAGTATCGGGTACTCGTCGGTCTCTATGATCCTGAGACCGGCGTGCGCCTCCCGGTTTTCAATGCAGCGGGTCAGGCCACGGACAATTTCGCGCTGCTTGCCAGCCTGGACATTCAGCCATAGGCGCGGCGGACGCGCAAGATGAGGAGCGCCATTTGGAAACCCTCTTGGAGAAGAAAGGCAGGGCCGGTTTGCAGGCGGGGAGCAACCGCAAACGACGAACTGCTGACTGGCTCTTTGCCTTTCTTCTCGTAACCGGCGCTGGCTTCCTGCTTGTCACCGCCCTGCTCCAGCACAACGCCTTTGGCACAGGCTACGATCTGGGCATCTATGACCAGACCCTCTGGAATCTCTCCCAGGGCCGGGTCTGGATGACCACACTGGTCTATGAAACCAATGGCTTTTACGACCACTTCGAGCCGATTCTGGTATTGCTGCTGCCTTTCTATTGGCTCTGGCCCGATGTGCGGGTGCTGCTGATTGTCCAATCCCTGGCTCTGGCCCTGGGCGCTCTGCCCATCTATCTCTACGCCCAACATCGCTTCCAAAGCTGGCCCTACCGCCATCTCCTGGCCCTGGTGATCGCCACTGCCTATCTGGTCTATCCCGCCCTGCACAACGGCAATCTGAATGACTTTCACGAAGTCTCCCTCCTGCCACCCCTGCTGGGCTTTGCCCTCTACGGCTTGCTCACCGGTAAGCGCCGTTTGATGTGGGTCTTTCTGGCGCTCTCGCTGCTGGTCAAAGAGGATTTCAGCGTTACATTCTTGAGCTTTGGCCTCTACATTATTGTCCTGAACCCCTCTGGCTTCCGGCGTCGGGATGGCTTTGTCATCGCGGGGGCTGCCCTGGCCTGGATGCTGCTGGTGCTCTACGTTTTCTATCCGGCGTTGACCCGGGGGATGGCCTATCCTTTTGTGGCCCGCCGCTACGCCTGGCTGGGCGATTCACCCGAAGGCGCGGCCCGGGTTCTGTTCACAAGGCCGTGGATTGTCTTGCCCTATCTGTTACAACCCCAAAAATTGGACTTCTTATCCCGACTTTTCCGCCCCCTGCTTTTTCTGCCCCTACTGGGAATGCCGGTTATTCTGATCGCTTTTCCGGTGCTGGCCTATTTGATGTTGAGCAGTTACGAACCCCAGTGGTCAGTACAGTCCTATTACAATCCTCCCCTCTTGCCGATTCTCTTTTTCAGTCTGGTCATCGCCCTGGACAGACTGCGGGGCTGGACCCTCTCCTTTGGCTGGCGTCAGCGCTGGATCGAAGCTGGTCTGGCATCCCTGCTCCTGCTGGCCGTGGGTGTCGGTTATTATGTGGACGGGCCTGGACCTGGCAGCCGGAACTTTGACGCCGAACGGTTTACCGGCAGAAGCTGGCAGGAAGCCGGTGAACGCATTCTGGCCCAGGTGCCGGGGGAGGCTGCGGTCAGTACAGTCTGGCCTTTTGTGCCCCACCTCTCCCAACGCCAGCGCATCTACACTGTGCTGGCCCGGCCCAAAGAGCCACCGGATGTTATCCTTCAATGGGAAATGGCGGGCGCAGAGGGTGCGCCCACCTATCCCTGGGCTGCGCCGGATAGCGCGCCGCCGGTCTATCACGAGTACAGTCCGCTGGCGGTAGAGGAACCATTTCGCTTGCTGGCCTATAACCGGTCGCTTCCGTTGACAGAAGTAGCCGAGGGGGAAACTCTTCCCCGTCCTCTGGCACTGGCGGCGTTTACCTGGCTGGGGTTGGAGGAGGGCGCGCAACAGCCGACAGTACACGCCGGGGATACGGCCCGTCTGTTGCTGGGCTGGCGGCGAACCGGTCCGCTGGATCGGCGCTATGTCTTTTTTGTCCATCTCCTGCCAGACGGAAGCCCGTCGGCTGCCAACGGATTACCGGAAATCATCGCCCAGAGCGGTCACGAACCGGGCGATGGGCGTTTCCCCACTACCCATTGGGAGCTATGGACTGCGCCGCCGGTGGTGCTGGACGAGCAACGGCTGGAGATTCCCGCACAGACAGCGCCAGGCGAATACTTTGTGTGGGTGGGCGCGTTTGACAAAGAGAGCGGGGAAAGAATCGAGCTGGGAGGTCCGGGCGCGACGCTGAAACTGGTCGGGTCTCTGCGGGTGGTGTTCCGGTGATTCTTCGGCCAGTGCCGCGATCTGTCAACAGGCAAGCAGCTCACGCTGCAACCTCAATCTGCTGCAATCCGATAAAGCGGGGGAGAGTATCCAGCAGGTCTGTAGACTCTTCCAAACACAATTCCAGCACCTCTTGTAAATTGCCCTGTAGTTCGTCCAGCGTAGCCCCTTGCGTATGTGCGCCACGGACGCCGGGAACTGTGCCCACATACAGGCCGCTTTCCGGGTCGAATTCCACATAAGGCCACACGACCGGCTGGCACCGATAACGACGAAAATGTTGTAGGTCGGACTGTCAGTCCGACTGGCCTGTTCTGTTGCAGGTCGGACTAACAGTCCGACGTACAGCGGCTATTTTCACATACGCTGTAAATGTACGCATCGGTATCGTTCTCCTCCCCACTCGTTCAAGACAGCACCAGGGATTGGCGGTCAGGTAAGTTTCAGCCAGAAGTTGTAAGCAGCGCCGCGGCAATGGCCGCGTAGCCCTGAGCCGCGGCCAACAATTCGTGGAGTTGCAGCTTTTCGTTGATGACGTGGGCGTCCCGTTCCGCGCCGGGGCCAAAACCCAGGGTGGGAATGCCCGCCACGCCCGCGCTGTAGGCCGCGTTTGTGCAGAAGCGATAGGCCCCGGTCTCGGCTTCGATGCCGCTGTTGTGCAGGGCGGACAGCGCGCTCTGCACAAAGCCGTCCTCTTCTGGCAACTCCCAGGCCGGGAAGAATTTCTCCTGCACAAATGTATAGTCCGTGTGGCTGGCATATGTCCCTACGCCGATTGTAGCGTTGAGACGGATGTCGGCCAGCTCTGCCCGCCCGCTGATGACCGACAGCACTTCTTCGGCTGTCTCGCCGGGGAGCAGGCGGCGGTCATAGGTGGCCCGGCAGATGCTGGGGATGACCGAATGGCCGGGGTAGGGGTCGGAGATAATGTCGGTCAGGGCGAGGATGGCCGGTCCCATCAGCGGGTGGGAGGGCAGTTGGATCGACTCCACCGCGGCGATAACCCGCAGCATATCCAGCACCGCGTTGCGGCCCAGATGGGGCGCGGAGGAGTGGGAGGGGCGGCCAATCGTCTCCAAATGGATTTCGGCCCGCCCCCGCCCGCCCCGGGCCAGTTGCAATTCGGTGGCCTCGCCGATGACCACAAAGTCTGCGCCGGTCTGTTCGATGACCTTCGCCAGGGCCACCCCTTCCAGCACCTCTTCCAGCACCGATGCGCTGACGACAGCCCGCCCGGCCAGGCGGCTGCGATCCAGCCCGGCGATGCCGTGGACCATTGCAGCCAGCGCGCCCTTCATATCCGCGCTGCCCCGTCCGTGCAGGCTGCCATCCGCCAGCGCGCCGCTGTGGGGGGCCCGCTCCCAGGGTACGCCGGGGGAGACGCCGACGGTATCTGTATGCGCGTCGTAGAGGAGAGTCGGGCCGGGTGCTGCCCCTTCCACAACGCCGATGACGTTGCCGCATTCATCGCTCCACACCCGGTCGAAGCCCAGGCTGCGCATCTCCTCCTCCACCCGCCGGGCCACCCCGCCCTCCTGCCCGCTCAGGCTGGGAATACGTATCAGTTCTTGGGTGAATGAAATGAGTTTTTCGTTGTTCACACTTCCTCCTGTCGAAAAAGGACACGGATTGACACGGACGGGATGGATTTTCACGGATTTGCAGTTGGGCGACATACCGGGCTGCACGGATACGAACGAAAAATGGGAACGCAGATTTCGTAGATAAAATCCGTGTCCTTATTTTCTCGTCTTTGAATCAAATACCTGTCTGAATCCGCTCGGCAATGGCCTCGATCAGCATTTCCAGACAACCGGGAGCCGGAATCGACGGCTCCTCCTGATAGAGTCCCAGCCCGTAGCGCTCTTTGGGCAGGAGGTAGGCCAGGTGCATATCCCCGGAGAGAGGCGAGACGAAAATTATCTCGTCCGGGAAGCGGCGGCGCAGTTCGGTTTGCAGCAGGCTGTAGGGTTCGCCGCCGCAAGTGACCCACAGGGCATCCCCCAGCCGCCAGACAGCGTAGTGAAAGGGGGCCGTGCCACTGGCGGGGATGTGGTGTAGCCGGGCCAGCCAGCGCCGTGCCCGCTCCGCGTGGGCACGGGCATTTCGCGCCGTTTCTCCGTCGCCTCTGTCCAGGGCCGTCTGCCATTCGGTTTCCCGCTCCTCCACCTCTGCGCTGAGCGCGTCTCCATCCGGCCTGGCTCTGGTGGGGAAATGGACGGCGAAGTTGCCCCCGCTCATCCGGCTGCTTTCGGCAATGCGGGCGGCGTCGTGGGGGACAAAATCCCACGCACCCAGCGTCGCCCCGGAGACCACCGGCCCGGTATAGACAAAGTCCGCGGCGGGCGGTCCCAGGCCGGAGAGCGCGGAGAGCGCGGCGTAGGCCACCTCCCGACCGTTGCGATCCGCCACCGCCGTATCCCCCACAAAGCCCTGCACCGGCCCCAACTCCCCGCACGCCCCCAGCAAAAAGAGACAGACCGCGCCGGTGGCCTCCTCGACTGTCTCCCGCAATGCGCCCACATAATCCGGGCTGATCAGTTGGTTGTCCCAGGCCAGGGTTGTGGGGTGGCAGGCGTAGTTGACGAGGGTTGCCAGCAGCCCGCCATCCGCCCCCGTCACCCGGCCCACCAGCAGTGTATCGTCGGCGGGGGTGGACTGATTGTAGCCGCAGACAAAAATCTCCCGTTCGTCATCCCAGCAGTCCCGGTTGGCGGCCAGCCCACAGCGGCCCTTCGCATAGCTAATAGTGGCGTCCTTGGCTGCCTCCACTGCCGCTCTGCTGATGCGGGCAACGGCTGTGTTCAGGTCGGCCAGATAGCCGGGGATCAGATCGCCGCCGGGCAGGGGGATGCGGTCGGGGGTCATCATCCCCGCCGAGTGGGTGTGGGAGAAGGTGACGACGACGTTTTGGGCCGGGAGTCCGCTGGCGACGGCGGCTGTCTCTGTCAGCGCGTCCAGTTCGTTCTTGCCCAGCCCCACCAGATCGATGAGCAGACGCAGCAGCCCCGGCCCCTGACCAGTGCGGGGGAGCAGGGCGATGGCGTCGGCAAAAAGCGGGCGATGGACGCCCGCAGCCCGGTCGTGGCTGGCCGCGCCCCACATCCGGTGATAGATACCTACGGGCTGGGTAATGTCGGCCCGGGCTGTGCCAAAGCGCAGGCGGGAGGTTGGGGTTTTGCGGGTGGTGGTTGTCATTGGGTTTTCCTCGTAACGCGGGCTGTTAGCCCGCAGGCGGCGCAAGCTGTCAGCTTGCGTTACAGCAGTTGGCGCAGCCGTTCGTTGCCCGGCACGTCTGGATAGAACTCAAATTCCCAGTAGTGATCTTCCGGGTCGAAGCCGTAGAAGAATTCCAGTTGCCCGGCCACACCCTCCACATCCAGCGTCTGTAAACGGAAGGCGGGGATGGCCTCCATCCGGTCGCGCCAGACGGACAGGTCGTCGGTGATCAGCCCGACTGTCACCAGTTTGGCCGGCGCGTAGGGATGCAATCCCACGCCCGCCTCCACCGGGCCGATGAAACTCGTCCTGCCCGCTCCGTACACTTTCGCCCAGCCCTGATTCACCAGCAATTTCAGCCCTAACTGCTCGGCCAGAAAGCCCTGGGCAGGCCCCATCTCTTTGTAATAGAGCCAGAGAACAGTGGCCGAGAGGGGCAGGCTGCCCGGCGTGGCGGTGGTCAGCGGCTCGATTTTCGCCAGTTGGGGAAGCAGGCGCTCGTTTTCCGGGTGGGGATTGAAGCGCTCGAATTCGAGAAAATAGCCCGCGGGGTCGAGAGCGACAAAACCTTCGTGGGCCTTCGCTCTGTCCGACTTCAGCGGGTGGCGGATGGGGACATTCTGGCTCTGCAAATGGGCATACCACTTCTCCACTTCGTCGGTGACAAAAGCCAGAGTGACCGCTTTTGGCTCGTCGGGTTTGTGCAGGCTGTGGGCAATGTCCATCAGCGTCAGAAAGGAAGCAGGTGATGTGCGGATGGTGCGGGCGATGCCGAAGTCGGCCACCAGCTCCAGGCCGAGGGTCTCGGTGTAAAAGCGGGTGGCCGCGTCCAGGTCGGCGTAGTAGAAGAAGGGATTGGTTGCCAGAAGGCGAGAGCCGGGCATAAATACTCCTATGGGTGATGGGGGTATAGACCGAAACCTGGCAACTTGGCACATCTGACAAGTGTAACCCAAGTCTTTGGAAAAGGTATACGAGAGTGGAAAGGATGTCAACTCCGGGATGGGGGGACACTGGAGACTACGGCGTCGTGTGATCTATGCAACTCTGGGGGAACCCACCTCATCACAGCCCGGACTGCCGCTTTTGGATAGAATCGACAGTATCTGTTCAACCACCCCATGCTATTCTAGGGAAGGAACTGGATCGACTCCTCCCCCACTGTGGGGGAGGTTGGGTGGGGGTGAGCAGTACAATCGACAGCAGTGACAATGAATGTCGGAGTCCACTGCAAAAAGATCTCTGCACTCCAAAAGTCCGACTTCTTCTCTCTGGTGGAAGCGTGGCGCAATGGCAGAAATTGAAAACCGAGACCTTCCCGCGGAGAATGAGACTCCCCATAACCGCCAAGACACAGGGCGTCCTAACTTTCCGAAAGGAGATCGCTGTCGGCATCGTTCAGGAGTAATCCAATGGTCAAGCGTTCTTTCACCCAAACAATCTTTGACATCCTCTTTCTGACGATTCTATCCCTGCTTATTCTGGCCGCGCAACCGGACGGAATGGTGAAGGAGGTGGTAGCCCAATGCCATTTGTGTACTCGCTGGAGCGTCTCCGCGTTCGCGGAGGGCCAGCAGTTGTGGACAGTGTTTGGCCAGATATTGCTCGCCTTTCGGGATGTGTTGGATAGGCTCGGGGGGATCAGCAACTTCTGGTAAAGGCAGGCCAAGTCTGCTGAAAAAGACTCGGCCTGCCTGGTGGTCCTATTCCCCCAGATGTCAGGCGCGGGCAAGCCCTACGGCTACCCCCGCGCCGTCCAGATCGAACTCCACCCGATCCGCGGGCAGCTTGCCGCTGCTCCACACAGTCTCCACGGCCAGCACCTCATTGGCGACGTAGGCGCCGTGCTGCTCCAGCATTGCCCGCAGCAGCGCCGATTCGCCCAGATGCAGGCGGATGCGGTCGCTGATATCCAGCCCTGCGTCTTTGCGTAGCTGCTGCACCCGGCGCACCACCTCCCGGGCCTGGCCTTCCAGCACCAGTTCCGGGGTCAGGTCGGTGGTCACGGCCACCAGATAGCCGCCATCCTCGGCCACGCTGAACCCGGCCCGGGGAGCACTGCGCACCTCCACATCCTCCGGCGCGACTTCGTAGGACGTGCCGTCCACTTCGATTGTCACAGATTCCCCGGCCCCAAAACGCTCTGCCAGTTCGCTCTGATCCATCCCCGCCAGCGCCTGACGCACAATGGGGAAGCCCCGGCCAAACTTCTGGCCGAGCTGCTTGGGCAGGGGGTGAACCTGCACGTCCACAAGCTCGCCCGCGCCATCGGCGAAGGCCAGTTCTTTCACATTCAGTTCGGCCAGGAGGGTATCCGCCATCCGTTCCAGCCCACCCTTCTCCTCTGTTGAACGGGTGCGCACGACCACCTGCTGAAGCGGCTGGCGCACTTTCAAGTTGGCAGATTCCCGCGCGGCCCGGCCCAGCGTCGTCACCTTTTGGGCCAGGGCCATATCCGCGCTCAACTGTTCGTCGATGGCGGCGGCGTCCACGCTCGGCCAGCGGGAGAGATGCACAGAATCGGGCGCGGCGGCATCCACACCGGAGACCAGATTTTGATACAATTCGTCGGCCACAAAAGGTGTGGCCGGGGCCAGCAGTTGGCTTACCGTCACCAGCGCCTGGTGTAGGGTTGCCAGAGCCGCCGGGTCCCCGTCCCAGAAGCGTCGGCGGTTCAGCCGCACGTACCAGTTGCTCAGGCTGTCCACGAAATCGGCCACAGGCCGGGTCGCGCCCAGCACGTCGTAGCTTTCGTAGGCCGCGGTCACGTCCCGGACGAGGCGGTTGAGTTCGCTGAGAACCCACCTATCGAGCGGGTTGCGAGTTGCGAGTTGCGAGTTGCCAGCGTCCCCCGCCCAGTCCCCAGTCCCCAGTCCCCAGTCACTTAAGTTCGCATACGTGACAAAGAAACTGTACGTATTCCAGAGCGTATTCAGGAAGCGGCGCACCACTTCGCCCACCAGTGCGTTGCTGAAGCGGCGGCTGTTGCCGGGAGGGCCTGCTGTGTACATATACCAGCGGGTAGCGTCGGCGCCGTGCTCTTTGAAGACTTCCCAGGGGTTGACGACGTTGCCTTTGGTTTTACTCATCTTCGAGCCGTCCTCGGCCAGGATGTGTCCCAAGCAGATGACATTCTTGAAGGCGGGCCGGTCAAAGAGCAGTGTGCTGACCGCGTGGAGGGTGTAGAACCAGCCCCGGGTCTGGTCGATGGCCTCGCAGATGAAGTCGGCCTGCTGGTATTTTTCGTACTCGGCCTGGTTCTCGAATGGGTAATGCCACTGGGCGATGGGCATAGAACCGCTGTCGAACCAGACATCGCAGACTTCGTTGACCCGGCGCATTGTGCCGCCGTCGGGCGCGGGCCAGGTGATCTCGTCCACATACGGGCGGTGAAGCTCCAACCCGCGCTGATCCACCCCGGTCTTCTCGGAAAGCTCGGCGATGCTGCCCACACATTCGGTGTAGCTGCTGCCCGGCGCGTCGCTCTGCCAGATGGGCAGGGGCGTGGCCCAGTAGCGGTCCCGGCCCATTGCCCAGTCCACATTGTTTTCCAGCCAGCGGCCAAAGCGCCCGTCTTTGATGTGGTCGGGCACCCAGTTGATCTCCTGATTGACCGCGACCAGACGATCTTTGTATTCGCTGGTGCGCACGTACCAGGTCTCTTTGGCCCAGTAGATCAGGGGCGTGTCGCAGCGCCAGCAGAAGGGATAGGTATGCTCGTATGTGCCGGAACTGTAGAGCAACCCCCGTCCTTTCAGTTCTTCGGTGATGGCCGGGTCGGCCTCTTTGACAAAGACGCCGGCCCAGGGGGTGACTTCCGGTTTGAACTGGCCGGCCGCGTCTACGGTGTGCAGGATGGGCAGGCCGTTCTCTTTGCCCACATTCAGGTCGTCGGCGCCAAAGGCGGGCGCGATGTGGACGATGCCCGTGCCGTCGTCGGTGCTGACAAAATCCGCGGCCACGACGTAGGCGTACTCTTTGTCCACGGGCAGGAAGCGGTAGAGGGGTTCGTAGCGCTTGCCCAGCAGATCCCTGCCCTTCATCTCCGCCAGGAGAGTATAGCCAGGGCGCAGCACCTTTTCCGCCAGATCCTTGGCCAGGTAGAGCCTTGCGCCGGATTCGTCCTGCACCTGCACGTAGTCCAACTTTGCGCCCACGGCCAGGGCTACGTTGCCGGGCAGGGTCCAGGGCGTCGTCGTCCAGGCCAGGAGGAAGGTGTTCTCCTCGCCCTGGACAGCGAACTTGACGAAGACGCTGGGATCGACAGTGCCCTCTTTGTAGCCCAGGGAAAGCTCGTGGCTGCTCAGGGGTGTGCCGCAGCGGGGGCAGTAGGGGACGACTTTGTAGCCCTGATAGAGCAGCCCTTTGTCCCAGAACTGTTTGAGCACCCACCAGAGAGATTCTATGTACTCGGTTTTCATCGTCACATAGGCGTCTTCGAGCGTCACCCAGAAGGCCATGCGCTCGGTCAGAGCTTCCCACTCGCTCAGGTATTCCCAGACCGATTCCTTGCACATCTGGTTGAAGGCGGCCACGCCGTACTGCTCGATCTGCTCCTTGCCGGTCAGCTTCAGCCGCTTCTCCACCTCCAGTTCCACGGGCAGGCCGTGGGTGTCCCAGCCGCCCTTGCGCAGGACGTGATAGCCCTGCATCGTTTTGTAGCGGGGGAACATATCTTTGAAGGCCCGGGCCAGGACGTGATGGATGCCGGGGCGTCCATTGGCCGTGGGCGGCCCTTCGTAGAAGACGAACTCCGGCCCGCCTTCCCGTTCGCTCATGGAGCGCTGGAAAACGTTCTGCTGCTTCCAGCGCTTCTGCACATTCTCTTCCATCTCCGGGAAGGAGACGCCAGGTTTTACTTCCTGAAATTGGGGTTTGGTTGTCATCGGTGATGCTCTCCTGTCGATTGAAGGATCAATCGCTCTGGGATATAATGGGTCCAACGGTGGACGGTTGTTACGGAACGATAGAAGGGAGTGTCGCTATGAATAGGCTGATTGTCGAACTATCTCCTGAAGTCAATGCGGTGCTGGTCAGCCAGGCCAGGGCACAGGGCAAGACGACGGCTGAATACGCCTGCGATCTGATCGAGTCGGGCATCCGGCGCAGCACAGAAAATTCGTCCTCGGCCCGAACAGCAGCGGATGTGGTGAAGGACGCCGATGCTGCCTACGTTGTCGTTTCTCCTGCGCCGATAGAGGCGAAGCCAGTTCCTCGACCCAAGACGGCCCGTGAGATTCTGGAAGCAGCCGGGATGGTCCGTCTCCTGGGCGATGAATTGACAAGCCTGATTGGCAATGACGTTCCCGCATTGGATGAGGTAATTGATGCCTTATCCGCTACAGATGGCCCCTCTTTGACCGAAATCCTTGACCAGCAACGAGGACCAAAGCCGTGGCGCACATCTTCATAGACCCCAGCGCTCTGCTCAAACAGTATATCCGCGAGAAAGGCAGCGATAGGGTCCGCACTTTGATAGCCAGCCCAACGACGGAAACGATTTTCGTGGCCGAAATCGCTTTGGCCGAAGTTGCCGCAGTCATCGCTACCAAGCACCGCGCCCCTGGCGGTATATCGGAAGGGATGCGGCAAGGACTTCTGGCAAGATTTCTGGTTGACTGTAAAGAACGCTACGTTCTTGTGAAAACGGATCGGCCGATTATTGACCGGGCCGTCACCCTTTCGCAACGGTATCGCTTGCGTGGGTATGACGCTGTACAATTGGCAACCGCGCTTTCTCTACAAGCTGTTTTCGCCGCGCAAGGCCACAACTCGATGGAACTGATCTGTGTCGCCAGTGACCTGGATTTATTGACGGCTGCTTCGGCAGAACGAATGACTACACTCAATCCGTCTGCATAGGACGCATACTATCTGACATCAGGAGGAACGTATGAATACACTGGTCATTACAATAGCCGACAATACGTTGCGCAATTTGGAGCAGAAGTCTCAATCTACCGGGAAGTCTTCCGCTCAAATCGCCGCGGATTTGGTGGAAGATGTCTTCGGTGTAACAACCAACGGCGGTTCTCCTCATTCTGATATCGATAGGGAAGAGCAAAAAATCATCCGCGACTGCTTGCAGGAAGCAGGGTTGATAGTAAGAATGGGCGACTCCTTGCGCCGACAGATTCGCTACGATGTAACGCTCAGTGAAGTGGTCGATATTCTGGCAGAAGCCGGTGGACCATCTCTGAGCGAAATCGTTGATGAACAAAGAGGGCCAAAAGGATGAGCCACTATTACATCGACACCAGCGCGCTGCTGAAGCGGTATCTCGTCGAAACGGGCAGTTCTTGGGTGCGCAGCATTACCGATGCGGAAAGCAGCCACGCCATCCTCATTTCCGAATTGACTTTGGCGGAAGCCGCCGCCGGGATCGCCGCCAGATCACGTATGCCGGGTGGTATTTCAAATAATCGGCGCATACGTATACTCGGCCAGTTTCTACGGGAGTGCGACGAACGATACGATCTTCTTGCCACCAATCGTATTATCATTGATCGAGCCGTCGATCTTACCCAGAAATTTCGCTTGCGTGGATACGACGCTGTTCAACTCGCCACTGCTTTGATTGCTCAGTCGGCCATACCTTCTACGATTGAGTTGCGTTTTGTCACAAATGATCGAGATTTAGGAGTTGCCGCTACCGCGGAAGGCTTGGAAGTTGATAATCCCAGCGATAAGGGCTAACTTTATCGTTTTTTCACCAATCGCTCCGGCTCGCTCCACCCCCAGCCCAGCTTATACAGCCCCCGCTCCACCCAGGCCGCATAGCTGCTTTGCACCCACTCCTCCGGGCGCGTGACCAGCCCGTGACGTACCGGGTCGTAGTGGATCGTATCCATTCGCTGTGCGAATTCTATCTCCTCTTTCACGGCTTCCACTGTAAAGCGCTGTTCCCACACGACCATTTCTGCCGGACTGCCCATCAATTGCGCGTAGTCTTTTTCGTAACGGAGACGCACCCGCCGCACGATCTCATCTGCACCGCCCTCTGCGCTGGGATGGAGCAGCAGATGGCTGTGTTCGGGCAAAACCACCCAGGCGTGCATGGCAAAGCCGATCTTCTGGCGCACCTCCCGCAGCACTGAACGCAACAGATGGGCGGTCTCGGCCCGTGCAAAGATGCGTTCCCCCCGCACACCGGTCAGCGTGATAAAGACGATACCCGGGTGGAAGTGGGGGGTGTAGGCGGAGAGAAGTGGGTCTGGGATGATGGGCATAGGGAACTCCGTATTGCGTATTGCGTAAGCAGTGATGATTGACGCGTTGCTGTGAGAAGAACCGTAGTGAAAATCGAAACAGCGAACCTTTCTCTGCAAGTGATATTTCTTTGTTTCCCCCACAAACGCTATGAAATGCCTCAAACGTCCATTGCCTACTCCGTACCAGCCAGGAACTAACGCACAAGCGTTCGTCGGTCGGCCAACCAACTGAAACGTGAAACGTGAGGTGTCGTCACGCAATCTCACGTTTCACGTCTTCACGTTTCCCCACGCAAATCGTGGCTCCGT
>JAANMX010000771.1_pt1 | contig 40159 bp, 26 predicted proteins | sample 7279681 | NCBI WGS metagenome assembly JAANMX01 (sample SAMN14094542, study PRJNA606508) | bioreactor metagenome | isolation source: A lab-scale SPAN reactor treating ammonium-rich wastewater day 351 | place: Ireland: Galway | collected 2018-01-01 | reverse complement strand
ACGGCAAGAAGGCGATCGTGGAGCCCGAACGTCTGCTGAATGCTCAGGAGATCAAGGGACGGGTTTGTGAGCATTATCGGTGCGAGCAACTCGAACCTCCGGTACAGAAAATCGAAACTGAGCGTCCACGCAAGATTAGGAAAAAGGTCGCTTGATCATGCACTAGGAAAGCCCGAGCCTAACATAAATGCGCTGTTTTTCCTGATCTATTTGCCGATGCAAAAGCGGCTGAAAATACGGTCGAGCAGATCGTCGGTGTAGACGGCGCCGACCATCTCGCCGAGTTGGTCCAGGGCGAGCCGCAGTTCCAGCGCGAGCAGTTCCGGCGGCTCGTCGTGCAACACGAACGAATGCGCCTGACGCAGATGGGCCAGGCACGCCTCGACATGGTGCCGGCAGCGGCTCAGGCTTGGGGCCAGGGCCGGCCGGGCGTGCGCTCGCGCCCGTTCCGCCAGCAACACGCGCAGGTCGTCCAGCCCCGCTCGCGTTACCGCGCTGGTGGCGAGCAGACCGGGCGGTGGCGCGGTCAGGTCGCACCTGGTCGCGAGCCGGACGACCGGCACGCCTGCGCGCGGCCCGAGCGCCGCCTCGTCGTCGCTCAGCGCCCGCCCCGCCTCCAGGCAGAGCAACACCAGGTCGGCGGCGTCGGCCTGCTCCCTGCCCAGGAGTTGCGCCTGCTCGTCGATGCCGGCGCGCGCCGGGTGCCAACCGGCGGTGTCGATCAGTTCCACCGCCGCGCCGCCCAGGTCCAGCCGCCGCACCAGGTAGTCGCGCGTCGTGCCGGCCTCAGGACTGACCAGCGCGGCCGGGCCGCTGGCGAGGGCGTTGAACAGGCTGCTCTTGCCGACGTTCGGCCGCCCCGCCAGGACGACGCGGAACGGCCGGTCGCCGACCCCGCGCTGGTCCAGCTGGCGGCGCAGCCCCGTCACCAGCGCCAGCCCCCGCGCCAGCCGCACGAGCAGCTCGTCCGTGCCAACGAAGCGGATGTCCTCGTCGCTGAAGTCGAGGGCCGCCTCCACGTCCGCGAGCAGGTTGAGGAGATCCTCGCGCAGCTCCTGAAGGGGGCGCGTGACGCCGCCCGCGAGCTGTGCCAGCGCCTGTTTCAGCTCGTCGCGCGACCCGGCCTCGATCACCGCCAGGACCGCCTCGGCGCGCGTCAGGTCGAGTTTGCCGGCGAGGAAGGCACGCTGCGTGAACTCACCCGGCTGGGCCGCGCGGGCGCCGGCGTTCAGGCACTGCGCGACCAGCAGATCAACCAGCGGCGGGCAGGAGACGGTGTGCAGCTCAGCCATCGGCTGGCCGGTGTAGGTGCGTGGGGCCGGCCAGGCGTAGAGCGACGCGGGCAGCGACGCGGCCACGCCGGGCAGGTGGACCGCACCTTCGTAAGAGCGGCGGCGGTCGGGGAGCAGCGGCTCCTCCGCCCGGAACACCGCGCCGGCGACCTTCAGCGCGTGCCGACCGCTGAGGCGGACGATGGCGCGGGCTCCGGACCCCAGCGCCGAGGCCAGCGCGACGATGGTGTCCTGCGGATCAGGCAACATGGGGAATCAGACATTCAAAGTCCAGGGGTGGCGCCCCGTGGGTGAAGCGCTGGAAACCTGGCCCACGGGGCGCCACCCGTGGACTTTCCAGAAGGGGGGAGGTTAGCCGCCGCCGGTCGGACGGGTCAGTCGGCGCAGCATCGGCGGCAGCGCGAGCAGCAGGCCCAGTACACCCAGCAGGGTGAGATAAACAAGGTAGTTAATCTCCGCCACTACCACGCCGCGCACCTGGATGCTGCCCGCGGCGGACTCGATCACCTCGCCGCGCCGCACCAGCTCCAGCGTGATCGGTCGGAGCGTCCCGTCCGCCCGCTGGCGCGGGCTCGGGTAGGTGATTGCGTAGTCCTTGGGCTGTACCGTCCGGGACACCTCGCCGAGGATGAACTCCAGCCGGTCGATGTCCTTCGCCGCGAAATACTTCCCGCCCGTCTGGGACGCCAGCGCCTTGAGGCTCTCCTCGTCGATGCCGTCGTCGTGCAGCTTGATCGACAGGTTCTCGAAGATCTGCAGCAGCGCCTTCTCGTTGACTGCGTGGTAGTATTCGCCGCCAGTCGCCTTGGCGATCTCCTTCATCGTCGCCTCGTCCAGCTCGCCCGGCCGGCCCAGGCCGAGCATGTGCAGCGGCACCTTGGCCTCCTTCGCGCGCCGGATCACCTCTTCCTTGCGGCGGCGGCTGCTGTTGTCGATGCCGTCGGTGAGCACCACCACTGCGCGCTTGCCGGGCGGCTGCTCCGCCTCCAGCGCGGCGACCGCCGAGTACGCCGCGTCGAGGAACGCCGTCTCGCCCTCCGCCTTCAGGGCGCCGATCACCTTGATGAGGCCGTCCTTGTCCCCGGTGAACGGACCCGGGGCCATCACCTCGTCGCTGAACTCCAGCACGCTCGACCGCGCCTTCGTCCGCATGATCTTGACGAACCGCGCGGCCGCCGCCTTGAGGGCGTCGATCTTGAGCTTCTTGTCCTTCGCGTCGGCCGGCTCGAGCATGCTGCCGCTCCGGTCGAGCGCAAGGACGGTCGTGACCGGGTCGTTCTTGCCCGGCTCGCCGATGCCGACGGTGAAGACATGCACTCCGGCGTTGCGCGCCTGCCGGATCACCTGCTGCAGCGAGTGGCGGCTGTTCAGATCCACCCCGTCGGTCATCACCACGACCGCCTTGCCGTGGCTCTGGACCGTGCGGAGCATATCGACCGCGTGGGCGGCGGCGTCGAGATACGCGGTGCCCCCCGAGGGGGGGGTGGTCTGGCAGTGCTTGTGCAGCAGTGCCCGGTCCCTGGTCGGCGACACGATGACCTTGAACTCGTGGTCGAAGAGGATCAGCCCGCAATCGACCCTCGGCGGTAGCCGGGTGAAGAAGACATTGGCCGCGGCGCGCGCCTGGCCGATCCTGCCGAAGTCCTTCATGCTCCCGCTAACGTCCATCGCCAGGACGACGCTCAGATCGTCGCTGACGGACGGCACGGGGACAGCGACCTCCTCGACCAGGCGGCCTTCTTCCTTGATGAGGATCCTGTAGTCCTTGAGTGCGGCGCCGGACGCCTCGCCGAGCTGGGTGAGGGTGAACCGGACGGTGACGGAGATGACATCCTTGCCGTCCTTGTTTGTCACCTCGCGCGTGACGTGGCGCTCCGGGTCGAAGGAGAGCTTGTACATCACCTTCGCGGGCGGTTGAGCCAGACCGGGCACGGCGGCCAGGGCCAGCGCTCCGGCGAGGGCAGCGAGCAGGGCACGCATGGGAGGTTCCCTCGGTTGGCGAGACGGTCGGCGCCGCCACAGCGCGCGGACGGCAGGCTTCAGATTACCACACGCCGGCCCCGTCGCCCACAGGCGCCACCGTCCGATCGATCACGACCACCTCGTTATCCGGCCAGGCCCGGCCCTCGGCCACGTCCGGCCAGAAGCGCCGGTACAGCAGGCGCACGCGCACGTGCGCCGCCCCGAGTCCGAACAGGTAACTGCTCCGGTCGGGCCGGTCCGGGACCAGGCGCGTGTCCTCGGGGTCGGTGTGGGCCAGCCAGAACGGGATCGGCCCATTGCCGTCCGCGCCGCGTAGCAGCTTCGCGTACAGCTGGCCCGGCGCGGCCGCCACTGCCTTGCCGGCGGCGCGCGGCAGCCGTGGCCCCTCGATCAGCCGCACCGGGTTGCCGTCCCGGTCGGTCCCCTCGACGACGAGCACGAGGTTGCGGTCAATGAACCCGGTCGGCACCCGATGCCCCACGTCCGTCGCCCGGACCTCGACTGCGACGCGCACCCCGGCCGGCGTCATGCGGGCTGTGGCGGTCACTGCGAGGCCGCGGCGCAGCATGTCCGCCTGGCCGCCGGGGAACGAATGGCTCGCCAGCGTCCGCGGGTCGCGCTCGATGCCGCCCTTGCCCGGGGCGATGTTGGTCAGCCTGCCCGTCGGGACCATGTGGCAGTCCTGGCACTGCCGGCCGGCCCGCCGCGCCGGGCTCTCCAGCCACTCGGAGTACGTGCCGTAGACGTGGACGCCGAAGAGCACGCCCTCGTGACACGAGGCGCAGTAGCGGCTCTCCCTGTAGAGCGGCAGGTGGCCGAACGTCTCGCCGGGACGGTGGGCATCGTCGAGCGGGCCGAAGGAGAACTGGCAGCCGTCGGCCGGCCGGAGGAGCGGCAGCCCGTCGCGGCCGAACCGGGTGCCGACTCGGTCGGTCGGGGCGTCCACGACCCTGTGGCAGTAGTCGCAGTGAGTGCCGCGCCGGTCCACCCCGGCGGCCTTGCGGAAGTCGTACTCGAATGTCGGATCGCGGAACGTCGGGGCGTGGCACGCGGCGCAGACCCCGGCCCCGTCCGGGCGCTGGGCAAGCAGGCTCCAGCCGTCCGCCGGTCGGCCGTACCAGTCGGTGCCGGCGAACAGGTTCAGGAACCGCCGGTTCGTCGCCGACCGGGCGTGGGCGCTGGCCGCCCACTCGCCGTGGATGGCGGCGTGGCAGTTCCCGCAGTTATGAGGCCGGGTCGGGTCGGGGTCCGGAGCAACCCACGGGTAGACGTCGGTGTCTTCCGCCGGGAGAGCCGGCAGGGTGAGGCGGACGCTACCCCACGTCGGTGGGGCGGCCCCAATCCCGTAGCCGTCCTTCCAGCCGGTCAGCAGCGCCGCGCCGCCGGCGGGGAGGGGGAGAAGGAAGCGGCCGCGGCGGTCGGTGACAGTGGCCTGACACTCCCCCCGAACGCGCACGCGAGCGCCGGCGATCGGCCGGCCCGCGTCGTCGGCGACCACGCCGGTGACGGCGGCCGGTCGGTCCGCGAGCCCGCCGAGCAGGCTTCCGGCGGCGGCGGTCCCGAGGAACACCACGAGGGCGGCCCGGCGGGTGGCGCGCATGATCGCACCCCGAAAACACAGCCGCGGACGGGGTTGACACTTTCGCCACCCGTCCGCGGCCTGATACCTTCTTCAAGGACCGTGGGAGCAGACGCGCATGCCTGCTCCCACGGTCCGCCCGCGTTCGCGATTTACCGCGCCGGCTGGATGCCCGTCTCGACGGCGGTCGGCCGCTGCGGCTGGCGCTCGCGCCCCTTCGCGGCCCGGGAGCCCTCGCCGAAGATGAGCAACAGCGGACTGGCGATGTAGATCGAGCTGTACGTCCCGACAACGACGCCCACCACCATGATGAACGCGAACAGATGGACGCCCGGCCCGCCCCAGACGTACAGGACGAACACCACCAGGAACGTCGTCAACGACGCGAGCAACGTCCGGCTCAGGGTCTGGTTGACGCTATCGTTGATCATCTGCGGCGTCAGTTCGGGGTTCTTCCCACGCACCTCGCGGATGCGGTCGAAGACCACGATCGTGTCGTTGACCGAGTAGCCGACGAGGGTGAGCAGGGCCGCCACGCCGGTCAGGTCGAGTTTGAAGTCCTCCAGCAATAGCAGGTCGCCGAGCCAGGTGCCGTGCAGGTAGTGGCAGGCGGCGATGATACCGAGGGTGAAGAACAGGTCGTGGACCAGACAGCACACCGCCGCCAGCCCGAACGTCCAGTTCCCGAAGCGGAACCACAGGTACAGCAGGATTGCGCCCCAGCTCAACAGGACCGCGTACATGGCCCGCAGTCGGGTCTCGGCCGCGAGCTGGGTGTCGAACGTCTCCAGCCGCTCCGGCTGCGGCCGATCGCGGAACTCCCGGCTCGTCTCCTCCAGCGCCTTGTTGATCCGGGTGCGGGTCTCCTCGTCCAGAGTGCCGGACGTCGGCGTGAAGGTCAGCTTCATCGTCTCGAACCGGCCCTCATTCGTCCGCCCCTCGCCCGTCAGCTCGACCTGAAACGGCAGGTCGCGCAGCTCGTGGATGCCCTTGCCCTCCCGCTCTCCGAACGCCTTGAGCAGCTCGCGATTCAGCAGCGTCCGCACGAAGCTCGGCGAGGCGAAGATCGGCTTGCCGGTGCTGGCGTCCTTGAAGGTGAGGGTCGTCTCGCGGCCCGTCCGGAGCAGTTCCTCCCGGTCGTAGGCCATCACCACCTTGCGCAGCAGCGGCTGCCACTGGCCCTTGACCTCCACCTGCAGCAGCCGGTCGAGGCTCGTCTGGACCAGGTCCGGCTCCTTCTCCGACGTGCGGACGTTGAACAGCGGGGACTTGCCCGGTTCCGTCTCCTTGAACGTGGTGGAGAAGATCTGCTCGACCGACACATCCGGCAACATTTGAGCGCGCTGCTGCACGTTCTGCTCGCGCTCGGCGGGCGTATCGCCCGCCGGTCGGTTCGCGAGCGTGACCGTGCGCGTGTCCTTCGGAGCAGCGTAGGTGATCCGGTAGAGGTTCTCCTTCGCGTTCAGTTCCTCCACCTTGGCCACCTGGAGCAGCTTCTCCTGGCGCGCCTCGCCGAGCAGTCCGCGCAGCTCCTCGACGTTCTTGCCCTCGTTGAGCAGCCCGGTGTAGGCGGTCCCGCCCACGAAGTCGATGTTCAGGTCGTTCGGCAGCCGGCCAATGAACAGGCCGATGCCCAGGACGGTGAGGACGAGGGTGATGGTGAACCAGTAGTGGCGGATCGCCATGAAGTCGATGTCCGGCCGGGCGAACAGGCGAAACATGCTCAGCTTCTTCAGCCACCCCTTGTACTGCCAGACATCGAAGATCAGGCGCGTCATGTACAGCGAGGTGAAGAGGCTGATGACCAGGCCGGCCGTCAGGCTGACGCCGAACCCCTTGAGCTGGTCGTTCCCCACAACGTAGAGGACGATCGCGGTGAAGATGCTGGTCAGGTGCGTGTCGATGATGGCCGGGAAGGCGCGGTCATAGCCGTTGCGCAGGGCAAGGGACAGGCTGGCGCCCCGCTCGCGCTCCTCGCGCAGGCGCTCGTAGATGAGCACGTTCGCGTCCACCGCCATGCCGAGCATCAGCACCAGGCCGGCCAGTCCCGGCAGGGTGAAGGTCGCCTGGACAGCCACCATGAACCCGATCGTCAGCACCAGGTTGGCCAGCAGGGCGATCGACACCACCACGCCAGCGAACCGATAGTAGACGATCATGAACAGCATGACCGCCCCGAACGCCAGGGCAACGGCCGACAGTCCCATCCGAATCGTGTCCTGGCCGAGAGTCGCGCCCATCGTGCTCTCGCTGACCGGCTGCGGCTTGAGCGTGGCCGGCAGCGCCCCGGACCGCAGAGTGTTGACGAGCACGTCCACCTCGCGCGGGGTGAAGTTCCCGGTGATCTGGCCGTGCTGGCCGATCTCCGAGTTGATCGTCGGGGCGGACTGGATCAGACCGTCCAGAACGATCGCCAGGTGGCGCTTGATCTGCGAACTCTCGTCCCCGGCCCCGGCGCCGGACGGCACATTCTTGCGCGTCAGATCGCGAAACAGGTTGCCGCCCTGGGTGTTGAACGTGAACGACACGGCCGGCCGCCCTTCCGACGCCTGACTGGCGGCGCTGACGAGGTAGGAGCCGTCGATCTTCGGCGTTTCCTTGCCGGTCTCCGGGTCGATCTCGGGGTTGCGGGCGAGGACGAAGTACTCCAGCTGCTTCTTGCGCCGCTCCTCCTCGGGCAGGTTGCGGTCCTCCGCCTCGCGGCTGTAGAACAGGGCGCCGCCGAGGACGAACTGCCGCTTGTCGGTGGCCTTGCGACCGTATGGTTCGATCTGCGTGGCCTTGCCGCGGCGGTTGGCCAGGTACTGCCAGGCGTGGCCGCGCCCGGGCTCGTTCCTGGCGGCGTTGTCAAGGCCAAGTTGATGCCGCTCCTGCGGCCCCAACTCCACCCAGCTGTACGTCACCTTGCTCTTGAACCCGCGTGGTAGGGTGGTCAACTCGTACACCTTGGGCGGGTCGTTCGGCTGGCCGGTGACCGTCGGCGGCGGAGGCGGCAGGCCCTTGACGGCCCGGTCCTTCAGGTCGGCCGCGTTGGACGCGTTGTTGATCATCGCCTCTGCGTCCTTGATGGCAGCGCTGTCGTCATTCCAGTTGGCCAGGATGCGGAATTCGAGGCTGCCGATCTTGGTGATCAGCTCCTTGATGCGCTGCACCTGCTCGACCGTCACGTCGCGCGAGCGCTCGTACGTCTCGTTATTCTTGGCGATCACCGCCTCGATCGACTGCAGCGACGGGCCGTAAGTCTCGAAGACGAAGTCGCGGATCTCCTTGCGGCCGATGAACGGTCCCTTATCCGACTCGCCGCCAACGGCCTCCTTGCCCATGACCGGCTCGAGGATGCTGACAAACGCCTGGGCGATGCTGTCGCCGCCGACCTGGATGCGGCCGATCAGCTCGTCGTAGTGGTCCGGCTGGATGTTGTAGATTTGCTGCTTGCGCGACTTCAGCTGCGGCCATTTCTCCAGCACCTGGTCGAGCAGGGCGTTCCACGCCTGCTGCCGGAACCAGGCGTCCACCGCCCGCTCCTTGCTGTAATCATTGATCCGCTCCTTCACCTCGGCGATGAGGTCGAGCAGGTTGTCCGCCCGGAACGGCCGGAGGATGGGCGGCAGTTCCTTGACGAGGGCGGCCGTCGCGGCCATCCCCTGGAGTGGGCTGGCGGCCCCGGCCGCGACGGCCGTCGCGGCCTGCCGCGGGAGTTTCGGCGCCACCTCCCGGAGTTGCTCCGTGCGCTTGTTGACGAACGGCATCAGCAGAGTGACGTTCCGCTCCTCGCTTCCAGGTCCGAGATCGACCGGAGCGAGCAGTCGGTTGTACACCAGGTCGTGGAGAGATGCCGGAGTGTTGAACAGCTTTTTCGCCCAGGTGTGCTGCTGGGCGATCTGCTGGATGCGCTCGGCGAGTTCCTGAACGCGGCCGCGGTTGACGTCGAGGTTCTTGACGCCGTACTCGGCGTACTTCTTCTCCATCGTACGCAGCAGTTCCTGCCACTGCTCGGTCGCCTGGCGGTCCCGCTCGGGTCCGCCGGTCGGGAGGATAATCTCCACCCGGGACTCGCCGGCGGGGCGGATGACGATGTTGTACAGGTCGTTGGGGTCGATGCGCCGCTTGAGCGACTCGGCCAGCAGTTCCGCCTGCTTCGCCGGGCTCTCGCCGCGCAGCCCCTCGGCCTTCTGCTGCTTGCGCGTGTCGATCTCGTAGACGAGGATCGTCCCGCCGGACAGATCGACGCCGAGCTTGAACCGATCGTGCCGGTAGGCGTACCAGATCGCCCAGAGCGAGAGCAGGATGGGGATCAGGCAGAGAATGATCTTGCGCGTGTACTGTCGCATGGTGGTCCCATGAATTCGGCGACAAGGCGACCGCGGATGACAAGGTGATCGAAAGAAAACTTCCCTGTCATCCGATCACCTGTCACCTTGCTACTAGCCCTTCGGTGGAGCGCCCGCCTTGACGTTCTCCGCGGTACTCGCGGCGGCCTTGTCGGTCGATTCTTTGGTGGACTGATCTTCCGGGGTGAGGATCTGGGCGATACTGCTCTTGAGCACGGTCAGCCGGGTGTTCGAGTTGTCGTCGATGCGGAGCGAAACCTCGTTGTCCTTGATGTTGACGACGTACCCGAAGATGCCGGCGCTGGTGACGACGCGGTCGTTCTTCTTGAGGCGGTCGTACATCCCCTCGCGGGCGCGCCGTTCGCGCCGCTGCGGGACGATGAACATGAAGTAGAACAGGACGATGATGATCAGCAGCGGGGCGAGCGAGACGAGCGGAGAAGGAGCCTCGGCTGCTTTCTCTGCCCCTTGTTGGGCGAGCAGGATGAGTGCATTCAACATGGAAAGCCTTTCCTGGCGCCTGCGGGGACAGATCCCGGGGCGCGCTGGAGGATACGCGATATCAGGCGGGCGGCCACGGTGGACGGCCACGCGGGGAAAGAATGTATCTTAAAGCCCTGCGCCCCAACGGGCAAGGCGGACTATTCCAAAGGTGCCGGCGAATCGGGCGCCCGCCCCTGCGGCTCCCGGGCGGCGGAGCGCAACCTGTTGGCGTGAAACGCTTCATAGCAACCGTCCGCGATCGCCCGGCGAGCCTCGGCGAGCAGCCGGCTATAGAAGGCGACGTTGTGTAGTGACAGCAGGGTCGGTCCGAGCATTTCGTCCGCCACGAACAGGTGATGCAGGTACGCGCGACTGAAGGTGCGGCACGTGTAACACGGACAACCGGACTCCAGGGGGGCCAGATCTCGTCTGTGCCGGGCGTTCCGTATTTTTACCGCTCCGGCCGCCGTGAACGCCTGGGCGTTGCGGCCGTTGCGCGTCGGCAGGACGCAGTCGAACATGTCGATTCCGGCCGCGATGGCGTTGAGGATGTCCTCCGGCCGGCCGACGCCCATCAGGTAGCGCGGCTTGTGGACCGGGAGCAGGGCGGCGGTCGGGGCGAGGGCGGCGGCCATCTGCTCGGGCGTCTCGCCGACGCTGAAGCCGCCGAGGGCGTACCCGGGGAAGTCGAGCTTGACCAACGCAGCGGCGCACCACCCGCGCAGGTCGAGATCGGTGCCGCCCTGGACGATGGCGAACAGCGCCTGGTCGGGGCGCCTGTGGGCGGCCCGGCAGCGCTCGGCCCAGTGGACGGTGCGGCGCACGGCCTGGCGCCGGTAGGCCGGCGGCGTCTCGAACGGCGGGCACTCGTCCAGGCACATGGCGATGTCGGAGCCGAGGTTTTCCTGGATGCGCACCGCCCGCTCGGGGGGCAACTCGAACAGGGCGCCGTCGATGTGGGAGCGGAAGACGGCGGCGCGGTCGTCGATCTTGCGGCTGGCGGCGAGGCTGTAGACCTGGTAGCCGCCGCTGTCGGTCAGGATGGGGCGGTCCCACGCCATGTAGCGGTGCAGTCCGCCCATGTCGGCGATGACCTCGTCGCCCGGACGCAGGGCGAGGTGGTAAGTGTTGCCGAGGACGACCTGCACGCCCGCGTCGCGCAGCTGCTCGGGGGTGAGGCCCTTGACGGTGGCCTGGGTGCCGACCGCCATGAAGACGGGCGTCTCGACGGTGCCGTGCGGGGTGTGCAGCCGGCCGCGTCGGGCGGTTCCATCGGTGTGCAGGATGTCGAACCGAATCGCCATGACGTCTATCATTCTAAAACGATCCGCGGAAGGGAGACAATGGGGCGAGGGGATTGCGTGTTGTCAGGGGCGTCGCGGGTTTTGAGGGAAGGTTGTTGCAGCCTCGCCCAGGATGTGCCAGGAAAGACAAGAAGCCGGTGGCGTGGGTGCGCCACCGGCTGGATTGGTGTGGGTCGTTGAAGTGCGCTGAGGAGGGAGAGCGGGCTGCGGGAAACAGCCCGACGGGTTTTCTCATCTCAACATCTTTCGAGAGTGCAGCTGACGTGCCGAAACGGGCGCCTGTGACTGTTGATTCCACAAGAAGAGCAATTGCAATCACTTGCGGCATTATCGATACCTGAGACAGGGCCGGCCGCCTCCGCTGAGTTGTAGCATTTACAACCAATCCAGGCGCTATTTTGCACACCGCAGGTGCGCACGCCGGGCGCCACTCCCTCACCACCGGAAACGTTCTTGCGTTTGCCTCGCGGAAGCCTTCTACTCGGACGTACCGGGCCGTCGCCGGCAGAAGCCGGTGGGCTCTCCCCGTGAAAGGAACTGCCATGCCGCTGAGCACCACACGCCGCGCGTTTCTTCGCACCGCAGCCGCCACTCCGTTCGCCCTCGCGGGGTCGGTCCGTCCGGGTGACGGCGGGCAGGCGCCCGCGGTCCCGGTCGTGGACGCCCACCTCCACTGCTTCGCCGGCACCCGCGACAAGCGTTTCCCCTACCACGCCCGCGCGCCGTATCGCCCCGAGCCGGCCGCCTCGCCCGAACACCTGCTCCGCTGCATGGACGGGGCCGGGGTGAATTATGCCGTCGTCGTTCACCCCGAGCCGTACCAGGACGATCATCGCTACCTGGAACACTGCCTCGCGATCGGCAAGGGCCGGCTGAAGGGGACGTGTCTGGTGTTCGCGGACCGCGCCGGGTCGGTGGCCCAGCTTGCCCCGCTGGCGAGGAAGCTCCCGATCGTCGCGGTGCGCATCCACGCCTACGCCCCGGACCGGCTGCCGCCGTTCGGCAAGCGCGAACTGCGCGAGTTGTGGGCGCGGGCGACCGATCTGGGGCTGTGTGTCCAGCTTCACCTGGAGCCGCGCCACGCCCCGCGGTTTGAGCCGTACCTGAAGGAGTTTGCGGCGACGCGCATCATCATCGACCACCTCGGCCGCCCGTTTCAGGGCACGCCCCAGGAACACGCGGTCGTCGTCCACTGGGCGCGGTTCAAGAACACGTACATGAAGCTGTCCGCCATCCCGGACAGGCGCCAGTACCCGCACCGCGACATCGCGCCGACGATCAAGGAACTGGTGAACGCCTACGGCGCCGACCGGATGCTGTACGGCGGCGGGTTCGGCGCCGACGCGACGCCGCAGACGTACCGGGCAGCGCGCGAACGAGCCCGCGCCTTCATCGACTTCCTTCCGGCGGCGGACCAGGCGAAGGTACTCGGCGGGACGGCGGCGCGCCTGTTCCGTTTCGGGTGAGAGCGGGGAGTGGCGGGCGGTGCGGCAGCAGGCCGAGCCCGACGCCGCACCGATCGGGAGGTCAGGAGACGAAAGCAGGCGGGGACGCCTCGCGCGTGACGTCGAGGGCGCCGCATGCTGCCAGGATGGCCAGCGCCTCGGAGTAGCGGTCATTCGCCCGGACGGCCACCAGGTGCCGGTCCGCCTCGACCGCGCGGTGGTAGGCGTGGGCCTCCTCCTCGGGTACTCCCATGCCGATCAGCGCGCCGGCGATGCCGCCGACGTAAGCGCCGCCGAGCATCAGGCCGACCATGCCGGCACCCAGCAGCGGGCCAAATCCCGGCACCGCCACCGACACGGCCGCGCCGAGGATGCCGCCCAGGATCGTGCCCGCGGCCACGCCGCTGTAGGCGCCCACCGCGCCGCCCAACCCCTCCACGTCGTCTGCTCCTTCGACCGGCTCGCCCGGCGGGTGGCGGGCCAGGTAGCCGATATCTTCTTTGGGAAACCCGGCCGCCAGCAGATCGCGCACGGCCCGCTCCGCCTGCGCGTGATCCTGGAAGACTCCCACCACGGTCGAACGGGGTGCAACTGTCATTGTTTCTCTCCTTCTTGCGGACGAACGTTTCGGCCTCGGTATTCTTCGTCCAAGGGTGCAAGAACGATGCCGGAAGGGTCCGCTTGGAAGTGATTTCCAAAGGCCGCAGGAGAGGGCTCCGGCCCCCGATTTTTCGGTGGTGCCTCAGCAGCGTTGCCAGACCTGGTTTTTCCTGGATTTTTGCATAGATCACTGTTCAAGATTCCAGGAAATTTGGCCCCTGGCAATGCTCCTGACTCACCACCTGGTGCAGGCGCAAGGAGGATGGGGTGCAACGGGTTCCTGCAAAGCCCACGGGGCGCCACCCGTGGGTTTTGCAGAGCCCCCTGGCACACCATGCCGCTTGTTCCTGCCCTGGAGCGGTTCGCGGACGCATTGCACCCAGGCTCGCCTTGATCGTGCGCAACCCGGTCGCGAACCGTTCTAAAATGGCAAAACGGTTTGCGGAGGCAGAGGTTCCGTGGCACCCACTCGACAGTCGCCCCAGCCGCAACGCAGGACGCATCCCATGAATACCCTCCGCATCGTCAACGGCCGCGTCATCGACCCGGCGCAAAACCTCGACCAGGTCACCGATCTGTGGATCCACGGCAAGCACATTCTCGCCGTCGGCCCGCAGACGCAGCACCAGGCCACGCGCACGATCGACGCCGCCGGCAAGATCGTTTGCCCGGGGCTGATCGACATGCACGTCCACCTGCGCGAGCCAGGCCGCGAGGAGGATGAGACGATCGCCACCGGCACCGCGGCCGCGCTTGCCGGCGGGGTGACGTCGGTCGCGTGCATGCCCAACACCGAGCCGGCCCTCGACAGCCAGGCGGCCGCCGAGTTCGTCTACCTCCAGGCCCAGCGCGCCGGCCACGCCAACGTCTTCCCGGTCGGCGCCATCACCAAGGGCCGCAAGGGCGAGGAACTGGCCGAGATCGGCGGCCTGGTCGAGGGCGGGGCGGTCGCCTTTACCGACGACGGCTCGCCGGTGGCCAGCGCCGAGATCATGCGCCGCGCCCTGGAATACTGCCGCATGTTCGACAAGGCGGTCCTCAGCCACGCCGAGGATCTGGATCTGACGCGCGGCGGGGTCATGAACGAGGGGTTCGAGAGCGCACGGCTTGGGCTGCGCGGAATGCCGGCCGCCGCCGAGGAGGTGATGATCCACCGCGACATCGAACTGGCGGCCCTCACCGGCGGGCGGTTGCACATCCTGCACGTCTCCACCGCCGGCGGCGTCGAGCTGATCCGCAACGGCAAGCGGCGCGGCGTGTCCGTCACCGGCGAGGCGTGCCCGCACCACTTCACGCTAACCGATCAGTGTCTGCGCACGTTCGACAGTAACTACAAGATGGCGCCGCCGCTCCGTACCGACGCCGACGTGCGAGCGATCATCGAGGGGCTCAGAGACGGCACGCTGGAGGTGATTGCGACCGACCACGCCCCGCACGCGCCTGAGAAGAAGATGCGCGAGCTGGACCAGGCGCCGAACGGCATCATCGGGCTGGAGACGCTGCTGCCGATCTGCGTCCTGGCGCTGATCGAGCCGGGCCACCTGACGTGGCCGCAACTGATCGAGAAACTCACCCGCAACCCGGCGCGTGTCCTGGGCATCGACCGCGGCACCCTGCGCCCCGGCGCCCTCGCCGACGTGACGGTCCTCGACCCGACGACGGAGTGGACAATCGACCCGGCGCGGTTCCGTTCCAAGAGCCGGAATTGTCCCTACACCGGCTGGAAGGTGCGTGGCCGCGCCTGGGCGGTCGTGGTCGGCGGCGAGGTGAAGGGGGAGCCGCAGGCAGTTCAGTAAAGTCCACGGGACACGTCCCGTGGGCCAGGTGCCGGAGACTCGGCCCACGGGGCGTGCCTCGTGGACTTTACTGAGACTGCCTGCGGCCTCCTGCTGCTCACAGCGGCTTGAGGTAGATGTTGCGGAACTCGACCCGCGTGTTGTAGCTCTGCAGCCCGATGTGGCCGGCCTTGCGCAGGATGCCGGGGTGGCGCTTGGCGTGTTCCTTGACGTAGTTTTCGAGGTTCGCGTCCACCAGCTTCTCGCCGTTCTGCTCGATCAGGATGTGCGGCCCCTTCGCGACGATGCGCATCTGGTTCCACTCGCCGATCGGCCGGTTCGCGACCTTCGCCGCCGGCACGACGTTGTAGATCGACCCGGTGTGTTGCCAGGTCTGGAGCTTGCCCGGCCAGTTGACGTCGTCGATGAGCTGGATCTCCATCCCGACATACGCCGGATCGCCCTTGAGCGGCGCACGCAGGCCGACCCCGCTGTTGGCGCCCTTCGACATCTTGTACTCCAGCCGCAGCTCAAAGTCGCCGTACTCCTTCTCCGTCATCAGCCACCCGCCGCCGCCCCCCTGGACGTGGATCGCTCCGTTCTCGGCGCCCCAGCGGTCCATCTTGCCGGTCGATTTCCACCCGGCCAGGTCGCGACCGTTGAACAGGGCCACAAACCCCGCCGGCGCCTTGTCGCCAGCGGGCAGGACGGCCGGCGCTCCGCACAGGAGCAGGATCGGCAGGAACACACAGCGTCGCATCTTGGATAACCCTCCTCGCACAACGGGCAACGCTTGATTACTATGGCCAGGAGCCGCGCTCGCCAACACAACCCCGAGCAACCGCGGCGGGACCAGTCACGATCAGGGCCAGGTAGCGGTACATCGGCTCACTCCTCACCACAGGAACGGGCGGTCAACGATCCGTGGGGTCTTCAACAGTCCACGGGTGACGGCCCGTGGGCCAGGAGGGGTTTTGTCTCAAAGTCCTGAAGCCCGCGGCCCGAGCCCCACGGACCGTACCAATCCCAATGGCGGTCCGAATCGTCTTTCTCTTGCTCGGCTGCAACGATTTTGTGACACTGGAGGGCAGGCTGAGGCACATATTACTTTGGGGGATTCCTGCCACTCCTCCCCCTGAACAGGGCGAAGCCCCCTGCGAGCGTTCGATTCCAGAGGCTCACTCGTCTGTTTTCGTGTGTCGCCCCCTCACGGCGCCACGGAGCCAAGGAGACCTGCGCCATGAAACGAGTAGCGAGCGCGTTGAGTCTGGCGGCGTTGCACCTGGCGGCCTGGCACACGCTGACCGTCGCCCAGGAGTCCGCCCGGCCGCCTGCCCAGGCGCAGGCTCCCGCGGCCGCCGCGAGGTCTGCCGATCCGAAGGCGGCGGCGAAGGCGTTCGCCCGTCGCATCGACCAGATCATCAACGCCCGGCTCGCCGAGGCCCAGCTCAAGGCGGCCCCGCAGGCGCCCGCGGCCCTGATCGCCCGCCGCCTTCACCTCGACCTGATTGGGCGTATCCCGGGCCTGCTGGAGATCCGCGATTTCCTGGAGAATGACGACCCGGCCAGGTACGAGATGCACGTCGAGAAACTCCTGGCGAGCGAGGACTACGCCCGTCACTTCGCGCACGTCTGGCGGTCGATCATGCTCCAGGGGACTAACAACGCCCAGTTTCGGGGGCTGGAGCCGCAGTTCGAGATCTGGCTGAAGGCGCGGCTGCAGAGTAACACGCCCTACGACAAGTTGGCCCACGAGGTCATCACCGCTGGCCAGGGCGGCACGAACTACAGCCCAACCGGCGGGACGCCCCAGGCGTTCTACGTGGTCAACGAGAACAAACCCGAGAACCTCGCCGGCGCCACCTCGCGCGTCTTCCTCGGCGTCAAGATCGAGTGCGCCCAGTGCCACGCCCACCCGTTCGCGAAGTGGACGCGCAACCAGTTCTGGGAATACGCCGCGTTCTTCGCCAACGTCCAGCGGAACCCCCGCGTCCGCGGCGGCCTGCAGCCGGTCGCCAACGGCCTCGGCCGTGAGATCAAGATCCCCGGGACTGAGAAGGTCGTGAAGGCCCGCTTCCTCGACGGGACCGAGCCGCAGTGGCAGGCCAGCCTGCCGTCTAACCGAATCCTGGCCGACTGGGTTGTCTCCCCCGGCAACCCGTACTTCGCGAAGGCGGCGGTCGATCACGTCTGGTCGTACTTCTTCGGCGTCAGCCTGGTCGAGCCAATCCTGGAGCCGAACGACGACAGCCCGCCCGCGCACCCCGAGTTGCTCAACCTGCTGGCGAAGGAGTTCACCGCCAGCGGGTTCGACTTGAAGTACCTGATCCGCGCCATCGTCCATACGGACGCCTACCGCCGCGTGAGCGCGTCCCCGCAGGTGCATCGGGACGAGATCAACCTCTTCGCCCGCATGCCGGTGCGCGGCATGAGCCCCGAGCAATTGTTCGACAGCCTGTGCGAGGCGACCGACTACGTCGATCCCTACGCCAACCAACCGCAGTTCCGCCAGGTCCAGGGGAACGGCCAGCCGGTCACCCCGCGCCAGGCGTACCTCGCCAGGTTCACCAGCCAGGACAGGCGGATCGAGACGCACACCTCGATCCTGCAGGCGCTGTTCATGATGAACGGTAAGTTCCTGGCGGAGCGCACCACCCTCAGCAAGAACAAGTCGCTCTTCACGATCGCGACGGCCCCGACCTCGACCGCCCGCCGCGTCGAGACGCTCTACCTGCTGGTGCTATCGCGGTTGCCCCGGGCCGAGGAGGCCGCGCGCCTGGCGGCCTACATCGAGCGCCACGGGACGGCCGGCGACCGGCAGCAGGCGGTCGCAAACGTCTACTGGGCGCTCCTCAACAGCGCGGAGTTCATGCTCAACCATTGAAGCGGCCGATTGCGGGGAGAGCGGGCCGCCCCTGGTGCAGAGCCCAGGGGCGGCCCGTGGGCCAAGTGCTGGGGACACCACCCACGGGCCGCCACCCGTGGGCTTTACGAAAACCTCTTCCACTCCATCCTTCTTGATCCTGCATGAGTTGAACCGCGCTTCTCCGCGCGAATCGTTCCACCTCGCAGCTCCGGCGTCCCAGCACCGGGGCTGCGAGGTGGAGCGATTCGATTTTGCCGAGCGAGGATCGACACGATTGCGCGGAGGCCCGATCAGGGATAGAATGGCAGCTCACGAGCAGGTTGGCCGGGCGCAGGCCGCGGGTTGGGAAGGGTCCACGCCGATGATCGAAAAACTGATCGAGTACTCGATTCGCAATCGCTTCCTGGTGATGTTCATTGCGGCCGCGCTCACCGTCTTTGCCGTTTACGCCGTCCTCGACACGCCGATGGACGCCATCCCCGATCTGAGCGAGAACCAGGTCATCGTCTTCACCGACTGGATGGGCCGCAGCCCGCGCGAGATCGAGGACCAGATCACCTATCCGCTGTCGCTCAAGCTCCAGGGACTCGCGGGCGTCAAGGCGGTGCGTTCCACGTCCGAGTTCAACTACTCGATGATCACGGTGATCTTCGAGGACCGCGTCGGGTTCTACTTCGCGCGCGAGCGCGTGCTGGAACGGCTGACACTGGCGAGCACGTTCCTGCCGCAGGGCGCTGTCCCGTACCTGGCGCCGGACGCGACCGCGCTGGGCCAGATCTTCTGGTACACGCTGGAGGGCGGCCGACTCGACCCGGGCCGCATGTGGGCGCTGAACAAGTTCTACGTCGCCCCCGAGCTGAACTCCGTCCCCGGCGTCGCCGAGGTCGGCACCGCGGGCGGGCTGCCGAAGGAATACCAGATCGACATCGATCCGGCCGCCCTGCGCGCGTTCGGTGTCACCCTGAGCGAGCTGTACGACGCGGTCGCGCGCAGCAACTCGGCGGTCGGCGGGCGGGTCATCCAGAAGAACAACGCCGAGTTCCTGGTGCGCGGCGTCGGCTGGATCGAGGGCACCCGCGACATCGAGGACACGGTCGTCAAGGAGCGCGGCGGGGTGCCGGTCCACGTCAAGAACGTCGCGACGGTGCAGGTCGGCACCGGCTTCCGCCGCAACGTCTACGAGAAGGACGGCAACGAGGTTGTCGGCGGCGTCGTCGTGATGCGTCAGGGCGAGAACCCGCTCGCCGTCACGGAGCGCGTCAAGAAGAAGATTCAGGAGCTGCAGCCGGGGTTGCCCGAGGGCGTGCGCATCGTGCCCGCCTACGACCGCACGCGCCTGATCCACGGCGCCATCCACACCCTCACCGAGGTGATGTGGCACGAGATGGTCATCGCCGGGATCGCTATCCTGCTGATCCTGATGCACGTCCGGAGCGTGTTCGTCATCTGCGTCACGCTCCCGCTGTCGGTGCTGTTTTCGTTCCTGCTGATGTGGCTGCTGCGCCGGCTCGGCATCGTGGACGTGCAGGCGAACATCATGTCGCTGGCCGGCATCACCATCTCGATCGGGATTCTCGTCGATCAGGCGATCGTGATGGTCGAGAACGCGACGCACCACCTCAAGGAGCAGTTCGGCGACCGCAAGGTGAGCGGCGACACACGCGAGACGGTCATCCGCGCCTGCCGCACGGTCGGCCGACCAATCTTCTTCTCGGTCCTGATCATCCTGATCTCGTTCATCCCGGTGTTCGCCCTGAGCGGGCGCGAGGGCAAGCTGTTCCACCCGATGGCGTTCACGAAGAGCCTGGCGATGGTCGGCGTCGCGCTGGTGTCGGTGACGCTGGTGCCGGCGCTGATCCCGACGTTCATCAAGGGGCGGCTGAAGGGGGAGGAGCAGAACTGGATCGTACGCAGCTTCATCAACATCTACCGGCCGCTGCTGACGTGGGCGCTGCCGCGGCTCAACTTCGTGATGTGGATGTTCGCGGCGCTGCTCATCCTCGCCATCGGGCTGTTTCCGCTGCAGGCGGTCATCGGCCTGGGGGCGGCGCATCACTACTGGGAGATCTGCTTCTTCGTCGTGCTCGCCGTGGTCGTCACGCTGACCGTGGGCTTCACGCGCGGCTGGGCCGCCCAGATCGTCAGCTTCGTGACGCTGGTGCTGGTCGGCCTGGCCGCCTACCGCTTCCCCAAGATCGGCGTGGAGTACATGCCGCCGCTGAACGAGGGGACGCTGATGGACATGCCGATCACCGTCCCGCGCGCCGGCATCACGCAGGCGGCCGACGACCTGAAGGCGCGCGACGCCCTGCTGCGCGGGTTCCCCGAGGTCGAGTCGGTCATCGGCAAGGCGGGCCGCGCCGACACGCCGACCGACCCGGCCCCGCTCGACATGGTCGAGACGTTCGTCAACTACCGGCCGAGGGAACTGTGGCCGAAGCGGGCGATGCGATTCGACGACGCCTCGCGGCAGGTGCGGGCAGTCCTGGGCCGGCTGGAGGCGGACGGCCACGTCCTGGCGGCGCCCGACGCCGACGAGCGCGACGCGCTCGTCAACGACGCCGCCATGCACGCCCTGACCCGGTTCGACGAGACGATGCGAACCCTGGCGCTGGAGCGCTACCGTACCTTCGAGCGCGAACTGGGGCCGCTGCTGACGCGCTTCGTCATCGACGAGACGGTGCGCCGCTTCCGCGCCGGCGGGGATCTTCAGGAGGATGAGGGGATCGAGGACGAGGTCGAGCAGCTCGCCGCGGAACTGACCCCATCCTTCGGGGTGTGGCTGGCGAAACACCCGGCGCTGGAGGACGTAACGCGCGTCGTGCAGGTGGTCGCCCGGCGGTTGCACGACGCCGGCGCGTTGCGGGTCGAGCCGGCCGCGGCGCTGGCCATGAAGGAGGGGCCAGCCCGCGCGGTACTCACCCACGTTGGGGAACTCCTCGGGGCGGAGCGCCGAACCTTCGCAGGCGAGGTGCTCCGGGCGACGGAGACGCGGCGGCTGGAGCTATGGCGCGAGCGGGTTAACGAGCAGATCAACTGGGAGCTGTTCGACCGCGGCGTCGAGGCGTTCACCTGGGCGGCGCTGGAGGAGGTGGGCAGGGCAGCTCGCGACCGCGACCTGGTCAGCGGTGCGCCGCGCGGGGCGGAGTTGCGGCAGTTCCTGCAGGCCGCACGTTCGACCGAGGGCAAGACAACGTCCCCGCAGACGCCGACCCAGTTCGTGGCGCTGCGCCGCGAACTGGAGCAGCCGTTTGCGGAGCGCCTGTATCTGTGGCGCCGGACCGGCGGGCCGAAGGGCGACCTGTTGCAGGAGCTGGACACCGTCATCCAGGTGCCGGGGTGGAGCAATATCTGGACGCAGCCGATTGCGAACCGCATCGACATGCTCTCGACCGGCGTGCGGACGCAGATCGGCGTCAAGGTGTTCGGCCCCGACCTGCCAACCATCGACCGCGTCTGCCGCGAGATCGAGGCGGCCCTCAAGCCGGTCCGCGGCGCCCGCGACGTGATCGCCGAGCCGATCATGGGCGAGGGCTACCTGCAGATCGAGATCGACCGCCGCAAGGCGGCGCGCTACGGCGTGAGCGTGGCCGACGTTCAGGACACGATCGAGGTCGCGCTCGGCGGGCGCGTCATCACGCAGACCGTCGAGGGCCGCGACCGCTTCCCGGTGCGCGTCCGGTACGCCCGCGACTTCCGCGAGGACGAGGAGGCGGTACGCCGCCTCCTCGTCACCGGCGCGGGCGCGGCCCGCGGGTCGAAGATGGAGAACGGCGGGTCGGCGATGGAGGCCGGGGGGTCGCGAAGCGGGGGCGCCGTCGATACCGCGGCCCCCGCTCCCGGCGCCCGCCATTCCGCCGCCCCCGGCCACGCCGTCGCCGGCCCGCTGCAACTCCCGCTCGGCGAGGTCGCCGACGTCCGCCTCGTCGAGGGGCCGACGATGATCAAGAGCGAGAACGGTCGGCTGCGCAACTACGTCACGCTCAACGTGCGCGGCGACCGGGACGTGGTCGGGTTCGTCGAGGAGGCGCAGCGCGTCGTCGCCGAGAAGGTGCGCTTGCCGGAGGGGGTTCACCTCGAGTGGAGCGGCGAGTTCGAGCACCAGGTGCGCGCGGCCCGGACGCTGCGCGTCATCTTCCCGGCGGTGATCGTGCTGATCTTCATCATCCTCTACCTGACGTACCGGGACTTCGCCGACGCCTGCCTGATGATGCTGGCGGTCCCCGAGGCGCTGGCCGGCGGCGTGTTCTTCCAGTTTCTGTTCCCGAAGATCGTCCACGGTTGGGCCGCCCCGCCGGAGCCGTTCAGCGTCGCCGTCTGGGTCGGGTACATCGCGGCGTTCGGGATGGCGACCGAGACCGGCATCATCATGCTCGTCTACCTGCGCGAGGCCATCGAGAAACGCGGTGGGCTGGAGAACATCAAGTCGCTCGACGAGCTGCGCCAGGCGGTGATGGAAGGGGCGGTCCACCGACTGCGACCCAAGCTGCTCACCGAGGGCGTCGCCATCGTCGCCATCGCGCCGATGCTGTTCGCGACCGGCGTGGGCGGGGAGATCATCTCCGCGATGGCACTGCCGGTGCTGGGCGGCCTGCTCATCGCCGACGAGGTGGTGGACATCTTCCTCCCGGTGCGCTTCTACTGGGTGCGCCGCGCGCGCTGGCTGAAATTGCAGCAGGAACGGGCGGCGCGGCAGGGCGAGACGGAACTGCGGGCAACCGAGACGCTCGCCCCGGTGCCGGTGGCATAGGGGGTGCCGCCTCGCTCATTCACCGTCCGGTTCGTGCTGCCTGTCCGAGCCGCTGCTTTCGCCGGCGCTTGCGGGTCGGGCATCCTCTTTGCTATTCAGATCTGTCCGCTCTGGCGTCGGGATGATACCCGGCCGACCGTTCTTCGCTAACACTGACAGGGTGCGGACAGGGCCGGTGGTCGCCCAGCTTCGTCGCGGCGTGTACGAGGAGACAGGCAACGATGGAAGACAGGCAGGTCAGGCGGTGCGGAGCCTGGGTCCGGCCGGATGGGTCGGTCCGGTGGCGCGTGTGGGCGCCCAGGGCAAGCAAGGTGGAACTGGTACTGATCGAGGGCAGCCGGCGCGAGGCGGTGGCGATGGCCCCGCAGGAGCGCGGGTACTTCCGGTACGAGCGAGGGAAGGTGCCGGAGGGCCAGCGCTACGCCTATCGGCTCGACGGCGGCCCGGAGCGCCCCGATCCGGCGTCTCTGTGGCAGCCGGACGGCGTCCATGCCGCGTCTGCGGTCGTGCGGCCGGGGCGTTTCACCTGGACCGATCGGAACTGGCGGGGCGTGCGCCGCGAGGATCTGGTGATCTACGAGGCCCACACCGGGACGTTCACGCCGGAGGGCACGTTCGCGGCCATCATCCCGCGGCTGCCGGCCCTGCGCGACCTGGGCGTGACCGCGCTGGAGTTGCTCCCTGTCGGCCAGTTCCCCGGCACACGCAACTGGGGCTACGACGGCGCCTTCCCGTATGCGGTCCAGCAGAGTTACGGCGGACCTCACGGGCTGCAGCGGCTAATCGATGCCTGTCACGCCGTCGGCCTTGGCTTCATCGTGGACGCGGTTTACAACCACCTCGGCCCGGAGGGAAACTACCTCGGAGAATTCGGACCTTACTTCACCGATCGCTACCGCACCGGATGGGGCGCGGCGTTCAACTACGACGGCCCCGGATCGGACCCCGTGCGGGACTACGTCCTCGACAACGTGCGCATGTGGATCGAGGAGTACCACGTCGATGCGCTGCGCCTCGACGCCGTTCACGCCATCTTTGACTGCAGCGCGGTCCACATCCTGCGCGAGATCAAGGCGGCGGCGGACGATTCGGCCCGGCGACTGGGGCGGCCGGTCCACGCGATCGCCGAGAGCGACCTGAACGACGTGCGGCTCCTGCTGCCTCCCGAGCGCGGCGGGTACGGGCTGGACGCCCAGTGGAGCGACGACTTTCATCACGCCGTCCACGCCTACCTGACCGGCGAGCGGCAGGGGTACTACGCCGATTTCGGCTCGGTCGAGGATCTGCCGAAGGTGCTGGCGGGGCCTTTCCTGTTCGACGGCGGCTACAGCTCGCACCGCGACCGGCGGCACGGAGCGCCGGCGGGAGATCTGTCCGGGGATCGGTTCGTGGTGAGCGTTCAGAACCACGACCAGGTCGGCAACCGCGCCCGCGGCGACCGCCTCGGCACCCTGGTGGGGTGGCCGAAACAGCGCCTGGCGGCGAGCCTGCTGCTGCTCGCCCCGCACCTGCCGCTGCTGTTCATGGGGGAGGAATACGGCGAGGACCGGCCGTTCCCGTTCTTCTGCTCGTTCGGCGATCCGCACCTCATCCAGGCGGTGCGCGAGGGCCGCCGGCGCGAATTCGCCGCGTTCAAGTGGCAAGGCGAGGTGCCGGACCCGGACGCGGAGGCGACGTTCGCCAGCGCCCGGCTCAGCTGGTCGTGGCCGGAGGGAACGCCGCGGGCCGGACTGCGGCGGCTCTACGCGGACCTCCTGGCGGCCCGGCGCGAGTGGCCGGCCCTGCGCGATTACGTCAACCGCTCGGCCCGGCTGGTGCCCGGCGGCGAGGCCAGGACGGTGCTGGAACTGGTCCGCGGCGGAAAGGCAGTCGAGGCGGGCAGGACGGTGCAGGTCTTTTTCAACCTGACCGACCACGCCCAGCCCGCGCCTCCGGCCGGGGAGGGACAGCAGTTCCTCTTCAGTTCGGAGTCGAGCCGTTACGGGGGAGCGCGCCCGCAGGTAGCATTCGGCCGGGAGTTACGGCCGTTCGAGTGCGTGGTCCTCGGGCCGTCCGGCTGGCGCAGGTTCCTGTCCCTGCCCGAGCCCGAAACGTGAGCGAGGGGCAGGACAAGATCCCTTGCCTGGAGCTACCGGACCAAACCCCCTGCGTCCGAAGTCCACGGGTTGCCACCCGTGGGCTTTTAAACAGGTTCCAGCAACAGGTCAGGAGTTTTGTCCGCTAGTCCTTGGTTAGGGGCTACTCCCGCCTGCGCACCTCGACGTACAGCACGCCCGAGGTGGTCTGCCCCTGTGTCAACCACGCTTCGAGCCGGCCCGGCCCCGCCGGCAGGTTCACCGACTCGAAGGTGATGCGCTCCGCCTTCGCCGACACCGGCTTCGTCGTCTTCACTCCAGCCAGAGCCAGCTGAGCGGTGCGCGGCTCGGCGGCGGGGGCGAACAGCAGCGTCACGTCGTAGGCGCCGGGGCGCGCGATCTGTACCTCCCAGTGGCCGAGATCCTTCGGCTTCCACCCTGCCTTCGGCCCGCGCCAGTCCTGCCGCGTCAGCAGGACCGGGTTCTCCTGCGCCGCGCCGAGGTGGATGCGCGGCGGGTCGTAGCCGCGCGTCGCGCTGACGTCCTTGAACCACGCCTCGTAACCCTTGCGCATTGTCCTGACCACGTCGGGGTGCTGGTCGGCGACATCGCGCAGCTGATAGGGATCCTCGATCATGTCGTAGAGCTGCAAGTGCAGCTGCGCCGGCAGCTGGTCGGTCCCCTGCACGCCCAGCGGTTGCACGAGCCGCCACCGCTGCGAGCGGGCCGCGAAGCAGCGGTATAGCTCCGGCCGGTCGCCGCGGTGCCACTGCGTGTACAGCGTCCGATCGGGCCAGTCGGCCTTGCTCCCGCTGAGCAGCGGCCACAAACTCTTGCCGTCGATCTTCACGCCCGCCGGGAGCTTCGCGCCGCACACCTCCACCAGCGTCGGGAGCACGTCGATGTGAGCGGCGATGCGGTCCACGTCGCGGTCGGCGGGAATCTTCCCGGGCCACCGAATGAAGAACGCCACGCGCACTCCGCCCTCGTGGACGCTCCCCTTGCGGCCGAGCATGCCGCTGTTGTAGCGCACCTGCTGCGGGCCGTTGTCGGTCAGGAAGATGACGATCGTGTCATCCGCGAGCTTTAGCTCGTTCAGTCGGGCGAACAGGCGCCCGAGGTTGTCGTCCACGTTGGTGACCATCCCGTACACCCGCGCGGTCACGTCCTGCTGGCTCTTGCCGGGCAGGGGCTGGCCGATCTGCGGGAACGCGCCGTGGGCGAGGTTCATCTTCCTGTAGAGCTGGTAGTATTTCTCGGGCACCTGGAGCGGCCCGTGCGGGGCGTTGTAGGCGAGGTAGACGAGGAACGGCCGGTCGCGGTTCTTGCCGATGAAGTCGAGGGCCGCGTCGGTGATGACGTCGCTCACGTATCCCTTCGTTTTCTCCGCCTTGCCGTTGCGGTAGAGGACCGGGTCAAAGTAGCCGTCGCCGCCCGGCGGGTCCGACGGCTGCGCGATGCCGCCGCCCTTGAGGACGAGAGCCTCGTGGAACCCCTGGTCGGTCGGGCGCAGCGGGTAGTTGTCGCCGAGGTGCCACTTGCCGAAGATGCCGGTGCGATAGCCGGCGGTCGCGAGCAACTCGGCGAGGGTGACCTCGTCCGGGTGCATCATCGACCGGCCGAGATACGTGTCCACGACGCCGGTCCGGTAGTTGTAGCGCCCGCTCATCAGGCTGGAGCGCGTCGGCGAGCAGACCGGGCAGACGAAGAAGCGGGTGAGGCGCGTGCCCTGCTTCGCCAGGCGGTCGAGGTGGGGCGTGCGGATCTTCGGGTTGCCGTGGAACCCGAGGTCGCCGTGGCCCTGGTCGTCGGTCATGATCAGGATGACGTTTGGGCGCTTCGGCTTCTGGGCGGCGGTTGTGGAGCCGGCGCAGGCCAGGGCACAGAGCAGAGCGATGAAGGCTGGTCGAGACATGGCGTCAGTTCCTTCGTTTCGCGCAAAGACGCAAAGAGCGCCAAGAGGGCGGACAGCGGTAGGATATCCCTTGGCGCCCTTGGCGTCTTTGTGCGAAACGCATTCCGCTGCATCGGGAGAGAACCATGCTGGTCGGTTATGTGAGTGACGAGTATTACGCGGCGTTGCCGGATGTGTATATCGAGCTGCGCGGCCCGGGGGGCGTATGGCTCACCACGCGCTCCTGGCCGTCGGGCGCGGTCCACGCCGACGTGGCGGCTGGCGCCTACGAGGTGTGTCTGAGCCGCTCGGGTTTCGGCTCGAAGCGCGTGCGCGTCCCGATCGCCCCTGACCGGCCGGTTCACTTCCGCCTGCTGTCGGACCGGCTGCTCGGGTACGCCTGGCCGAAGTGGTGCCGCGGCGGGGAGCGCGTCGAGTTCCGCGTCCACGCGGTGGAGCCGTACAAGCTCGGGCTGTGGCGCTACGGCGCTCACAAGGAGTTCGTGCGCAACGTCGGGTGGTACGACAACCACGGCCCGCGCGCGTGCTTGCAGACGCTGCCGGACGCGCACTTCACCGAGACCGGCGTGAAGTGGGACAACGGCTTCGGTCTGCACCGCCAGGTGATCGCCGCCCCGGAGCGCAGCGGGCTGTACTACTTCCACGCGAAGGCCGATTCAGGCGCCTTCTCCTCGTTTCCGCTGGTGGTCGCGCCGCCACGGCCGACGGCCCCCATCGCGGTGCTCGCCTCGACGAACACCTGGAATGCGTACAACCCGTTCGGCGGACGGAGCAACTACATCATGGCGTCCCGGATGATCGACGAGCCGATCGTCAACGCCAAGGCGGACCTGCCGCGCTACAAGCTGTCCGACTACGGCGAGTGGAAGAGCGCCGCCGAGTTCGCCCCCATCTCGTTCGACCGCCCCGAGCCGTACAACCACATCCCCGAGCACGTCCGCGCCGGCGACCCGATCGAGGGCCGGCAGGCGTGCCATCTGGCGCAGGCGGAATGGCAGTTCCTTGCCTGGCTGGAGCGTCAGGGATACGAATGCGACCTCTACAGCGACTATCAACTCCACGACGGTACGCTCAACCTCGACGCTTACCGCGTACTGGTCCTGAGCGTTCACCCCGAGTACTGGTCGCGCGAGCAGTACCGGCGGCTCAAGAGCTGGGTGTTCGAGCGTGGCGGACGACTGCTCTACCTCGGCGGCAACGGGTTGAACTGCGAGGTGGAATACCTCGACGGCGGAACGGCGATGCGCTGCCTGAACCCGTGGCCGGCCGGGTACGAGAGCCGGTTTCACGCCCGCGTCGAGTCGGAGGCGAACCTGCTCGGGGTGGTCTACAGCGATCCGGGGGCGATGACGGTTGCCCCTTACGAGGTGGTCGAGCCGGACCACTGGGTGTTCGCCGGGACGGGCCTGCGGCGCGGCGATCTGTTCGGGACGAAAACGCTGCACGAGCGCTACGGCGACGGTGCCTCGGGTCACGAGACGGATAAAATCAGCCCGAGTTCTCCGAAGAACGTCCGCCTGCTGGCGCGCGGGCTGAACCCGAACGACGGCGGCGCCCATGTGGTCCACTTCGACACGCCGGGCGGCGGGGAGGTGTTCTCGGTGGGGTCGATCACCTATGTCACGGCGCTGCTGTGCGACCCGCTCGTCTCGGCGATCACGACGAACGCGGTCAAGCGGCTCCTTCGAGACAATCATTAGGCGAGCGGCGCGTCACGACCGCCCCAGGACCGCGTCGGCCGTCTTCGTCGTGTCAGCGTCGTCGTTGTCCCACAGTGCCGCCAGGTTCTGGCGCACCCGCCGGTTGGCGATCTTGAGGAAGTACCGCCCGGCGGCCGCCTCGCGGTTCACCTCCTCGGGGCTGTGGTTGCCTTCCGTGAGCAGGTGGTCCAGCCGGCTCAGGGTGCAGCTCGCCGCGTACAGGTCGCAGGCCGCGTCGGCGATGCGTTCCTGCAGGTACTGGCGCTCCAGGATCGCCTCCCGGTATCGCCGCAGCAGCGCCTGCACCGCCCGCCCAAAGTCGCGCACCCGTGCTCCCAGGTTGCGCGCCTCGTCGCGCAGCGTCCGGCTCTGCACCGGCACGTCCGGCGTCGTGAAGCGCGCGGTCAGCTGGGTCCGGCCGAACCGCCACAGCGTCCCGAAGCCGCGGATTGGGTGCCTGAGCGCGCTCAGCACCCCCTGCAGGTGCTCGCCGACGCTGCGCATGCCGACCAGGGCGATGAACGCCCGCAGCACGTCGTTGGCGCCTTCGCCGATCTGGTTGATGCGGGCATCGCGCATCATCCGCTCATACGGCTCGTCCTTGAAGTACCCCTGCCCGCCGAAGATCTGCATCGTGTCGTTGACCGCCTGCCAGAGCGCCTCGGTCGAGAAGACCTTGAGCATGGCGGTCTCCAGCATGTAGTCCGCGGTCCCGCGGTCGATGAGCGCGGCGCACTGGCTCGTCGTCGCATCCATCGCGAAGGCGTGGGCCGCCATGTACGCGATCTTCTTCTTGACCAGCTCGAACTCGGCCAGCGGCTGCTTGAACTGGACGCGCTCCTTCGCGTGCCGGATGGCGGCCGCGACGCACGTCCTGGCCGCTCCGGTGCAGCTCGCGCCGAACGTTGTCCGGCCGAAGTCCAGCACCGTCAGGGCGACGCGCAGCCCTTTTCCGAGCGGGCCGAGCACGTTGGCGGCCGGCACCGGCATGTCGTGGAACGCGAGCCGGGCGGTGGTGGTGCCGCGGATCCCGCACTTCGGCATCCGCGCCTCGACGACCTCGAACCCGGGCAGGTCGGGCGTTACCAGGAACGCCGTCACCTTCGTCTCGCCGCTCCCCGCGACGGGCGTGCGCGCCATCACCGTGAGCATCTGGGCGATGCCGCCGTTGGTGATGTAGCGCTTCTCGCCGTTGAGGATGTAGGCGCTGCCGTCCGGGGTCAGGACGGCCTGGGCCTGGACGTTGGCGGCGTCGGAGCCGGCCTGTGGTTCGGTCAGGGCGAAGGCGCCGAGCTGGCTGCCATCGACGAGGCCGGGGAGCCAGCGCTGTTTCTGCTCGTCGGTGCCGAACAGGAGCAGGGCGCGGATGCCGATGCTGTGGTGAGCGTTGACGAAGACCGCGACCGATGCGTCCCGGGCGCCGATCGCCTCCATCACCTTGCAGTATCCCAGCTGCGAGAACCCGCGGCCGCCGTATCTCTTCGGCGCGGTCATCCCGAGGACGCCGAGAGCGGCCAGCCCGCGCACCACGTCTGGCGGGATGTCGGCCTGCTCGTCAATGGCGAACGAATCGACCTTTTCGCGCATGAACCGGGCGACGTCGGCGACGGCTCGCTCGACCTCGTCGCGCTCCTCCACTCGCAGCTGCGGGTACGGAAAGATGAGGGGCGCCTGGAACTCGCCGAAGAACAGCCCCTTGGCGAAGCCGATGGTTTCCGGCCCCGCGAAGAGAAGTTCCTCGGCCTGCTTCCTCTGCTGCTCGATCTGCTGGGCCGTGAGAGCCATGAACCACCTCCTGACGGACGTCGGTCCCTACTGGAGAGCGTCGGTTCCCTGGCCTGCGTCGGCCCAGTACCAGACGGTGACGACGCCCTCGTTGTTGTCTTCCGAGTGGGCGATGCTGATCAAGCGATCCGGCCCTACCCGAGTGGCGAATTCGGCCGCCTCAGTGAACAGCTGCTGCCACGTCGTCAGTCTGCCGCGAAAGACCGCGAACTCGACACGCATGGGGCTTCTCCATGAAAGTGCTGCGGGGTATGTCTTCGTAGGAGCCGGCTCCGTCCGGCGATCTCCTTATCATCGGGGCCGGCGCTCCCTCCCGCGGGCTCAGTCCGGCTCCGCCACCTTCGCCTGGCGAATGGCGTAGAGAAAGTCCTCCGGGTCGGTCGCGTTCAGCGCCAGGCGGCCGACCACGCGCACCAGGCCGCGCGTGTAAGCGATCGACTTGCCCGCGGGCAGCTCGACGAAGACGATTCCGGTCACCTCCGGCATCTCGCAGTACCAGCACCCCACCGGGTACTCGATGAGCATGAACGCGGTCACGTCCGGATCGTCGCGCAGCGGCTGGATGAAGCCGTGCAGCACGACCTGTTTCCCTTGCAGCTCCTTCAGGTAGGGGGCGAAGGTCGGCCGGTACTTGCGGTCAACCGTCGTCTCGGTCAGCATCTCCCAGGGCAGGGTGTTCGCGGCGGTGGCGCTGATCGCCGGCAGGGCCGCCAGATCCAGCTTGAGCAGGAGCGGACGCCTGGACCGCGCGGCGATACCGCCCCTGTGCTCGTCGTGCCCCTCCTTGCCGGTGCCGCCCGCGAGTTTCGCGGCCTCGTCGGCAGCCGCCCGGCTGAGCAGCCGGTGGCGGCGCAGGTCCGGCGTCTGCAGCCCGAACTGGGTGACGCACCCATCCAGCATGGCCGCCGCGTACCGCACGTCGCCGTGGGCGTTGGCCAGCTCCGCCAGCTGCCACAACAGCCGCGCGTCCGACGGGAACCACAGCGCCAGCTGCTGCGCGACCGCGACCGCGTGGGCGGGCAGCTTCTTCTTCTCGGCCGCCGCCAGCCGGCCCGGGGTGTAGTCGCCCTTCGCATCGACGTAGCGGACGCCGAACAGATCATCGACGGCCCGGACGTCGCCCCGCTCGCGACGGCGCAGCTCGACCAGTTTGAGGTGGTACTTCTCCGCCTTCTGGTGCTTGCCGGGGGCCAGGCGAACCGCCTGGCGCAGGGCGAGCGCTGCCTGCTCCAGATCGCCGTGCAGCTGCCAGGCGGTGCCGAGGTTGGCCGCAATCGCGAAGTGATTCGGGTGGGCGCGCTGGGCGGGGCGCAGGAGCGAGACCGCCTTGCCGGGCTCGCCGAGGCGCACGTAAATGGCGCCCAGGTCCGCCAGCTCGTCGGGGGTGAGAGGCCGCGTGCGGGTGAGCTTCTCCAGCCTGGCCGCCGCTTCCTGATACCGCAGGCGAGCCGGGCTGGCGGGGTTGCCGCGTGCCGGCGGCACGCCGACGCCGCGCAGCATCCGCTGATCGAGGAGGAACCCGCGCCACTGGGCGGGTAGTTCGGCCATCGGCTCGCCGGAGTAGTGGAGGCCGGCACCGGCGGTCGCCGGGAGGGCGACCAGCACCGCGAAGACAGCAAGGTAGCGGCGCGGCATGTGCGATTCCTCTGGTTCGGGCCGACCTGCCTGGGCCTGTCGCTCGCTCCGAGTGCTCCCGGCAGCTCACCGTTCAGTGTACCAACGGCCGCCGCGCGCGGTAAAGGGACTCGGCCCAGGTCTCTGTGCAGGCCCCATCTGTTCTCAAGACCCACGGGCCGCAACCCGTGGGCTTTGAAGAGCCAATCCGCTCCCTTCCCGCATGGCAGGCTGCGCGGTCCGGGCAAACTCTACCGCACGTCAGCTGCGCGGCCGGCTGCGGCGTTGAGAAATCGCCACAGGTTTCCGGCAATGTTTGCGGGCTGACGAATCCTTGCGGACTGCGGAAGAAAACCGGCCGGTCGGCCCGCGGCCATCCGACCTTGTCGGTCATTCCCACCGCCCGTAATGCCGTGGAGGCGTCGGTTGCGCCTGCTCTGCGCGTCGCGCAGGGGGTGTTTAGTTTGCTTTCTTTGCAGGCGCGACGTAAATTCCCTATGAATAGTGAGGACGTCACCAGACTCCCAGTCGCACCCGCGTCGAACACGACGGCGGTGAGGCGGTCACGACGCCGCCCAACCTCGGTGGACGTCCGCCCCGCAGGTCGGCCGCACGGACGGAGCCCGCACCCACCTGTCGGGTGAACCATTACCCGGCACCCCTCAGTAGAATCCCCCGGTCCCTCCACGGAGTGGTGAGACCTCTCATTGGTGCAGTTGCCAGGAGGATGGCGTGCCACGGGTCGCTGGAAAGCCCACGGGACGTGACCCGTGGGCTTTCCAGAGCCCGTGGTACACCAGGTCGCCTGTCCCTGCCTGAGGAAGATGACGCCCGCTTTGCTGCCCTGCTCCAAAGCGTGCTCCTCTGCCAACACTGCCAAGGAGAACCGCTGTGTGCGCGCTCCGTCTCCCTCGTCCCCCTCGACGCTTTCTCCCCCGGCTGGAGCTGCTGGAAGCGCGTGAAGTCCTCTCCTCCCAGCCCGCCGCCGTCGAACAGGTGTTCCTCGAACGCCTGAACGACGCGCGCGAAAACCCGGCCGCTTACGGCCAGTCGATCGGCCTCAACCTGGCCGGGGTGGCCAGTGCGCAACCCCTCGCCTGGGATACTCGGCTGATCGCGGCGGCGCGCGACCACGCGCAGGACATGAACGCCCGTGGGTTCTTCAACCACACCAACCCGAGCGGAGCCGGTCCCGGCGAGCGCATGGCTGCGGTCGGCTACGCGACCACCTCCTGGGGCGAGAGCATCGCCGCCGGCTACGCGACCCCGGCCGACACGTTAAAGGCGCTGATCGTCGATGACGGCGTCTCGAACCTGGGCCACCGCCGCCACCTGCTCGCCATCGACGCCGTCTTCCGCCAGCAGAACGCCGCTGGTATCGGCATCGTCCAGAACGGATCCGGCCCGTTCCGCGACTACACGACCATCGACACCGCCCTCGCCGCCCAGGACGCGCGCCCGTACCTGATGGGAGTGGTGTACAGCGATGCCAACCACAACGGCCGGTACGACGCCAGCGAGGGTCTGAGCGGGGTGACCGTCAACGTCCAGGGCGCTGCCACAACGACAACGTTCGGAACTGGCGGCTACGGCCTCCAGCTTTCGCCCGGCACCTACACGGTCGTCTTCAGCGGCGGCGGGCTGTCCGGTTCGGTGACGCGGACCGTCTCGGTCGGCGCGACCAACTACCGCCTGACCATCACCGCCGACGCCGCCACCGGCCAGGCCGGCGGGCAGACCGGCAATTCGCAGGCGGCGAACACCATCTCGACCGGGACCAACGCCAGCACCGACTGGCTCACCGGGATCTACCAGAATCTGCTCGGACGCGCCCCGGGCCAGGCGGACCTGAGCTTCTGGCTGGGCCTGCTGCAGGCGGGCAGCTCGCAGGATTCGATCGTGGCGAGCATCATGGCGAGTCCCGAGTACCGCGGCAAGGACGGCACGCGCTGGCTGGGCCAGGTGTACCAGAACCTGCTCGGCCGCGCCACCGGGGCCGCCGACAACGCTTACTGGCTGAACGTGCTCCAGACGACGCCGCGCGAATCGGTGGTGGCCGCCATCATGAGCAGTCCCGAGTACCGGCGCGCGGACGGGGCGCGGTGGCTCCCGGGCGCGTACCAGACGTTGCTCGGCCGGGAGCCTGGAGCGCCGGATTTTGCCTACTGGCTCGGCGTGCTGGAGGGCGGGACGACACGCGAGCAGGTCCATGCGGCGATCGTGTCCAGCCCGGAGTTCGTGGGCAAGGCGGCCGACACCGGCCCCGGCTGGATCGACAGCGCATACCGGGTGCTGCTCGGCCGCGGGGCCGGGCAGGCCGACCTGGACTACTGGCTGGGCCAGCTCCAGACCGGCACCCCGCGCTCGGTCATCGCCGACCAGATCATGCAAAGCGCGGAGTACCGGGTGCGCGACTTCCGCGAGTGGGTGGCGGGGCTGTACCGCGACCTGCTCGGCCGCGAGCCGCGCGACGGCGACCTGGCATACTGGGTCGGCGCCCTCCAGGCCGGCGCCACCCGGCCGGGAGTGATCGCCGTCTTCCTGAGCAGCCCCGAGTTCAACACCCGCCTCGCGAGCAAGAGCTGATACACGGTCCGGTAAATCCTGTCCGAGCCGCGGCGCTGCGTGCGCGGCTCGGACAGGATTTACCGGCCGGGAGGCTCCTGTGCGTTTGCCCTGCCCCCCTTCCGCCGCGGGCGATACAACGAAAGCAGAGAGAGTGGTTCCCCGCGTGGGGAGGTGGCGTGCGATGGAATGGCCGTGGCTGGTCCCGGGAATGGTGGCCGCCGGCACGGTCGCGGCAGCGCTGCTCTGGCGCCCGCTGCGGACCTTCGGTCGGCAGGTGCAGCTGGAGCGTGCCCGCGAACTGTTTCACCTCCAGCGCGCGCGGCTGGAGGGGCAATTCCAGGCGACCGCCGCCGCCAGCGGCAGGCCGCGCGGGCTGATCTGGAAGGAGTGTCAGTGGGGCTCGCAGGTGGAATTCGTGCGCGAGCGCAAGACCGGCGAGATCGTGGCCCTCGCTGGCGTGACGATCCAGTTCGAGGCCGTCGAGGGGTCTGACATGGAGGATCTGCCGGCGGTCGGCAACCTCCGCATCGCCTCGGCCGTGTTCTTCTTCCACGGCGGCCACTGGATGACCGTCGGCAAGGCGGTGTTCAACATGAACCCGGCCGAGACGGTCGAGCATTTCCAGAAGCAGTACGAGCGCGTGGCGGTGTGAGGGGGAGGAAGTTTCTGTCAAAGTCCACGGGTGGCGTCCCGTGGGGCAAGTCCCTGACACCTGGCCCACGGGACGCCACCCGTGGACTTTGACAGAAACGCTCTCTCCAGTCCCCAGCTCCTGACCCCTCCTCCCTCCCGCGCAGCGGGCCGTATAATACCAGTTGCAGGTTGCCCCGGGGCCGGCACGGCGTCCGGCCGGGGAGGGGCCTCACCGTGCGAGGAGCGAACGGCGAGCATGCACACGGGACCACAGCCCACCGCCGAGCCGGCGCCCGCCCAGGGAGCGACGGCCAGCCTGCTGTATCATTTCTGCCGCCTCCAGCTGCCCGCCATCACTCTCGCGCCGGCCGCGTTCGAGCGCCACCTGCACCGCACCTACCGCCTCCACCAGGACAAGGCCGGCGCCGCGGCGTTGTGGCAAACGTTCCTGGAAAACCTCTACCTGCTTGACTGGTTCGTCGCCTGCGCATGCCTGGAGGGCAACGGCCGCGCCTGGGAGCACCTGTTCGCCGCCCGCGCCGGCCGAACCGACGCCTTGCTGACCGACGCCCTGCGGGCTCGCGCCGCCCGCCTGTACCCGCGTGACGAGGAGCGGCAGGAGAGCGCCGTGGCCGAGTTCTGGAGCCACCTGTACGTCGCCGAGTCGGAGGGCAGCACGCCTGTGCTGGCCCGGTACGACGGCCAGCGACCGCTGGTGCCGTGGCTGATCCGCGTCTTCCAGAACTGGCACATCTCACAACTTCGCCGCCGGTCGGGGGTGCAGGCCCTGCCGGACGAGGACGTCGCCCTGCCGCTGCCCGCCGCTGCGGACGCCCGGTGGCACGAGGCGTTTTGCATGGCGGCGCGTGACTGGGTCGGCGACCTGAAGGATGCCGAGGTCGTCCTCCTCGGCCTGCGCCTGCGCTACCGCCTCAGCCAGCGCGAGGTCGCCAACCTGCTCGGCATCCACGAGGGCACCATCTCGCGCCGCACCGATCAGCTGCGCGAACGGTGCCTGGAACACATCGGCCGGCGCCTGCTGGAGCAGGGGTGGATCGGCGACGACCTGTCCGATTACGTCCGCACCGAGATGCAAGGAGTGCTCCTCGATGACCCACGCCTCTCCGCCGACCATCTCGCCCACCTCCTCTCTCGACAGGGGAAGGCCCTCCCCGTCCAGGACATCCGCTAACCGCCCCCCGGCCGGCGGCGCCCCGGCCACTACAACAGATCCCAACGGAACGCGCCCGACGGATACCGAACCACTGATGTCCACGTACACGCCGCCCAAGGGACCTCTCGACGCGCCGCTCCCGGGCGTGGTCGGCGACAGCGCGGCGATGCGCGCCGTCTACCGCCTCACCCGCCTGGTGGCGCCGTCGCGCGCCAGCGTGCTGATCGTCGGCGAGACCGGCACCGGCAAGGAGCTGATCGCCCGCAGCATCCACCGCCTCAGCCCCCGGGCCGACGGCCCCTACGTCCGCGTCAACTGCGGCGCCCTGACCGAGAGCCTGCTGGAGAGCGAGTTGTTCGGCCACGTCAAGGGGGCGTTCACCGGCGCCATCGACAACAAGACGGGCCGGTTCGAGGCCGCCCACGGCGGGACCATCTTTCTGGACGAGATCTCGACCATCAGCCTCAAGCTCCAGGTGAAACTGCTGCGTGTCCTGCAGGAGCGCGAGTTCGAGCGCGTCGGCGAGAGCCGGACGATCCGCGTCGATACGCGCGTGCTCGCTGCCACGAACCAGTTCCTGGAGGACGAGATCGAGGCCGGCCGGTTCCGCGACGACCTGTACTATCGGCTGAACGTGGTCGCGATCTACCTGCCTCCACTGCGCGAGCGGCGCAAGGACATCCCCCAGCTCGCCCTGCACTTCCTGCACACCTACTGCGAGGAGAACCGCCGCGAGACGCCGGCGATCCCGCCCGATATCCTGCAGCGGCTGCAGGAGTACGACTGGCCGGGGAACGTGCGCGAGCTGGAAAACTACGTCGAGCGGGCGGTCGTCCTGGGTGAGGGCGGGACGGTGAACTTCGACGCCCTGCTGCCCGGCTCCCAGGGCGAGCGGCGGCTGCGGCCGGCGCGGGCACGCGGGGCCGACGTGCCGGCGCTGATCCAGCAACTGGTGCGGACCGCCATCCAGAGCGTGCCGGCCGGTCAGGGGAAGCTGAAGGAACTCATCGTCGAGGGCGTGGAGCGCGAGCTGATCGAGCAGGTGATGCAGGCGTGTAACGGCGTGGCGTTCAAGGCGGCCGAGCGGCTGGGGATCAACCGCAACACGCTCGCGAAGAAGATCGCCGAGCACGGCAAGCCGCAGGGCGAGCGCAGCCACGAGGACAACGGGACGGAGGAGTAGTCGTTCCCGCTGCACGGAGTACGGAGTACGGCGTTCCCGTCTCGTCGCCTTCCTTGCCAGTGAAGTCTCATGCTTCCCCTGTTCGTCAACCTGCGCGACCGCCTCGGCGTCGTCATCGGCGGCGGCGCAGTCGGCCGGCGCAAGACGAGCGCCCTGCTCGCTGCCGGCGCCCGTGTCCGCGTCGCCTGCCTCGAACCGTGTCCCGCAGACGAGACGTTCCGCGCGGTCGAGTGGCTGACCGAGCCCTACCGCTCCGCCCACCTGGACGGTGCCTCCCTCGCTTTCGCCGCCGCCACCCCGGACGTGAACCGTCGGATCGTCACCGACGCCCGGGCGCGCGGGGTGTGGGTCAACTCCGCGACTGAGCCGGGGGAGGGCGATTTCGTCCTGCCCGCCGTCCTGACCCGTGGCGACTTTGCCGTGGCGGTCGGTACCGGCGGCCACGCGCCCGCCCTCGCCCGCGCGGTCCGCGATCGCCTGGCGACGGAGTTCGATGAGGCGTTCGGCGCGTGGGTGGCCCTGCTCGCAGAGGTGCGTCTGCTCGTGCTGGCGCAGGTGCCGGCCGACCGGCGGCGCCCGCTCCTCGAATCCCTGGCCCGGTGGGAGTGGCTGGACCGACTGCGGCGGGAAGGGGTCGAGGCCGTCCGCCGGGCGCTGCGTGCCGCGGTCGCGACCCTGGCGGGGGAGGCGCCGCCGCCAGTATAATCGACGTATCATGCCACCCGCACTCGACAACGTCACGGCCGTCTGCTTCGCGGCCAGCTACAGCATGGCGCTGGCCCTGGAACTGCTCCACCAGTTCCGGCCGCGCCCGGTGGTGCGTCTGCTGGCGCTGGTTTTTACCGGCGCCGGTCTGCTCGCGCACACCCTGTTCATCGCGTCCAACCGCCTGCCGCTGGAGACGCCGCATGGCTCGCTGGTCATCGTCGCGTGGGTGCTGGCCGTCTTCTCGCTGTACGGGTCGCTGCACTACCGCAAGACCGCGTGGGGCCTGTTCGTCCTGCCGGTGGTGCTCGGACTGGTCGTTCTGGCCGCCCTGGTGGCTCCTCCGGACACCCGCACCCAGGGATGGACGTGGGCGCTCTTCTCCCTCGAAGGCAAGCACTTCTGGCCGGTCCTCCACGGTGTCCTGCTGGCGCTGGCGGCGGTCGGCGTCAGCGTCGGATTCGTGGCGAGCGTGATGTACCTCGTCCAGGTCTACCGCCTCCGGGCCAAGCTGCTGCCCGGCCGCGGCGTCAGGCTGCTCAGCCTGGAGCGTCTGGAAGAGATGAACCGGCGGGCGATCAACCTCGCTTTTCCGCTGCTGACGACCGGCCTGCTCGTCGGGGCGGCGCTGCTGCTGCAGAGCGGCGAGCCGATCAGCGGCTACCTGCGCATTGTCAGCCTCGTCGGGCTGTGGGTTGTGTTCGCAATCCTGCTGTTTCTGCGCTACCGCGTCCACGCGCGCGGCCGGCAGACGGCGCTGCTGACCATCCTGGCGTTTGCCCTGCTCGTGTTCTCGCTCGTGACGGTCCATCCGTTCGCGGGAGGTGTGCCGTGATGCACCTCCTGGCCGTCGGCTGCAGCTACCGCAATACGCCCGTCGAGGTGCGCGAGCGTCTGGCGTTCGACGGCGACAAGCTGCCGCGTGCGCTCGACGAGGTCGGGGCCCGGTACGGGTGCGAGGCCGTCATCCTCAGCACCTGCAACCGCGTCGAGCTGTACCTCGCCCGGGCCGAGGCGCCGGTCGCCCCGGACGCGGACCTCCTCGCCGAGTTCGTGGCCGAGTTCCACCGCGTGCCCGAGACGGACGTGAAGCCGCACCTGTACCAGCACCGCGGGCCGGACACGGTCCGCCACCTGTTCCGGGTGACGGCGAGCCTCGACAGCATGATCGTCGGCGAGGGGCAGATTGCCGGCCAGGTCAAGCGCGCCTACGAATTCGCCCAGGCGCGCGCGGCGTGCGGGCCGGTCCTGCACCCGCTGTTCCAGCATGCCCAGCGCGCCGCCAAGCGCGTCCGCACCGAGACCGGCATCGCCCGCGGCCGCGTCTCGGTGTCGAGCGCGGCGGTCGATTACGTCCGCCAGGTGTTCGAGCACTTCGACGACAAGACGGTCCTCGTCATCGGCGCCGGCAAGATGGGCGAGCTGACGCTCCGACACCTGAAGCAGCTCTGCCCGCGGCGCATCCTGGTGGCGAACCGGAGCCCCGAGAAGGCGCAGGCGGTCGCGGCCGGATGCGGCGGTCAGCCGGTGCCCTGGGACCAGCTCGACAACGTCCTCGCCCACGCCGACATCGTCCTGAGCACGACCGGGGCTCCGGAGCCGGTCGTCACGCGCGAGCGCTGGGCGCGCATCCTGCCCCGACGTGCTGGCGGGCCGGTAGTGATCCTCGACATCGCCGTGCCGCGCGACTTCGACCCGCGCATCCACGACGGCGACCGCACGTGTCTGTTCAACATCGACGACCTGAAGCGTATTCGCGAGCAGACGCTGCGCGACCGCCAGCGCCACATCGCCCCGGCCGAGGCGATCATCGAGCAGGAGTTGAAGCGGTTCCTGAAGGAGTGGACCGGGCGCCGCAACGGGCCGGTGATCGCCCGGCTCACCCAGGAGTTCGAGGCGAAGCGGCAGGCGGTGGTCAGTCAGCTGATGCGGCGGCTCAACGGGAAGTTGACGGCCGAGGATCGGGCATACGTCGAGCAGGCATTCGTGCTGCTGCAGAATCGGTTCCTGCACGGCCCGCTCACGGCCCTGTCCGAGGAGCCGCACGGGAGCGACCAGCACACGCTCCTCGACGCGCTGCGCAAGTTGTTCCGTCTGCAAGATTAGAGCGATTCGCATTCGGGTGCAGCATGGTAACCGCAGGACGTGAAGCAACCGCGGCAGTCCTGGGGGGGCACCGCCTCCAGTACCTTACCCCCACCCCGCCTGGTGAAGGGTCCGCGCCGCCGCCCTGGTCCGGTACGGCTTCAGGTTGTCCAGTACCACGATGCCGCCCGGCCGCAGACACGGCAGCAGCACCCGCTCGAGGTAGGTCGGGAAGGCCAGCGTGTCGGTGGCCCCCGAGAACTCCAGGGAGGCGACCGCGCCGTCGCGGCGACTGGCCGCGACCAGCGTCGTCA
>JAANMX010000769.1_pt1 | contig 40175 bp, 41 predicted proteins | sample 7279681 | NCBI WGS metagenome assembly JAANMX01 (sample SAMN14094542, study PRJNA606508) | bioreactor metagenome | isolation source: A lab-scale SPAN reactor treating ammonium-rich wastewater day 351 | place: Ireland: Galway | collected 2018-01-01 | reverse complement strand
TCGGCCCCGAGGAGGCGGACTTCGGCGTCTTTCACAGCAGCCTCTGCCTCTCGCAGCTGCCGTTGCGGGATTGCGCCCAGGGCTGCCCCGAGGTTGGTGAGCGCTTGCCGTTTGAGTCGCACCTTGACCAGAGCCTGCTGATATTCGGCCTTCGCCTTGCCGACCTCAGCCGCATCGATGAGCGCAAGGACTTCTCCGGCTTTCACGGCATCGCCGGCCGTCTTCGCCACCCACCAAGCCGTGCCGGAGGCTCGCGGCGACAACCGGGCCACGAGGCTCGGGTCAAACAAGACCTCACCGCTCGCCGTCACTTCCTCTGCCATCGCCGTTTGCCACACGGGGGCAATGTCGATCCCCGCCTTCTCGACAGCCTCGGCCGATGTGAACTCGACCCGGACACGCCCGCTGACGCCCGCTAAGGCTCCCAGGCCGTCCGTGGCGGCGGGTTCGCTCTTCACCACGGCCAAGCCGTTCTTGTCGGAGGAGCCAGCCTTCTCGGGTGCGTGTCGCTCAACGAAGTTCCACTCGGTCCTGTGGCCCCAATAGGCCAACCCGCCGATGGCCACGACAACCAACGCGGTCGGCACGGCCTTTGACAACCAGCCCAGCAAGCCACCGACCTTCGCGGGTTCGGTCTCTGGCTCCTGGCCGTGGCCCGTTGGTGGCACAGGGGCGTTGATCGCCTGGGTATTCATGAGAACCCTCCCAGCGCGCGTTCGACGACGCACAAACGAATCGAGCGGTATTCAAGTGACGGCAACAGTAGGCAGAGACGACGAAACGAAGGGGTACGCGGCCCTGATCGGTGACGCAACAACTCGGCTCAGGCAAGAGCCAGTGCGTCAACCTGACGGAAGAGCGACGGAAGCCACTCGACCGTCTAGGGAGCGTAACGGGAGCAGGCTAAATGAGGAGCTTGCAGTGAGAGAGGAAGAGGGGCGGAGAATGGACGTGGTCCAATTCCTGCACGGCGGGGATACTCGCCTTGACAACGGTCGTGAAGCCGATGAAGTCAAGAGCAAGGACGAGAAGCGTCTGAACTTGGGAGGTCGGGAGAGCCACTTTCTCCGTAGAGGTGGTGCAGGCTGCCGGACAGCCGGGTGCGTGCTGGCCAGGAAGCGGGACGGGGCTGGAGTGATCGATGGGGATGCTCTCGCCGCCAGGCTTGCCGGGTTCCTGGTTCGTCTGCTCGGATCGTCGGCGACAATGGCCGCACCCACCCGAATCGGCCCCAGCGCTGACGGCCGTTTCACCAGGGGACGGTAGCCGAGTCTCGTCCGCCGAGGCACGCCCACACGGCACGAACTGGCAGATGCACGTGCCAGGCGGCATGAGCATCGGCAGTCCGATCAGGATGGTGAGCAGCACTCGGAACATAAACGGCGCAAGACCTCCTAACCCCTTTTATCGGCTAGAGTATTCTACAACTTGAGCCGCAGAATCGTCAATCGCAACAAAGTCTTACCTGCTCACCGAAAGCGGCGACGGCGTGAATGGCAAGCGGGCTGTCGGCCGCGTATGCGGAGATGTCCTCCGACAAGACCCGCGACGCCGAGGCGGATGAATGGTGCATAATTGCTGGTTAACTTTTCCTGCCTGAACCCCTGAACCCTGAACCGCACCCCGGAATAAGGTGGGGAAGAGAGGAGGAATAAACAAATGATCTCAGTAGGTCGCCGAAATCACCTTTGCCGATGCAATCTCCCTTTCTCCCTTGAATGGTCACCCCCGAGCCACAGCGTCCAATGTTCTTGTGGCTGCCCCAGGATCGTTTCCGCCTCCACTGCGACGACCTCGCCCTCGTAATTGATCGACCGGAGCAGGTAGCCGGCTCGCTCGATCTCATGCAGGAATCCGACGGTCTGCGGCGGGTCGCGCTGGAGGTGCAGTTCGAGGACGACGGCGGTGTGCGGGAAGCGGCGAAGGGTCTGCTGCATGCCTTCCCAGACCAGGGCCTCCGCGCCCTCGGCGTCGATCTTCACCAGGTCGAGGCGGGGCCAGTCGGCGCAGAGTCGGTCGAGGGTGATCGCGGGAGCCTGGATGGTCTGGCTGCGATGCGCGTAGGCCCAGCGTTCCAACGACGACGTGGCGAAGTCGCCTTCGTTCAGCACGAATTCCACTGCCTGGTCGTCGAGGTTGCCGACCACCTTCGGGCAGATCTCGACGCCGTGGTAGAAGCCGTTCAGCGCCAGGTTCTGCGGCAGGTACGTCTCGGTGAGGATCGGGTTCGGCTCGCAGGCCACGACGCGGCCAGCGGGGCCGCACGCGCCGGCCATCAACAGGGTATAGTACCCGTAGTTCGCGCCGACATCGACGCACCACATGCCGGGCCGCAGATGGCGGGCGATGGCGAGCGTCACCCACGACTCCCAGAAGCCGTCCAGCACCAGGCGCGGTCCAAGCATCAGGTCGCGCGTGTCCACGAACGCCAGGAAGTCACCGAGCAATCGGCAGAGCAACCGGTGGTCGCCGTAGTAGACACCGGCGGCGTGCTTGCGGCTATGCGCTTCCAGTTCCAACCGGCTGGCTCGCAGTTCACTTGATAGAGGCATGGTCATTTCTCCAGGGGAATGAACTCGATGGGCATGCGCTCGTGTTCGAGCCACTGGCCCTTCCACGCGCCGTCGCCGTTGCGTTGAAGGTGACAGGTCGGTCGATCCAGGCGACTCAAGGTCAAGATCGTCGCGCCATCGTCGATGTTGACGTCCCAGCGCCGCTCGCACTCGGCCGCGCCTTCGCCGACCCGGCCCGCCGGTTCAAGGAGGACGGGCCGTTCGTCGTGGCCGACACGACGGTACAAGAAGCGCCGGCCGGTCAGCTCGGCGATGACCAGCTGCTCCGCAGGCGTCGGGTCGAGGTTGTGCCATAGGACGCCATCCCAGCGCTTGCGCAGGTCGGCCACGAAGTTGAAGCAGAGTTCCTCATTCGCCAGGGAATTGTTCCGGCGGTTGCCGCCGCCGAGCTTCCATTTGTCCTGGCAGCGGTGATTGAACATCTGCTGGTCCCTGAAGTCCCACTGCACGATGGTGTGCTGGTTCCAGCCAGGTGCTTTGCTCGGCATGGCGTAGTCGCTGCCGAGCTTGCGCCAGCCGAGGTGGAAGCATTCCTTGTCGCCGTACACGACGCGAAACACGAAGTCCGAGTGCTCGGCGTACCACAGGGCCATGCGAAGTTCGCTCCAGCACCGCGTCTTGTTGATCAGGTACTGGCCGCTCTCGAACGCCACTTCGCTTTGCCAACGAGCGGCCACCTCGGGGATGTCGAAGATCTCCCACACATCGCGCTTGAGTTGCCAGCAGGCGTAGTCGGGCCAGAAGATCGCGCCCTTCTCCAGATACTCGGGCCAGGTGAAGACCTCGGTCACGTCGCGGCATGGCCCGCAGTCGGCGTCGAGGAACAGGACCTCCTCGAACGGCGAGTGCAGCGTCGAGAACGGCTTCAACTCCCAGCCACACAGAATGCGACAGGGATGCTCCTTTTCGACCTGGCGGGCATCAACGCATTCGACGCCAAGCGGCTTCAGAAGCCGGCGCAGGTACGGATCGATCTCGCCCTTGCCCAAGTGCCAGAGTTGGATCGGAAGCGTGCAGCCGAAGTGACGGATCAGGTGGACGCCGACCCAGACGCTGGGGAAGTACTTCAGCCCGCCGCCGGCAATTACGATGCCGCGCCCCTCCGCGTAGGCGTGCCGGCCCGGCGTCAGGCTGTCGGCGAAGCGCCGGGCCATGACGCGGAGGGCTTCGTTGACATTCGGCCACGCCGCCCAGCCAGACGGCCAGGGGCCGGGCGGGGCGCTTTCGATCAGTCGGATCATTTCCTCGACCGACAGGTCCTGCGTCGCCGAGTCGCACTTGGTCCAGTCGATGGCTGCCTTCTCTTGAAGGGTGGTGCTCATAGAAGCTCCCAGTTGAGGTTGAACTCCCAGAACGCGCCGACGTGGTACGCGCCGTCAATCGTGCTGGCGTCCAGCTCGATCAGGTGCTCGCCGGGCGGCAGGTCGATGGAGCCGCTGGGCGTGACCGTGGTCATCGCGCAGCCGAGACCTTCGCCCACGGAGCCGCCCATCGCCACTGGCATTCCGTTGACGCGGGCCGACGCTTGCTCGTAGCCGAAGTCCTGGCGCTCGACGACGCCGACCATGCTGATGGTCAGTCGCATGGGGACGCAGATGCAGACTTGCCGGGTTGCGGTGCCCGATTGAGTGGTTCCGTTCGGCCCGCCGCAGTTCTGCGAATCCTCGAACGAGATGCGGAGGGACCAGCCATCGCCGGTCCAGGTTGCGCCGCTGAATGCCGCCATTTGCCAGGGGTACTCGGGACAGGCGCAGGAACCGCTGGGCAACCCGGTGCCGAGGGAGCCACTGACGCCGGAACCGGACCCGTAACTGCCGGGCGCGGAAGCGCTGCCAATGCCGGAACCGCCTGGTAGCGAACCGCCAGGCACCGACCCGCTGCCGACGCCCGAGCCAGGAACCGAACCACCCCCGGACGCCAAGCCGCTGCTGGCCCCCGAAGCGCCGGGTGGTCCCGAACCGGGCACGGAACCGCTTGCGCCTGGCGTGGACCCGGATTGCACGCCGGACCCTGCGCCGCTTGCTGAACCGCTGCCAATCGCGCCTGATCCGCTGGCGGACCCAGCCTGCGAGCCGGCACCCGTTCCCGAGGCCGCGCCGCTGCCGGACTGCGTGCCGCTGGCGACGCCCGAAGACGATCCCCCCTGACCGCTTGGCGACGAACCGACGCCGCTGGATGCGCCAGAGCCTGATGCCAGTCCTGACTGGGCCGTCGATCCCGAAGCCGAACCGGGCCCGGACGCGCTCCCCGGCGCGCTGGGTCCCGATGAGCCGCTGGCCCCACCGGAAACACCCGAAGTACCAGATGCGACGCCGGCGCTCCCGCTCTGCGACCCGCTTGCGCCGGAACTGCCGCTGACTCCCGAAACCTGGCCGCTCGATCCGCCGCCGGACGTGCCGCTTGATGATCCCGCCGACGAGCCGCTGGAACCAACTCCACTCGAAGTCGCGCCGGACGAGCCGCTCAGGCCAGAGGTCGTGCCTGAGGAACCGCTCGATCCCTGGCCGCTGCCCGATGCTCCGCTCAATCCCGATCCCGAAGATCCGCTGACGCCGGAGCTGCTTCCCGACGACCCGCTCGAACCAGAGCCAGAACCGGAAGTGCCGCTGGTTCCCGAGCTGCCGCCCGACGAGCCAAGTGTTCCCGAGGAACCGCTGGCCCCAGAGCTTTCTCCCGACAGGCCCGACGATCCGCTCGCGCCGGAACTGGCCCCCGACGAGCCCGAGCCGTCGCCCGACGATCCACTGAGGCCAGAACTTTCACCGGACGATCCCGATGGACCCGAAGCGCCCGAGGAACCGCTCAGTCCCGAGCTTTCGCCGGACGACCCGCTGAGGCCGGAACTCTCGCCAGATGAACCACTGGTCCCGGAACTTTCACCCGAGGTGCCGCTGAGGCCGGAACTCTCTCCCGATGATCCGCTCAACCCTGAGCTTTCGCCCGACGAACCGCTCTCGCCGGACGAGCCGCTGAGCCCGGAACTGTCCCCCGACGATCCGCTCTCGCCCGAGGAACCGCTTTCGCCCGAGGAGCCGCTGAAGCCGGAACTTTCTCCCGACGAGCCACTCGAAGATTCCAGACAGCAGCCGAGCGCGTACACCGGCAGGCCGTCGTCGGGCGACATGCCCACGAATCGCGTCAGGTATCTCCCAATGCGCGGGAACTCGCAGGTCGAGTAACCGAACAGGGGCACGCCGTCCTTCATTCCCAGGAAGCGCGCCAGCAGCCGAGGCACGGACGACTGGAACGCCGCCGGCCCCGAGCCCGAGCCGGGGCAGCCGAGCGCGAACAGCGGCCGGTCGCCTTTCGGCCCCACGAAACGCGCCAGGTATCGTTGCTGCACGATCATTGGTTGATGTCCAGCACCTTGCACTCGAACAGCGTTTGCCAGCTCTTCGTGTCCACGTCGTAGCGCTGCACCTCGCCGGGGTAGTAGCCGTCGTCGTCCGGCACGTTGCTGGTGATCAGCACATGGGCCTGGTAGTCGCCGTCATCCAGCCGCACGATGGCCCAGCGTTCCTCGCTGCCGACCGCGTCGATCCACAGCACGCGGGCCGAGCCATGCGGCACGTTCAGCAGCTTGCCGGCGTCGCCGTCGATGATCTCGGCCCGGTCGTAGAGCTGCTCGGGATTGACCTTCAGGCGGACCGGCACGACGCCGGCAATGACGGCCAGGCCGATCTTGCCGTCCGCAATCGGCTCCAGCAGGACGGCGAACTTGCCCCGGTGGTCGTTCTTGGCGGAAACGACGCCCTCGAACGTCACCTGGCGTTTGAACTCGGCGGCGTTGGCCGACGGCAGGATGATCGGCTCGCTCAGGCCGAGGACGGCGAAGCGCCCCTGGTCCGCGCCCGAGGCGTTCCTCAGCTTGACGATGCCGCTCTGCCGGAAGAACTGCAACGCCTCGGTGCCGAACTGCTTGTGTTCACGCACGGCCTGGGCGGCGTCGATGAACGCGTTGTACGCCTCGGCCGAGATGGCGATGCGCTGGCCGGCCTGCACTTTCTTGAAGGCATCGCCCATTGGCTACACCCCGATTCCCAGGCCCGCGAAGTCGCCATACGGATACACCTGCTCCACGTAGACCGCCGCCGGCTGTTTGACCAGCACGTCCTCGTCCTCGGCGTCCTGGTAGCGGACCCACAGGTACTCCCAGCCCTTCTTGTCGATCCCGGTGATGTCGCCCATCGTCAGCCCGGTCGCGTTCGGGCTGGCCGCGAAGCTGAAGGTGATCTCCCAATCCTCGGTGCCGCGCTGCGAGCCGGATGCGCCCTGGAACAGCACCTCGCCGGGCGCGAAGCCCTTGAACGGCGCGGCGTTGACCTTGCCGGTGAGGTAGAAGAGGGCCGCCTTGTAGGCGGGCGTGACCAGCGCGACGGGGATGTAGTGCGTTTCCTTGAAGTTGTAGACCGGGATGGTGATGTCGGTCCCTTCGACCGAATCGTTGTTGACGCCGATGGCCCCTTTGAAGTCAGGCGGGTCCTCGCCCGGCGGGGCGTAGCTGTTGACGGTCTCCAGGCTCTGGGTCATGTGGGTCGTGCCGCCGCCCGTGTCGAACGAGAACGACGACTGGCCCGGCTCTTTCGGCTCCTTCTTGCCGTAGCGGACCGACACTTCCCACAGGCCGCTACCCTGGTGGGCGATGTGGTAGCTCTGAAAGACCAGGCCGGCGTAGATCGCGGGGATCGTGGCCTCGACGATGGCGCGCACGGCCGCGTCGTCCTCGGTGCCGTCGACGACGTACAGCAACTCCACGGACGGGTTCTCGACCCCGACCGTGGTCTCGCGGCTGTCGTACTTCTCGATGATCACCGCCATCGATCATTCCTCACGCGAAGACCAGTCCGCCGTTCTGCGCTTCTCGGACCAGTTGTCCGGTGTTGCGGGCCACCTGTTCCGACGCGCGGGCCGTGCGCTCGGCCAGGCTGTCGGAGCCCAGGCCGGCGACGGCGAAGGCGCTGAAGGTCCCCTTCACGTCGGTCTTGGCCTCGGCCTCGTCGAGCCCTTCCAGGTCGAACTCGGGGCGGCGGGCGCGCTCGGCCTCGCGATCCATCGCGGCCAGTTCCCGTTCCAGTTCCGCCTGCTCGCGTTGGGCGGCCAGCTCCGCAGCCCGCTGTTCGAGCGCCCGCTGCGCGGCGGCCACGCGCTCCTGGTCGGCGGCGTTGGCGGCGTCCATCTCGCGACGCCGCTCGCGACGCTCCTCTTCCTGCATCTGGTTGAGCGCGTCTTCCCGTTGCTGGCCCGCTTGCCGCGCCTCATCGACGCGCCGACCGCGTTCCCGCACCCGTCGGTCAAGCCGCTCGCGGGCCTGACGGTTCTGCTCTTCTACCTCGCGGTTGATCGCCTCGACCTCGCGCTGCGCCGCCTGGCGATTGAAGAGGTTCCGGACGCGCGCCCAGGCCCGGCGGAAGAAGCCGACGAACTCGTTGAAGGCGACAGTCAGGCCATAGACGAATGCGTCCCAGCCATCGGCCAGGGCGTTGACCACCGTCCAGAAAGCGACCTCGATCCCGGTCCAGGCGGTGTTGAAGGCGCGGGCCAAGGTGTAGACCGCGCTCCAGAACAGCTCCACGAAGAACGACTTGAAGCGCCGCCAGGCCGCGCTGATGGCGGCGATGCCGGCTTCCCACACGACCTGGATGCCGAGCCAGGCGACCTCCATTGCGCCGGCCAGGTCGCCCGCCGCGATGGCGTCCTGAATGCCCTGCCAGGCCGTGCCCGCCGCGCCGAGAAGCTGATCGAAGCCCTGGCCCAATGACTCCAGGGCCATGTTCCCTTCGTCGGTTGCGAAAATGACGGCAGCGGCAATGCCCCCGACGGCCGCGACCACCAAGCCGATCGGGGACAGCAGAAACCCGATGGCCGCGCCAAGCAGGCTCACGGCGGTCGTGGCCGCGGAAATGGCAAAGGTCACGAGCCCAATCGCCGAGCCGACGGCCGAGATGATCGGACCAAGGATCATCAGCGCCGCGCCAACGCCGATCACTCCCGCGATGACGGCAGCGATGACCGCAATGACCTCGCGGTTCTCGTCGATCCAGCCCGCAAGATTGGCGGCGACCCGCGTGATCCACTCAGCGATTTGCTTGAGCGTGGGGGCCAGCGCCGCGCCGACCATGAACGCAACCTGCTTGAGCGACCGCCACAAGGTAGACAGCGCGTCGCCGAACGCCTCGGCCGCCTGGGCGTCTTCGGTGCTCATGGTCAGGCCCAGGCCGTTGGCCTCCTGGCGCAGCTCGCGGATGCCTTGCGAGCCCGTGGACAGAAGCGGCAGAAGGCTGGCCCCCGAGCGGCCGAAGATCTCCATTGCGATGGCGGCACGGTTGGCCGGGTTCTGGATGCGCGACAGCCGGTCGGCGATCAACTCGAACTGCTGGTCGGGCGACAGGTCGGTCAGATCGGCGATGGTCAGGCCCAGGCGCCCTAGGTCGCGCCGCGCCGATACCGACCCGCGGGCGGCGTCGATGATGTTCCGGGTCATGGTGCGGAGGCCCTTCTCCAGGTCTTCCGCACCGGAGCCCGACTGCTCGGCGGCGTAGCGCAGCTCGGAGAGCGCCTCGACCGCCACGCCGGTCCGCTGGGACATGTCGAGCATGTCGCTACCCATGTCCGCGAACAGCTTGGCAGCGCCGAGGAAGGGAAGGGCCAGCGTGACGCCCAGGCCGGCGATTTGTGACCCCAGCGCCGTGACGCTCGCCCCGAACGCCTTCAGCCTCGCGGACGCGGCATTGAGCCCCTTGACGAGCCGACTGTCCTTGACGAACAGCTCGACATAGGCGGCACCAGCGCGAATCCCCGAGGCAGCGACCATCGTCAACTCCGATCCACGAACACCCGCTTGAGCACCTCAATCGACGCCTTTCGCACCGGCAGCTCGCGCTTGCGCAGGTACGGATTGAAATCGGCCGGTTTGTACGGTGAAGGCTTCTTGCGCTGGTCACGATGGATGTTGGCGGTCAGCACCATCAGGGCCGACGTGTGCGCCCAGCGCTCGCGGCTCCGGGCCTCGGCCATCAGGCAGAGTTCCCGGAGGGTGAAAGGGCCGGGGTCGATTCCGAGGACTCCGGCGCAATGCCAAATGAGCGTAACAATCTGTTCGCTTCGCGGTCGGCGTCGAATGTCTCCAGTACCTTCTCGGCCTGGCCCAAGAGCCGGTCCCGCACCTTCCGGCTTTCGGCCACGATCTTCCGCAGGCTGCTCCGCGCCCTCGCTTCGGGGAAAAAATCGATCAGTTCCTCCAGGAAGGCGTCCGTCGCCAGGGTGATCGCGTCCCCTGCCAGCGCGCGGCCGAAGTCCTCGTCGCTGATCTTCTTTGCGTCCGCTTCTTCCTTGCAGAGGCAATACAGCACGTCGGCAAGCTGCACGGGATCGCCGACCAGCGCGCCCAGCGGCTTGATGCCGTCGTCCACCAGCTTGTACAGATCGACATTGAGCAGGCCCCGGACGCGCTTGATCGCCGCCACGTTGATGGCGATGGTCCAGGTCCGCCCCGCGTTGTCGTTGAAGGTCCGCATCGAGAACTCCAGGCAAATCACTTGACCACACAAATCGGAATCGGAAGGGGCTGCCACTCGTCGTCAAAATCCGCTGGCCAGGAGCGCAGCGGAATTGGATAAGGCATCCAGGTCTCGTCTGCGTCCGATGCCCTGGGGCGGGTCCGCTGCGCCACCTCGGCCGAGCAGCCCCACATCGACACCTTCCGCCCCATTCCGCTCGTGCAGCAGACGACGGAGATCAACTCGTTGTTGTCGTCGCGGAAGATGCCACCGCCGGAATCTCCCGACGAAACGCTCAGCGTCATCCGCAACTGACCCTGGGCGTTCTCACGGTCGGCGACGGTGCCGTCCTCACGGTTGCCGGGCTGGTCCACGCCGTAGCCCATGTGCCAGATCGCCGTGCCCGGCTCGGGGTTCTTGGCGGCGATCAGGGCGTAGGGCAGGTCCGCGACTTGCTCCTCGGTCACGCACCACGCCACGTCGGGCGTCTTGTAGTGGGCCACGACTCGAATCCCGAGCGTCCGACCGTCCTTGAGCGTGAGTGTGCCGCGAGCCCCGACGCCTGAGACGCAGTGGGCGGCGGTCAGCACGTCCCACTTTCCGTCGGAACGACGTGGACCGATCACCGTGGCCGTGCAGCCAGCGTTGCCGAAACGGATGCGGCCCAGGGCATTGACCGGGTCAAGCTTTCCGTCGCCCGGCGGCTTGGGATCGGGCTTGGGCGGCACTGGTGGAACTGGCGGGCAAGACTCGATGGTGACGCCGACGCGGGTCTCCTCGACCGTGAGGTTGCCGTCGGCATTGCTGATGACCAGCAGTTCGACTTCGTAGGTGCCGGGATGGGCGGCAAACTCCAGGACGCCGCGCGGCGAGGTCGCCCGCTGAACATCCTTGGACGGATGGATTCGCCACAAGATCGCGGCCTTGGCATCCACGCCCTCGGCGCGAAGGCGGACCAGGGAATGGGGCTTGTACTTCGTTTCGCCGACGATGCGGATCGCATCCGCTTGCGCCGAAGCGGGCATGAAGACAAGGACCAGACCAATCAACAGAACCGAGCGCACGATGCTTCCTCCAAGTAAGATCAGGGAACGATGATCCAGGCCGGCGGGTTGATCGAGTACGTCGGCTTGACGGTGACGCTCACCGTGATGGCTTCCTCCAGCGCCTCGTTGCGGCTGAAGTTGGTGACCATGCAGGTCGCCCGCAGCCCCTGCGAGCCGGCGACCGTGATGTCGCCGTCCATGACCGCAAACTCCATCGCCGCCCTGTTGAGGAAGGTGTCGCGGATGGCCCCGAAGTCGTCGTCGGCCGTGTCCCAGACCATCTCGAACTCGATGGAACCGTCCTTGAGCGTGGCCACGGTCGCCCGCCAGCCCGCGTTGCCGCGGGTGGTCACGTCGGCCTCGCCAGCCTCCAGGTTCAAGGTCACGTCCTTGACGTTCTTGACCTCGTTCCACACCGGGACCGCATAGGTGCCCGTGTTGCGGTAGAGCTTGGCATCGAGGCCTAATTTCACGCTCAAGGTCGTTCTCCTTCCTCGGTCCGGTTTCCCGGTGACGTATCGTTGTGAGGACCTTCGTGCACTGCCAGGTAAGCAATGGCTCCCTGCAGCACCTCGACCCTTTCGCGAGCATTGCCCAGCACGAGGTTACACATGGAGTGAACGATGCCACGCACTTTACCCGTGCGGTGGCAGTGATCGATGGTCTGGTGGCGCTCACCCAGGGGGTGGCCGCAAATCGCACATTTCCCTTCTTGGGCGTCCAACATGCGCGAGTAATCGTTGGGCGTAATCCCGTACTGACGACAGCGAAAGCGGTGGTGATAGGCACGCCGCTCTTCTTGTTTCACCAGGCGGAGAGTGGCTGCCCTCCGCCGTTCACAATCTCGGCAGATTCGCCTGCGTCGCGGAGCGCGATAGCTGATACGAAACTCCTCCAGGGGTTTCTCCGCATGGCAGACGCGACACGTCATCGTTCCCCGGGCCTCAATCGCCAGCCATTCCTCTGTCTGAATCGTCCGCCGGTAGGTGGCCCCGGACTGAAGCCGTAACCGTTGGTAGCGTTCGCAGGAATAGGCCTTCATGCAGTCCTTGCATTTCTTTGACAAGCCATCGCGGCACTTCGTATCCCGGGCAAATCGGTCGAGTGGCCTGGAGCGCCCGCAACTGCGGCAGACTTTCATGGAGGTCATGGGTGAGTCCAGGGTCACAAGTTGGCCTCCGTCAACGAACCGAATCGCGCCACAGCGCCGACAGCTTGGGCTTTTCCGCTTGAAAGGCGGGCTGCATGAACGGCCGGGGCCGGTAGCGCGCGTGCCGGGCCTTCCCGCGATCCTCAATCACCGCGTCGCCGCCATGCTCCAGGAGCCGAGGCGCCGACGAGCCTTCCTTCGTCAGCGTCGGGCCGATGACCACGCTTTGGCGTTGCGGGTCGTAGGCGAACAGAATGAACTTCCGCAAGAGGCCCACGTGCGAGTAGGGCGGCGAACCTGGCGGGCTCGTCCCCTTGCGCTTGCGGATCGAGGTCTTGGCCCGCTGCCGCACGAACGCGCCGAACTTCGAGAACACCCGCCGCGTGCCGGCGTCCACCGACCGCTTCACCTTGTCGCGGTCGAAGAAGCCGCCTTTGGCTGCCTGGAAGGTCATGCTGATCATGCTTCACCTCCACACGCGAAAGGTCAGCGTGATGACGCTGGTGAACTGCCGGAATTCGTCCAGGTGCTCCAGGGCGTACACCGGCTCGTTCTTCACCTCGGTGCAGCGGGCGTTCGGGTAGCCGGCCAGCAGCTGCGTCCGAAAATGGTCGGCGATCTCCTCGACCAGCGCCATCAAGGCGTCCAGTGCCGCCTGGCTCATGTCGGTCTTCTTCTGCACCGCCACGTCGATCAGGTAATCGAAGGTGTCGCGGTTGCGGTCCAGCGACTTCGACGCCAGCGACCGGGGCACGACGCTTACCCTCAGCTCCGTCATCTCCGAGAGATCGAACTTGGGCTGATAGTGGCGCTCGGCGGTCAGCGACTGACTGAACGAGGCTGCATTCAGCTGGGCGACGACAGCGTCAGCGATGTCGAGGATCGTAGCGGGCATCCATCACTCCTGGGGGATAAGTGCGCGCACGATCCGCAGGATAAGGTCGTCCACGGGCGACTTGGAGGCGCGGACGGCTTCGGTCAGCGCTTCGCTATGGACGATGGCGCGGAGGATGGGGAGGACCTCACGGAATCGCCCTTCCTCCCGGCCGAACAAACCGAGCAGTTGTCGCAACAGTTCAAGCATTACTCGACCCTCACCTGTTTCGTGTGAATCCGCAGCACCTTGCGAAACACGTCCGACCAGCGCCACGGCGGTTCCTTGCCTGGGGCCATGACTTCGTAAATGAAGGTCTTGGCCCCCTGCGCCTCGCGGATGACATCACCCCGCTGGGGCAAAGTCGGCGACCCGCCGAGCACGAGGTCCGCAGCGTGAATCAAGAAGTCGCGGTCGGTCCATTCCATGCGCACGCCGCCGTAGCCGTCATCGAGCTTGAGCAGCGTCCGCCCGACCGTCGCTTGCACCGTGACCTGCTGCGCGCCGCGCCGATAGATCACTGGCCGCGAGGCGTGTTCCTTCAGCCGGTCGGCGAGCCAGTCGGAGCCGGTTTGCAGCAGGTCGGGCATGGCGGCCTCACTGGTTCATGCGGACGCGAACCGTGGCATCGGCGTCGGCGGCGGCCTTCACGACCTTGCCGATCTGCTTGTTGCCGGCGGCCGTGGCCGTGGCGACGTTCGCGGCGTCGTCCCAGTACACGGTTGCGCCAGCGGCCAGGGCCGTGCCAACGCCAGTCGCCTTGGCGAAGTCGAAGACGCCCTCGACGGCCAGAGCGCCAAGCTGGTTGGCCTTGATCGGCTGCTTGGCCACGCCGACCAGGTCGCCCTGCACGACCACGTCGCCGGCCGCCACGTCCGCCGCCGGCGTGTAGTCGATGGAACAGCCCTCGTGAACGAAAACAGCTTGTGCCATTGGTTGGTCCCCCTAGGATTACGCCTCACCCTTGGCCTTCACGCCGCCGCGATAGTCCTGGAGACTCACGCCGAAATCATGGAAGCCGCGCATCTGCACGCCCAGGACGTTGAAGTCGGCATCGGCCGTCTCGATGGTCGGCGCCTCCTGGCCGTTGAGGAACGCGACCTCGATCACGGGCAAGTCGGTCGGCTCGGCCAACAGATACCAGGCCTTGGTCGAGAAGCCCGCGTACTTGCTGTTGCCCAGGTAACGGCTCACCTCGACGCGGAACTTGCCCTGGTGTGGGTTGGTGATCGGGTACTTGACGCTCGAGGTGTTGTCGCGCAGCTCCAGCGACTTGAAGAGCTGCGAGCCGATGGCCGATAGCGCCGTGGGCACGAGCAAAATCGCCGGCATGATGCCGATCGGCTTGCCGTCGCTATCCACTTGGTCCATGAAGGCGACCTCGGCCGAAGTCAACCCATCGATCCCCAGGGCTGTGGCCGCGCCGGTCAGGTAGTTATTGCGCGCGGCCGTGAAGAAGGTGCTATTGTTCAGGAACGTGGTCCAGAACACATCGTTGATCTTCAGGCCCGAGCCGCGGCCGAGTTTGCGCGGCACGGTGGTGATGGCGCCGAGGTCGTCGTTGATGATGTCGCGGCGGTCGATGGACAGCAGCAGGCCGTAGGTATCGGCCCGGTTCTCGTACTTCTCCTCGCCGAGCGTGCCGTGCTTCAGCTCGCCGCCGGGGGCAACCAGCTCGTACTGGTCCTTGCCGATGAGGCGGTAGCTGGTGACGGTCTTGAAGTCGCTGACGTTGCGGACGGCGGTGATGTTCCGCCAGGTGCGCTCGACCGAGAAGAAGCCCTCCAGCAGGAACTTGTTGGCGACATTGGACAGGATGCCGCCGATATCGATGGTCGAGAAGGACGCCTCAATGCCGCGGCCGAAGGCGAAGCGCAGGACCGCGCGGTGGTCGCGGAAGTTGCGGCCGGTGTAGCCGTTGGCCCACGCCGCCTCCAGGAGCAGCTCCTGCAAGCCGATGCCGCCGCGGAAGCGCCGGGCGGCCAGGTCGAGCGTCTGCGGTTCGTACAGCTCTTCGACCTGGCCGAGCTTGGCCGTGAGCAAGCACGCCGCTTCGAGCACCGTGGCGGTGATCGTGTTGTCGGCGACGTGGACGGCCGGGGAGCGCGGGCGGTCGGCGCGGAGAATCTCCAGCTCGCAGCGGGTCGCGTCCCAGCCCTCCTGGATGGCCCGCGCCTCGATGTCCGCGTGCCGGCCGGCGCAGACCCGGCGGATGGCCGCAATGCGGCTGGTTTCAGCCAGCGCCTGGGCGCGGACCTCCTCGGCCGTCGGCTGCGGGTCCGCCGAAGGTGCCGGCGCTGGGGGCGAGACCGTGCCGGCGACATCGGTGTTGGCGTCTGCGTTGTTCACGGTTGCATCTCCCGGCGGGTTGGTCGCGGCGACGGTCGCGCTGGTGCGGCCGTCGGCCCCGAGATCGACGAAGCTGATCTCATCCAGGGTCGCCTTGCGGACGACGTTGAGCGGGCCAGTGAGCGCCCGGCCGTTGACCACGACCTTCTGGTTCTCCTTGATGAACTCGAACTCCTCGACGCCGGCGCCGACCGACGCCTGCCAGGGGAAGCCGTTCTTCGCCGACACGACGATCTCGCGGGCCGCGGCCGTATCGCGGGAGACCACGCCGGTTGCCGTGAGCTGGCCATCCTCAATGCGGATGGCATCGGTATGGCCGACGCCGGAGAGCGGATCGTGCCCGAAGCGGATCGGCCGCGACTGCGAGGGGATGGTCAGCCCCGCCAGGTCGAGGACGACCGGGTAGCGCCAGCCGGCGATCCGCATCGGCGCGCCGGTGTAGGCGACCATGCGGAAGCGCGGCAGGGCCTTGTCGGCATCGGCACCTCCGGCTGCCAGCTCAATCGTCGCGGTCGCGGCCAGGTTGAGCAGGCTGGGCACGCCCAGATCATGCGGCTGCCCACTCGGCTTCCGACTCGTCGATGTCATCGTTGGTCTCCTTGGGTTCGGTCGGCTGCGCCTGCGCCGGCGTCAGCCCCAGCTCCTGCATGAGCGCGACTTCCTTGGCCCGCTGGCGCAGGGCCTCTTCCCAGTCCCGGCCCTGCCGGGCGTACTCATAAGCCAGCGTGGTCGTGTTGCTGGCCAGGCGCGTCGCCTGGGCCGAGGCTTCCTTGGCAGGATCGACGTGCTCGTGGCCGTCCCAGAACCACTGGTGCGGCCAGTCGCCGATGGGGCCGAGGCCAGCGGGGAAGAAGCCCGGAATCAGCGCCGCCTCGTCGAGCCAAGCCGCGAGAATGCGGTCCAGCACCACGCATTCGAGGTGCGCCTGGTCAACACGGATGGCTTTGAAGTAGGTCTGGTGGTCGAGCCGGCCGGAGGCGTAGTTGTACCCGGACGAATTGCCTGCCGCGACGTTGAAGGGCATGTTCAAACAGCGGCTGATCTCGTTGAGGATCTCCTTCTTGAACTCGGCGTAGGTCGTCGCCGGTTGCTCCGCTTGCAACTGCGACATCTTCCAGCCGCCAGGCATGGTGACCAGCGCTCGCTGTTCCAGCTCGATCGGCTCGAACGGTTCGGCGGCGTCGGCCTCGCCGCCGGCGGGGGCGTCGGTGTAGAGGATGCCGGCGAAGTCGGCGGCCGTCTCGGCGGCGGCGATCACCGCCAGGGTGAAGCGCCGCAGCTGGGCGAACAATGGCAGCGCCGGCATGATGTCCGGGATGCCGCGCGCCTGTCCTGGCCGGTCGGCGCGGAACCAGTGGAGCATCGACTGAGCCGGAACGCGGTCGAACTCCAGCACATGTCGGCCCATCGTGTCGCCGGGGTGCTGCTTGAGTACGTGGTACTCGACCGGGTTGCCGGCGTCGTCGAACACAATGCCGTCCACGAAGTTGCCGGTCAATCCCGTGATGTCCGGCGTCGTCACCTGGTCGGCCTCGATGAGCCGCAGGTCGAGCTGCACCGGTGTTGGCAGCTTGGGGTTGCTCGTCATGACGGCGAACGCTTCGCCATCCTGCGCCCGGGCCATGCGCATGGTGCGGAGCTTCTCGGCCAGGTTCACGGCCTTGGCCCAGACGACGAACTCGCGCTCGATGAGTCGGTTCGCCTCGGCGTCGGCCGTCAACAATTGCAGGCGCGGCCCGGTGCCAACCACGTCGTTGGCCAGGGTCAGCACAATGCCACGGGCGTAGCTGTTGTTGGCGACCTCGTAGCGGGTGCGGTTCCGCAGGATGCGCCGGACCTCGGCGCTGTTGGCGGCGTTGGCGGACAGGCCATCCGCATTGGCCCAGTGCCGGCGGTTGTCCGGGCTGGTCGCCGCCGCGTCGTAGCGGGCACGAATGGCCCGCACGACGCGGCGCGGCGCGCAGGGGATGCGCCGCGCAAACAGATTGGTCAACCAGCTGAACACCAACGAAACCTCTGGCTCTGTTTCGGAAACCTTGCCTTGCCGGGCCTCACCATGCCCCGCCGGGCCGGACCACGCCATGCCTTGCCTTACCAAGCCCGGTCGCGGGCGAAGGATCATTCGGGACCTGGCGGAACCAACTTGGAGAACCGCAGGCCGCGCTTCTTCGACTTGACCGCCTCTTTCGATGCCAGGTAGCGATCCGCCTCGATCTGGTCAGGCAGCGGGTGCTGCTCGACGCTCCCCGCGTCCCCGGACGCCTTGGCCGGTCCCTCGGCGTTCTCACGGATCTTGTCTTCGAGGTCGTCGGCCATGTGTCCTCCGCAAAGCGCAAATCGCTCTCTCTACTTCTAAAGGACGCAGCGGCGCGGCGAGGTGACGGATGAAGGTGCGGCAATTGTGGACTAGCGGGCCGTCCGGCAGGGCACGCTGCGAATTTTCGCTGGGCCTTTGGAAAAAATTCCGAAAAAAGCTGAGTACCAGAACCTCTTGACAGAAAACGATTTAGAGCGCGGGCCGCCTCGCCGCCCCCGCGAAAAATCGCCCTTTCAGCGAATTTTCGCCAGTCGGGGGTGACGGGCCGGCGAGTGGCCAGCAGCCATCGTGAACTGCGGCCGCCGGCCCTGGCGAGTAGCTGAGAGGTTCGCTATGCAGTTGCAGTCCAGCAAGTCCTCCCTGTCCCCGGCGCGGCGGCGCCTCGTCGAGTTGATGCAAGACCTGAACTTCGGCCGCATCGAGCGGCTGGAGGTTCTCGACGGCCAGCCGGTCTTCGACCCGCCGCCCCGCATCGTTCGCGAGATCAAGTTCGGCGCGCCGAACGGGCCGCGTCCCGAGGCCGCCCTCCGCGACTTCGTGCTCAAGGCCCAACTCGTGGAGTTCTTCGCCTGGCTCGACACGCTCGGCGACGGCGTCATCGAGCGCCTGGAGGTGCAGCACGGACTGCCCTTCCGCATCGTCGTCGAGCAGTCCGCGGCCTGACCGCGACTCCGCCATCCGTCGTTTCGTTTCTGGTTCCTGATTCCACCACCTGACAGCAGACCGGCCACGCCGTGGAGGTCGTTGTGGGTGACGCCGCTTCGGCATCACACACGACTGCCTACCCGGTCAGGCCCTGTCTGCGCCGATGACGGATCACCCACGCGACCTCCTCCGCGGCCGGCGGAGGAGATTCCCATGCAAGAACTGTTCGATGACCTGGCCATGAAGCTCATCAAGGAGCGGGTCAAGCAGATGATCGGCCGCAACGGCTTCACCCCTTCCGACCGCGAAGACCTGAAGCAGGAGTTCGCCCTCCACCTTCTGGAGTGCCTGCGCCGGCTGAAGGAGCCGCCGCAGGACCGGCAGGGCTTCTTCCGGCGTGTGATCTCCCGCTACGCCATCTCGCTGATCCGCCGCCGCGAGGCCCAGAAGCGCGACCACCGGCGCGTCAGCTCGCTGAGCAAGCGGGTGGTCGATTGTGACGGGCAGCGAGTCGAGATGGCCCGGACCATTCCTGAGGACCACACGCACACGCGCCTCGGCATCGCCCCGCGCAGCCGCCTGGAAGACGTGGAACTGGCCCACGACGTGGCGGCCGTCCTGGCCAAGCTGCCGCCCGACCTGCGCGACCTGTGCGAGCGGCTGAAGCACCACTCCATCACCGAGGTGGCCCACCAACTCGGTGTACCGCGCACCACCCTGCATGATGCCATCGGCCGGCTGCGGCAGCATTTCGAGGAGGCAGGGCTGCGGGATTATTTGGGCCGGTGATCCGTCACCTCGCTGCGTGTCTGCGTCCTTTAGAAGTAGACACCTATCACGCCGAGGGACGCCATGACGCTTGCATCTCCCTGGGCGCGTCGGAACGGCAGTTCCGGCGCGCCCGCCCTCGGCCGTCTCGACTTTCTGCTGCGCGAGCCGGCCGAAGTGTATCACGCGAAATCGAAGGAACATCTGACCAGCCACGCCCTGGCCGACTTCCGCGAGAACCCGCTCCTGTACCGCAAGCGGCAGCTCGGCCTGGTCGTCGAGGAAGACCGGCCCGCCTTCCAGGTCGGACGAGCCGCGCACACGCTTATCCTCGAAGGGCGTGACGCCTACCGGCGGCAGTACGCCTTCGGCGGGCCGACCAACCGGGCGACCGGCAAGCTCTTCGACAGCCGCTCCAAGGCTTACCAGGAGTGGGCCGAGCGCCAGGCCAAGCCGGTGCTGACGGACCGCCAGGCGACCTTGATCGAGGAGCTGGCCGCCGCCGTGCAGCGCCACCCCGTCGCCGGCGAACTGCTCGCCGAGGGCGTGCCGGAGGGCGTCATCCGCCGCGACTACCGCGGCGTCCCCTGCCAGGCGCGGCTCGACTGGCTCAATCCATCCCAGGGCCTCGTTGATCTCAAGACCTGCGATCACCTCAAGTACCTTGAGGCCGACGCTCGCGCGTTCGGCTACCTGCACCAGCTCGCCTTCTACCGTGCGCTGCTGGCGCTGGAGACCAGCGAGGTACTCCCGGTCTACCTGATTGCCGTCGAGAAGCGCGAACCGTACCGCTGCGGCGTCTGGCGGATCGACCCCAACGTCCTGGCTGTCGCGGAGCAAGACAACGAGGCCGCCCTGGACCGCCTCGTGCGCTGCCGGCAGCTCGACCACTGGCCGACCGGCTACGAGGAACTGCGCGTTTTCGACCACCTGTAGGTACAGCGAAACGTGGTCTGACCTGGCTAGGCGGGGCACGGCCAGGTGGGCATGGCGGGGCAAGGCTGGGCGAGGCATGGTTTTTCATCCCTGAACTCAAAGGAGAATCATGAGCGACCTAGCGCACATCTGTCGCGGCAAGAGCAATCTTCCACGACGCGCGTTGATCTACGGCACAGGTGGTGTTGGCAAATCGACCTTCGCCGCCTCAAGCGACCGGCCCGTGTTTGTCCAGACCGAGGATGGCCTGGGCGAGATCGATTGCGACAAGTTCCCGCTGGCGCTCTCGTATCAGGACACCTTGAAGGCGCTGGAAGCTCTCTACACCGAGCAGCATCCCTACCACACGGTGGTCGTCGATTCGCTCGACTGGTTGGAGCGGCTCATCTGGGCCGAGGTCTGCCGCCAGCGCTCGGTCGAGAACATCGAGGACATCGGCTACGGCAAAGGCTACGTCTTCGCCCTGACATCGTGGCGCGAGTTCCTCACCGGCCTGGACGCCCTGCGCAACGACCGCGGCATGACGGTCGTGCTGATTGCCCACTCGCGCATCGAGCGCTTCGAGAACCCCGAGACCGACAGCTACGACCGCTACGTGCCAAGGTTGCACAAGCTGGCCTCGCAGATCATCCAGGAGTGGTGCGACGAGGTGCTGTTCGCCACTTACAAGGTCTACACCAAGCAGACCGACGAGGGCTTCAGCCGCAAGAAGACCAAGGGCATCGGCACCGGCGAGCGCGTCCTGTACACGAGCGAGCGCCCCTCCCACGTCGCCAAGAATCGCCTCAACTTGCCCGACGAGCTGCCGCTCGATTGGCACGCTTACGCTTCCTTCTTCCACCAACCGCAACCAACAAATGGAGGACCAACCCATGGCTGACCTGCACGGTTTCAACGCCAACGAAGTCGATCCGACGACCGACCTGGAGCCGATCCCCGCCGGCAAGTACCTGGCGATGATCACCGACAGCGAGATGAAGCCGACGAAGAGCGGCGACGGCCGCTACCTGCAGCTCACCTTCCAGATCCTGGAGGGGCCGTACAAGAACCGCTTCGTCTGGGCGCGACTCAACCTGCACAACGCCAACGAGACGGCGGTGAAGATCGCCCGCGCCGAGCTGTCAGCGATCTGCCGGGCGGTCGGCGTGCTGACGCCCAGGGACAGCTGCGAGCTGCACAACCTGCCGCTGGTGATCACGGTCAAGCTGAAGAAGCGCGAGGACACCGGCGAGTTGCAGAACGAGATCAGAGGGTTTTCCAAGCGTGAACCGCTGGGCGGCCCACCACAGCAGGCGACGACGAACCTGCCCCCCTGGCGGCGCTAATTCCCCACGCCTGGCCTGTGACTTTTGGTGAACGGGCCTCCCCCGGCAGGCACCTGATTTGGTCCGCCGATGGTCTGGTAGCGCCTATGCGACCAGAGCACAGGTCAGGCTTCTTTTTCGTCAGGACAGAGCATGCTGACCCTGGAACTGCCGTTTCCGCCGAGCCTGAACCACTACTACCGGCACCTCGGCCATTGCACGCTGATCAGCAGACGCGGCCGTCAATACCGCCAGGCCGTCATTGCGGTGCTCGCGGCTCTCAAACTGCAACCACTCGCGGGACCGCTGTCGGTGGTCATCGAGCTGTACCCGCCCGATCACCGCAGGAGGGACATCGACAACGCCCAAAAGGGACTTCTTGATTCCATTGCCCACGGAGGCGCCTACCGCGATGACAGCCAGATTGTCCACCTGGAAACCTGGAAATGCTCCCCGGTGCGAGGAGGAAAAGCCATCGTGCGAATCAAAGAGCTTGGCTGTGGATGACCAAGCAAGCGAAGTGGCTGGCGACTCGCTGGGTGGTGATTCGCCCTGGCATCTTTGGCTTGACCTTGGCGGAGAAGGATGAACGGGCCGCTCATGATCCTGCGTCCTTACCAACGTGAAGCCGTCGAAGCTGTCTACGCCTACCTGCGCTCGCATGACGATAACCCGGTGGTCGTCATCCCGACCGCCGGCGGCAAGACGCCGATCATGGCGACCATCTGCAAGGACGCGGTGACGCGCTGGGACGGCCGGGTGCTGATCCTGGCCCACGTCAAGGAGCTGCTGGAGCAGGCAGCGGACAAGCTGCGCCAGGTCTGCCCCGAGGTCCGCTTCGGCGTCTACTCGGCCGGCCTGAAGCGCCGCGACACCGGCCGGGCAGTCACCCTGGCCGGCATCCAGTCGGTCTACCAGCGCTCCGGCGAATTGGGCGCCTTCGACCTGGTCCTGGTAGACGAGGCCCATCTCATTACCCCGGACGGCGACGGCATGTACCGGCAGTTCCTGGCTGAGGCCAAGGCGCTCAACCCGCACCTGCGCGTGATTGGTCTGACGGCCACGCCGTACCGGCTGAAGTCGGGCCTGATCTGCAGCCCGGACCACTTCCTCAACGCGATCTGCTACGAGGTCGGCGTGCGGGAACTCATCGTCCAGGGCTACCTCTGCCCGCTGATCACCAAGGCCGGCAAGGCGCGAGCGGATGTGAGCGGGCTGCACGTCAGAGGCGGCGAGTACGTCGCCGGCGAAGTCGAGGACCTGATGGACCAGGATGCCCTGGTGCGGGCCGCCTGCGCCGAGATCGTCGAGCAGACCCGCGACCGCCGGGCGGTATTGATCTTCGCTTCGGGGATCAAGCACGGCGAGCACGTCGTGCGGGTGTTGAAGGAACAACATGGCATTGAATGCGGCTTCGTCAGCGGTGAGACGGCCGATGGTGAACGAGACCGGCTGATTGCCAGGTTCCGCTCCCAGGAGTGGGCACGCCAGCTTCAGATCGACTTCGGAGCAAACGCCGCCGAGCCACTGAAGTACCTGTGCAACGTCAACGTGCTCACGACCGGCTTCGACGCGCCGAACGTCGATTGCGTCGTCTTGCTGCGGCCGACGCTGTCGCCGGGACTCTACTACCAGATGGTCGGCCGGGGCTTCCGCCTGCATCCCGGCAAGCAAAACTGCCTGGTGCTCGACTTCGGCGGCAACGTGTTGCGGCACGGCCCGGTGGACGGGATCAAGGTCAAGGAGCGCACCCTTGGCGGCAGCGGACAGGCCCCGGCAAAAGAGTGCCCCGAGTGTCATTCCGTCATTGCCGCTGGCTATGCGCGCTGCCCGGACTGCGGCTACGAGTTCCCGCCGCCGGAGCGCGGCAGGCACGATGCGAAGGCAAGCAGCGCTGGCATCCTCTCCGGGCAGGTGACGATCACGAAGTACGCCGTCCGGGACGTGTACTACGGCGTCCACAAGAAACGTGACGCACCGGACGACGCCCCGAGAACCATGCGGGTCGATTACAAGGTCGGCTGGCACGAGTACAAGTCGGAGTGGGTCTGCTTCGAGCACACCGGCTACGCCCGCGCCAAGGCCGTGGCCTGGTGGAGGCAGCGCTCGCACGAGCCGGTGCCGGAGACGGCCGAGGACGCGGTAGCCTTGGCGCAGAATGGGCGCCTGGCCAGTACGCGCGAGATTACCGTCCGCAGTGTTGCCGGCGAGGACTTCGACCGGATCATCGGCTACGAGCTGGGCGATATCCCGCCGGCGCTCGACGACCAGGACGCGCCCGCGGACGCCCTCGACTTCCCGTTCGGTTACAACGCGGTCGCCGCAGAGGAGGAAATCCCGTGGTGACCCCTGGCGAACTGCTGACGGCTGCTCTCCGCTATGCCGAGCTGGGCTACCGGGTATTCCCGTGCGCGCCTTCTGGGAAAGCGCCGCTGACCGAGCACGGCTTCCATGACGCCACGAGTGATGCCGAGCAGATCGAGCGCTGGTGGACGCAGCATCCGAGCGCCAACATCGGCATTCCGACCGAAGGCTTGCTGGTCATCGACATCGACGGCGACGGCAATCCCTGGCCGGGCGACCCGGAGCGCAGCGCTTCCCTGGCCCAGACCGGCGCCGTGAGCCTGACGCCGCGCGGCGGACGGCATTACCTCTTTTGCCGGCCGGAGGACAAAGCGTGGAAGTGTTCGACCGGCAAACTGGCAGCGAGCGTCGATGTTCGCACCGACGGCGGCTATATCGTTGCCCCGCCCAGCCGAACCGGACACGGCGACTACCGCTGGGCACCGGGCCTGGAACTCGACGAGCCGCCCGAACGCCTCCCCGAGCCGCCGGCGTGGTTGGTCGCGGAACTCGACGCGCTGACGACGACGCCCAACCCGTGGGTCAACGGAACATCCACGTTGGGCACTGTCGCGGCCAGCGGGGGCGAAGCGAACTCGATCCCGGAACACCACCGCAACGTGGCCCTGGCGAGACTGGCCGGCACGATGCGCCGTGTCGGCATGACTCGCTCGGAAATTCTGGCGGCGCTGTGCCAGGTCAACGACGACCGCTGCCGGCCGAGACTTGAGCCGGCGGAGGTGGAGCGCATCGCCACAAGCGTCGCCCGGTACGAGCCCGACCAGATCGCGACGGCGATGGCCGAAGGGCACTGGGAACAGTTGGTCCAGGCGCCGCAACTCGCCCCCGTCAGCCTGGCCGACCTGGTGGCGCGCTACCCCGACCTGCGGCCGCCAGTGATCCACGGCCTGTTGCGCCGGGGCGAGACGATGAACGTCATCTCGGCCCCGAAGATCGGCAAGGCACTGGCCATCGACACGCCGATCCTGACAGAGGATGGGTGGAAAACGATGGCAGAGTTGCAGCCCGGCATGAAGGTCCACGCCGCAGACGGCTCGCTGACACCCGTAGTTGCCGTTTCGGAGATCCTGCATGACCGCCCGTGTTACCGCGTTACGACCCGCTCGGGCGGGTCGGTCGTCGCCGACCGGGACCACCTCTGGCAAGTCGTGCAAGGGAGGCGGAGAGCGATAGTCGCCACCAAAGACCTCGATGCCGGCCGCGATGGGCGTCGGTGGCTCTTGCCGATTGCCAACGCTCTGCAGCGGCCTGAGAGAGAGCTGCCATTGGACCCCTGGCTGCTCGGCTACTGGCTCGGCAACGGCACGGTGCGTGAGGGAGCGATTTCGGTCAATCAAGATGACCTCGAGGAAGTGATCCAGCAGATACAGCAAGCGGGCCTCGTGGTCGGCAAGCTTGTCCGCAAAGGCGGTTGTGTGACGTTCACGGTCCGTGGGTTAAGGGTCATCTTGCGCGACTTGGGCTTGCTGTGCTGCAAGCACATTCCCGAAGCGTACCTGCTCGGCTCCCAGGCGCAGCGGGCCGCGCTGTTGGCGGGACTGCTCGATGCCGATGGCCATGCGGCCACACAACCAAACGGCGCTGGTATGGTGGAGTTCTCCACCACGGAACCGGTGCTGTTCTTCTCGACGCTTATGCTGTCCCGTTCTCTCGGCTACAAAGCGTCTGCCAGCGTGGGCCGGGCTATACTCAACGGCGTCGATTGCAGTCCCAAGTTGCGCATCACCTTCGCCGCCGGCCGGCGGAGCACTCCCTTCCGGCTGTCGCGGCGAACGGCCGCCCTGCCGGATCGAGACGTGAGCCAACGGTCGCGTCGTGATGCCGTGAAATCGGTCGTGTCCGTTCCGTCCGTGCCCGTCAAGTGCATCCAGGTAGCTCACCCGAGTGGGCTGTTCTTGGCGGGCAGCGATTTCATGGTCACGCACAATTCCTGGCTTGTCACCGATCTGGCCCTCAGCGTTGCCACGGGCCGGCCCTGGCTCGACACGTTCGAGACCGATCCAGGGAATGTGCTGATTATCGACAACGAGCTGCACGGCGAGACTTCAGCCAACCGTATCCCCAAGGTCGCGGCGGCCCGTCAGATCAGCCTCAACGACGTTGGGCAGCACGTCTTCGTGCAGAACCTGCGCGGCCATTGGCAGGACATCTTCTCGCTGGGACCGTATTTCCACTCGCTGGAGCCGGGGCGGTTCAAGGTGATCATCCTCGACGCCATGTATCGCTTCATGCCGCGGGAGATGGACGAAAACGACAACGGCACGATGGCCAACGTTTACAACGCGATTGATCGCTACGCCGATCTCCTGGGCTGCTGCTTTGTGCTGATCCACCACACCAGCAAGGGCAACCAGTCGGGCAAGGCCATCACCGACGTGGGCGCTGGCGCCGGTAGCCAGAGCCGGGCGACCGACACGCACCTGGTCCTGCGGCCGCACGAGGAGGACGACGTGGTTGTGCTGGAGGCGGCCGTGCGCTCCTGGCCGCCGGTGATGCCCAGGTGCCTGCGCTGGGCCTTCCCCGTGTGGACACTGGCCGACGACCTCGACCCCTCGCTGCTGCGGAGCGAACAACCCAGGCGAGCGCGCAAGGAAGAAGAACCGGATTGGACGGTGGAGCGGTTCGTGCCGGCCTTCGTTGTCGACGAACCGAAGCTGTTTGACGCGATCCTGGTGGAGGCTAACCGGCAAGGCGTCAACGACTTCAAGTGCCGAACGCTGTTGCGCAAGGCCGAGGCCGTTGGCCTGGTGCATCGCTGGGACATGGGACGAGGGCGTCTGGGCTATGCCACGACGGCGCCGCCTCAAGCAGCATCACCGGCAGACGAGGAACCGACTTCCAAACGTGCCCAGGTGGAAGCACTGCTGCGCGAGTCTGCCACGGCGAGCCTGGCGGAGATCGCCCGGCAATGCGGCGTGTCGCGCCAGTACGTGCACAACTTGCGCAAGGGTCTTGAGAATGCCTCTGTCTACTCGTCAACAGGGCCGTCAACAACACCTGATGAGCGTCAACAAGTTGACGCCAGTTGACAGGCTTGTTGACGCCACTAAGAGCTTATGCCGCAACGGGATAACTGGCTTTGTCAACAGGTTTGCCTGTGTGCGACACAAAAACCCCCCATACCCCCCTGCGTGCGTGCGGCCCGAAGGCCGCCGCACGCGAGCAGGGAGCGGACCCTGGCGGAACAGTTCCGCGAACGGGTCGCGTAGGTACTACCGGAACGGAACAAAAAAATGACCGCCGCGGGAACAGCCGCAAAGAATCGCTGGCTTTGTTTTCTGTGTCCGAACTTGGCCACGACCGCTTGGCTGATCAAGCGTGCCAAGGCGCGGCTAGGCCGGGCATGGCGCGGCGAGGCAAGGCAAGGCACGGCGTGGCCAGGGGGCCGGGGCGGAGGCCGGTTGGGCACCGCCCGGCCCGGTTTTTCCCGAACGGAAAGAGGTGTCCAGTGCAGATCGAGATGTGGCCCATCGAGCGGGTGCGTGAGTACGAGCGGAATCCCCGCTGCAATGACCAGGCCGTCGAGGCCGTGGCTGCCAGCATCCGGGAGTTCGGCTTCAAGGTGCCGGTGGTAGTGGACCGCGACGGCGTCCTCATCGCCGGCCATACGCGGTTGAAGGCGGCCCGCCGGCTCGGCCTGGCCGAGGTGCCGGTTATTCGCGCCGCCGACCTGACGCCGGAGCAGGTTGCCGCCTTCCGGCTGGCGGACAACAAGCTGCACGAGCTCTCGACGTGGGACTTCGAGTTGTTGCCGCTGGAGCTGGAAGCGGTTCAGGGCTTCGGCTACGACCTCGGTCTGCTTGGCTTCGACCCGGACGAGCTGGCCCGGCTGCTTGACCCCAGCGTCAAGGACGGCTTGTGCGACCCGGACGAGGTGCCGGAACCACCCGACGAAGCGACCACGCGCCCGGGCGACCTGTGGCTCCTCGGCGACCACCGCCTGCTGTGCGGCGATGCCGGCAAGGCCGAGGACGTGGACCGGTTGCTGGGCGGCGCGCCGATTCACCTGGTCAACACCGACCCGCCCTACAACGTCAAGGTCGAGCCAAGGAGCAACAACGCCATTGCCGCCGGGCTATCATCGTTCGGCGAGTCCAACACCCAGCCGCAGAACCATCACCAAGCCTTCGACGTCGCCCGCCAGGGTCCCAAGGCACCGACGCACAAGAAGCTGCGGCCCAAGGACCGGCCGCTGGCCAACGACTTCGTCTCCGAGGAAGCGTTCGACCGGATGCTGCACGCCTGGTTTGGCAATCTCGCCCGCGTGCTGCAAGCTGGCCGGGCGTTCTACATCTGGGGCGGCTACGCGAACCTCGGCAACTACCCGCCTGTACTCAAGGCGCACGGGCTTTACTTTTCCCAAGGCATCGTGTGGGACAAGCAACATCCCGTGCTGACAAGAAAAGACTTCATGGGTTGCTTTGAGCTCGCGTTCTACGGCTGGAAAGAAGGCGCTGCCCATCAGTTCTTCGGCCCGAACAACGCGACTGACCTGTGGCACGTCAAGAAGGTCAACCCGCAGAACATGATCCATCTCTGCCTTCACCCAGACGCGCTCGTTTTGACCGAAGCGGGGTTCCGGGCGATCCGCTCCCTTCAGATCGGTGACCGCGTCTTCGCGGGCGATGGCGCCTTTCACCGGGTCGAGCACGTCTCAGCACATCCCTACACCTCCGAGCACCTCTACCGCATCGTCGCCAAGGGAGGCAACGCCGACACCCTGGCGTCCGATAATCATCCGTTTCTGATCTGGCGGCCTGCGAAACGTGGCCAGCGAATCATCGGCGGAGACGTCGGCTGGGTGCGTGCCGACGAGGTCCGTGCCGGCGATTACACCATGACACCCATCCTCGCAGAGTCCGACGCGGACCCGTTCCCGGAGCTGGACGAGGATGATTGGTTTCTCTTCGGGCTCTACCTGGCCCAGGGCCATTTACAGCGCGCCGGCCACGGGGACCGCCGCTACCCGGCCTTTTCGCTCCACAAACGCTCCCAGGACCTGATGGAGCGCATCTGGACAAAGTGGCCCCAGGCCCGCGAGTACGACCACAACGACTACCGCCTGGAGCCGACCAGCGGCACGGTGGTGATGGCGTTCGACGGCGAGGCGGGCAAGCGCTTCGAGCAGCTGGGAGGGCGCCTGGCGTACGGCAAGCGCCTGGCACCCGACATCTTCGCGCTGCCGCGCTCGAAGCGCTGCGCCATCCTGCACGGCTGGCTCAACGGTGACGGCTGCATGGTGCATGACCGCACCTACTGGCAGGGAAGCACCGTCTCTGCGGACTTGGCCGCGCACCTCTGCCTGCTCGCGGAGTCGGTTGGCTACCGGGCGAACGTCTACAGCTACGATCCGCCCGAGGAAATGGGCGGCATCGGCCAGCGGAGGTTCCAGAGTCGGCGGCGCGTCTACTACCTGTATTTCTACGAACTGGGCCGCCTTGCCCGGCGCGGCTGCCCCGTGCGGCTGGAGTACGACGGGCGTGAGTACTCGCTGCGCCGGGTCAAGCGCGTTGGGCAGGTGAGGTACAGGGGCAATGTGTGGAACCTGAGCGTGGAGGGGCATCCGTCCTTTGTGACGGCCATCGGGCTTTCGCACAACACCGAGAAGCCGGTCGAGCTGGCGGTGCGGGCGATGCAGTACTCGTCGCGGGCCGGCGAGAACGTGCTGGACCTTTTTGGCGGTTCGGGCTCGACGTTGATCGGCGCGGAGCAGACCGGGCGGAAGGCGTTCTTGATGGAGCTGGACCCGCTGTACGCAGACGTAATCGTCCAGCGCTTCGAGAAGTTCACGGGCAAGAAGGCGGAAAGGAGATCGTCGTGATGCGCGACTACAAGCTGCATGATTCCGGCGAGCGCCAGCAGTTTGCGACCGGGGCGGTGCGAGACCGGCAATCTGGTAAGGGGCGGTTCGACCTGCCGCCGCCGCTGGCCATGACCCGCCTGGCCCGGCACTTCGAGAAGGGCGCGGCCAAGTACGGCGACCGCAACTGGGAACAGGGCATCCCGCTCAGCCGCTTCCTGGACTCGGCCCTGCGCCACCTGTTCGCTTACCTGGCGGGTCGCGACGACGAGGACCACCTCGTGGCAGCCGCCTGGAACCTGCTGGCGGCGCTGGAGACGGACTCCCGGGCGGACGCCGGCCGGCTCCCGGTCACGCTCATCGACATTGGTCCTCGGCAGCCGAATGAGGCGAAGGAGGAAGCATGATCTACCTGGCCAGCCCGTACTCTCACCCGGACACGGCGGTGCGCGAGCAGCGGTTCCGCGCTGCGTGCCACGCGGCAGTCGCCTTGCTCCACGCCGGCCGTGTGGTCTTCTCGCCCATCGCCCACAGCCATCCGCTGGCGCAGCACGGCCTGCCGGGCAACTGGCACTTCTGGGAGCGGTACGACCGCGCGTTCCTGGAACGGTGCGACGAGGTCATGGTCCTCATGCTCGACGGTTGGCAAGAGAGTGTCGGCGTGCAGGCGGAGATCCGCATCGCGCGGGAGTTGGGCAAGCCGGTGCGGTTCCTGGGCGTCGAGGAGGCCCACGGTTCGCCCACGTTGGCCCACGTCGCGTCCGGTTGCCGCGAGGCGGACCGGACGCCAACCGGGGCCGACGGCTCGCACCCGCTGGCCCACATTGCGTCGGAGGTGCCGGGATGACTCACGCGACCAACAAGAAGAGACCCCGCTGGGGGGTCTCATGGGCGACGGGGTTGCTGGGATCGGTCAGTTGTCGAGCGAATCCGTCTTGCGCCAGAGCGGGTTGTAGATCGTCCCGCAATGGTCGCAGCGGACGCGGTCGTCGTCGATCCAGACCAGTTGGTCGATGCCGTCCTCACCGCATTGAGGGCACTGGCAGCCGGCAGAGACCCGCTCGTAGTCGTTCGGGTCGAGAGGCTCGTTGTTGGTCGTCATGGCATCGGCTCCTTTCACCGGGCCAGCGCGAACTTGCCGCGCTCGGTCTTGGTGAAGCGGGCATCCTTCCCCTTGGTGGTGATCTCGCGGAGGATGGCGGCGTAGAGCGTGGCGTGCGGCGTCTTGCCGCCGGGGCTGGTCCAGTAGCCCTTGGTCGCCATCGCCTCGATCATCTCCTGGCAGTTCATCGCCTGGCCGTTCTCGCCCAGCACCTTGGCGGCGGCGTCCAGGCAGCCGACCTTCTTCGCCTTGGCCTCCCCGTCGGTCTTGGCCTTGGCGCTCTTCTTGGCTTTGCCCCTTGCGGCCTTCTTACCGTCGTCGGCAGGAGCCTGGATCTCGGGCTGGGTCTGGGGCGAACCGTCGCGGTTGGCCGGGCAGCGCAGGCGCTGGGCGCTCTTGATGCGGACCTTCTTGTCGGTCAGCAGGTTGGTCGCGTCCCAGCCGCCGTGCCCGTTCTCGGCGTCGATGCGCACCGGCACCACCCGGTCGCTGATCTTGGCCAGGTACGTTCCGCCGACCTTGATCTCGTCCTTCTTCATGGTGAATCTCCTCGCTGGAGGTTGCGATGGGTTGGCTGCCATCATCAGGCGGCGGGAACCACCCGCCGCGACGCGTGGGTCAGGCCCAGCGTTTCGGCTTTAGCTCTTCGCGGCCACCTACGGCTTGAGCAGGTCGTCGTCGAGCGTATGCACGATGGCGTAGCCCTCCGGGATCGGCCGGGCACCCTCGGGCAGTTCGCCGGCCAGGCTCCCGAAGTAGGCCCCGGTCCACGTCTCGCCGACCCAGAGCGGGTTGCCGCGCCGTACCAAGAGCAACCGGGCTGGCCGGGTCCAAACGCCCAGCAGCGCGAGTGGCCCATCGGTGGCATCGACGCCGATCGCCGCCCGGCGTTGCAGCGAGCCGGGGATCTTGGCCATGAGCAGCCCCAGCACCTCGCTGTCGCACTCGGTTTCTGGCACCAGCCCGTAGCGCCGGGCGATGCTGGCGTGGTTGCGAACGATGCCGTTGTGAAGCAGCCAGCCGCGGCCGGCGCGATGCGGATGGTTGTTGCGGTTGTCGGCCGGGTCGCCGTGCGTCGCATACCGGCAATGGCCCGCGACGATGAGTGCGTCGCGGCAGCGGTCGAGCGCGGCCAGGTTCAACGCCGCCGAACCGGGGCGCTTGAAGGTGTGGAGCTTGCCGTCGGGCGCGACCCACGCCAGGCCAAAGGCGTGAGCGCCGCGGATTTGCGTTTCGAGAGCGATGCGCCGGAGGCGGTCCAGGTCGGGACCGCGTCCAGTCTTGCTCAGGTAGCCGAAGAGTCCGCACATGGGAGTCACCTCGTGGGGTTAGCGTTGCGCGTCGTATTTCTTGGCCAGGCGGCGGAACTCGGCCTTGACCATGTCCTGGTCGATGGCGCCGCCGATCCAGCCGAAGCAGCGTCCGCCGTGGATGCGGGCGTAGCCGGGGGCCCAGGCCAGGTAGCCGATCAGGCGTTCGACCTCGCTCTGGCCTTCGCCGGCCTTCTTCCAGCCGCCCCGCGGCGGCCGCGGGCTGAAGCTCGGCATCCGCTTGGCGGCCAGGGCGCGCTCGACCAGGCCCAGGCAGACCTGAATCCAGCCGAGCACCTTGACCACCTGCAGCGACCCGCTGAAGACGCGGAACTCGACCGTGTCTTTCGTGCCGTGGGCCAGGTTGGTCAGGTTGAGGGCGTGGTAGCGTCCGCATTCGAGCCGGTCCTTGGCGTGGTCCTTGTTGCCGTAGCGTCGCACGCCGCCGCAGTACGCGCCGCGTTCGCGCTGCTTGGTGCCGGTGATGGCGTACAGGCCCTTCTCGACGTAGGCGACGATGGTCACCAGCCGCGCCAGCGACTCGCTGGGCCAGTCGCGTTTCCAGCCGATGTGGACGTGGATGCCGCAGCTGGCGTTGACCCGGTGCCCCTTGGCTTGCAGCGTCCGCAAGACGTCCGCGACCTGGGCCAGGCCGTCGGCGCCGCGAAGGATCGGGCTGACGATCTCGCAGGCGTGGCCGCCTTCCAGGCCGCTGATCGAGCCGTCGCGTTCGGCGGTCCAACCTGGCGGCAGGTAGGGGACCTGGATGCCGTGGCGGTAGCTGCCGATCCGCAGGCCGCCCTCGGCGACGGCGCTGGCGGGGGCAATGGTCTCGATCTCGACTCCGAAGGTGAGTTGGTTGGCTTCGATCATGGTCTGGTCCCTCGCAACGTGGATGGACGCGCTGATGTACATGCGAACATCATTCAGTTGCGCTGGGGTGCCGCGAAAGGCAAGGCGATTTGCCCAGAATTCCCGAGGAATCCCGAGATTTTTCGGAGGCGGTATGACAACTGATTACCGCGAGGCGACCGGCCTCAATCCGAACGCGCTGCCGCTGGCCGACGCGGCCCGGCTGCTGGCCCGCGTGGGCGGCCAGGCGGTTACCGTGGAGATGCTTCAGGCGGACGTGGCGGCCGGCGCGCCCACGAACGCCGACGGGACAATCAACCTGGTCCACTATGCCGCCTGGCTGTTGAAGGAGATGGGGCGTGCCGATTGACCCGCGCAAGCTGCGACCGAGCGAGCTGTGCCGGCTCTTGAACTCAACCCCTCTGGGCGAGGTCATCAACGAGCGCCAGCTCCACCGCCATCGTTCGCGTGCTGGCTTGCGCATCGGCGACGCCCGGCACGTGGACCTGCTGCGCTACGTCGCCTGGCTCGTGCAACTGCGGCATACACCACGGCCCGAGCCAGAGTGCGATCCCTACGAGACGCTGAAGGAACGCGCCCGCGCCCGCAACATCGCGCTGTCGCTGGCCGGCCGGGACATCGGTGAGTTGCCGGCCGTCGTAAATGCGGCGAGGAAGGAGAAGGCAACGTCCGACTTCCGCTTCTTCTGCGAGACCTACTTCCCGCTGACGTTTCACCTGCCCTGGTCGCGCGACCACCTGAAGGTGATCGGCCGGATCGAGCAGGCGGTGTTGCGCGGCGGCCTGTTCGCTCTAGCCATGCCGCGCGGCAGCGGCAAGGCCCTGGCCCTCGATACGCCGTTACCTACGCCGTGGGGTTGGACGACGATGGGAGAGGTCCAAGTGGGCGACCTGCTTTTTGACGAAGAGGGGTGGCCCTGTCGGGTCGTCGCCGCGACGGACGTGCAGCACGATCGGCCGTGTTATCGTATCTCGTTCAGTGACGGCGAAGCTATCGTCTGCGACGCGGAGCACCTCTGGACGGTCGAAGATCGTCATGCCCAACGCAATCCCAAGACGCTAACGACGGAGCAGATGCGCGACAGCGTTGAATTACCTCGTCGCCGCCGGTGGCCGGAGCACCGCTATCGGATCGCGACGACCGAGCCACTGCTCTTGCCGGAAGCGCAACTGGACATTCACCCCTACGTCCTGGGCTATTGGCTGGGTGACGGCACGAGCGATACCAACGTCATTACCGTTCACGAAGCAGACCTGCCGGAAGTCGTCGAGGAGTTCAGCCGGTGCCGCGAAACGATCCACCCGCGTCACCCTCGTGGCCGTGCGGTCACATGTGTCGTCGGCAAGGGGCACAAAGCCGATCCGGCCAAGGCGAAACGACTCGGGACTGCGATGGAGGCGCTGTCGTGCGGCATTCCAGACGACCGAGCGGCGGCCTGGGCAGGCCTGAGCGTCAAGGTGGTGACGTGCATCCGGCAGCTCGGACGCTGGGACGCACTCCGCGCCAGCGGGAAGTCTTCGTTGCGAGTTCGACTGGCGCACCTTGGGGTGCTCGGAAACAAGCACATTCCGCGTTCCTACCTGCGGGCGGCCGCTTGGCAGAGGCTCGCCTTGCTGCAGGGGCTTATGGACACGGACGGAACCATTGACGTGGATGGCCACTGCGAGATCACGCTCAAGGACGACCGTCTCGGCCGCGATTTGGGTGAGCTGCTGTCGAGCTTGGGCTTGAAATGGTCCCGCTCGACGAAGTTCGTCCATCGCCAAGGACGCACGTTCGGGCCGTACCTGCGCTACGCGTTCACGGCGGACGCCGACCTGCCCGTCTTCCGCCTGTCGCGGAAGCGAGCGCGCTTGCGAGCGCGCCGGGCTGGTCGCGCCGCCAGCCGGTGGCGACACATCGTCAGCATCGAGCCCGTGCCCAGCGTCCCCGTTCGCTGCATCCAGGTCGATTCGCCGTCGCAACTCTACCTGGCGGGTCGCAAGATGGTGCCGACGCACAACTCCACCATCTGCGAGTGCGCCTGCATCTGGGCCGTGCTTTATGGGCACCGCGAGTTCGTGTGCCTGATCGGCAGCGACGAAGGCCACGCAATGGACATGCTCGACTCGATCAAAATGGAACTCGACGGCAACGACCTCTTGCTCGAAGATTTCCCGGAGGTCGTCTACCCGATCCAGTGCCTCGACGGCATCGCCAATCGCTGCAACGGCCAGCTCTACAAGGGCGAGCGCACGCACATCGGCTGGACGGCGCGCGAGATCGTGCTGCCGACCATGCCCGGCAGCAACGCCAGCGGCGCGATCATCAAGGTTGCGGGCATCACCGGTCGCATTCGCGGTATGAAGTACAAGCGCGCCGACGGCAAGACGGTGCGGCCGACGCTGGTGGTTCTCGACGACCCCCAGACCGACGAGTCGGCGCGGTCGCTGTCGCAGTGCGCCACCCGCGAGAGCATCCTGGCCGGCGCGGTCCTCGGCCTGGCCGGCCCCGGCAACAAGATCAGCGGCATCATGCCCTGCACGGTGATCCGGCCGGGCGACATGGCGGACAACATCCTCGACCGCGACAAGCACCCGGAGTGGAACGGCGAGCGGACCAAGATGGTCTACTCGTTTCCGGTCAATGAGAAGCTCTGGCAGCAGTACGCCGAACTGCGTGCCGACAGCATGCGGCAGGGCAATGCCGGCGAGGAGGCGACCGAGTTCTACCGGCAGAACCAGGCAGCGATGGACGAAGGCGCGGTCGTCGCCTGGCCCGAACGGTTCAACCACGACGAACTCTCGGCGATCCAGCACGCGATGAACTTGAAACTCCAGGACGCGGCCGCCTTCTTCGCCGAATACCAGAACGAGCCTTTGCCCGAGGAGGTCGCGGGCGACGACGAGCTGACCGCCGACCAGATCGCGGGCAAGCTGAACCGCATGAAGCGCGGCGAGGTGCCGGTCGGCTGCAATCACCTGACGGCGTTCATCGACGTGCAGGCCAACCTGCTCTTCTATGTCATCGCGGCCTGGGAGGATGACTTCACCGGCTACGTCCTGGACTACGGCACCTTCCCCGACCAGAAGCGCCCGTACTTCACTCTCCGCGATGCGCGCCTAACCCTGGCAGGGGTGACTGGCGCGGCCGGGCTGGAAGGGGCGATTTACGCGGGCCTGGAGCAGTTGACCGCCAACCTCCTCGGTCGAGGCTGGCGGCGTGACGACGGAGCCGAGCTGCGGGTCGAACGCTGCCTGATCGACGCCAACTGGGGTTCGGCGACCGACGTGGTCTACCAGTTCTGCCGGCAGTCGGCGCACGCCTCGGTGGTCATGCCGAGCCACGGTCGGTTCGTGGGCGCCTCCAGCCAGCCGTTCAGCGAGTACAAGCGCCGGCCCGGCGACCGCGTCGGGCACAACTGGCGCGTGCCCAACGTCCACGGCAAGCGCGCCGTCCGCCACGCGCTCTACGACACCAACTACTGGAAATCCTTCGTCCACGCCCGGCTCGCTGTAGCGATGGGCGACCGGGGTTGCCTGTCGCTCTTCGGCGACAAGCCCGAGACGCACCGCCTCTTCGCCGAGCACGTCACGGCCGAGTACCGCGTCCGCACCGAGGGCCGGGGCCGCACGGTGGACGAGTGGAAGCAGCGCCCGGAGCGCGGCGACAACCACTGGTTGGATTGCCTGGTCGGCTGCGCCGTGGCGGCGTCCATGCAAGGCGTGGTCCTGCCGGGCACCGACGGCACTGCCCCCGCGAAGCGCGAGCGCGTCAGCTTCGCCAGGATGCAGAAAACCAAACGCCGTTGATCATTCCCAACCGCCGGACAGCGCACTGATCGCCGGGCGAAGGTCGCTGTGGGCAACTCCCAGGAGATGTCCCATGCGACCGTTCGACAACTCGGACCCTACGCCGCAAGACCGCTTCCGTGAGATCGCTGCCTTGCTCGCCGTCGGCGTGCTGCGCCTGCGCGATCGTGCCGCGATCTCTGCCGTTCCGGACGAGCATTCCGCCCCAGGAAATCCCGAGAAAACCGGCGACAGTTGCCTTGAGCTTTCCGCGAAAACCGTGCTCAGTGTCCACACGGGTTAACCGTTTCAGAGACACCGAGAAAGGAGAACCACATGGACCTGAACATCGGCAAAGAACTGGCCGCGCTTCAGCGGCTGACCGTCAAGGAACTGCGAAACCGGTACGCCGAGGTCTTCGGCGAACCGACCAACGCCAACAACCGGGCCTGGCTCGTCAAGCGCATTGCCTGGCGGCTGCAAGCCCTGGCCGAGGGCGATCTGTCTGAGCGTGCCCGCCGCCGCGCCGCCGAGCTGGCCAGCGACGCCGACCTGCGGATGAACCCGCCCAAGGCCCTGGCCGCCGCACCCCCCCAGGAGCGGACCTCCGCTCACCTTCTGGCCTTCAAGCCGGACGACCGCCTGCCGCCGCCGGGCACCGTCATCACGCGGCGGTACAAGGGCGAGGTGCTGCAGGTGAAGGTGCTGCCGCACGGTTTCGAGTACGAGGGCGAGGTCTATGGCTCGCTCAGCGCCGTCGCTCGCGCGATCACCGGCTCACACTGCAACGGCTACCTGTTTTTCCGCCTCGGCGACAAAGGGGGTGACGCATGAACCGCAACAACGGCAAGAACGCGAAGCCGGCCACACTGCCGGTCGTCCGCTGCGCCATCTACACCCGCAAGTCCACCGAGGAGGGCCTCGAACAGGAGTTCAACTCGCTCGACGCCCAGCGCGAGGCCGGCGAGGCGTTTGTGGCCAGCCAGCGGCAGGAAGGCTGGACCTGCCTGCCGGAGCGCTATGACGACGGCGGCTTCACCGGCGGCAACATGGAACGACCGGCCCTGCAGCGCCTGCTCGCCGACATCGAGGCGGGCAAAATCGACGCAGTGATCGTCTATAAAGTCGATAGACTTTCCCGCTCGCTGCTTGACTTCGCCGCCATGATGCAGACGTTCGAGAAGCATCGCGTTTCCTTTGTCTCGGTTACGCAACAATTCTCGACCGCGACCTCGATGGGCCGGCTGGTGCTGAACGTGCTTCTGTCGTTCGCCCAGTTCGAGCGCGAGATCATCAGTGAGCGAACCCGCGACAAGATCGCCGCCACGCGCCGTAAGGGGAAATGGGCCGGCGGCCATCCCATCCTGGGCTACGACGTGGACCCGCGCGGCTTCCGCCTGGTGGTCAACAAGGACGAAGCCGGCCGTGTGCGGGCCATCTTCGACCTCTACCTCGAACACGAATCCCTGCTGCCGGTCGTGCAGGAACTGGAGCGGCGGGGCTGGGTGAACAAGCGCTGGACCACGCGCAAGGGCCGCGAGCGCGGCGGCCAGCCGTTCGAGCGGACCAGCCTGTACCGGCTGCTGACCAACGTCGCCTATGTCGGCAAGGTCCGCTACAAGGACGAGGTCCACGACGGCGAGCACCCCGGCATCGTCAATCCCGCGGTCTTCCAGCGTGTTCAATCGCTGCTGCAGCGCAACGGCCAGAGCCGCGGCGCGCCGGTCCGCAACAAGTTCGGGGCGCTGCTCAAGGGCCTGTTGCGCTGCGTCCCCTGCGGCTGCGCCATGACGCCGTCGCACACCACCCGCAACGGCACCAAACGCTACCGCTACTACGTCTGCTCCTCGGCGCAGAAACGGGGCTGGAACACCTGCCCGTCCAAGTCGATCCCCGCCGCCCAGATCGAGGAGTTCGTCGTCGGGCAGATCAAGTGCATCGGCCAGGACCAATCCCTACTCGATGAAGTGCTCGCCCAGGCCCGACAACAGGATGCGGCACGCACCAGCGAGCTGGAGACCGAGCAACGCTGCCTGGAAAAGGACCTCGCCGGCTGGCACGCCGAGCTGCGAAAACTCTCGTGTCAGCTCCGTCCGGACGACGACAACGGCTCGGTCATCTCCCGCCTGGCCGACCTGCAAGAGCGGATCAGCCTGGTCGAAGAACGGGTACGGAAAGTCCGCGAGCAAATCCAGATGGTCCATGAGCAATGGTTGAACGAAGAGGAGACGGCCCTGGCCATGTCGGTCTTCGACCCGGTCTGGGAGGCGCTGACGCCGCGCGAGCAGGCCCGCGTGATTGGTCTCCTGATCGAGGGCGTGGACTACGATGGGGCCTCGGGCAAAGTGTCCATCACCTTCCATCCCACGGGCATCAATGCGCTGGCGCAGCAGCTCGCCGACCAGCGCCGGGAGCGAAGCGCATGAGTACCTCACTGACGTTTGAGTGCAAGGTCCACTTCCACCGCCGCGGGCGCGGCAGTCGCAAGGAACTGCGGTCAGGCGAGGAACCAAGTCCCGCCGTGGAGCCGGGCCGGGTGCCCAGGATTGCCCGGCTCATGGCCCTGGCCATCCGCTTCGAGCGATTGCTCCGCGAAGGCGTGGTCGCCAGCTACACTGAGCTGGCCGCGTTGGGCCATGTGACCCGGCCTCGGGTCAGCCAGATCATGAACCTGCTGCAGCTGGCCCCCGACATCCAGGAGGAAATCCTCTTCCTGCCGCGAACGGTTCACGGCCGCGACCCTTTACAGCTGCGCCAGCTGCAACCGATCGCCGCCGTCCTCGACTGGCGAAAGCAACGGCAGCTGTGGCGCGAGCTTGTGCAGTAAGCGATGGCCTTTCAAGCCGTTACATCTCATACGACCCGCACAGGCGGGTCGTTCTTGTTGCAACTCTCTTGCTGCCGGCACGGAACGTATACTATACTTGCGTACACTTTACCCTTGGGCGTGAGCTTCCCCCAGCCTGCTCCCGCCGAGGTTTCTTCTTCCATCGTTCCATGCATCGAGGTGACACATGGCAACCTTTCGACTCCGACGCTTCTCCAACCCGGAGGTCCTTCGGGCCATCGCACCCAGGAGGCTCATCGCCTTCCTCCAGCCGCACCGCACCTTCTTCGAGGCGCGCGGCCTGGTCTTTCCGCGTGCCCCCGGCGTGGGGCCGATCGACTACGAGGCGCTGGTCGATCTCTTCATGGACCCCGAGGCAGGCCTGCCCAAGGATTTGCTCGACGCCCTCTTCCTCGTGGACGAGATGGCCACGCCGCACGGCATGGACGCCTTGCTCAACACTCCCGGCCTGTCCCTGGAAGAGAGCGACGACGACTCGCCGGCCGACATCGCCGTACAGACGTGGCTCCTGGACCGGCATGTTCTCGAAAGCCAGCACGCCGAGCAGTTCCTCGTCCGGCCGCGCTCCTTTGAGTGCTACCAGACCGGCCGGATCAAGGTCCCGCCCTTCACCTTGCCGGACGCGACCGTCTGCGGCAACCTCGAACGCG